>JGI24696J40584_12961627_pt1 | contig 26054 bp, 17 predicted proteins | sample TergutCo191P4_FD_40584 | JGI IMG/M metagenome (IMG submission 40584)
TCTGCAACTTTTGCAAAAGATTTCATTACCAAGACCATGCAGGATACAGATACCCTGAAACGATACAAGTATATCAATGTCAGTTATCAATGGCTTTTAGCAACGCAATAATTAACTACAGCCGTGATAATCACTAATAGTCAGATTATCATTGTATTATATTTTACAAAGAACGGAATCGATACTTGCCCTAAAACTTTAGTACCATGAAACATGATCTTACCGATAAACCTGACTCTGTCAACATTGTTTTCAAAGACATTGACTTTGAACGGATGCATAGAGCCTATTACCTTCCGTTGTGTAGTTACGCAAAAGGATTTGTTAAGCAAAAAGAAGAATCAGAGGACATTGTCAGCGAATTCTTTACGACACTGGCTGAAAAAAAAGATAACATATTCATTACGGGAGAATTGAAGTCATATTTGTATCGGGGCGTAAAAAACAACTGCTTGGATTTTTTGAGACACGATAAGATAAAGCGCGTACATAGCGAACAAGTCTTATCTTTACACGCTAATGGCGAAAGGTTGTTGACTTATGATGACCATTCCCCCCATTCCATTTTAGAATCGCAAGAGATTGAGGAGGAAATGAAGAAAGCGATAGATAAATTATCAAAACAACAAAGAGAGATAGTACTGATGAGGTTGGAAGGCTATAGTTATCAGAAAATTGCTGAAAAAATAAATATTTCTGAAGGTACTGTCTGTAAACATATCAACCGAGCGAAAACCTTGCTGTGGAAGAAATTGAAAAAGGAATAAAAAAAATATCATTCTTTTGTCATGTTTTTTCATTTGAAATCGTCTCAATATTGAACTGCCACATTGGTGGTTTTGTAGATCAAATTTTTGTCAAACTAAATAAATAATTCTAATGGAAAAACAAGTTTTAAAGAAATTGGTTCTTAAGAAAGAAACCATTTCAAATCTTAGTAACAACAGTATGAACCAAATAGCTGGAGGAACCAACTTAACTGATATGTGTTACAATTCGATTAATTGGTGTGGTTCGATTCAATATCCTTGTACTGATTGGTATGCAACCGCGTGGTTTCATTGCTAATAGTTATGGTGCTATCACGTTGTAGTAATTGTATTTTTTCGACGCTGGAAATGAAATGCGAGAGTCGTGTTTATTGATAGTGTAGCAAATTGTCTGATCCGTTTAGAAAAAATAAATGTTAGACAGTATTTTATTTCATGTCGGCTGGTTAAATCAGCCGACATGATTTTTAGAGATTGATAGAACTTGTAAAATGAACTTTAAACACATGCATATTGACAATGAATTGTTTTTTCAACTTAAAACCAAGCATGAACAAATAGCTGAATATCTGTTAGGTTGTAAATTTGATTTTACAAACGATGTTGGTGTCATGACTGGTTTGTCCGGAGTAAGTTTGTTACTCTCTTTATACTATCAATATACATCAGACGAGAGATATTTAGAAAAATTAAGCCAAAGCATTGAATTAATAAATGAAAAAATAAAAAATGGTCAAGGCATGATGCCTACCTATTGTCAAGGAATTGCAGGATATGCGTGGTTGATCAACTATTTGAAAGAAAATGATCTTCTTGAGGTAGATATAGAAGATTATTTTGCTGAAATTGACAGTTATCTATACCAACAATTGTTGTTCATGCTTGAAACAAAGAATTTTGATCCACTTCACGGAGCTGTTGGCATGGGCTTTTATTTCATAAAACGAGAAAATGTCAGTGCTATTGAATTTATTATTGATGGATTGTATAACAACAGGATCCCTATTAGTCACCATCTTTCCTGGATCATGAAAGATTTTATAAGTAAAAAAGATTCACTTAATTTTGGACTGGCTCATGGAATACCCGGTGTATTATTATTCCTGTACAAATGTTTTCAAAAAAATATTTCTGTTCAAAAATGCAGGGAAATGATAAGAGAAAACATATCACTACTTTTGAAATTTATCAACCTTTCAGGAACACCTTCCTATTTTCCATGTACTATTGATTTTAATGAAATCATGCAATATGATCTACAACATAACCGGTCACGGCTTGCATGGTGTTATGGCGATTTGGGTGTTTTTTATCTCTTTTCTCATCTGTCTATAGATTTTCCGGCGCCAATGGACATATACCATATATTGGAGCAGGTTGCCAAAAGGAGAAGCGATGAAGAAACCCTTGTATCAAACGCAGCGTTTTGCCATGGTACTTCAGGTATTGCGCACCTGTATCATAGATTTTTTCTTAAAACAGGCAATCCCTGCTTTGAGGAAACCTGTAATTACTGGTTAAAAAGAACTCTTTCGCTGGGAAATAACCCGGAAGGAGCGGCAGGATTTGTATTCACTGAAAATCGGAATATTCTTCCACTTGATTTACTGAACGGCATTTCAGGTATAGGTTTTGTTTTATTAAGTTTTATGAATCCGGAATTGATTCATTGGGACGAATCTATGTTTCTATCGTAAATCTTATGTATCGTGTTTTAGACAGTTTTCTTTTCCGAACGCCATATTTTCCGGTTTCTTTTTTGAGAGATTTTGAAACCAGGCAGCATGAACCTGTTTTCAGGGAGATGTTGCAAATCGCTACGCCCGATTTAAGCGAAGGAATGGACAAAGGTGAAGACAAAGCAAAATTTTCTGCATATCGTTACTATCAACGCGCTTGTACCCGTCCCACACCGTTTGGGCTTTTCGCAGGCTGTTCTATGGGAAAAGCTGGCGAAAAAACCGAAATACAATTATCAGAACAGAATAAGTATAAACGCGTCACACGGTTGGACATGAATTACATCTGTGCAATGACGCAACAGATTGAAAAAGACAAAAATATACGGGAACAGCTGTGTTACCATCCCAATAGTAGCATGTATCCTGTGGGTAACCACCTTCGGTTTGTGGAATATTATTATCGAAAAACACATCGTATACATCAAATTACTCAGGTTGAAACTTCTGACTATTTGCAAAGAGTTTTGGCTTTGGCAAAAAATGGTGCGCGATTTTCAGAGCTAGCAGCAATACTTGTTGACGATGAAATTACTTTGGAAGAAGCCATTGAATTTATCCATGAGTTGATAGATACACAGGTATTGGTCAGTGAACTGGAGCCTGCTGTGACCCATGTACAGCCTTTAACTGCTTTGATTTCAAGGCTGAACGGTTTGCCAAACACAAACAGACAGTATACCGATATTTTGTCAGAAATTGAAAATCAACTAACCGCCATTGATGGACAAACCATTGGTAATTCGATTGATATTTATCCTGGCATCATCAAGAATATCGAAAAAACAAAGATGGAAACTGAAAATAAATACCTGTTCCAGACGGATATGTTCAAGCCAGTGCAACATGCAACCGTTAGCCGTGATATTCTGAAAGACATTCAACAAACCATCATTTTTCTCAACAAAATAACTCCATCCCCAACGCAAACCAACCTTACGCAGTTCAAGGAAAAATTTATTAAACGATATGAAGAACGGGAAATGCCTTTACTGTTTGTTTTGGATAATGAATTGGGAATAGGATATGCGGGTAATTCTTCGGGCGACATTTGCCCATTAGTTGACGATTTGGTGGTGCCACGCGGAAATTCACTAGCTGACGTTATTCAGCCATCCATACCATCCATCTTGTTGCAGAAGTACCAACAATCAGCACAAAAGGTGATCGAACTGAACGACGAAGATGTGAAAGGAGTGGAGGCAAAGTGGGATGATTTGCCACTAACTTTTTCGGTCTTGTGTCAGATATTGCAGGACAACGAACATGGGCGTTCTGTTTATCTCCAAATGGCAGGCGGACAAAGCGCAACAAATCTGTTGGGGCGTTTCTGTCATTTGAATGAACAAATCTTGAACCACACACTGAGTATTTCCGAAAAAGAAAAGTTGTTGAATCCCGACGTCATTTTTGCAGAAATTGTACATCTGCCCGAATCAAGGATTGGTAATATATTGCTTCGTCCGGTTCTTCGTCCATATGAAATTACCTACCTTGCAAAGTCCGGAGTTTCCGGTCAATTCGAATTGAGACCGGATGACTTGTTTGTTTTAGTGAAAAACAATCGTGTTATTTTACGTTCTAAACGATTGAACAGGGAAGTTATTCCACGTATGGCTACGGCACATAATTATAGCGGACAGAATCCCATGCCTGTGTATCATTTTCTGTGCGACATGCAACATCAGCTCGGACGTGTCGGATTAGGCTTTCAATGGAACGACGCGGCGCAACAGTTGGATTATTTACCCCGTGTGGTTTATAAAAATTGTATCCTTTCGCAAGCTCGGTGGACGGTTCGTGAAAAAGAAACAAAAGCGTTTGTTGGGATAAAGAATGACAAAGAACTTCTACTTAAAATAAAGGAATGGCAGGTGGTAAGAAATATTCCCAACACAGTATTGCTTGCCGATGGTGATAACGAACTGTATGTTGACCTGAATATTCCGTTAAGTATTCGGGCATGGCTATCGGCAGTAAAAAAACGTTCGTCTTTTCGATTGGAAGAGTTTTTATTCAACCCGGAAACTGCTGTGGTACATAGTTCGGAAGGAGTTTTTACCAATGAGTTTATTTTTACGTTTTATCGAGAAGCCATGACAAAACCGAAGTAGAAGTGGGAAACAGAATATTTATACTGGGCAGCGAATGGGTCTATTTCAAAATTTACACCGGCGCCAAGACCGCCGATGCATTGCTGAAAACCGAATTATACGGATACGTCAGAGAAATGATAAAAAACGACATCATTGATAAATGGTTTTTCATTCGTTATTCTGATCCCGATTTTCATATACGACTGCGCCTTCATCTGAAAGAAACGCGAGATTTCAGTTTTATTTTCAACCGGTTTTATGAATCGTTTCAACCGACTGTAAACGCCGGTCTTGTGTGGAACATACAGTGTGACACGTATCAGCGGGAAATGGACAGATACGGAAGCAATACTGTTTCCATTATTGAGGACTTGTTTTTTATAGATAGCGAATTTGTTACAGAGTTGCTGCAACGGCTGGACGAAGAAAATCCTGAGCAACACCGATGGAAATCAGCATTGGTATTGGTGGATAGTTTTCTGTCTGCATTTTCGTTCGGTTTACCGCAACGGAAAGAATTGTTACTTGAAATATCCGAAAACTTCCGAAAAGAGTTTGGTTTTATGCACCACAATGCCAAAAAGCAGTTAGATTCGAAATACCGTACAAATCGCAAAGATATTGAAACTGCCATGCTGTGGGAAAATGTAACCACTGAAACCTTTGAAATAATCAAAGCCCGCAAACTGTCCATTTTACCAATAGCAGAAAAATTATCTGTAATGGATAAATCAGGAGAGCTTCAGGTGCCTTTAAACTCTTTGCTAACAAGTATGATTCACATGACGATGAACAGATGGTTTCGTGCGAAAAACCGATTGCATGAATTAGTGATTTATGATTTTTTAGCACGATATTATACCTCTGAAATCGTAAAAAACAATAAAAATATTAAAAAATGAAATCAATTGACAAAATTGTAGAGACATTGATCATCAACGGAACGCTGATAGAGCAGCCCGGTCTGTTTTACGGAAAAACAGGTATTGCGGTTTTTTTCTTCCATTATGCAAGGCAAACCAATAATACATTGTTTCAGAATTATGCTTTCGACCTGATTGAAGAGATTCAGCAACAAATTACTGTTACATTTCCTGCGCGATACGATGTTGGAATAGCCGGTATCGGAACCTGTTTTGAATATTTTCTACAAAATAATTTTTTGGAAGCAGATGATGACATTTTTGAAGATTTCGATGCAAGGATGTATCGCGCTGCGTTCTACGAGCCATATCCGGATTTGAGCCTTGAAGGAGGTATAACCGGTTGGGGGCGCTATTTTATTTATCGCTTGAAGGGTAGCGGTGAAAAAAATATCAAATTGCATGAGGCGCTGACACATATAGCAAACTTCATCACTCAAAAGGTTTTGAACAATGAAGTTTTGGAAAATGAGCAACCTGATGTGTATCGTTTTTTGTATGACATAACTAAACTATCAGGATATGAGGAAAGATACCGTAAAGCAAGTCAACTGAGTATGAAATGGGAATGTATCCATCAACCTGAAGTAAATAAATTCTTTCCTTATATGCATCAATTACCTCGTTTATATGCCTGCATGAACTATTTCAAAATAGACTTAACCGAAAAAATCAATCTGGAATGGGAAAAATGGAAAGAAATAGAAAATCATTCCCTTTCTAACATGGGATTGTTGAATGGATGGACAAGCGAAGGCTTGATGTATCTGTTGCACATGCATCAGACGGATTTTTCCTGGTTACAACTCTTCTAAACTGAAACTTTATGAATCTGTATATTATCGCCGAATCAGGTAGCGCTAACATTTACGGTATAAGGACATATGTACGTGAATTGGCTGCATCATTGGCAAATAGTGATATTAATATATGTGTCATTTATTTGAATTCAGATAAACCAGAAAATCAGCCTGAAGAGATAAATGGTGTTCGACATTTGCATATACCCCCTCCTGTTATTTATCCTACAACGTTTGACAAGAAAAAACAAATCGAATTATTTTATCGTAATGTTTTTTATATGTTGCAATTACATTTTAATGATGCTGAAAATTCAGTTTTTAACATTAATTTTTTCTGGAGCAACACACTTGTTGATCTGATTAAAAAAAAGATGAAGTGCAAGATCATTACAGTTGGTCATTACTCGAGTTGGGGGTTTTCTATTTATGACAATCTGCAGCGATTACGAACCATATTGAAAAAAGATCAACCGGAAAATTTTGATCATGATGTAAAACAAAAAGTCGATGAAGAAAAATCATTCTACGGAAAAGCTGATCATATTGTTTGCCTGTCGAACTACATGTTTGAAATTTTGTGCCAGGATTATCAACTTGATCCAAAAAAAATATCCATCATTCCCAACGGCTTGTCTGACACCAAACTACAAAAGAATAAAGATTACAAAATCTGCGATAATCCGTCTAATCTGCGTCATCTGCGTGCTAAATGGAATATTTCACCCAAAGAAAAAATCGTACTTTTTGCCGGCCGTATTGAAGAAATCAAAGGGGTGCGTTATTTAATCAAGGCTTTCCATGAAGTGTTAAAAAAAATTCCAACTTGCCGCCTGATCATTGTCGGCTCCGGAAATTATGATATGTGTCTTCAGGAAGCTAAAGACATTTGCGCGAAAATAACTTTTACCGGATGGTTAGAAAAGGAAGATTTGTATGAATTATACCAAATAGCAGATATTGGCGTAGCGCCTTCGTTGTTCGAGCCTTTTGGATATGTGGCTGTGGAAATGATGATGTATGAATTGCCTGTTGTGGCTACGGCAACTTCTGGATTGAACGAGGTTGTAGATGAAAGTTGCGGTCTAAAAGTACCGATTGTTGCACATCCGGATAGAGTTGAAATTGATTCTATATTTTTGGCAGAAAAGATGCTGTACTTGCTGCAACATCCTGACGAAGCAAAAAAAATGGGACAGAACGGACGGCAAAGGTATCTTAAAGAATACTCCTCAGATACTTTTCGCAAGAATATGCTGCAATTGTATGAATCAATATTCGCTAAAAAAATTAAGGAAAAATGAAAAAGAAACCTGTAGAAATTTCTGTCATTGTGCCGGTATATAATGTGGAAGAATATTTATCGAAATGTGTTGATTCTCTGTTAAACCAACTTGACATTCATCTTGAAATCCTCCTGATTGACGACGGATCAACTGACCACTCCGGAGTGATTGCTGATCAATATGCTCATCAAAATAGTTGTATTCAGGTAATTCATCAGGAAAATGGCGGACTTTCGGCGGCTCGTAATGCCGGTTTGGAGTTAGCCCAAGGGGAATATATTGCTTTTGTTGATAGCGATGACTGGATACAGGAAGGTTCGTTAAAATTATTATACAACACGGCAACCAAATATCAAGCTGATGTAGTGATGGGCAATTTACAAAATTACCATCAGGATGGGAGCAATAAAAATCCGTTCAATACTTTTCCCGAAAAATTGTTATATTCGCTTCTTACTGGAAAAGAAGGTTTTTCAGAATTGATAAAATCTGGTGCATATCGACCGATGGTGTGGAATTATATTTATCGGCTTGACTATATCAAACATTTACAAATACGTTTTGAAGAAGGTATCATTCACGAAGACGAATTGTGGACGCCGTTGGTTTTATGTCAGGCTTCGCGGATGGTCATCACCGATGTCAAATTTTATTACTATCGGCAGCGGAATGGTTCGATTACGAATATTTCAAATTCGATCAAGCGTTTGAATTCTTTATTGTGTGTTGCAAACCATTTGATGGAATTTTCCAACCGATTCAAATTTACAGATGATGGAGCGTTGAAAAATTGGTTATATGTAAATATTTTTAGAATTTATGCCAATGCATTTTCTCTTATTTCTAAAGTAAAAGACTCATCATACAAATTGCCAGAACATCAGTTGGCACGTTATTGGCGGGATGCCCGGGAAATGATGCCCGAAGCGCAAAAAATATGTCGAAATTATTTTTATAAAGCAGAAGCAGAATTAAAAAAATACACTGATTGGCTGACATCAGATTGGGTAGCATTTGTTGCTTCTCAAATTGGATCAGAAAAAAAATTAATGCTGATATACAATACCATGCGAGAGCGCGAACTATCCTTATTTGTTGAAGATATTCCCAAGGATTGGATCATCACCACCGACCGAAGATATTTTCATCAAGCGGATGTGGTTGTTTTTTATCTACCAGACTTGTCGAACGAATTAGAGGAAGATTTAGAAAAATCAGTGGGGCAAATTTGGGTTGCATGGTATTTGGAATCCGTAAAAAGCAACGAATTGTTAAATCAAAAAGAATTAAGAGAATTGTTCGACTTGTGTAAGTGTTATCAACAGGGACAAATAGCAAACGATCAACATTTGACTCGATTATGTCGGCAAATATATAACAATAAGAAAACTCATTATATAATTCATTCTTTAAAGCCGCTCTTATCGGTAGTGATGCCTGTATACAACGGTCAATTATATATTGAACAGGCGGTTGAAAGTGTTCTACAACAGACCATGAATGACTTTGAACTCATTATTGTTGATGACGCTTCCACTGATGACACTTTTTCTTTAATTAACTCCTATCATGACAACAGAATCAAGATATATAGCAATAAGAACAATCTTGGAAATTATCCATCCAGAAATTTGGGAATGAGAAATGCAGTTGGAAAATACATTGCCGTAATGGATGCTGATGATATCTGTGTGAATTATAGATTTGAAAAACAGATTCAATTTCTGGACGCTAATAGTGAGATAGGGATTGCCGGATCTGCGGTCAGGTTTTCTACAGGAGGAGACATGTTCAGTTCATCAAACACGGATTTTTTAAAAATTCTCTTTTTCCAGGAAAACAACATCTCGCATCCATCGTTGATGTTCCGTAAAGAAATGTTTGAGAAACATCAATTGCAATATGATGAATATTACAGATACAGCGCTGATTATGATTTATTGGTCAGGGCTTTCGGGTATTTCTATGTAACCTGCATGAAAGAAGTTTTGCTTATTTACCGGGTTCATCCTCGTCAAATCTCATCGGAACATAAAAACAGCCAGTGGAATTATGCCAATCAGATACGTATCCATCAACTTCATCATTTACATATACAGCCTGTGAATGACGAAATTGAAATACATCTGAGTTTGTTGCAAAAAAAACAGGCGGTCAAACCATATACAGCCGAAGATTATCATAAATGGTCGGAAAAACTGATTTTGCAAAACAACACACTCAATTATTTTCACCCATCCATTTTTTCTGACTATATTCGCAATTTATCAAATCGTATCACACAACAATATTAACACCCTCAATATGAAATACATAGCGAGTTTGTTTTTGCTTTTTTTGATGAGTTTGCAGACAATAGACGCGCAACAAACAGTGAAACTACAAGATCGTTATGTCAGCGGGCGCATCACCGATGCTGAAAATGGCGAACCTATTATCGGAGCTTCGGTTTTCATTGCCGGCACGACTGTAGGCGCTTTCACAGACGCTCATGGTAGTTACCGGCTCAAAATACCGGGAGAAGGAAATTATCGCTTAGTTGTTTCACATGTAGGGTATCAGTCTGTTTTCAATGATATTGAACCGGGAAACATATCAATAGTATTTAACGCCTCCCTGAATACAAATGAAATCGAGGGGGTAACTGTATCTGCACGAGTTAAGTTCCGCTCAAGGGATATTAACCTTTTCTGGAGGACTATTCTTGGGAAGCCGCCATCTAAAAAAGGAATTCATGTCGTCAATCCTGAAGATGTTTTTTATTACTATAATTCAGAGACCCGGATGTTAAAGGTTACCTGCCGGGTTCCGCTGCACATCATCAACAATGAAACGGGCTATCACGTACAGTTGGTGCTTGACCATTTCACGCACAATTATAATACCAATATCAGTTCATGGAGTTATCAACCCATGTTTAGCGAACTTGAACCCGGGAACAACAAACAAAAAATTATTTGGGAATCAAACAGGATAAAAATACATCGGGTTTCACTGTTTAATTTTATCAAGTCGATGTACAACAACAGATTATCTGAAAATGGGTTTTTATTGACGTACTCAACCAATTTGCATCACCCTGATGTAAAACCGGAGACTTTTTTATCCATCGATTCGGTTGACGGCGCTAAAATGCTACACATACCAACAGATTTGGAGGATTTAGTTCTTGTTTGCTTTGGCAAGCCAATTGACCAGAATACCCTGCTGTTAATTGATCAGGCGCAAAAAGGAGAACTTGGTTGGGATTATGTTGGTTTGTATCGTCATTATATCAAAACTCCGAATGGGCCGGTTCAGATTTTTCCCGACGGTACCAACATCAATTTTCTGCAGATAGACAAGTGTTTTTCTTCAAATTGGTTAGGGGGACTTGATATGACACTGCCCATAGATTATATTCCTAATATTGATTACGCAACAATGTCTTCGGTTTTTGAAACAGATGTTGCAGTTGAAAATTTGTTGACAGCAGGTTTTCATCAGCAATTGAGGTTATTCCCACAGGAAAAAATCTATCTGCATACCGATAAGCCTTATTATACGTCTGGCGAGCGGATATGGTTCAGGGCGCATTTGGCCAATGCGGCTACCCATATTCCCGAATCGGTCAGCAGGTATGTTTACGTGGAGTTGATCAATCCGCTTGATTCAATCGTTGCCCGCATTAAAATACGTCAGGATGAAGGAGCGTATCATGGCTATCTGCTCATTCCGGATGATGTACCCGAAGGCGATTACACGATGCGCGCCTATACCACTTTCATGCAAAGTCAGGACGAGCATTATTTCTGCACCAAAAACATACGCATCATTGATCCACATGCGTTCAATCATCCTTACCGCCAATTCATACAAATCCCCATGCCCGATGATGATTTTGACGTCAGTTTTTATCCCGAAGGCGGCGCTCTGATGCAAGGCGCTTTATGCAAAACAGTGTTCAAGGCAATGAAATCCAACGGACAGGCTACAGATATTTCCGGAAAAGTGTACGACCAATCTGGAACCGAAATCGCAGAAATACGTTCGGATTACCTTGGTATGGGAAGTTTTTATCTTAACGCCGAAAAAGACAAATCCTATTATGCCATTTGCGAAAACGACAAAGGACAAACGAAACGCTTTGAACTGCCTGCCGCTGCAAATCACGGTTATGCACTGTCGGTGAGTCAGGTGAATGACAGAATCAACGTGTCGGCGCTGAGACCGACCTCCCCTAATCCCTCCACAGGAGGGGAAAAAACAAACGATGAACTCTACCTGCTTGCCCATACCCGTGGTTTGGTACATTTTGTCAGTTTTTGGAATCATGAAAAAGCGCTTTCTCTCCGACAGGATCTGTTTCCATCGGGCATATTGCATCTTGTTTTGTTCGATGCAAACCGGAATCCTGTGAGCGAACGCTTGGTTTTTATCAATAACGAGGATCAGGCGCAGGTAAGTTATCAATCTGATAAAGAAATATTTGCTCCACATTCGTTAGTGAACAACAGGATAACATTGGCCGATAGTGACGGAAAACCATTAATCGGAAATTTTTCGGTATCGGTAACTTCCGACCGCGAAGTAACGCCCGATTCCACATCGAACATCCTGACACAACTGTTGCTTGCCTCCGATTTACGTGGACATATCGAAAATCCTGCCTATTATTTCCAAAACAATTATGCGGCTTCGTTAGCATTGGATTTGTTGATGTGCACACAGGGCTGGCGACGCTACAATATTGCCGAAGTAGCGCAGGGACGTTTCTCACGACCAACATCTCCCATCGAAATAGGCACAGAAATTTCGGGAACTGTCAAAAGCGTATTATCGGGCAAGCCAGAAAAAAATGTCAAAGTGAATATCACCTCATTGAAAAACAACTATATCGAAACAACGAAAACTGACAAAGAGGGTCGTTTCTATTTTCACGATGAATTTCCCGACAGTACCTGGTTTATTGTGAGCACGCCTGACCCAAAATCCGACAGGAGGCGTTTGGATTTGATGATTGATCGGGAAACCTTTCCTAAAAGGACCTTATCCACCGTTCCACCCACCGAAATTGACAGGATGCAGTTTGCAAAATACGCCGAACAAGCCGAAATGCAATATGACAACGAAGATGGCGAACGCATGTATGAATTGGAGGAAGTCACCATCACTGCCGAAAGAAAACCGGTGAGAGAATCGGTTCTTTATGATCATTCGGAAGTTTTTTCCTTAACCGAGGAAGAATTAGAACAATATGTGCCATCAATGGATATGTACAGTATACTTGGAACTGTTCCGGGCGTAGTAGTGGAAGGTAAAAGTGTTGTCATTCTCAACAGAGGAATTTCATTAATTTTGCCGGCTATACCTTTACTGGTAGTTGACAATGCAAAAATGCCTTTCGAGTATCTTGAATTTTTTCGTTTATATGATATTGAACAAATTGACGTGTTAAAAGGAGTAACGGCCGGGGCTGCTTATGGTTTGGAAGGCATAGGCGGCGTTATTGTTCTTTACACAAAACGCGGCAAATACAATACGCATGAAATTCCCTTATTTCATATTAGAACCTTTTCACCGTTGGGCTACCAAACACCGGTTGAATTTTATGCCCCCAAGTACGATACACCCGAAAAACGTAATCTAACAACTCCGGATTTACGTACTACCATTCACTGGCAACCCGTTGTACAAACGGATAGCGAAGGGATCGCATCATTTGAGTTTTATACTGCCGACGAGCAAACTTCATATACAGTGGTGATTGAGGGATTGGCCAATGATGGAAGTATTATCCGGAAGGAAGGAAAAACGTGGTGAAGGGGCTTTCTCTGGATAATTGAAAAAAAATAAAAACTATGGATGAGATCAACATATCTGTAATAGTTCCCATATATAATGTTCAAGATTATTTATCTCAATGTATTGACTCATTGTTGGATCAAACTATTAACCATGAAATTATTCTTATTGATGATGGTTCAACAGATCATTCCGGACATATTGCAGACGATTATGCTATGAAAGATCAGCGAATAAAAGTTATTCATCAGTCGAATCATGGATTACCTGCCGCCCGGAATGCTGGTCTGGAAATAGCCAAAGGTGAATATATTGCTTTTGTAGACAGTGATGATTACATCAAAAAGGATTCGTTATGTGCTCTATATCGATCGATTCATACACATAGCGCGGATATAACGATAGGAAATGCTATTTTTTGTCGTTCAGACGGAAGCATTTCTTCTACATCAAACCCAATTTCTGAATCAACACAACATATTCAACTATCAGGTAAACAATGTTTTAAATTTCTAATGAAATGCGGCTCATACCTTCCCAAGGTGAATTGTTATATATATAGCAGGGAATACCTGAAAAGAATGAAATTCAAATTTGAAGATGTACTTCATGAAGATGAATTATGGACACCTGTCGTTCTCATTCAGGCTAATCGTGTTGTAATTACAGATTTTGATTTTTATTTCTATAGATTGAGAAACGATTCAATCGTACATACCACAAATCTAAGACGAAAACTATCTTCTTTGTTTACTATTATTACTCGTCTTATCGAATTTAGCAGGTTTCGTTTTGACGAAAAAGATATGGAAATGAAGGGTTGGTTGTATGTGAAAATTTTCAGTCTTTATTCAAATGCATTTTCGTTATTGCCGAAAATAAAAGACAGTTCAATTGTTGTACCGGAATTTCAAATGGGGGATTTTTGGAAAAATTTCCATTTGTTACCGGATGAAGTAAAAACGCATTGTCAAAACTATTATCGACAGGCAGAAAGGATGATGGGTCAATATCTCATCTGGAGAAGATCCGAATGGGTTGCTTTTGATCATCTTCAGAATTTTGTAGAAAAAAAGATGATTTTAGTGTATCATATGATGCAAGATGTTCCACAATCCATTTCGTTCAATGATATTCCGCTGAACTACATCATTACAACTGACAGAAAATATCTTACCCAAGCAGATGTTGTTGTATTTTATCTACCAGATTTGTCGAACGAATTGGAGGAGGATATAGAAAAATCAGAGGGTCAAATTTGGGTTGCCTGGGATGCGGAATATTTCGAACATTCCTCATGGAATAACGAACCTGATTTCGCGAACTTGTTTGACCTTTGGATAGATTACCCTCAAGATGTGGAAAAGTATCATCCGTTTATTCGTCTATGTGAAGAGATAGACAAAAGATTAGCACAAAAATAATACACATCATATTTGTTATGAAAGAGTTTTACTGGGATGATTATAAAATTGAAATTGTGACACGTTCCATGTGTAAAGAGCTTTACCAATTTTCTCAATCGACAATAAAGCTACCATTCGAAAGAATACGGTTGGAAAACACTTTATCAGATGAATACTTGTACAAGCTGTTGCAAAGAGATGCTGATTATATCATTAATATTGACGAAGACGCATTTGTTATTGATAACTGTAAACTCGAAGCACTTGTCAAATATTGTATCATTGAAGATATTGATGTTTGTGGTTTTCCTGATGGTGGAGTATTGCCAATCAGAACACATAATCCATTAGTTGTTAATCCTTTTTTCAATATTTTTCATATAAAAAAAATTAAAATTGATTTTTCTCTTCACATTGTGCAAACATATCGTGAACACAAGAAGGAATATGAAAAACACACACCTTTACATTTGATACGGTCACCTTACATATATGATAGCTATGAACCATACTGTCCTTTTTTTATTTGGCTAAGTCAAAAATATACTGTTTTATATTTGAATGGAGAAACTCACCAAGATGGTATTTCCACTATTTTGAAAGATCAAAATAATCATTCGATCTTAATCCATTCATGGTATTCCCGTTACTACGGTAATAATAATTATCATACTAACAGGATAAATCGAATCATACAAGAGAGCACTAATTTGAACAAATGATGGACTGGAACGACAATTTATCTATATCTTTACCCCCAAAAATGACATGAATTTTGATCAGTAATTTTCCTTTTACCCTTCAGTTAGACGCCATGGACTGTGGCCCTTCCTGCCTTCGCATGGTGGCCAAATACTATGGACGTAGCTATACCCTTCAAACGCTTCGGCAGCGCTGTTTCATCACGCGCGAAGGCGTCAGTATGCTGGGTATCAGCGATGCTGCCGAGAGTATAGGTTTTCGCACTACCGGCGTGAAAATAAACTTCGAACAGTTGTGTAATGATGTGGCGTTGCCATGTATTGCTCATTGGAATCATAATCACTTTGTAGTAGTGTATAAAATCAAGAAACGGGGGAAAAAGGAGAATCAGTTTACAATCTATGTAGCTGATCCTGCACGTGGTTTGGTGGAATTCAACGAAACAGAATTTATGCGCTGCTGGGGAGTTACTAAACATGAGGGAAGGGATTGTGGTACAGCTCTGTTGCTGCAACCCGGACCGGAGTTCTACGACACAGAAGACGAGAAGAAAGCAGATGATAAAAACATCGGTTTCTTTTTCCGTTATCTGCGACCCTACAAATCACAGTTGATTCAGTTGGTATTGGGAATGCTTACCGGCAGCCTGTTACAGATGATTTTCCCGTTTCTTACTCAGGCATTGGTGGATACCGGTATCCGTAATCATAACCTGAGTTTCATTACCTTGATACTTATAGCACAGTTGGTATTGTTTGTTGCGCGGCTTTCGGTTGATTTCATCCGCAGTTGGATCATGCTCCACATCACAGCACGAATCAACATCTCGCTCATCTCCGATTTCTTGGCTAAATTGATGCGACTGCCTATGGATTATTTCGATACCAAAATGGTGGGCGACATCATGCAGCGTATCGGAGATCACAGTCGTATTGAATCTTTTCTCACCGGGTCATCGCTCAATGTTATCTTTTCGTTGTTTAATTTCGTTGTATTTGGCGCAATTCTTGCTTATTACAATCTTACAGTGCTAATGATCTTTCTCGTCGGGAATACATTATATGTACTTTGGATTCTTTCTTTTATGAGGTGGCGGCGTAAATTGGATTTCAAACGCTTTGCCCAGGCATCGGCAAGCCAAAGTAATGTCGTGCAATTGATTACCGGAATGCAGGAAATAAAACTGAACAACTGCGAAAAGCAGAAACGCTGGCAGTGGGAACGAATACAGGTAAAGCAATTTAAAATCAGTATCCAGGGCTTGGCATTGGGGCAGTATCAACAGTTGGGTTCGGTATTTTTCAGTCAGACTACTGGTATACTTATTTCGTTCATTGCTGCAAAAGCGGTGGTTGATGGACAAATGACCCTTGGAATGATGATGGCGCTTACTTACATTGTAGGTCAGGTAAGCGCTCCCATTGAGCAATTTATCAGTTTTGCCCGCGCATGGCAGGATGCAAAAATCAGTTTGGAACGTTTGGGCGAGGTACATCTGAAGCAAGACGAAGACCAGCAGAGCGCAATGAATTTGACCGAACTACCGAAGGACAAGTCCATTCATATCAACGACCTGTATTTCAGTTACGACGGTGCTGACCGCGATTATGTATTGGATGGAATTAACCTCACTATTCCGCATAACCGTGTGACGGCCATTGTGGGCGCCAGCGGAAGCGGAAAAACAACGCTTGTAAAACTGATGCTCGGCTTTTATCAACCCAATAAAGGCATTATCAAAATCGGAGAAACAGGTTTGCAAAACATTAACCCGCATGTATGGCGTGCCAAAACAGCGGCAGTGCTTCAGGACGGTTTTATATTTTCGGATACTATTGCCAATAATATCGCAGTAGGTGAAGATATTGTTGATAAAACGCGGCTTGTGGAAGCGGTTAAAACAGCCAATATCGGTGTTTTTATTGATTCATTACCACTTGGTTACAATACAAAAATTGGTATGGAAGGGAACGGCGTCAGCCAGGGGCAGCGGCAACGCATACTAATTGCTCGTGCAGTGTACCACAATCCTGAATTTATCTTCTTCGACGAAGCCACCAACGCGCTCGATGCAAAAAATGAACGGGAAATCATGGAACACTTAGAAAAGTTTTACAGGGGAAAAACAGTGGTAGTGGTGGCGCATAGACTAAGCACCGTCCGTAATGCGGACAACATTGTTGTTTTGGATAAAGGAAAGGTTGCCGAGCAGGGTACGCATGAAGAGTTGACCGAACGACGCGGAAATTATTATGAATTGGTGAAAAATCAGTTGGAACTTGGAAGTTAGTGATTAGTGATTAGTGATGACAGAACATAATCAATATACTCAGGAAATATTAGACCGTAAAAAGCTCCCTGAACTTCGCAGCGAGGAAGTACAGGAAGTGCTTGGATGGATTCCGCCGTGGATATTACGAGCCGGTATTTCCGTGCTGTTCTTGATAGTTATTGTATTGTTTATCGGCAGTTGGTTTTACAAATATCCTGACATCATTGAAGCTCCGCTGATGGTGACTTCGTACAACCCTCCTGTACAGGTTAATGCCCGTGTCAACGGGAAGATTACCCAATTGCTGGTAACGGACAAACAACTTGTGAAAGCGTCCGGCTATTTAGCCGTTATTGAAAATCCAGCCAATACCAATGATGCAGGCAAACTGAAAACACAGTTGACAGTATGGCAGGAAATGATTTGTAGCGGCAACTGCCATTTTTCATCTAACGAATTGAACCAAAAATATGAATTGGGCGATATACAGACTTCGTACCTGGGTTTTATTCGTTCGGCAACCAGTTATCAGTCGTTTGTTGACCTGAATTATTACCCTCAGCGGATTGCTGCCATTGAAGAACAAATCGTTAAACAGCAGCAATATTATGAAAAATTATTGACACAAAACGAAGTGGTGCAACAACAATATGCGATAGCACAGCGACAATTCGAGCGTTCCTTAATCCTGCATACCCAAAAAAATATTTCAGATGCGGAACATGATGCAGAAACTTTGAGTTTTCTGCAAAGCAAGTATAGTTTGGAAGCGTCGCGGATAACATTAGACAATGCCAATATACAAATTGACCAGTTAGGACAAACAATACTTGACCTGCGATTGCAGGAATTAGAAAAACAGGGACAGTTGCAGGCAGAAGTAAAAACCGGATTGGACAACTTACTGAATGCTTTCAATACATGGGAAATGACATACATTTTGAAAACTCCTGTGGATGGCACGGTAGATATCAGCAAATATTGGAACGTAAATCAAAATATCACTGCGGGTGAAACAATATTTACCATTATCCCCGAAGCTTCCGGTCAATTAGTCGGCAAAGCAGCTTTACCTATTGCCGGATCTGGGAAAGTAAAACCAGGACAGGCGGTCAATGTGCGTTTCCTGAACTTTCCCGATACCGAATACGGGATTGTACGCGGGGTTGTGAGCAATATTTCGGTGGTGCCGTCGGGCGATTCGTATACGTTGGAAGTCTATTTTCCCAATGGCTTGATGACAACTTACGGGAAAGAACTGCCTTTCTATCAGGAAATGTATGCTACGGGAGAAATTATCACAGAAGACCTGCGGCTGCTTGAGCGATTTTTTATGCCTTTGAAAAAGATTTTTAGCGAACAGTAAACGATATTATCAGTCGTATTTGTGAGTTATATTAAACTTTACACCTCTATTTTGGCATGAGACCACAAACCACTTAATCCGTAACTCCGCCCCATAATACGTAATAAGCCTTGTATAATGTTCATAAAAATGTAAATATATTTTAAAAAATCTTAAATGATACGTAAATAGGCTTCATGCCAAAATACGTAATATATTTGAAATTTTTTATTTTTTTAGATTGCTTAAAGTAAGTATTTTAGATTCAAATTACGTATAAGTGTCCGGAGTTACGGCTTAATCGAATAGTGTCTTTATCTGAGGCGCTGTAGTAGAGTCATTTCGTCTTTTACGCTGGGGCATATTAGATGGAATTTTTCTTTTTCTTTCATCGTTTTCGTAAAAAATAAAAATATATTCATCGTTTTCACTTACAGTACGATAACTCCAATGTCGCTTGAGGATAAAGGAAATGAAATGACAGACTTTTCCAGCATCGCTTGACAAGTCAGTGGTACACGAAACTAAAATTTCATTTCGTGTAATTGAAACCGGTAATTTTTCCATGTCCGCCCAAATATGGATGATGTCTAATGCCTGAAAAAAACTGTTTCCCATTTTAATTATGTTTGATGAAGTGAGAGAGATTGCTCCTCTAACTTTTCTGTCGGTACTTGATGAATCATGGCTGTGATTTTGGTTTCGAGCATACGCAAGTCGCTTTTCAATCCGTTCAATAGTTCTTCCTTATTCCATGTTGTACTGACAATACGCTCACAGGTCTGGATTGATTCATGCTTTTGTGATATTTTCTTTTGGTGATCGTCGATAAGTTTTGGTATTTTTCCAAGCGCATTGGGAAAATAGGCAAAGATGGATGCAGAGGTATTGCCAATATTGCCGTTGTTATAAGTATAATAATGATTACCTTTCACGTAGAATTTATTGACATACGACTTGGGTGCATCTATTAACCCGCTTAGAATCGTATTCGTTTTGACATGAACTTCAAAACCGTGATAATTACCAACGCAAGTGTATTTTCCATCTGTATTGCATGTTTCTTTCAACCATAAAATTTCTTTGGCCAACGATTCATGCGCAAAATTACACTGAACGCCGTTGATTTCAAGATTAAACGGGCGTTGTTGATTGGCGTCTGCCGGGGCAACTGCTTCAAATTTTTTCCAGTCTTCCTCTAAGTTTTGAAGAATCGACTGAAGATGCGTTACATCTTTCTGTTCAGATAAAAGCAACTTTTCTGTACGGTTTTTCGATACTAAATGCGAATTTCTCTCACTTTCGAGGATGGTGATTTGTCGCTCAATTCTGCACTTTTCCAGCAAGTCCTGATTGCCGGAAAGAAAGGCGACAAATTCGGCATAATTCAATCCGCCCGATTCATCAAACTCGCCTTCGTTGATGGTTCTTACGGAGAGGTTATGCTGACGTATCTGCTGGATGAATATATCTTTGTTGTGAAGAATATTGATTTTGTAATTGTCCAATGTGTTGAGGGTTGCATAGAGAAAAGAATCCACTCTGTTGTTGTTGTATTTTTCGGCAACGATATTTCCTGTTCTGCTTCCACGACCGTTGCGCTGTCGCATCTCGGAGGGTTTCCATGGAGTGTCTAAATGGTGCATGGCAACAACCCGTTCCTGCACGTTGTTGCCGGTTCCGAGCGTGTTGGTGCTTCCCATCAATACTCTAACGGCGCCCGACATGACTTTTGCCTTTACATTTTCTTTCTGCTGGTCGGTTTTATACTCCTGCATAAAGGCGATTTCATGGAGCGGAATGTGGTACTCCTGATTTAATTTTTCGCGCAACGCCTGATATACCGAAAAATTACCGGGATTGGCAGGATCAAAAACGCCTAAATCTGAAAATACCAATTGTGTCCCTCTTACTAAATCAAATTTCTGGTAATATTCAAAGATTTTTGCTGCACAGATGGATACTTTGCTGTTGGGATGGTCGGGCAGTTCAGGGTCGATCAGACGCATGTCCAATGACATTTTTCTGGCTAACGACGTTGCCACAAGCATTCTTGCATCATTATTCTTATTTTCCGGCGGCGTTTTGCCAATCAGTGAATAGTCGCCAGTTTGGGCAAATTCTTTCAGTTTTTCCGAAAATTCCGCCTGGTCGGGGGTGATGTCGATGGTGATCAGTTGCTCGTTCAATGCAGGTTTTTTGATGCCTATCTCTTCCGAAGTACGTACATGGGCTATCTCACTGTAAAACATGGAAAGTTCCGGCACTTTTATGAAATGTCTGAACCGCTCGTTCTGAATCAATTCGTTGGTTACGGAAAATTCAAAGTCAGTCGTTTTTTGCGCGAAGACTGCCGCCCACGCATCAAAATTTTCGATATTTAACCTTTTCAAAGTGCGCGGACGGAGATATTTAAAAATAAGGTACAGTTCCGTTAGCGAGTTAGAGATTGGCGTACCGGATACCAGCGTGGAACAGAGATCGCTCTCTTTTTGGTTCTGGATACAGCGTATGGCGGTCAGAAGGTTCAGTGCCCGTTGCGACCCTTCTGGATTACCAAGACCGGATACGCGGTTGTGGCGTGTAGTAAATGTCAGATTTTTAAACTGTTGAGATTCATCAATGATGATATGATCAATTCCCAATTCGCTGAATGATATAAAGTCGTCATTTTTGTTTCTGATTTTTTCATTGATTGCCAACAGCTTGGCGACAAGGTTATTTTGTCGGGTGATGAGACCTTTGATCATTTTTTTGGAGGACTGTATTCCTGTTAGCCTTTCCAGCGTTCTTAAATTAAGCGCTACATCGTCTATTTCTTTAGAAATGATGTTGCGTTGCGTTTCTAAATCCTGTGGTATTTTTGCAAACTGGTCGTGCGTCATGATCACACAATCCCAATTGTTGTTTTTTAATTCGTTAAAAAATTTGATTCTGTTTTTGGTAGAGAAATCGTTGGCCGAAGGGTAGAGAATCTTTGCCTTCGGGTATGCTTTTTTGAAGGTTTCCGCAATATAATTGGTATTGGCTTTCATCCCGATGATCAGTGGCTTGTGCGTTGTGTTCAATCGTTTCATCTCATAGGCAATCATACACATGATTAATGTTTTCCCTCCGCCTACTTCGTGATCCACAATCCCGCCGCCGTTCTGCTTGATCATCCACAGCGCATCCAATTGGGAAGGATAGGGTTTGAAGCCAAAATTTAAAGTGTTTAAACCCGGCAAGGTTTGAAATGAACCGTCATAATCGGGCTTGACAAAACAGTTGAAGGTCTGGTTGTACAATTCGGTTATCCAGTTTTGCATTTCGGCTTGTTCCGGTTGTTTTAACCACTGTGAAAAGCCGTTCCTGATCAGGTCAATTTTGGCGTTGCACAGTTGAATGGACTCAGTATCCTTTATAGAAAATTCTTTCCCGTTTTCCTTGATTTTTTTGGTCACTATCGGACAGGTGTTTAATAAGGCATATTCGGTTAAGTGGTAAGCGTTAAATCGTCTGTCATCGGTAACGACCGCATATTCCTGATCAACAATTGAATTAATTCTTCCTGAAATCGAAAACAGGTCAATGGATGAAGAATATTTGACCGTAACGGTGGTTCCAAATAAAGAGGAGAGATAACTTTCGTAGATTTGGTGTGGAATCCAACGCTCACCGAAGTTGAACTGTAGTATATGGAACGGGATGGGATCGGGTTTGATATTTTCAAGCGCCTGAAGCGTTTGTGTGATGTAGTAATTGTTGCCGTTGTCATATCTTTTAATCTCCCTGATCTTGGAAAGAATATCCCCCGAAAGCATTTTGTCTTTGTATTCCCAGATGCCGTTGGTGGGGTTGAAAAAGATATAACCATCCAATATTCTGACAATTTCATCGACCTGTTTTTGTGTCTTTTCCGACATAAAAGTAATATCAATTTTCCCAAACCGATTCAACGAAGCTATCATAGCGTCCATTTCCGATAGCAACTGCGCCTGTTGGGAAAAAGCAACGGGACGTGAAAAAATATCCGCCTTTTTGACTTCTCCGTCAACCATACGGACAGCGGTGGAGAGTTCGATGAAAAAAGCGTCTCCTTTCAACAGATTATAGTTTTCCTTTTTCTCCAACGGCCCGTAGTTCGCAAGAAATTGATCGGTTTGATGATTGAGTAGCGTTCTTAACTGGAAATTTTCTTTTTTGCTGCTTTGCTCGCTCTGATACAGCTCAATGAAACGATCCCGGACTTGGATGTAACTCAAGATGATGTTTTCCTGTTCTGACGTCAGGTCTGCAAAAGACTGAAAATCTGCCTGAGTTTCGACGGGTGATTTCAAAAAGTTGATGAGTTGCCCTTTCCGGCCTTCCTGAACTACATAAGTCTTTTCGCGGTAATATTCCTTGAATTTGCCGGTAAAAGGAACGGGAGCGGGAATAGAGACTTTGGGTATTTGGATAGAAGAAAAGGGTAAAAACAAATCAGGCTGCTGGAGATTGGATGGTACAGGTATGGATAATTTTCTGGAAAGATGCTGTTTCAGTAGGGGTTTTAGTTTATCAAACAGTTGTTTGCCCATGTCGGCGCTGGTGCCTGAGTGTGTAAATTCGAGCGTTGGTTGGCCATATTGGTCTTTTCCCTTGACGCATTCGGTATGGACAATATTTTGAAAAGAATTTTTGAACAGCGCGTTGATATGATAGTCATCTACTTGTACCGATTTGATCAGTTGCGCTTCTTCTTTGGTGATAGCGCTCTTGTACCGGTTGCTGCGGACCATCAACAGGTCGGTGGAAGCCTCTGTTCCCGCAGTTACCTTAAATAAATTGGAGGGCAGACGTATGGCGGCGATCAGATCGGTTTTGTTCATTAGATATTCCCTGAAAGGTTTGTTCCCGGGAGTGTCGAGAAAAGCAGAAGAGGTGATGAAGCAGAGTAAACCGTTGTGCTGCAACAATTCGATGGTCTTGATGAAAAAGTAGTTGTGAATCTGCCGGCAACAGTCGCGCCGGATGGGGTCTTTTGAATTGAGATAATTGGGATCCAGTGCATAGAAATTGCCAAAGGGAATGTTGGAAATGGCTGCGTCGAAATAGTTTTGATACCTGCCGCCGATTTCTTCCAACGGTTGAATATTTACCGAGATATGGGGTTCGGAAGAATAGATTTCCTGTAAAATTTTTCCGGTCAGTATATCTTTTTCAATGGCAACAACTTCCGCTTTCTTGCGGGAAAAAGGTTCGATGAATAAACCGGTTCCTGCGGATGGCTCTAATATCCGTTTGTTCTGAAAATAGCCGCCGGGGCGGTCGGTGGTTTCGTCTAAGGCGTCCGTGATGGCATTCACTATCTCCGCCGGTGTATAAAAAGATGAAAGTACCGATGATTTCAGCGATTCAACATGACGTTTGTAGTTTGCTTCATCTCCGCAAAAAGTTCGTATCTCCTCATAAAGTTCGCGTGTCGGTTTGATGAGATGCTTTTCATAATCCGGCCATGCTTCCGGGAGGTCAGGATCACGTAAAACAAAAGAGAGGCCGCCGAAGCCGGAATACATTTGTAATTGCTCCCTTTCGGCGACCGTCGCTTCTCTGTTCTCTTTGTCCAATATGGAGAGAACCTGTAAAGCCCTAATGTTATCCCTAAGATGTTGTTCCTTGGAGAAGGTCATGGCGAAAACCGGATGTGTATCATCCGGCAGCGCGAACGCCGGTTTCTAACTGATTTTCCAGATTCCAATGCCGTAAATATTGAATCACAGGAAATTCAATACGCTGCGAAAGTATTTCATATTCGGCAGATAAATAAAATTCATCTGTTGCCGGATATTCATCAAAAATATCCTTCACCGCCTGATAACAACTCGTCAGAATGGTTGGATGAGCCGTTACCCCGTAATTTTTTTCGATGACGTCATCGATCACCTGACAAGGACAAAAGCTAAGGTTTTCATACAGGATGTGATGCGCTTTTTCTTGCGCCATGAGCGGATCGGCGCCACTTTGAACCTGTATTTCGTATTCCTTGCTGCTTTCCTCTGCCCTGCGTTTGATAAAACAGTGGAGCGTTTCCTGATCGAAAAGCATCTCCGGACGATGCGCTTCAAGGTATTGATAAAGTTCTAATTCTATGGGCGTCATAATGATTCATTTTTTATGGTTCAAAAGATTTGAAATATTTATAGAGGGAGAACAAAAAAAGGCGTATTTCTGCATTGACAGTTCTTATATGTTCTTCTGCATTTTTCGCTATTTTGGCATGGATGTCCGTTGAAATGTGGAACGTTGCATTGTTCCTTTTGGTGTTTTCCATCTTTGAATACTGTACCACATCTTCTTTGGTCAATTCAAAACCAAAATAAGAGGGATTGGAGAGGTATAAAGGCAACAACTCAGCAAAATACTTGCTGTTGTTCTTATACCTTTTCGCATGATTCTTTCGATAAGTTTCGATGACACCGATCACTTCATCAGGAATTGACAACACTATTTTTATTTTTTTTCTCTCCATATATTTAACTTTTCTTAAACCTCTAATTTAGAATGGCATAACATCCTCTCCGGCTTGGATGTTCTTTTCGGGCCTTTCGACCTTTTTTTCCGCCGTCTTACCCTTCTTCTTTGTATTTTCTTTGCTTAAACGAAGACGCATGTCCTGATAATCACGATCAAAATTGGATACATTTTCAATGGTTGCCTTTTTAATTTTTCCTTCATCTGCCCAATAGGTTCCACAACAACAATGAACCTTGAAATTATCCCCTTTTTTGGCAATGATATAGCCAAAAGCCGCCTGCTCGGTGTCTCCGATAAATTCTTTCAATACGGGATCGTTTACTTTGATATGGACGGGATCTCCTTCTTTCAGGTCAATCGACGCCTGTACCGCCTTTTCATGGATATTGAATCCGGCGCCTAAATAAACTTTTTCATCGGGGTTGGCAGCATTGAC
>JGI24696J40584_12961624_pt1 | contig 25802 bp, 26 predicted proteins | sample TergutCo191P4_FD_40584 | JGI IMG/M metagenome (IMG submission 40584)
TTGCCGAGCCGCTTGCCGAGGCGTTCGCCGGGCCGCCCGCCGAGACGTTCGCCGGGCCGCTTGCCGAGACGCCCGCCGGGCCGCCCGCCGCGGCGCCGCCCTGCGACTGCGAGGCAGTACCGGTGATCCTGCTTTCCGGCGGGCACGGGGCCCTGACCGAAAACTACGGCCAGCCGGACGAAATGTGGTACTACGGCACCGACATGCTCAGCAACCTGCTGCGCGACGGCCTGCCCGTCCTGCGCGACGACGTCCTCCCCTCCCTGCTGACCTTCGATCTCAGCAAGATCCTCGACGCGCTCCTCCGGGTGGCCTGGGCCTGGGTCGGCCCCCTGGAAATGCTGCCGGACGGCACCAGCGTCAAACAGCTGGAGCGGATCAACGAGGGCGGCCCATGGGTGATGAGCATGGACCACCGGGACGCCTATTACTGGTCCTCCGAGGAGGTCCCTGTCGGCGAGGCCTACTACCGCTTCCCGTTCGACTGGCGGCAGAGTCCCTACGACGTGGCGGAGGAGCTGAACGACTACGTCCAGATGATCAAGGCGCACACGGGGCACGCGCATGTGCACATCAGCAGCATTTCGGGCTCCAGCTCGCCGCTGCTGGCCTACACGGAAAAATATATCGTCGGCGTGAACGACCCGGACGCCCTGAGCGTCGTCTACAACCAGCCCACCGCCTTCGGCATGGAGCTGGTGGGCAACTTCCTCAACGCCGACTATTCCATGAACCCCAGGAACGCCGGGGCCTTCGACTACATCTACACCTTGGACCTGCCGTCCCAGGCCAACGACATCATCCTGACCCTGATGCGGGTGTTCTATTACCTCGGTTTCCTGAACAACACCGCCTTCGGCTTCTCCCTGTGGACCCAGGCCGTGTTCGACAGGATCTACGAGGACGTCACCCGCAGGACCTACGCCGCCTGGCCCGGCATGTGGTCCTGGTGCCCGCCGGAGGACTTCGATACCGCCCGGGCGCGCCTGATCGACGGCCACCCGGAATACGCGCAGCTGGGCTTCCTGGAGAAAATCGACCGCTACCACGCCCTGCAGCTGCGCGGCGCGGAGGTTCTGCGGGCCGCCGGCGATAAGATCAAGGTCGCCGTCGTGGTGGGCTACGACATGGGGCTGCTGCCCCTGGGCAAGGACAAGCATTATAACAGCGACGGCATGGTGGCCGCGCAGAAGGCCTCCCTGGGCGCTGTGGTGGCGCCCCTCGGCAAGCGGCTCCCGGCCGGCTACACGCAGGCGGTTGACGACGGGCACGGCCGCATTTCGCCGGATAGGAAGATCGACGCCTCCACCTGCGCCCTGCCGGAATACACCTGGTTCGTCAAGGATATGGTCCACCGCGACTTCTATCATCTTCACAACCTGTACAACTGGTGGAGGACCGCGCCCAAGGGCGAGGACACCGTATCCGACAACCCGGAATACCCGCAGTTCATGCGCCTGGAGGACAAGGCCCAGACCAACAGGAACAGCGTGCTGCTCCCCATGACGGCGGAGGAGCCCACATGGAAGGACGGCATCATGGACGCCTGGGATACGGTGATGCGCTTCCTGTTCGGCGTGCTGGAATGGGTCGCCGTTATTCTGAGGATTCCCTTGGGGTGGATCTTTAAAATTTGGTTCTGAACCCCGCTTCAAACCGCGCAAGAGCCGCCTCGTTCACCCGGGCGGCTTTTTTAGTTGCCCGCCGGTACAGGCTCCGGCCCAAGGAGCACGGCATAGCGCACCTGGTAAAAATGCGCCAGCTTGACTACAACGTCTATGTTGGTCAGGGTGCGGCCGCTCTCGTAGTAGGCATATGTGGAGCGGTCGATTTGCAGATAGTCGGCCACCTGTTGCTGCGTCAGGCCTCTTTCCTTGCGCAGTTTGCGGATGATTTCGTGCATGGTCTTTAAGCCCCCTTTCAAAAATATTATATCACGCATGCATTGCGATTGCAATGCAGATTTTATTAAAATTTCGCCTCATAATATGGGCATTACAATTGTATTGCGTGGTGAGCGTATGTCTAATTTTAAAATCCCATCCATCCCTCCGACGACCAATAAAACGATACGGTTTCCCAACGATGTGATCGCCGGTGTGGAAGAGGCCATCCAGGGGAAGGACTGCACTTTTTCCGCGTTTGTGGTTTCTGCCGTCCGTGCTGCTTTGGAAGAAATAGAAGAAGAATAGTATGCTTACAGCCGCTATTCCCGCTCTGAAAACTTGTCTGTAGAGACGCACGGCAGTGCGTCTCCCGATAAAAATGTGTTTTTGCGCGGAGACGCACTGCCGTGCGTCTCTACATACCAAAACCCGCAGCTTCAAAAGCCGCGGGTTTGTTATTTTAGCCATTTTATTTTCCCGTCAAAACCCCCAGCAACCCGAACACCCCGAACAGCAGCGGCTGGTGCAGCAGGTAGATCAGCAGCGAATGCCTGCCCAGCCACGCCAGCGCGGGCACGCGGGACTTCACGCACCAGCGCGGAAACCGCCCCTGCTTTGCGTATATGCCAATCGCCGTCCCCGCCAAAAACAGAAAGATCCACGGCAGCAGCGGGAAATAGTCAGCGGAGCGCAATACAGAACTGGGGAAGCCCAGCGCGTACAGCGGGAAGAAGTCCGTCGGGGGCAGGGGAGGCGGCACGAAGCGCCACACGAAAAACAGCGCCGCGAAAATAATAATCTGCGGCAGGGGCGGCAGCTTGCCCGGCAGCCTTTCCAACAGGGCGAACAGCAGCACCGCGCAGGCGAGGAAATGCAGCACGCCGAACCGGATCACCTCGTCCACGCCGAACAGCTTCATCGCCAGTGTGGCGAGCGTCACCAGCGCCGCCGCCCCGGCCAGCTTCAGCCCGCGCCGCAGGTTCGAGCGCGAAAACCGGCAGCAAACCCCACACAGCAGGATGAACGTCCCCGCGATGAAGGGCTGCACGGGCCCCATAAAGTCGAACAGCGTCCGCCCCGCCCGGCTGCCAAAGACGAACGCCAGCAGGTAGAACGCGTGGTATACCACCATCAATATGATCGCCGCCCCGCGCAGCTCGTCCAGCAGGGCGTAGCGCGGGTGGCTTGCGGTTTCGGGCATTGCGCGTCATTCCTTTTCCGTCGGTTCCTCTGCAATTTTAGGCACAAGGCCCTGCCAGTACTCCTTTTCCCAAAAGGCAGGCTCGTAAGGCACGGTCCACTCCTCGTGGTACCCTTCCTTTACCCAGTCGATAGAATCAAAAGATAGGAACATGCGCTCCGGGTCGCCATATGCCCATGCCTCATAGGATTTCGAGTAATCCACTTTGCCGTCGTATCTAACCAAATAAACCTGGACGGACTCCCCGCCGAATCGATAGCCCACACCATCCTCATCTTCATATTGTGTTGCCGGCTGCGCTTCCCCGAACGGTTCAAGCTTATTGTAGTTGAAGCCATCCAAATGAATTTGCTTATAATTACTAGGCGCATCGGGATTATTAAATAAGCCAAAGCATCCGCTCAGGAAGAGTATCCCTAGCACGCAAAAACATATTGCTGCTTTCTTAATAATGTTCATTGTTCCCTCCCATGGATATTGGTTACTTAGTCCGTCAATTATCGCTTGCCCAGCGGCCCGGTTGCCATCACTTTGACTGTGCCCTCTTTCAGCGCTACCGGCGGATGCTTTTTGTTCACCCGCTCTCGCTAAAGTATACGCCTTCTTCCAAATTGCTCTCAAGCATTGCTTTTAGTGAACCCCATTTTGTTTGCAATATGGAGTTTCTCTTTGTAAATGTTAGCAAACTGCTCCCAATTTCGTCGCTCTCACGCAAGACATTAAACTGTGATTCTTTTAGTGTGAAGGTTATCATTTCTTCATCGCCTTCTACCAAAGCGAGCGCACGAAAAAAGCGCTGAAACCCAATTGTTCTTATGGTTGCATAGTATTGTTTTTCAAGTTCAAAAATTGTAATACTATATTCCCAACCGACGCGTGGATGGTCCGGGTCGTCTGGCGGAGGGGCATCTTCATAATAAAAGTAGTTCCCGAGCCAAGAAGAAAGCTTGCTTTCTTCGCTGGCTTTTTCACGGTTGCCTTTTGAGGAGCAACTGCTGAGCGTTAGAAAAACCACCATGACGATACAGAAAAAAGAAATGTTTTTTTTCATGGCAAACTCCTATTCCACTTAAGCGCTATTTAAGATTGAACGTATTTCTCCGATTTATAACCAGTTGTGCTGCTTCTGCTTTTGTTACTACACCATCTTTATTAGTATCTGCACCCGCATTCCTAGAGTATGCGCCCGCATTAGGACCATTTCTTCCCCACAACACGTAGCTGTCTGGCTGAATCATAGCATGCTCGTTGAAAATTGTCAACCCTTTCTTTCCAGCCGCACCCACGCCGCCAGCCCAACGCCGTTCACCGCCGCCTGCAACGCGGCAATCAGCACAAAGCTGAGGCTCGAGACATCCTCCGTCGCGGCGAGCACCCAGAAAATCAGCACCGTGACGCTGCCCGCCAGGTTGAACACCCAGTTTTCCACGTAGCGCAGCAGCAGCAGCACCAGCCCCGGCCCCACCAGCGCGAGGGTCAGGCTGTCCCACAGCGCCCCCTGCGAGCCCAGCGCCCGCAGCAGCAGGTACCCCCCCGCGAAGCTTGCCGCGCCCACAGCCAGCGCCAGAGCCCAGCCCTTCGCGGAGAGCTTCTTCGCCCGCACGGTCTTTTCGTCCATGTGCCTCCCCCAGGCGATAAAGCTGGCCAAATACACGGGCGCGCCGAACAGCGTATTGAACGCCGCCAGCCCATACACCTGCCTGGAGAAAAACAGCGCGCCATATCCCAGGCAAAAGAGCACCCCGCATGCCGGCCCCGCGCGTAAACCCTGCGCCAGGGTCATCAGCGTGACCACGGAATACATCGAAAGCAGCAGTTCATACCATGGCTGCTTCGTCAGCATCCCGCAGGCAATCAGCGCCGGCATGGCGCATACGACGAACAGGAACCTGCCGGGGGTGAAACCGAGGATGGTGGTTTTCGGCATAGTGGTTGATCCTTGCGTTGTGATGTTGTTGCGGCGGGCCAATGGCTTGCCCTAGGTAAGCCTTCCACAAAACATGTTTTTAGCTGCTCTATACTTCGAACTTCTTCAAGATACTTTCCGCCGAAACGAATGCCGCACGTCCTTTTTTGGATATCTTTGTAGGCAAGATCCATTTTGGATTTTTTACATACATCAACGTGCCAAAGCTACTGCCCATTTTCCGATCGAAGTATCCTATAGGCGCATTTATTAGGTTGCCGTAGCGTAAGCTCACATCGTTGATCTTCTCCCGTGTTAGACCTTCAAGATAGATCACTTTTCCAACTTCAAACGTTGCCAAAATATCCCCGCTCGACACTTTCAGGTAAACAGTATCCCCAACGGAGACTCGTCTAAAGGGCGTTATCATATGCTTGCTGAATCTGCTTTCTATCAGTTTTTCCCCATTCATAATTTTCTCAATCGTTTCTTTATCCATTATCGCTAGATGCTCCATGTCACTCACCTCCTAGGCTCATTCGCCATTGGCGAAACACTCGTAGGGCGCGGCATCGCCCCGCCACATGCGCACGATGTCCTCATACTTGTCCATCAGAACACCTCCCGCATTCGTTTGACATAATACTTGACGTTCTCCCACTTCGCGTCCGGCGCGATGCGGTGGTCGGGGCAGGGGATGTACCCCCCCAGCGCAACCAAAGGCCGCAGCCGCTCGATCTCTTCATCAATCGCGTCGAAATCTTTGCTAAAGACATTTTTGTTCATGCCGCCCACCCCGCGCAGTTCCCTGCCGTATTGTTCCCGCCAGGGCGCGATGCTCGCCCCCCAGGTGCCCACCTCCATGGGGAACATCACGTTCACGCCGTTTTCCAGCCAGATGGGCAGCAGGGCGTCGACGCAGCCGTCGCAGTCCAGGCTCACCAGGCCCGTGCCGTGCTGCTTCAGCAGCGCCGTCATGCGCTTGTAGTGCGGCCCCACCCAGTCCCGGAACACTTTCGGGATCACCAGCGGCCCGGTCTTGAAGCAGATGTCCTCCCACATGTGGGCGAAGTCGAACAGCCCGTGCGGGCACAGCGCCAGGGTCTCCTCCAGCACGCGGTAGCTCAGATCCCCTATCGTGTCCAGAATTTCTTTATAAAGCTCCTCGTCGTCGGCATAGATATAGCTTGTGCCGGTGACGCCCGCCCAGTCGCGGAAGCACCCGTACAGGCTTCCGATGAACAGCCCCACGGGGCGCTCGTCCCGGTCGTTTTTCTCCAGGCGTTTGATCTCCCGCTTGACGGCATCCCTCGGTACACGCTCGGCCGTGTATTGCAGCCGCGGCAGGTAGTGTGCCTCCCAGCCCGCGCGGTCCTCCAGCAGGTGAGAAATCTCCTGCCGGATGGACGTCACGCCGTCCTTCTCCAGCTCCACCACGCCGTGGCTGTTGCGCACGTGCCGCGTGCCGTCGGGAAATTCCCGAATCACCTCGCGCGTAAAGCCGGGGCGCAGGCCTGTGCCGGTGCCCGCGCAGGCCCCCCACTCAAAGTCGAAGCCCAACCGCAGGGCGGTGCCGCGGTCGCTGCGCGCCTCTTTTTCTGTAATATGCCCCTGCGCGGCCCATTTCCTGCGGGTCTCCTCCCAAAAGCCGAAATGCACCACGGGCAGGTGATCCCAGGGCTCGTATCGCAGGGCGGCCAGGGCGCGTTCACGGTTGGTCATACAGATGCCTCCATCGTTTTGTTGGGAGACGCATTGCCATGCGTCTCTACAGAAAAGCCGGCCCTTGCTACTCCAACTCCACCTTTACCGTCTTAATCTCAAACGGCTTGAAGCTCAAACACGTGCTGTCCAGCAACGTATCGTTCTCCTCCATCAGGTCGCACTCCCACATGCGCTTCACCTTCCCGCCGAAGCTCAAGCTTGTCATTGTCTTTCGGTTCCAGCACTCATAAAGCCTGATCACAAGCGTGTTGCTGTCCTCGGCCTTCTTCACGGTCTCGATGACAATGTTCGCCTTGTCCGCGCTCACCAGGGAATAGCTCGGCGGCAGCGCGCCCTCCCCCGGCTCGGCGATCACGGCCCGCAGCGGCACGTTGAGGTCATAGCCCTGGCGCACCACGTCGCTTTCGCTCGCGCGGTCTTTATGGGGATAGATCGCGTAGGTGAATTTATGCACCTCGATGTCCTGCTCGCCATAATGCCCATTCGCCGCGCGCACGAGGGTGGGTGTCAGGCGGTTCCCCTTGGCCGTCCAGCCGTACTTGCAGTCGTTGAGCACGCTCAGGCCGAAGCCGTTGTCGCTGAGATCCGCCCATTTGTGCCCGCAGACCTCGAACTGCGCGAAGTCCCAACTGCTGTTCTCGTGGGTCACGCGTTCCAGGTTGCCGAACTGGATGTCGAAGGTCGCCCGCCCGGCGTTGACATCCACGGGGTAGTCGCACTTCAGGCAAATCTCTTTGTCGCGCAGGTCGACCTCGTAGTCCACATCAATCCTGGTCCCCGCGGGATAGAATATAAAGTCCTGCCGTATCGTCGAATGCCGGAACTTGCGGATCACACGCAAAACTGTCCTGACCGGCCCCGCCTCGATCACTTCAGCACTCTGCACGTCGTCGATAGTCCAGAACTTCTCCCGATAGTACATCTTGATATCCCATGCCTGGTGGTTGAATGGCTTATCCTCAAAGGCGATGAGCCGGTTGCCCAGCTGCCCGGCGGGGATCGTCTCGTTGCCCCCGGCCTTCTCAATCAGGCTTGTAATATTGTAATTCTCGTCGAACGTGACTTTCAAGGCCCCGTTCTCGAACACGCGGCCGTCGAACGCCGCAACCCCTTCGGCGGGCGCAGCCCGTACGGCCGTCGCGGCCGTTAGCGAAAGCCCGAAGCACTTCCAGCCCTTGGCGGGCACGCCCTTCGCCAAAAAGCAGAGCTTTCCGTCGTGGCTCAGCTGGCAGGGCAGTTCGCCGCCGTCCTCGTCGTGGACAACCAGGCGCTGCCCGGCGGGCAGGTCGGGCAGGCTGACGAAGGCAACGCTGTCCCGCGCGCAGCCCAACGTGTTGAACACGATCACTCGCCCGCAGCCGCCGATGCGCTCCGCCAGGGCCTTCATCGCGTAGGAGGCCAGGTATTCCCCGACGCCAATTACCTGCTCGTACTGCGCGTCGCTGTCTTTATACACGGCCTCGATGGACGAGCCCGGGATGATGTCGTGGAACTGGTTGAGCAAAATGAGCTTCCAGCTCTCCAGGATCTCCTCGGCGGGATAGCCCGCGCCCGCCAGCTGCGCGGCGAGGGCCGCCAGGGTCTCCACGTCGTGGTAGAGCAGCTCGCTCTTGCGGTTGCAGCGCTTGTTGCGGGCCTGGCTGGTCAGCGTGCCGCGGTGGAATTGCAGATACAGCTCGCCCGCCCAGGTGGGCAGGTGCGGGTCGTCCATCACCTTGGCAGCCAACTCATCGAAGAACTGCCGGCTCGGCATCTGCTTGACGATCGGGCAGCCCTCGATGCCCCGGGCCATGCGCTTGCCGTGCTCCAGCATCTCCACGGTGGGCCCGCCGCCGCCGTCGCCGTAACCGAAGGAGATCAAATACTCCTGGTTCAGGTCTTTGTTCGAGTAGCGCTTCCACCCGCCGATCACCTGGTCGGGCTCCAGGTAGGTGTTGTATGTCGTGTAATGCCCCGTGCTGTTCATATCGCAGCCCGTGGCGAAGTGCGAGAGCACCTTCGTGCCGTCGATCCCCTGCCACAGGAAGGTGTCGTAGGGCAGCTTGTCATATTCGTTCCACGAAATCTTCGTGGTCATGAAGTACTCCAGGCCGGATTTTTTGATGATCTGGGGCAGCGCGCCGCTATAGCCGAACACGTCCGGCAGCCACATGATCTTGTTCTCCACGCCGAACTCGTCCTTGAAAAAGCGCTTGCCCACAAGGAACTGCCGCACCAGGGATTCCCCCGAGGTGACGTTGGTGTCGGCCTCCACCCACATGGAGCCCTCGGCCTCCCAGCGCCCCTCTTTGATGCGCTGCCGTATGCCCTCATACACCTGCGGGTAATCTTTTTTTACGTAGTCGTACAGCTGCGCCTGCGGGCTCATGAACACGTAATCCGGGTATTGCTCCATGAGCTTGAGCACCGTGCCGAAGGAGCGCCCCGCCTTGTCGCGGGTCTGGCGCAGCCGCCACAGCCACGCCACGTCGATATGCGTATGCCCCACGCAGCAGGCCGTGATATCGCACGCATGCCCATAGACGTGCTCGTCCAGGTAGGCGATGGCCTTGCGCGCGCTCGCCTCGAAGGCCTCGGTATCCGCCGGGTCGCCGATGTCCAGCAGGTTGCAGGCCTCATTCAGCGCCTTGACGATCCGCACCCGCGCCAAATCGTCCGCCCCGTAAAGATTCGCCGTCTCCAGCGGGGTATACAGGTCATAGTACAGCTCCAGCGCCAGGGGGTTCATCGTGCGTAAACACGCGCGCATTCTCACCTGGCCGCGCCAGGCGTGCACGTCGGTGTAGGCGTTGACGGCGATTTCGATCACCTCGCCGCCCGCGGCCTTTTCCAGCAGCAGCGCGCCGTTGTGGTTCTTGTCCACGCCCTGCATTAGGTTCCCGTCCGCGAAGAGGATGCACTGCGGGTCGTGGTCGCGCCAGCCGCCGTCCGCCGGGCGCAGCTCATACACCACCGGCCGCCCCGCGAATTCCGCCGGCACCGTGACCGTCTGCTTGAACCACGCGTAGCACTCCGGGTAGCCCCAGAACTCGTTCGCGCTGTCGAAGGGCCTCCATTCGCCCTCATTGATCTGCTCGATGGAATACTGCCCATCGCGGAACTCGAAGTCACCGGTACCCACCGTCTGCGGATAGAGGAAGTCCCGCAGCACGTGCTCTGCGATGGTGCCCACGCGCTTGGAAAGCGCGTAGCGCTCGGAGTTCTTGTCCACGAAGGGGATGTCGAAGTTGCCCATGAGGTACCTCTTTCTATTGCGTTCTTTTTATGGAAGTTTGATTTCGATAGCGCATTCGCCGGGATTATCGTTCAAAAAATCGCCGTGGCAATAGAGTGTATTGTTATCGGCAAACGTGAGATAGGGCAGCGATAACCCATGAATCGTGCCGGCATCAGGCTCGCGCCAAACAACATTGTTGCCCGGAATTGCCTCAGCGGGCAAGTGAAAAACAAGCTTCCGCTCTTGCAGGTCGAATACGTATACACCTAAATCGGTACGGGCGGCATGGAAATGATAATTGGGTGATATCGTTTCATCCCGCGTGTAGTGGGGGACGCTCCAATCCACATCAAGCAAGCCCTTCAGCAAGTTTTCGCCGCATTCCAAAACATCCGCCTTATCAAGATCGCGCAGAGAAGTTTTGTAAACGCCCGGGGCGTCGCCGCCATACCACCAATAATTCTTTGGACTCATAGCGTAGATATAGCCATCGTGTACGCCAAAGACGCAACCGCCCGCGTTCAACGCGATATGCCGATTTTCTTTTGCATCGTAAATGCCGTGGTAGTCATTGCCCTTAATGTATTCCTGCCAAAGGATATACCTTCCATCGATGATGTGCCCAACCCAAGGCGCGCCTCCAAATGCGCCTCCAGCAATTTCATGTTCTTCGCCAGTGCGTTCATCGCGTATGACTAGATACCCTTGTCCGCTGTCCGATTCCTTCGTGTCCAGGGTTTTGTGCTTTGGGAGCGCAGATAAGTCTTTCTGCGCGTGTGCGCGCTCCTGCTGTTTTCTCCATATCGCTTCAGCTTCTTCACTGCTTACAAAACGGCAATTTTCTGGCAGCGGCTGCAAAGCTCTTGTGGTGGGCGCTTGCGTGGCTGTCGGCGCATCCGTTATGGTTTGCGCAGCGGTTGTGGGCACAACCGCCCGCTCCCCGCACGCGCAGAGCAACAGCGCAAAGAGGAGCAACAGCACAGCAGCCAGTCTTTTCATGATACACATCATCGCTTCCTAAAATCCTTGCGATTGGAGCTCAGGCGGCGCGAACGGCTTTGTGCAGTTGGCCAGGAACAGCAGGATAAACAGCACCCAAAGGGGCACAGCCTCGAACAGGCCGCTTTTCCCTATGGTGAAAAACACCAGCAGCATGCCCGCGAGCACCGCGGACAGCGCCGCCAGCAGCACGCCGAAGCGCCGGACCTGCTTGCGCGCGTGGAAAAAGGCGATGCCCACGCTGAGCAGGATGCCCGCCATCAGCAGGATTGTGGCCGTCCAGTGGATGGGCTTTGTGGCGCCGGGATATGTCACCGTGCCGCCCGCGATCTCCCCGTGGACGAAATAGATCACCGCCTGGCAGGGCACCCCCAGCCAGGCCAGTGCCTTGCCGACGCCGCGCAGGGGCTGCGGGCAGTCAAAGGCGTGATAGAGCGCCAATGTGCCGTACATATACGCCAGCCCCACCAGCAGCTGCCACAGGAAGAACATCTTCGGGTAGCGCAGCCCGAGCAGGCTCGCGGTGTTCTCCTCCAGCAGCGGGTTGCGCATCAGCGCGAACCCGGTGACAAACGCGAACGCCGCAGCCAGCAACACGCCCAAAAAGCGCCTGCCGCGGATGAACGCGAGGTATTTCTCTTTCATGCCCCTTCTCCTGTCTTATGTTGGAAAAGCCAATGCGCCCACCTCGGCTTTAGCAAAAACACCGGCCCGGCCAAAATATGCCCAAAACGTTTGTAATGTGTACGCCTCACGTCCGCCCCGCGCTCTTTTAAAGCCTCGTACAGCGCCTCGTTCACACTTTTCTCGTCGCGGCCATAGCCCAGCCACAGAGGCGTTCGCGCCAGGGCGTCGAAGGCCTTTTCATCCAGGGGGCCTTCGTTTTCGTCGGCGTCTTTGCCGGGGTTTTCGAGGTTTTGCAGCCATGCCACGCTCGTCACGCACGCGGCATAGCGTCCCGGGTGTCTGCGGCATTCGATCACCGCGCCGCAGCCGCCCATGGAGGTTCCCATCAGATAAACCCGCGCGCGGTCCACATGGGGGACGCTCGCAATCACCTCGCCCAAATCCTCGCCGGCCTGAGCGGCATAGGGGCTGCTCAAACTAAACTGCGGCGCGAGCACATGGCATTTGCGCAGCAGAATCTGCGGCAGCGGGGCCGCCTCACGCAGGGCCCCCACGCCATTGATGCCCCATCCTCCCGCGCTGTGCAGATACACCACCAGAGGGTATTCGCCCTTCCCCTTCGCCATGCGCAGGCTATATCGGAACGGATGCGTATCCCCGGGCCGCACCAGCGCGAAGCGTTTGTACCGCCAAAAGAACGGCACGCGGCCATCGGGAATGACAACGCGTTCGCTCACGCCCTCGCACAGGCGCTTGTCCGAGGCATCCCATTTGACCCAGCGCTCCATCCCGCGCATGATCCGCCGGTTGCGGCCCGGCCCCACTTTACGCGCGGGGGTTATTTCTGTAGCGGTGAGCTTGTGGGAGCGCCCTTTTTTGTCCCAATAGTAGACGCATTCCCAATCCAGCGCGGCGATAAGCGCCCGCAGGGCAGGCAAGGCCTCCTCTTCAAACGCCGACAGCACGCCTATCCCGGGGATGTACTTGACCACCCGGAACGGTGGCTGAAGCAGGCACGTGACTTTCTCTTCAATCTCCGGGCCATAGACAATCGAAACGTTTGTGTAATATATCATAGCCTGGCCTCGTATCTAAAATCTAAAGTCTATAATCTAACATCTATCATACTGTATCGATCCCCATCAGCCCCAGCGGCAGCGGGAACCAGCACTGCGCCAATGCGTCCCCTTCCCGCAAAATCGAATACGGCGCAAGAAAATACCGCATGGCCTCCAAATGCGTGAACACCCGGTCTGTAGGGGCGGCATTCTTGCCGCCCGCAACCGAAGCCACACCATCTTTCACAATAACGCGCAGCGCCTCGCCGTCAACACGAATTGAGATGTCCCCGTCCGGCAGGGGCTTGCACTGCGCCTGCAATTTCATCAGAGCCCCAAGCATCTTTTCCCAACGCAAAATCGTATACATCCCCGTGTCGTCGATATCGCAGCCCTCGGAGATCTCCTCCGCCAGGCGCAGCAGGTCGGTCTGCCACAGGGGGATGGTCATCCCCACGCGCTTGCCGCCGCCGCGCTCCGGCAATACGGAATAGACCGCGCGTATGGCCATCTCCGGGTTGCCCGCGCCCGCCAGGCGCAGCTGGCCGATGTATTTTTTATCCCGCGAGAGCGTGAAAAAGCCCTCCAGGCTTTCCTCTTTCCAAATGGCATAGGGCGTCTCGTTCCAGCTGCACAGACAGTCATAGAACGCGGCGGGCCCGTGCTTATAATGGATAGGCATATCCTCGATGAACGCCTGTACTTTTGTGAGGCTTTCTTGATCATCAGGTTTCATTTCTTCTGCGCGCCAGTCAGCATCCAGGGCGTTTTCCCCGTAGGCGTGGCGCAAATTCTTCTCCGAAAACGAGGCGTCCACCGCCGCGCCGCCCCGCTCGAAGCCCCAGAACTGATACCGCTGCCGCTGGCCGCCCAGCTCGCCGAAGTCGCAGCCGGCGGCCCGCATGGCCTCCATGGCGGCGTCCATGGCCAGGCGCATGTAGCCCTTGCGGCGGCTGTCGCGCGCCACGGCCACATTTCCAATCCCGCCCGCGCGTAAGGCCTGACCGGCGATCTCCGCGTCGCTCACGTACATCCCCACCGCGGCCTTGAGCGCGCCGTCCTCCCATACGCAGTAGTTCTTCTCCCAGGGCCTGTACTCTCTTTTGTAGAGCTTGGGCAGCAGGGTGAGGAAGCAGCGCTTGGGCGTCTCCTCGTCCTCCAGGAAAAAGACGTCGTCCAGCAGGGCCATGAGCTCCTCGTAATCCTGTTCCCGCGCGGGGCCAACGGTGATTTCGGGCATGGTATGTTTCCTCCCTCAAGCTTCATTAGCCTATTTTACCTGATTTCGCGGGCAATTGCAACCGTTCCCTTGACATTTCGTGAAAAAGTTCGTAAGATGGGAAGCGGAAGTGAGGTGATCCCATGCCCATCCGCCGCCTCGACCAGGCCCTTGCCCTGCGCGGCTTCGGCTCCCGCAAAGAAATCCACGCCCTGGTGCGCGCAGGCCAGGTGCAAATCAACGGCATACCGGCCCATAGCGCCGCCCAAAAGATCGACCTGGAACGCGACCGCGTGACCCTCCGGGGCGAGCCTGTTTGCCTTCAGGAGTTCATCTACATCATGCTGCACAAGCCTCCGGGCGTCGTCAGCGCCGCGCGCGATTCCAATACCCCCACGGTGATCGATCTTCTCCCCGCGCAGCTGCGCCGCCGGGGGCTGTTCCCCGTGGGCCGCCTGGATAAGGACACCACTGGCCTGCTGCTGCTCACCGACGACGGCGCGCTGGCCCACGCCCTGCTCTCGCCGAAAAAGCACGTGCCCAAGACCTATCTCGCCGCCCTGCAAACCCCCGCAACTGAGAATGACATACGTGCCTTCGCCGCCGGCATGGCCCTCCCCCCCGCCGAGGGCCATCCCCCGGAGGACTGCCTCCCCGCCGAGTTGTCCATCCTGGAAGGCTATATGGCCCGCGTGGTGCTGCGCGAGGGGAAATATCACCAGATCAAGCGCATGTTCGCCGCCCGCGGCAACGGAGTCCTCTCCCTGCACCGGGAAAGCATGGGGTCATTAAGGCTGGACGAGGCATTGCAGCCCGGGGAATGCCGGGAACTGACGGCGGAGGAAATTGCGGAGCTGAAAACCATCGAGTAGAGCACAAAAAGCCCCCTTCGCTCGCGAGGGGGGTGGTCCGCAGGACCGGGGGGAGCGCAAATAAAATTTGAAGCATTCCCCTACCATGCCCCGTTATATAGGTTGTGCACACAGGAAGGAGGCGGCAGCCATTGGCATAGACAGAGACAAGGAGCTCACGCGTCTGATGGACGAATACAGCGCGCGTATTTTCGGCCTGTGCCTGCGGCTGACGCGCGACTGGTTCACGGCCGAGGACCTCACGCAGGATACCTTCCTCTCGGCCTTTCAGGCCCTGGAGCGCTTCGACGGCGCCAACGAAGCCGCCTGGCTGTCCACAATCGCCGCCCGTAAATGCCTGGACCACCTGCGCAGCGCGGCAACAAGGCATACCCGGGCCGCGCCCGACGAAACGCTGCTGCTCTTCCCGTCCCCGGCCTCCATGGAGCCCGAGAACATCTTCTTCGAGGAGCACTGGGAGGGCGCCCTGCGCGGGGCCTGCGAGGCGCTCAAAGAGCCCTACCGGGAGACGGCGCTGGGTTACTACTGCGAGGGGCGCAGCCTTGCGGAAATCGCGCGGCGCGGCGGCGTGCCCCACGATACCGCGCGTACACGATGTTACCGGGCCAAGCAGATGCTGCGTGAAATTCTCAGGGAGGAGGTGCGCGTATGCGCCATCTGACGCAAACCCAAATCGATTGCCTGCTCGGCGGCGAGCTGCCGGACGCGAAGCTTGCGTCAGCGGAACGCGCCGCCATGCTGGAGCACACCCTGGGCTGCGCCGGCTGCGCCGCCTTGCTCTGGCAGGCCAACGAGGCGCTGCCCGAAATCGCGCCCCCCCCCGGCATGGAGAAGCGCATCCTGGAGCGTACGCATGCCAATCCGCGACCGGAAAACCTGCGCTCCTACGCCCTGCGGGTGGCCGCGGCCGTGGCGGCGGCGCTGGTGCTGCTGTTCAGCGGAGCGTTCCAGCGGCTCGCGCAGCTGGACCTGCCCAAGCTCAGCCGGGAGATCCAAACGCAAATCACAGAATTATTTGATTACGCAAAGGAGGGACTCACAATTGCATCCGAATCCAAATAAGGCATTGCTCGTACTATTGTCCTTTGTGCCCGGGGCGGGGCACATGTACCTGGGCCTGATGCGCCGGGGCGTCTCGTTCATGGCCGGGTTTGCCCTGAGCATCGCCGGCGCGGGCGCGTTCTCCATGATCAGCCTGCTCCAGGCGGCGTTCATCATCCTCATCCCCCTCACCTGGTTCGTGGCCTTCTTCGATCTCTGGCGCTACCCCCGCATGGGCCCGGAGGAAAAAGCCCTCGTGCGGGACGACTTCCTCATCCCCCGGAGCCTGCAACTGCCCGGCGGCATAACCATGCGCAAGGCGCGTATCGTGGCGGGCATCCTGCTCATCCTCGCGGGCGTGTACCGGCTGTACCGGATCTTCCTGTATAATTTCATCTACGACTACCTGCACTCCGAGCGCGTGATCTACTTCTTCGAGCGCATGCCCACCCTGCTGGGCGGGGTGGCGGTCATTGCCGTGGGCCTGCTGCTGATCTTCTGGAAGAGCAGGCAACTGAAGAGGGAGGCCGGCGGCTATGAAAAGTAGGAAAATCGGCGTCCTGACCCTGGGCGCGTCCCTGGTGGCCTTCGGCGTGCTGTACCTGCTGCGGGTGTTCGTGCCCGGCTGGAGCTACATGACCGTGCTGCGCTTTTGGCCGGTGGTGCTCATCCTCCTGGGCGCGGAGGTGCTGCTGTCGGTATTCTGGCCCCGCCCCGAGGGCGAGCCCCCAGCCAAATTCGACGCGGCCTCCGTGGTGCTGCTGTTCGTCACGCTGCTCCTGGCCTGCGGGCTGGCCGCCGCGCAGTTCGCCCTGGAGCAGCTGCCGGAGTTCATCGACAGGATATGGTAGCGATTTCAATTGATATGTGTAGAGACGCACAGCAGTGCGTCTCCGCTCAAAAGAAACGCACTGCTTAATTTGTTATTGATTTTGAGACGCACTGTTTTTTGTTTTGAGACGCACTGCAGTGCGTCTCTACACATTTATCCCCGTGCCGCTTTGAACCCGATCTCCAGATCCGCGATAATATCCTCCACATGCTCCAGCCCCACGGAAAAGCGCACCATCCCCGGGTCGATCCCCGCGGCGGCCAGCTGTTCCTCGGTCAGCTGCCGGTGGGTTTCGCTGGCGGGGTGCAGCACGCAGGTGCGGATGTCCGCCACGTGCACCTCGTTGGAAGCCAGCTCCAGGGCGTTCATGAAGCGCACGGCGCCCTCCCTGCCGCCCTTGACGATGAAGGAGATCACCCCGCTGGCCCCCTTGAGGTACTTCTGCGCCAGGGCGTAGCCCGCGTCGCCCGGCAGGCCGGGGTAGATGATTTTTTCAACGCAATCGCATGCCGCGAGGTATTCCGCGACGATCTGCGCGTTCACGCAGTACTGCTTCATGCGCACCGCGAGGGTCTCCAGCCCGAGGTTGAGCAAAAAGGCCGAATGCGCCGCCGGGTAGACGCCGAAGTCCCGCATCAGCTGCATCCTGGCTTTGATGATATACGCCGCCTTGCCGTAGGTCCCCACATAGTCGATCCCGTGATAGGAGGGATCCGGCTCGGTGAAATCCGGGAAATCCCCCGAAGTCCAGTCGAAATTGCCGCTGTCCACGATGACCCCGCCCACCTGCACGGCGTGTCCGTCCATGTACTTGCTGGTGGAGTGCACCACGATGTCCGCCCCGAACTCGAAGGGCTTGCACAGCACGGGGGTGGCGAAGGTGCTGTCCACGATCAGCGGGACCCTATGCGCGTGGGCGATGCGCGCGAACTTCTCGATATCCAGCACCTTCAGCGCGGGGTTGGCCAGGGTCTCCCCGAACACGGCCTTCGTGTTCGCCTTGAACGCCGCGTGAATCTCCGCCTCGCCCGCGTCCTGGTCCACGTAGATGCATTCGATCCCCAGCCGCTTGAGCGTGATGGAGAACAGGTTCACCGTGCCGCCGTAGATCGCCGTCGTGCTGACGAAGCTGTCGCCCGCCGAGCACAGATTCAGCAGAGACAGCAGCGTTGCCGCCTGCCCCGACGAGGTGCACATCGCGCCCACGCCGCCCTCCAGTTCCGCGATCTTCGCCTCCACCACCATGACGGTGGGGTTGGCGAACCTGGAATAGATCAGGCTTTTGGTGGGCTCGTCGAAGACGGAGGCGACCTCCTCGGTGGAGTCGTACACATAGGTCGTGCTCTGCACGATGGGCACCACGCGGGGCTGCGCGTTGCCGGGGGTGTAGCCCGCGTGCAGACATTTGGTTTCGATTTTCATTGATTGCTCCTTCCTGATGCCATATAGGCCATTCTATCAAAAAATGGTCCGAAATACAAGACTTTTTAAAAATTTCAAAAAAACGCTTGACAAACAACCCCCAACGTGTTAAACTATGCTCATAGGTCAAAGATGGTCAAAGTTAAGGAGGTTGCCCCGATGAGCAGCGTCAGCAACGCCATCGCCCGCATGATCCTCGAGATGCTCGAGGAGACCGGCGACGCGGAGATACAGCGCAACCTCATGGCCCAGAGCCTCGGCTGCGTGCCCAGCCAAATCAACTACGTCATCGCCTCGCGCTTCCCGCCCGAGCAGGGCTATATCGTGGAGAGCCGGCGGGGCGGCGGGGGCTGCATCCGCATCCGCCGGGTGAAGACGGACCGGGGCACGGCCTTCCTGGCGCTGATCAACGCCCTCGGCCCGCGCCTGGACGAATTCACGCTGCGCGCGCATATCGCGAACCTCTTCGGCCAAGACTTTATCGACGAGCAGGCGGCGGCGCTCCTGCGGGCGGCGGGCTGCAGCGCGGCGCTGCGGGGGCTTTCCCCGCCGGTGGGCGACGCGCTGCGGGCGTCCATCTTCAAACAAATGCTTCTAACCTTGAGCAGATAACATAGAGTGATGAGGAGTGATTCACATGCTTTGCCAACATTGCAAACAAAACGAGGCCACCACGCACATCCGGCGGGTGATCAACGGGGCCGCGCAGGAGTACCACCTGTGCGCCGCCTGCGCCAAAGAGGCAGGTATCGCCGCGCAGTTCGCCGCGCCCGAGTTCGGCTTCCAGCTCAGCGACCTGTTCAGCGGCTTCCTGGGCAGCAGCCTGCGCGGGCAGAGCCTGCCCGCCCCGCCGCGCTGCGAGCTGTGCGGCAGTTCCCTGGACGAGATCATACGCGGCGGCCGCGTGGGCTGCGCGCGCTGCTACGAGACCTTCGCCGAGCAGCTGCAGCCCACCCTGCAGCGCATCCACGGGGTGCTCAAGCACACGGGCAAAACCCCCGAGACCGACCCCGCGGTTGCCCGGCGCAAGCAGAAGGAGCAGGAGATCGCGCGCCTGCGGGAGGAGATCGCAGCCGCCGTGCAGGCGGAGGACTACGAGCAGGCGGCCCGGCTGCGCGATAAAATCAAAACCTTGGAGGAAGGGGGCGAGAGCAATGCATAGCTACGAAAAATGGTATGCCCAAAAGGGCGCGCAGGGCGACGTGGTGCTCAGCACCCGTGTGCGCCTGGCGAGGAACCTGGCCGATATGCCCTTCAGCGCCAAGCTCGACCCCCAGGGCAAAGAGAACGTCGCCCATGAGATCCGCGAGGCCGCGAAAAACCTGCCCTTGGCCCAAAAGGCCATAGGGGCCATGCGTTGGATCGACATGGCGGAGCTGCCGCAGCTGGCGGCGGTCTCCATGGCGGAGCAGCGGCTCGTCAGTGCGGCCTTTGCCCGGCAGGAGCCCGGCACCGCCCTGCTGCTGCGCGACGACCGGCGCGTGAGCGTCATGCTCTGCGAGGAGGACCACCTGCGCATCCAGGCCTACTCCCCGGGCCTGGCCCTGGACGAAACCTGGGCCATGGCGGACGAAATCGACACGGCCCTGGGCGGCAGCCTCGACTACGCCTTCGACGAGCGCCTGGGCTACCTCACCCAGTGCCCCACGAACCTTGGCACGGCCATGCGGGCCTCCGTGCTGCTGCACCTGCCGGCCCTTGAAACCCTCGACCGCGTGGGCCGCCTGGCGGAGAGCATCAGCAAGCTGGGCCTCACCATACGCGGGGCCTTCGGCGAGGGCAGCGGGGCCGAGGGCTCGCTGTTCCAGCTGAGCAACCAGGTGACCCTGGGTATCTCCGAGCGCCAGGCCCTGGACAATCTCCAGGCCATCACCTCGCAGATCGCCGAGCAGGAGAGACGCGCCCGGAAGGAATTGCTCCAGCGCCCCGAGTGGGAGAACAAGGTCTGGCGGGCCTACGGCATCCTGCGCTACGCCCGTTTGCTGGACAGCGGCGACGCCATCAAGCTGCTCTCCCTGGCGAGATTGGGCGCGGCGGGGGGCATCCTCCCCATCGAAATCGAGACCCTCAACGCCCTGATGACCGACATCCAGCCCGCCACGCTGTGCCTTGCCAAACAGGTGACTGAGGCCGACCAGCGCGACAGGGCGCGCGCGGAGATGATCAGAGAAAACCTGGAGGAATAATATGTCAAAATACAGATTTAACCGTTTTACCGAAAAGGCCAACGAGGCCATGAACAAGGCCATCGAGTCCGCCGAGGGGCTGGGCCACACCTTCATCGGCAGCGAGCACATCCTGCTGGGCCTGCTGCGCCAGGGCGACGGCGTGGCCCACGCGGTGCTGGCCGCACGCAAGGTGGACGCCCGCAAAATAGAAAGTGCCATCCGGGCGGGGGCCATGGCGGGCATGCCCACGGTGCTTTCCCAGGCGGATTTCACGCCCCGCACCAAGCATGTGCTGGAGCAGGCGCTGGGCATCGCGCTGTCCGGCGGCTCGGCCGTGGGCACGGAGCACCTGCTGCTGGCGCTGCTACAGGAGCGCGGCTGCGCCGCCGCGGCGTTGCTCGCCCAGCAAAACGTGCAGCCCCAGGAGCTTTTGCAGGACATCCACCGGGCCATGAAGGGCGGCAAGCCTGACGAATCCCCCGGCGGCGGCGGCGCCGAGACCGCCACACCCACCCTGGACCAGTTCGGGCGGGACCTGACCAAGCTGGCCCGGGACCAGCAGATCGACCCCGTGATTGGCCGGGAGACGGAGATCGCCCGGGTGATGCAGATCCTCTGCCGCCGCACGAAGAACAACCCCGTGCTCATCGGCGAGCCCGGCGTGGGCAAAACCGCCGTGGCCGAGGGCCTGGCCCTGCGCATCGCCTCCGGGGAGGTCCCCGAGCTGCTGCGGGGCAAGCGGGTGTTCAGCGTGGATTTGACCGGCATGGTGGCGGGCACGAAATACAGGGGCGACTTCGAGGAGCGCATCAAGACCGCGATCGACGAGGTGCACAAGGCGAAGAACGTGATCCTCTTCATCGACGAGCTGCACACGATCATCGGGGCCGGCGCGGCCGAGGGCGCCACCGACGCCGCGAATATCCTGAAGCCCTCCCTGGCAAGAGGGGAGATGCAGGTCATCGGGGCCACGACCCTGGACGAATACCGCAAGCACATCGAGAAGGACGCCGCCCTGGCCCGCCGCTTCCAGCCGGTGACGGTCAGCGAGCCCACCGAGGCCGAGACCCTGGACATCCTGCGCGGCCTGCGGGACAAATACGAGGCGCACCACAAGATTCGCATCACGGAGGAGGCCATGGAGGCCAGCGTGCGCCTGAGCGCCCGCTATATCGGCGACCGCTTTTTGCCCGACAAGGCCATCGACCTGGTGGACGAGGCGGCTTCGCGGGTGCGGCTGCGGGCCTTCACCGCGCCGCCGGACGTCAAGGAGATCGAGGACCGCCTGAAGCAGGTCGAGGACGAGAAGAACGCCGCCAAGGAATCCGAGGACTATATGCGGGCGGCGGAGCTGCGCGACGAACAGCGCAGGCTGGAGCAGGAGCTGGAGGAGAAGAAGTCCGCCTGGCAGCAGGAGAGCGGCCAGCTCTCGGGCGAGGTGACGCCGGAGGAGATCGCCTCCATCGTGTCGCAGTGGACGGGCATCCCCGCCACGCAGCTCACCCAGGAGGAGAGCGAGCGCCTGCTGAAGATGGAGGACGAGCTGCACCGGCGCATCGTGGGGCAGGACGAGGCCGTCACGGCGGTGGCCAAGGCGATACGCAGGGGGCGCGCGGGCCTGAAGGACCCCAAGCGGCCCACGGGATCGTTCTTATTCCTCGGGCCCACGGGCGTGGGCAAAACGGAGCTCTGCAAGGCCCTGGCCGCCAGCATGTTCGGCGACGAGAACGCCATGGTGCGCCTGGACATGTCCGAATATATGGAGAAGCACACCGTGTCGCGGCTGGTGGGCTCGCCGCCGGGCTACGTGGGTTACGACGAGGGCGGGCAGCTCACCGAGCAAGTACGGCGCAGGCCCTACTGTGTCGTTCTCTTCGACGAGATCGAGAAGGCCCACCCGGACGTGTTCCATATCCTGCTGCAAATCCTGGAGGACGGGCGATTGACAGACGCGCAGGGCCGCGTGGTGGATTTCAAGAACTGCATCGCCATCATGACATCGAACCTGGGGGCCAAGCTCATCACCAAGCAGACGGGCGGCCTGGGCTTCGCCCTGGGGGAATCCCACGGCGGCTTGCAGGATCAGGAAAAAATCCGCGACGCCGTGATGGGCGAGCTGAAGAAGTCCTTCCGGCCCGAGTTCCTCAACCGCGTGGACGACATCATCGTGTTCCACCAGCTGGACAGGGCGCAGATACGGGAGATCGCCCGCCGCATGCTGGAACAGGTGCGCGCGCGCCTGGCCGAGCAGAACATCGCCGTGGCCTTCGACGACAGCGTGAGCGCCCGCATGGCCGGCGCGGGCTTCGACCCCATCTACGGCGCGCGGCCCCTGCGCCGGGCCATCCAAACCCAGGTGGAGGACTTGCTCAGCGAAAAGCTCCTCGAAGGCGGCGTGAAGCCCGGCGGGGCATATGTTTGCCGCGAGGACGAGGGCAAGCTGGTTGTTTTAGCAAGTTAACGAATAAAAGTTTGTTGGAAATACAACGGAATGTTTCATGTGAAACAAACTGTTGTATTTCCAACACAAATTTGTTCGGGGGGAGGGAGGGTACGTCGCTTATTTACCACCGCAGGCACTCTGTTTCCACCTCGCCGCTGTCTTTGTGTGTCTGGGTTATCTCAAGGGTGTTGTCGTCCAACCAGGTGAAAGTGATGCCCTCATAATTCGGATACAGGTAGATGCAATTGTCATCCTCGTAGAAAAGCCCTGCCCGCGCGGGATAGACATACTCGGCATCCCAAGCGTCAGCCTTCTTACGCACCATAACAACGGCCTTGTTCTTGCCGCTGGGGGAGCGCTCGTAACGGTCTACTTTTTGCCATTGGATAATAAAGCCCTGCACGAAGCACATCCCAATATAGAACACGCACACCAATCCGGAGAACAATACCGAACGCGTCTTTTTCTTTTTGGTGAACGTCTCGTCCAACGGTTGTTTCAGCGTCTTCAGCAGCATATATGCAAACACGGCGATCAGAGGGAACCAAATAAGCAGATTACTAAGAAACGCCGGCCAGCCAACGATCCATTCCACGCCAAATTTGCGCGGCAGCCACGAAGCCATAAATCCAAACGCGCCCAAAGCAATATAGCCTAAAGCCAGCAGCACATTGCGCAGGACCTTTTTCCATTTTTTCTTTTCCATCAAGATTATCCCCCTTTCTTAATTGAGGGCATTATACCACAGGACGATGTGTAATGCAAGCGCATTTTCCCCTTTACATTTCCCCCCGCCCATGCTATAATAATCTAAAATCTAACATCTGCTATCTAGCATCTAAAAAGGAGGATCGCATGAACTACACCCATGAAGTCGAGAACATGTGCCCGGTGGCCAAGGGGCCGCACCACGGGCCCGCGCCCATCCCCGAGGAGGGCAAGTGGGTCAAGGCCTGCGAGATCAAGGACATCTCGGGGCTTTCCCACGGGGTGGGCTGGTGCGCGCCGCAGCAGGGCGCGTGCAAGCTGACACTCAACGTGAAGGAGGGCATCATCCAGGAGGCCCTGGTGGAGACCATCGGCTGCTCGGGCATGACGCACTCCGCGGGCATGGCGGCGGAGATTCTGCCCGGCAAAACCCTGCTGGAGATGCTCAACACGGACCTGGTGTGCGACGCCATCAACGTGGCCGCGCGGGAGATCTTCCAGCAGTTCGCCTACGGCCGCACGCAGAGCGCCTTTTCCGAGGGCGGGCTGCCCATCGGCGCGGGGATGGAGGACCTGGGCAAAGGCCTGCGCTCCCAGGTGGGCACGATGTACGCCACCAAGGCCAAGGGCGTGCGCTACCTGGAGATGACCGAGGGCTACGTCACCCGCATGGCCTTGGACGGCGGCGACCAGGTGATCGGCTACGAATTCGTGCAGCTGGGCGTGATGATGGAGGACGTGCGGAAGGGCATGGACCCGGCGAAGGCCCTGGCGAAGAACACGAGGAGCTACGGCAGGTTCGCGGAGGCGGCGAAGTATATCGACCCGAGGGAGGAATGATCGTGAAGCGCATATTGGCGGTTCTTGTTGCAATGGCGTTGCTGTGCGGGGGTATGGCGGTTACGGCAAGCGCCGAAGTTCTTTATGTTAGAGAGGGCGATTACTATTATTGGATTACCGATACTTCAGCCATCATTGCTTCGTATTACGGAAATGATGCAAACGTAGTGGTTCCGACAGAGGTTCAGGGTCGCCCGGTGACGATGATTCGCGACAATGCGTTCCAAAATAAAGCGTTGCAGTCTATTGTGCTGCCGGAGACATTGGCGGTCATTGGATGGCAAGCGTTTGCCGGCTGTACGGCTCTGACAGAGATCAAGTTGCCGGAATCCTTGAAAATGATTGACAGCTTCGCTTTTGAAAAATCCGGGTTGCGGGAAATCGTCATTCCGGACGGGGTGTACGATTGGGGCGTTGGCGTTTTCCGCAACTGTGCAAACCTTACGCGGTTGGAAATCGGACGAGGATTGGTAAGTCCTAGTTTGTTTGATGCTTTTTTTGGATGTGTCAATTTGGCCGAAGTTACAGTAGATAAAGATAATCCGCGCTTTTTTACGCAGGACGGTGTTTTGTTTATAAGGAATCCTGCATCGGTTAGCCTAAATCCGCTTTACGATAGTGAACTTGTTTTTTATCCGCCAGGCAAAACCGATACGAAATATACAGTGCCAAGCAGGGTCGAAGGAAGGCGTTACCAAATTGATTCCTGGGCTTTTCGTTACTGCGTAAACCTCGATGAGATTTATTTTCCCGAAGAATGTCCGGATGTATATAAAGGAACATTTGACGATTGCATAGGTTTAACCATTTATGGTTATTGGTACACTGCGATACGCGAAGCGCTTTCCAGTTTGACAACTTTTGTCGCGCTGGATGGCGTGCCCCGCATAGACAGTTTTACTCTAAGCCCTTCCGGTACGATCAAAGTGCGCAAAACCAATACGAAGCAGTTCAAGGTGCGGGTGGAAGGATTCAATCTGCGCGATAGTACGAAAGAAGTGACATGGCAGCTGATCACTGGCGGCGAAACAAAGCACGCATCGACCAGCTTGTCAAAGGATGGGCTGCTCAAAATTGCTTCCAGTGAGCCCAACCAGACATTGCAGGTTGTTGCGATTTCTAAGTATGATAACAGCGTACGGAGCATGACGACCATTACCGTGAAACCCTCGCTCATCGATGATGTTCTAAAATGGATCAGACTCATCTTTCTTTTCGGTTGGCTAATCGATCTAATCAACCGCTCGCAGTGAGATGCCTGCGGAGTGGTCCTGCCACTGCGCTGTGCTCTGTCACAGAAACTACTTAATCATAATAAGGAGAAATCATATGGCAAACAACGTAACCTTCGAGGGCAAAGACCGCCGCATGGCGAAAATAGAGGCCGCGTTGGCCGATGCCGGGCTGGAAAGCCTGGAAGCCGCAAGCGAATTGTGCCTGAGCAAAGGCATTGACGTGCGCGAAATCGTCCTCGGCGTGCAGCCCATCGCGTTCGAGAACGCCGTGTGGGCCTACACACTGGGGGTAGCCATCGCGATCAAGGAGGGCGCGGCGGGCGCGGCGCAGGCGGCGGCGGCCATCGGCAAGGGGCTGCAGGCGTTCACGATCCCGGGCTCCGTGGCGGAGCAGCGCAAGGTG
>JGI24696J40584_12961621_pt1 | contig 25218 bp, 21 predicted proteins | sample TergutCo191P4_FD_40584 | JGI IMG/M metagenome (IMG submission 40584)
GATGCTCGCAATGTCCTGCGGGGTCAGCTTGACGTATTCCTGCCGTATCGCCTCGGTCATCTGTTCCTGCAACGCTTTGCCCTGCCGGACGCACGGGCGGTAGCGCGTCAGGCTGGAATGACAACCAACCATCACGGCATACTCGCAGAACATCCGCACAAGTTCCCGGTCAAGCCCGCGCTGGCCCTCGTTCTGATATGCCTCGGTCAGCGTGTCGTTTTTCCACTGGCGAAACTGTTCTTCGTTGCTGCTTCTGGAACAGATATATACCTCGTCACTGCACAGGGTTATTTGCCGGATATACAGTGCGTTCATCACCGTGCCCCCTCTCTCCTGCGTGAAGCTTTATCCGTCACCCGTGCTGCCAACTGCGCCATCTTTTTTTGATGCGTTGCTTCCGTGTCCTTTTGGAATTGCCGGTACGCTTTCGCTGCCGGGGTTCGCTGTTCCTCCGGCATATAGATCGTTGCCGTATCCTCCGGGGCCAACTTTGCGTATGCCCGTTGGAACGCATCCAATTTCCGTTTTACCAGTGCCCTGCCCGGACGGACGCACAGGCGGTATCGTTCTATGCTGGGATGGTGCCCGTCAATCCGGGCATATTCGCACAGCATTTTGACAATCTCCCGGTCAAGCCCGCGCTGGCCCTCGCGGTTATATACCGCGGTCAGGCTGTCGCTTTTCCAGGTATGGAACGGGATGTCGTCGTTGTTGCTTTTCGAGTGCAGGTATACGCCGTCAGACAACACGGCCACTTGCCGGATCAGTTCGGTGCTCATATTACTGCGTCCCCGTTTCCAGCCAGCGGTCGCAGAACTCCGTGAGCAAGGGGAGGTCTTTCGTTATGATCTCCCACTCAATCCGGCGGTTTGCGTAATGATTCAGCACCCACGTTACCGTCTGCAACAGCGCGACTAAGCCCCACGGGAAAACGCTCCGCGTGGCCTCGCGAAATTCCTGGGATAATGCACAGGTCAGGTTGCCGATGCGTTCCAGCGGCTGAAGAAAGCTCTCGAACCAGAATCCATCATCATAAAGCACAATGCGCTTCGGTTTGATTTTTGCCGCGCTACATGAGATGCCGCGGCATACCGTGCGGATTTCAGTGAGAAGCTCCCGGTCGCTTTCGTCGAGAACCAAAGGGTTCATATCAATTACTCCATTCATTTGTTTTTTGTATGCAGTGTTGATGCAGTATGGTACGCCTGTTGAAAAGGCAACGGAAGTGACGCAGCCTTTATGAGAAAAACACTTCGTGCACCACCCGGTCGGCCATCTTCACCGCACCTACCAGGATTAGCATGTTGAAAATCAACTCCCCAACATACTTCCAAACCTGTGTGACGGCGGGGTCGCCAGGTTCAATGACGGGCGGGCTTGCGGCGAACAAGTTGAAGATGATGCACCCCAGCACGATAATAACCCCCTCCAGGCACACGGCGGCGTAGGACTTTAGGAAGCCCTTGCCGATGCTCTGGCTGGGTTCCCCCGCGAAAGCCGCGAGGGGCACGGGGGCAATGGCCGTATACAGGTATAGCTTCAGGAAGCGCCCATACACGGTCATTATCATTATAAAGGAAAGCACGGTGATGAACAGGGAGCCGATCAGGGTGACGGCCCATAGCGGGATTTTTTCCATGAAGCTGGTCTTGTCTATCGCGTCGATGATGCTCTGAGGCAAAACGGTGGCGCTGCTGCCGCTCACACCCGCCTTGGCCATGACGGTAGTCACCAGGCCCTGGGCGATTTCAAAGAGCTTCATCAACAGCTCCAAACCGTTGGTGACAGCTAATTTCGCCAGCACGAAGCGAACGAAAACCTTGAACGCCACTTCGGGCCGTTTGAGGTCGGCAAAGCTGCCCATGGTTTTCGCCATGCCCACCACAAAGAACAGCACCAGCAGCCCAAGGCCCACAGCCATCAACGCATCGTGCAGGTTGACGATCACCGTCCAGATGCCGCCGCCCTTGAAATTTTGCGGGGTCTGTGTGAGCAGTGTCCATATCTCGGCCAACTTGTCATTCCAGGTGTTGAGCGCGTTTTGCAGGTTGGATACAACCCAATTGTCTGATGCCAAAGGGGTTCCCTCCCTTCGGGGCCGCGTCGTATGGCGCGGCCCTTTGGCATGGATTTCAGGCAATGATCAGGTCAAGTATCTCCTTGGCAAAGGCGATGACCACCCCGCCAGCTACGGTGAGGAAGCCGTTGGCCCTCTGGCTGGGGTCGTGGCTTTTGAGCGACAGGCCGAGCTGCACGATGCCGAAGGCCAAGATGATCAGACCGATGGCCTTGATGACCTTGAACAGAAAATCGGACAGATTGTTGACGGCCTGCACAGGATCGCCAGCGGCGAATACGCCCACACTGAACAGCGTCAGCAGCATGGCGGCCGCCGCGCCGATGGTCAGGGTCTTGCGAATTTTTTTGCTCATGATGTCTTTTTCTCCTTATCGTTAAAAATGTGATCCAAATCTTCCTCCGAAAGCAGCTCCACTTCAGGGATGTCGTCGCTTCCGGGAGGCGGTTCCTGTTTTGCCTGCCTGCGGCCGCCTACGGTGAAGCTCGCGATGGAGTAGTCCGTTTCGCCGTGATGAAACGGCTTGCCGTGCCCGTCCGCGCTGCCGCCCACGTTGGGATGCCGCATGATGTCAAACTTGTCGTCCATGACGGGGCGCTCGCCCCGGATGAACAGCAATGCATAGCGGTTATCCAGCAGGCGCACCTCGTCCGGGGTCATGAGTTCGCGTCCGGCGTTCTGGTCGTTGCGCGAATAATTGCCATTGCGCCCGTAGGAGTGCCCGTAAGTGTTGGTGTCGATTGTCTCTTTGCCCAAAAGCTCCGAAACGAATTTGTGGGTCGCCTGTTCATTGCCCCCAAGGTAGAGGAACGTGTCGCAATTGCCCACGATACTCTCATGCTGCTTCTCGAACAGAGCCTTGAGCTGCGCCATATTTTGTAGGATAATGCTGACCGAAACGCCTCTTGACCTCATGACACTGAGAATTTTGTCAAAGTCGTCGGGCAAACTTACGTTCGCGAACTCGTCAAGGAGAAAGTGCACAGGCATGGGCAGGCTTCCCCGGTACTTGTGGTCAGCGGCATAAAACAACTGTTGGAACAGTTGCGTATACAAAATGCTGACCAAAAAGTTAAACGAGGTATCGTTGTCGGGAATAATAACAAATAACACTGTTTTACGCTCCCCTATGCTGCCAAGGTCGAGTTCGTCCGTGGCGGTGAGCGCGGCCAAGCTCGAAAGGTTGAATTTCTCCAACCGTGCCGCAAGCGTGATCTGGATGGATTTGAGCGTCTTGGCGCTGCCGCTGCGGTAGTCCTTGTAATACTTCAGAGCGATGTGGCCGGGGTCGCGCATTTCCAGCCGTTCAAACAGCGCGTCCAAGGGGCTGCGGTAGTTGTCGTCGTCCTCATGCACCTCCCCGGCCCGGAGCATCTCCATCACCATGGGGAAGTTCTGCTCGTCCTCGGGAGCCTCATGCTTCAGATAGAAAATCAGCGCCAGCAGCAGCATGGAGGCGGCGGTGTCCCAAAACGGATCATTGCTTTGAGAACCTTTCGGCGTGGTTGCTTTGAACAGGTTCGTCACCAAGCGCTGCACATCGTTGTCCTCGCGCAGGTACACGAAGGGGTTGTAGCAGTGGCTTTTCCACATGTTGATCAGGTCAAGCACTTTGACATCAATACCCTGCGCCCGCAGCAGATTCCCTGTGTCGCGACAAATTTCGCCTTTCGGGTCCAACACGATCATAGAAGTATTGCACTGTAGCACGTTCGGCTTGCAGTAGAACCTTGTCTTGCCCGCGCCAGAGCCGCCGCAGATCAGTACGTTCAGGTTGCGGCGGTGCTTGTGCCCGTCCAGGCCGATACGCACGTTTTGGGTCAGCAGCTTGTTTTGCGTGAACGCTGGGTCGGCGTACTTGCGGTTGACAGCGGCGGCTTCGCCCCATTTTGCGCTGCCGTGTTCCTCACGGCGGCGGTAGTTCTTGCGGCTGCTCAGGTACATCCCGATACCAAAGACATAGGCCAACAAAAGAACGAGGACAGTTTTCAGGCTGTCCTCGCAGATTGTTATGTCCGTGGGCGCGTCCATCGCCGCCGAAAAGCCGTTGATAATACCAACCAGACCGCCGCCCAGGTGGGGCGCAATCAGCAGCGCCAGCCAGACCACGGGCACAATCCCCAAAGCCGCTACAATATACAGTTGCTTGGGGTTATCCCGCTTCATTCCCGCGCCTCCTGTTTTTTCGCAGGGGCTTCCAGTTGCGGCGACATAAGCCTGGAAATGTCCTCGGCGGCATCGCGGATTTGCGTCAGCTCACCTTTTACCGCTTGCGCATCCTGCCCGCTAAAAACCTTGTCGGCGCGGCTGAAATCGAAGCTCTGCGTGTCCACGCCATACTTTTTGCAGAGCATATACGTGGCGCACTGCGCGGAAAAGTCCGTGCTCATCTGAGAATCGGGGCCGCCCGACAGGTGGGCGGCAGTAACGCCCTGCGCCACGCAGCAGAAGGTGTCGGTGAATCCTATGCCGCGCTGGACGGTGATTGCGCCGGAATCGGGATCAATCATCATTTTGCTGCCGTCCGGCATCTCGTCCACGCCAAACACTTTCACGGGAGAAGCCGCGATGAGCGCCGCCAGCAGTTGCCGTTCGTTGCATTGCGGCGCGGGCGCGGGCTTCAGCCTGCGCGTATCCACCTGTGATACGTCAAACACCTTTTTGACGTTGTAGCCCGTGCCCGGCGAGCCATCTTCCTTGGTATAGCGGTGCGGCTCCAGGACGCTGATGCCTGTTTGCCCGGACTGCACGGAGCAGCGCTGCTGCTTCCAGTGGTCGAAACTGCCCAACTGCGTGGCCTCCGGCTTTTGTGCCATCACCAGCAGCACGTTGGTTGCCGAGTAGCGGTCGAGCCGGGCCTGCGTATCGAGATACTGCACGAACATCGCGGGGTCAGCGGCCACAGCCAGGGTCGTTTCATCAGCCAGAGTGAAAAGCGCCTCCCGTTGCTCTTTCTTTTGCGCGGCATAGGCTTCCTTGTCAAGCGGCTGTTCTGGCATGGGGGGCGCTTCCTGCGGTTGCTGGGAACCCAAAAGATCATCGAATTCTGCCATGTCACTTCACCTTGTCTTTCTTTTTAGATTTTTTCGTGGGTTGCTTCGGTTGTTTGCCTTGCTGTTTGGCTTGCTTGGATTTAGCGGGCGGCTTCTGCGCAGCGCGGCGGCTGGCTATCTCCGCATCCAAAAAGGCTTTCACAGATTCGGAGGAAGATTGGTCAGAGATAGTCGCGCTTCCTTTCGAGCTGGTCGGCAATAAAGGTGCGGACGGAGCTTTTTCCTTCGTCGTCCTCTCCGTCCGCGTCGTAGGGTGGGCGGCGGGCTGTTCCGGCTGCACGGCGGCGGGGGCCTCCGGCTCCGCTTTGCCCTCTTTTGCGGGTGGTTGCGCAAGCAGGCTATCCGCCACATCCTGCGCGGGGGGTTCATGCTCCGGCGCTGCGGGTGCTGTAGCTTCCTCTGCGGGCGCAGCGTTTTCCTCCCGCCGCCGAACCAACGCCCCCACCACGGGGATGTGCCGTGCAATCTCGGTCGTAAGCTCTCGTAGGAGCTGCCCGACGCGTGTTCGCGGCTGTCGCCTCTCCCTGGGGGGCTTCGGCTCCTTGCCGATGTCATGGTTATACTGCTCACGCAAAATGTCCCGCTGCGCGTTGAACTGCTGCCGGGCTTCGCTTACACCTTCCCGCTGTTTTTGCTTGGCCGCTTTTTCGGTGATTTTCTGTTCGGCCTTAACCTCCTTGGCGCTCTTGGTCTGCTCACAATTGCCCCCGCCCAGGTCGCGGGCCTCCAGCTTCTCCAAAATCCGGCTCACCCGTGACGCGTCCTCGGCCTTTGCCATGATCTCCACCATGCCGCCCTCGTTGTCCTTTGCTTTCAGGACGCAGTAGGTAATGCCGTACTTCTTCGCAGCGGCAACGAACTCTTTCAAGTCCTTGACCTGAATCTCGAAGAATTTCAGCTCCGCGCCGGATTTGAGCATCGTGCGCAGCCGCTCCCGGCCCCGCAGCTTCGGGCCGGACTGCTTCTGTCCCTTGGGGCGCGGTTTTAACGCCGCCATCAGCAGCGCAAGGATGTGCTCCGCGCCTGCGCCCGCGATTTTCAGCGTGTATTCGGCTCCCTCCATAGCCAGCCGAGTGACTTGCTCAGCGGCTTCTCCGCCTGAACTCATGCCGGTTCACCTCACTCTCTTTTTTGTCGGTCTGCATGTTGCGGTGCATCTCCTGCGCCCGGAATAATATTCTATCGCATAGTGCCGCCGCCTTTTTTGACGCAGTTTTTTTGAATGCTGCAAGCTGCTCCGGCGTGTCGATTTCATGCTCGCACAGCAGCCGCAGCTCGCGGGAGATCTGGTCTATCTTGATCAGCTCGCCCCGGTACACCGGGCGGACTTTTTCGGGCGGGCGCTGGCGGTGCCTGGGCAGCTTGCCCAACAAGTACAGATAGTGGAAGTACAGCGCCCGGAAGCCCTTCAGCCGCCGTGTATGTTGGAACGTACCGCGCAATAAAAAAACGCGCACTTGGCGCGTTGGTTCTGGTTCGGGGCGGCGGGGCCGCGCCTGCTCCAGGATGCGGCGGCGTATGCTTTCGAGGGAGTAGTCGTCCCCGAAGTTGCGCTGAATTTTCAGCCCGCGGTCACGCCCGGCAGCGCGAACGGTGATGTCCTCGCCCCGCTTGACGCTGTAGCCCATGGCGCGGAGGTTGTCGAAGAACTGGCGCTCGGTCATAGCCCAGGCGATGGCGCGGTCGAGGTCGGCCTGCATCATACCGTGGTATGTGGGCTTGCCCTGCTGCGTAGCCTGCCATTCGGCATAGTGTCGTGATTGGCCCGGCTGGGGCTGTTCGATCACCGAAAGGCCGTACTCTCGGCACAGGTCATCGCTGGCTTGGCGCATATTATAGTAATCTTTTTCGGAGCGGTAATAGCGAAAGCCATCGACGAAGGAAACCGTGTTGACGACGAAGTGATTGTGTATGTGATTCGCCTTGTCCAAATGGGTCGCGACAAGCACCTCGAAACGCTCGCCCCAAAGTTGCTCCGCCAGGCGTACTCCGATTTTATGCGCCAGCTCCGGGCTGGATTCCCCCGGCGCAAAGGACTGGTAGCCATGGTAGGCCACAACACCGCCCTCTTTGTCGTGCAGGCGCTTTGTCCGCAGCATCTCACTACGGGCGGTATCTGGTTGGCAGTTCACACCGCTGACGAACTGCCGTAGCAACACCGGGCTTTCCTTTTGTACCGTTTTGCGCTCCTGCACGGCATAATCAATCACGTCTGCGAGGCCCTGGGCCTGCTGCCAGGTCATACCCTGTTTCTCAAAGAACGCCGGGTTCTCTGTCTTGGCAGGGTTTTCGGCATAGACCACCACGCGGCCCAGCCAACCCTTGACAGACCAGATAGATGTCGTTGCCATGTCTATTCCCGCTTTCGTGGCATTCGCACCGCGTCAATGATGTCTAAGAGCGCTCGGTTCAGCGTCTGTACTGCCTCGTCATATTTCGCCGTGTCGATGAAACCAAGGGCGTTGGACAATTGCGCGATATAGTTCAGGTTTGTGCCGATGCCGCGCAGTTCCTTCATCATGGCGTAGTAATCCGGGGGCGGCGCGTCCTGTGGGACAACGCCGTTGATCAGGTGGCGCAGGTACGTCGATTGTGTTAGCCCACTGCGTTTCACCAATTTTTTCAGGTGCTCCGCTTCTTTTTTATCCAGAAAAAATTGGATAGGAACATTTCGGTTCCGCATTTTATGCCGTCCTTTCCATGGGGTTTTAGGGGCGATAGCCCCTAAGATTTGTGCCTGTCATGACAGGCACGATGCTTGCTCTGTTATCATCGTTCACGGGTACGCTCATTGGGTGTGGAAAACGTCACACCCTGAAAATGCTCCGCGCCCAAGACGTGCACGCCATCCTGCCATTCACGCTCCGCGATTTCACGCGCCCGCGCCGCGCTTTCGGCCTCCACGACGACAGTCGCCGAGAGAGTTTCCGTGATCTTGACGTTGTATTCCTTCATCGCACATTCTCCTTCCTGTTCAGATTGTTCACGGTCAGCCCCAACCGCCTACACAGATACTCGTTCACATCCTTGCCCGTGGGCGGGGAGCGGTTGCGCACTTCAAAGGAATCGCCCAGCAAGTCCGTGATATTCTGCTCTGCCGCCTGCCCCGCGAGGTCATTGTCCAGGTGCAGGTCAATCCGCTCAATGCCGGGGTAGTCCTCCAAGTACCGCGCCAGCGAAACAGGCAAGCGCAGGGTTAGGTTCCGCGCCGGGGCGAACACGCCCGCCAGGGAAAGCAGGTGCGCCTGCGTATAATCCCGCCCGTGCATTTGCATCACAGTGGCATATGACAACGCATCAATGGCGCTCTCGAACAAGTGCAGCATTTCGCTTTCGCCTTGGGCTGGCAGGGAAAACGAATAGCGTTTGTCGCTGCCGCTGGCCTCGCCCTTGAAACTGCCAACAGTGCCGCGCAGGGCAGCATAGCGGGGTACGCCTACCTTGTCCGTGCCGATAAACACGCAGTTGTGGAAGTCGGCGCTCTCGTAGAGCCGCCCGGCCTGGACGCAGTGCTCCAGCACAGCCCGGTCAATCCCGCGCGATTGCAGGTAGGCAAGGGCGCGGTCATTGCCGGGCGCGGCGGGAGGCAGGCACAGCACCTTTTTCGGCGGCGGTTTCGGCGGGCATGAAAAAACGGGCGGCTGTAAAACAGACCGCCCGAGAAGGTGCTGTACAGCGTCCATGAAGCTCATGCCGTGTACCTTGATCAAATAGTCCAGCGCGGTTTTACCGCCGATGTCCCGTGAGTGCCAGCACCAGAGGCCGTGGGAGATGCGCAGGCTGTCGTGGGTCTTGGTGCAGTATTCGCCGCCACCAGCAGAAACAAGTTCATCGGGGTCGTAGGTTTGCAGATAGGTCAACAGGTCGATTTGCTTGACCTGCCCAATCAGGTCGGGGTGGATATAGGGCATGGCGGTTCTCTCCTTTCATAGAATGGAAAAAGCCATGGAACTAATAGAGGCGTTCCATGGCTGTGTAATATATTCAGTTAGTGTCAACTAATTCGTTTGAAATTCTCGAACAGAAACCGCACACGGTCAACTTTTTTCGCGATGTGGTAATGGGCGCAGTACCAGTGCTCATATGCAAGCTGTTCTTCAATCGAATCCAGCCAAATCTCGGTACTCTTGTCCACGCCGCTCTGGTCGATGCCTTTGATAAAGGTTTCCGTTGGCTCATATTTCAGCGGGCAGGTATGGGACAGCACGATGTCAACCTTCCAACCCACGGCGGCCAGACGCTGCTCCACCCGCGCCTTGATTTCCTCCGAGGGTTGCTCGTCCGCGAACCACGGCCAGCCCCGCGCCAGACGGTAGGGCTTATCTACGCTATAGGCCCCACCGATAACAATGCAGCGTTGTCCCGCGATGTCATATACCTCGCCGTCCTTGGCGAAAAGCAGGTTTGGGTACTGCGGTTCCACGTACACGATGCCGCCGTGCCATTCTATTTCCTCATAGCCGCCCGCGCTCTCGGGCCGCATTTCATGGTTGCCATGAACGCATAAAAGCGTGATGGGCAGGTTTCTTAAATCACGCTTCACCATCTCGTCCCTCGCGCCGCCAGAAAAATTGATCCCCGCGTCGCCCAGGATCACCATGATCTCGGCTCTGCTGGTCGTCATTTTTTTGCAGTAATCCCATACGCGATTGAACTTGCCGTGCGTGTCGCCCGTTAATACTACCATAACGCGCCCCCTTGTTTCTGAATGCTCCTATTGTAGCACAAGGGGACGCATATGGCAAATGTGCAAAGGGTTATTCTTGGCCCTCCGCTGGCTGCTGCGCGGCGGCGCGTTGGGCCTTCAATGCCGCAATCCGTTCCGTGTCCACAAAGTGCGTGGCATAGTGGCACTCCACCTTTTCGTCGCCGGACTTGCTGAACCGCAGGCGGTTTTGCTTATGCTTGCCCCACTGATGATAGCACGTCCATGACGGCTTCAAATCGTTTTTCCGCGCATAGGCCCGGATTTCAGACATAATGACGGATAACTGCCGCAGATTTGCCAGACACGCGCGTTCCAAGTAAGGCACACCCCGGCCAAAGCGCCAGTTCTCATAGTGTTCCCGGCGTAACACGCCAATACCCATGAGCACGTCAACCGGGGCCACCCAACCCTTTTTACTTAGCTCCTGATACATGGCGTTGTGGATTTGCCCGCGCAGATTTTTGGTGTCCATAGAGAAAAGACCTCAATTCATTGGTGTTATCAGTATAGCATAAGTTCCATGGGATTTCTACCGTTCCCGCTCAGATTTTCTCCGCTGGGGCGCGTCCGTCCCGTCACCCTCGTCCGGCGCGTCGTCCGCGAGGAACTCCGGCTCGCGCTCGTCTATTTGCAGCGCCAGTTTCAGCTCGCCCAGCCGCGCAGTTTTCTCGGAGAGCTCCGTTTCCTGCGGGAAAGGCCTGTCCTTTTCTGCCTGTGCGACAGTCAGTTGCTGCCGCGCTTCGCCCAAGTCGTGCTGCCTGGCCTGAAGTTCCTTCGGCAGATCCGTCAGGGCATTGTCGAGGCGGCTGATGTTGCCCCGCGCGTCAACGCCCATCTCGACCTTATGCTGCTCCTGGCCGCACAGCCGCACCATATGGATGCCGCCATGATGATCCCAAAGCACCTCCATCTGGAACCCGCGGTACTCGCCCAGCGGTATGGGTTCCTTTCCCTGAAAGGCTTTGCAGGCTTCAAGGATGGCGAACCCCGCGTCTTTTGGGGCACTGTACGTCTTGCCCTCCACCGTCATGGGCGCGAAGTACATGCTGGCGGGGCTGGTCTGCGCCGCAAGCGCGGCATCCGCTTCAAAGCCACGGATTTCCCCCTCAAGACGCCTGATCCGTGCGGGCAGATACTTTATGGCCTTATCCTGCAAGGCGTAGCGTTCGCTCATGAAGCTGGATCGCAGCAGCTTCAGCCTGCTGACATCGGCTTCCAGGGTGCATAGTTCCATAATGCGCTCGTCGCCCGTGGCGATGGCCTTTACCTGCGCGAAGTTGAGCACGGTTTCGTCCACGTCCTGCATCACGCGCTCAGGGGTTTTCGAGGTGAATATCTGCGAAATGAAGCGCTGCTTCGTTTCGTTGAGCTGATACAAATACGCGTCGAACGTGCCCTCCGTCACATAACGGAACAGATCAATCTCGGCGTTGGTATTTCCGCGCCGCTTCCCGCGCCCCTCGCGTTGTTCCAGGTCACGCGGCCGCCACGGGCAGTCCAGGTCGTGCATCGCTTTAATCAGGTCTTGGACGTTGGTGCCAGCGCCCATTTTAGCGGTGGAACCTAGCAGCACCCGCACCGCGCCCGTGCGCACACGGCCAAACAGCGCCTGCTTCTGCGCCTCGTTCTTGGCCTCATGGATGAACGCAATTTCATCGGAGGGAACGCCCAATAGCAGCAGTTTCTCCTTGACATCATGGTAAACGTCGAATTCAATGCCGTCCTTTGGGGTGGACAAGTCAACGAATCCCAACTGCGTCAGGCGCTTTGCGGCGGTGTCCTGCCAGATACGAAACATATTCTCTACGCACAGGTTTACCTTACTCCCCGGCACATCCGGCAATAGCGGGTTGACCAACCGCTGGTCTAACGCCAGCTTGCGCCCGTCGTTGGTCACAAGCAGCATATTGTCCTCCGTGGGGGCAACCTCGCGCTTACGGATTCTGTCCGCGCGTTCGGCCAGGCCCTGCACCATGTCCCGCTGCTGTTCGCTGGGCTTTGCCTTTATAACATGGTAATTAACCTTGGGTGTAGGCAGGTTGAGCATATCCGCGGTCTGGATGTCCGCGACTTCCCTGAACATCGCCATGAGTTCCGGGATGTTGTGGAACTGCGCAAACCGGGTTTTCATGCGGAAGCCCGTACCTTCGGGGGCCAGTTCCATGGCCGTTACGGTTTCGCCGAAGGTGGAGGCCCAGCAATCAAAGTGCTCCAAGCCGTGCGCGACAAGTGTGTCATACTGCAAATATCGCTGCATAGTGTACATTTCAGCGACAGTATTGGAGATCGGTGTGCCCGTGGCGAACACAACGCCGCGCCTGCCCGTCAGCGCATCCAGGTAACGCGTTTTCATGAACAGGTCGCTGGCCTTCTGCGCGTCCGTCTGGCCGATGCCCGCGACGTTGCGCATCTTGGTGACAAGCATGAGGTTTTTGTACAGGTCGGCCTCGTCCACAAACAGCAGATCAACGCCCAATTCCTCGAAGGTCAGCATATCGTCCTTGCGGTCTTGATCGTTTAGCTTCTGGATTTTCGTTTGGAGGGACTTGCGTATTCGTTCCATCGCCTTGACAGTCACTCGCTCGCCGTCTTGCCATTTTATATCGGCAATGCCCTCCGCGAGGTCGTCCACCTGCCGCTGCAAAAAGTCCTTCTGCCATTCCACGGACATGGCCAATTTCTCGAATTGGCTGTGCGCCATGACGATGCCGTCATAGTCCCCCGTGGCGATCCGTGCACAGAACTTACGGCGGTTCTGCTTCTCAAAATCTTTCGCCGTAACCATGAGCACATTGGCGCTGGGGTATAACTGCAAGAACTCAGACGCAAACTGGCCCACGATGTTGTTGGGGACAATAAACAGCCCCTTGTGGCTCAGGCCCAGGCGCTTGCTCTCCATCGCCGCCGCAACCATGGTAAAGGTTTTTCCAGCGCCCACCACATGGGCCAACAAGGTATTGCCGCCGTAAAGGTGCCGGGCCACGCCGTTCTTCTGGTGCGCATCGAGGTGTTTTTCCGGGTTCATGCCGACGAACTGGATGTGGCTGCCGTCGTACTCGCGGGGCCGCGTGGAATTGTATAACGAGTTATATATCCCGCACAGCCGCTCGCGGCGGTCGGGGTCGTCCCACACCCAATCAAGGAATTTGGCTTTGATGATTTCCTGTTTGCCCTGCGCGATGGCGGTTTCCTTCGCGTTCAGGACACGCTTTTCTTTCCCGTCCTCGTCAATGACCGTATCGAACACCTTCACCGTGCGCAGGTTCAGGGTCTGCTCAATGATGTGATAGGCGCTGATGCGATCCGTGCCGTAGGTGACGCGGGCCGCGATGCTGTGCTTGTCCACGCTCTTGCCCGTGATGTTCCATTCGGCGGTATACTGCGAATAGTGTACCTGCACTTCCCGTTGCGCCCAATAACCGGGTTCCAGCAACTCAAATATGAAGTCCTGCACCACGTCGGTGGGCACCCAGGTGGCTCCCAGGCGCACGGAGATTTCGGAGGCAGTCAGGTCTTTCGGCTGCGCGGCTTCCAGAGCTTCGATATTTATGGTTATCTGTTCCGCTAATCCGTGGAGATTGTTATTCGTCCACATTTCGCGAAGCTTGTAAGCAAAAGAGAGCTTCTCGCGCACATTCCCCGAAAGATACGCATCGGCAGTAACAAACTCCCTTGTTTCGAGGTAAAGTTCAGCGCCCTGCTGTTCTTCCGCTCCCATTTGCCATTGCTCTCGCTCGGAGTATTGACCATTACCCAAATCACGGAATATGACGCCTTGTAGATCGCCTATGAGTTTTTCCTGCGAAAAGCCTGTGAGATCGGACATATAGCCCAAATCCACCCGCGCTTTTTCGGCCATGGAAACCGTCAGGGCTTCGGCGGCGGTGTCCACGTGGGTGATCGGCACATGGGGCCGTATGGTGCGCTTGCTAAACATGTCGGACTTGCGCTCCAGCTTGCCGTCCTTGTCCAAAACCTCCAACGAGCAAAGCAGGGGGTAGCTGTCGTCGTCGCGGAACACGGCGGCGTTGGCGCGGTCACTGAGCAGGCCGTATTTCGCGGTGAACGTGTCATACAGCACACCCAAACGCGCCTGCTCCCGCTGGATTTCGTTTTCCGGCATGTCCCCGGTCTGAAACTCAATCAGCCTGCGGGCGCTGTCGCGGATGCCGATCATGCCCCTGATGCGGCTGTAGGCCGTGGCGCTCAGTTCCTGCGGCACCATAATGGAGTTCTCGCGGTAGTATATGTTGCTTTTATATATAGTATAGGAAAAGTTGCGCACGGAGGGGTCGGCAGGGATGGCCCCCTCTGTTTCCGGCTGGTCGTTGCGTTCAAAGTCGGCGATCTCCGCGTGGATGTTCTGGACGGCTTCGCCAAGCAAGTCGGCCAAGTCGCGGTCGGGAAAGGGGCGGCAGGTGGTGTCGTGGCCGTATTGCGTGCTCTCCATGACCATCTCGCCCAGGATCATCTCAGGATGCTCCGTGAAGTAGCTATTGACAGTGATCCCATCGTCCGTCTGGCCCAGGTGCACCCAATCAGGGTTGATCTCAAGTGCCCGGTCACGCTTTTGCAGGAAGATGATGTCCGCGGTGACTTCCGTGCCCGCGTTGGCCTTGAATGCTGTATTCGGCAGGCGAATAGCCCCTAGCAGTTCCGCGTGTTGGGCGATATATTTCCGCACAGCGGGGTTCTGCTTATCCATGGTGTACTTGCTTGTGATGAAAGCCACTACGCCGCCCGGACGCACTTTGTCCAAGGTCTTGGCAAAGAAGTAGTCATGGATGTGGAACTTGTGCTTGTCGTAACGGCGGTCGGCCACGGAATACTCCCCGAAGGGCACGTTGCCGATGGCAAGGTCGAAGAAGCTGTCGGGCAGTTCGGTTGTCTCGAAGCCTTGCACGGCAATGTTCGCGCTCTGGTAGAGCTGCCGGGCGATGCGGCCCGTGATAGGGTCAAGCTCTATGCCGAATAGCTTGCTGGCGCTCATGGATTCAGGCACCAGGCCGAAGAAATTGCCGATGCCGCAGGAGGGTTCCAGAATGTTGCCCTGCTTGAAGCCCATGTTTTCGATGGCTTTATACATGGCCCTGATAACGGTGGGGCTGGTGTAGTGAGCATTGAGGGTGCTGGCGCGGGCGGCAGTGTATTCCTCCGGGGCAAGCAGGGCCTGCAACTCCCGGTATTCATCGCCCCAGCCCTCGCGGTTTTCCTCAAACGCCTGCGCGATGCCGCCCCAGCCCACGTAGCGGGAAAGAATCTCTTGTTCTGCGGGTGTAGCAAGGCGGTTTTCTGTTTCGAGGGTTTGGAGCAGGGTAATGGCCTCAATATTCCCCCTAAATTTCGCTTTGGCCCCACCGTGGCCCAGGGCATCATCGGTGATACGGAAGTTGTGGCGGGTATCTTGGGGGGCTGGGATATGGTGCTGTACCAATTCAATATCAAAGAGCGGCCCCTCAACGATTTCCCGCTTCATAATCGGCGCTGCACCTGGCAGATATGCGTCTATATCGTCCGAGGGTTTGCCGGGATGCTCCGGCGCGTTATCAGGGGTGGCGGGTTCGCTCCATCCCTCATGGCCAGGCTGTGGCTGCGGCACGGAGGTCGTCTCTTTTTCTGCGGGTAAAACAATCCCGCGCTCCCGCGCGTAGCGCTCTACCAGCGTTACCTCGCCGTCTATATCCTGGACGCTGCCGTCCTCGCCGTAGGCTATCTCCAGCTCATCGTCCCCATAGCGCACGTTCATCACATCGCGGCGGTAGCCCTGGTTGCGGATATTACGGAACCACTGCGCCGCGAAGGAGTTCAACTGGCGTTCCAGCGCATGGTTGATACCGCCGTTGCTGCCCTCCACCCGCTGATAAACCCCAAGCCCGTCCTGCTGGAATGTCCGCGCCGCGAGGGTTCCGGCCTCGCGGTCAAAGACGAAGGTCATATCCGGGTCGGCCATAAGGTCGCCGTTCTGCTCGTAGTAATGGGCGGCAGACAGGCCGTCCCTGCTCAACAGGTCGATGGAAAGCGGCATCATGCCCATGCCCGATTTGAAGCGCAGGTAGGTAGCCTCGCCGTTGAGGATTTCAGGGGCAAGCTCGTTGAGGAAACGAAAGTTGCGCTGCTCAACGGTCGCGCGTGTAGCCGGGGGCTTCAATACCCGCTGTATCTTCCGCTTTGTCTGCGTATATGTCCTGTCGAAAACGTAGTCACGCATACGCTGCTGAAAGCCTGGCGTATCATGGAACAGTTTGTAAAGCTCCATATCTTCCGTGCCGAGGGACAGCGCAACGTGGTCCACCGCAGCGTCGCATTCCGTGCGGGCGTTTTGTTCGTCGGAGTTTTGGCGGGCGTTGAGGTAAGGTTCATCCCGCAGTACCCGTTGAATGAACAAAATGGAATACTCATTGAACGTATCACGGACAGTGCGTTCGGGGATGTCCGTTTCAGTGGCAGGCCCATCCTCCGAATGAAGCTCGCTTTCGATGAAGTCAGCGATACCCTGATAATCGCCGTGCTCGTTATTTTCGAGGTATTCCGCTACAATGTCGGCAATTGCGCTTTCCGACATCATAATCCCACGCAGGTACAATTCCTCGCGCACCTGCTCGGACAGCGGCGGCCGCCGCGCCCATTCCGGCGCGTCCTGGAGGTGCTCATGCTGCTCCAACTGGCTTTCATGGTCAATCACTACGTCCTGATATGCCTTTTGGAATAAATCCTCTGCAATCCAGTTGTGGAACTCCGGCAGGCCCAGGGCCTCCATCAGGCCGGGATAGGCTTCGACATCCAAGGAGGCAGTGACTATCCAATTGTGAATTAGGTCATACGCAACCTCCGCATTGCTGTCCCTATCGCGCAGCTGAGAAAAAATATCGCTGCCGCGAAGATCTTCCAGCAGCAGCGGTAAATGTTTTTGATACAGCATCCGGGGCGTTGTCTCGAACGGCGCGGGTTCCTGTTCTCCCACCACGATTTGCCGCAGGTGATCATTTTCTGTGCTCTCAATCAGCTTGCTGTCAAAAACCTCGCGGGAAAACGGAATATCCACAAGCGGAAATTGCGGTTCATTCAGCCATACAGTTCTGTCGTCAAAATTCTGTACTTCATAGATTTGCCCACCGAATGTTACCTCGTTTCCCACTTTGTAGACGTACTCGCAGGGGTGCAGCGCCCGGATTTCTTCGCTAAAGAGCCTTGCGTGGATTCGGTTGAAATAATCCGTTGAGCCGCCCTGAACGTCGCCCAGCGCGTCCGTCAGCCGCCGCGCTTGCAGGGGGCTTTGCAAAAGTTCCCCAACCTGCCGGGCGGTGATGCCGTCAGGCAAATCAAGAGCGTTATCCTCAAAATACGCCTTTTCGTATTCTTCCAGGCCATTGAGATAATCCGCAAAACGCACGGCGAGGGTATCCCGCTTTTCCGCAGGCGGCAGCTGCGACACGGATTCAATCACTTCCCGCTGCGTGCGCTGTATTGCCCGGCGCTCCTGCTCCGCCTGGTACTGCGGATACCGCTCCATGTCCTCCGGGGTAAAATAGCGGTCGAGGGCGATCAGATCATGAATGCGGGCGGCAACCTGTTTCCATGAAAATGTGTACTCATTCGCGTTGATATAGCCGTCCGCGAACCGTATGCCCTTCGCGTCATGCCAGACGTTGAAAGCGCTGCCGTCCCTGGGGGAACTCCCCCCGGTGCCGAACTCGTCTTTCAGGAAACGCGCGTTTTCCTCCGGCGTATGCTGCTGCGTAAAGTGCTCATAGATACGGTATTTGCCGCCATAGGAGCCGCCGCCCCGCACCAGCTCCCGGTCGAGTTCCTCTACGGGCACAGAAAAAGCGGCGGCCCTTGCGGCCTCCGCTTCCTCTATTTTCGCAAGTTGTTCTTCCTCAGTGAGAAAAAGGCTTAGCTGTAAATAAGCTCCTGCCTCACCAGTTCCTCCGCTTGCTGCCGGATGTTGCCCATCCTGCCTATCCACAGCATTTGATCGCGGGCTTTGAGCGCCTCGTCTACGCCTTGGGCCTCGGCCATTTGCGTGATCAGCAGATCGAACCGCGCCGCCGCCGTTTCCTGCGTCTCCAACAGGTGCGGCCAGAGCAGCCCCTGTGTCATCATATGCAGATGCAGCCCCTTCTTGTGGTTCAGCAAGTAATCCCGCCGCGCCCGGCCCCAGCGGTTCAGCTCGCCCTCCGGCTGCGGGGGCAGTGCCAGGTCGGGAATGTTGTAGCCGTTCACTTGCGTGTAAGTCAGGTTCATTTTCATTCGTCCTTTCTGCTGGTATGATTTGAGTATACACAGATTGCGTGTCATTTGCAAATGTGCGAAAAGAATTTTTTTGCAGAGGTATCACCACGGCGGCGATCTCCCGCAGGCCCATCTCGGCGATGTCGCTGGTGGCAGCGCCCAACAGGTTCACCAGTTCTGTTTTATTGAACTGATGAACCCAGCTCAGATCAAGATGTTCCGGCTCAACGCCGCAGCGGGACAGCATCATATACGTCACGCCGCATAGCACCGCTTGACGGTACAGGGACAGGTCAAAGGATTCATCCAATCCGGCCAGCTGTTCGGCATAGTCGGGCAGGTTATCCCCCACCAGCGCCGTAGCCGCGTTCACCAACGCATCCGGGAAGTTATCCGCTTCCGTTTCATCCTCGGACGGCCCGTAGTTATTCCTGAGCGTTTCCATCACGTCAGGCACAACCTCCGGCACGATCTCCCACAGGGGCACGGGCCGGGAAAACAGGGTTTCGTGGGTGTCCGCGATGTCGAAGTAATATTTCAGACGGGAACGGGCGGCGCTGCGGTCGAACACGGCGATGCCCGTGCTCCCTGCGTTCACCCGCCGTCCAAACACTTCGTTCCACCGTTCCTGTTCGAGGACGGCGGTGGCGCTGGGCCGCTGGGCGTAGACAAGCAGTTGCTCATCGAAGGGCAATTTGTAGTTCCGGGCGGCGGCCTGTAAAAAGGCCGTCCATTCGGCGGGGGATTGTGTGATATGTTCCAGCTGATGGTTGTACTCTTTGGTGATTTGCGCTTTTGTCGCCATCAGCGATCCTCCCTCCTGTCCCTGGTCTTGTGCTGGGGCTGCTCAGGTGCGTGGGCGAGCGGTATAACACGCTGCGGTTCCTCACGCGCCCCGCCGCTCATATGCTCCATGACGCGGGCGACATAGTTTGCGGCGGCATCCTGCTCGTTCTCGCAGTAGTGTCCCCAATAATAATCCCGTCCACCCCTGTCCGTCCGAAACATCCAACAGACATAGCCTGCTGTGGGATGGGCGGCTATAGCAAACCCGCGTTGGTCGTCGAAGGTGATTGCCCGTGTGATTTTATAGCCCTCCACCGCCTCGCCGCTCTCCGACTGGCCCGGCAGGGCATAGCGCTCCGCATTCAATTCGGCGTACAATTCGCGTACACGGTCTGCAACCCCGTCAATCAGCACAGGGTGCTCGTTCATATACACGTACTCAAACGCCTTTTCGGGCAAGGGAATTTCCCGCGCCCACCGCTTGTTCGCGGCTGAATAGCGCCCGTCATAGTCGGCCCGCTGGATCACACGCGCCAGCACCGCATTCACGCGCGGGAAGCCGTATTGCTGTATTACCGTCATGGCGGCGATGTCCAGGTTGTAGTGATGCAGCTTGAAATAGGAATTGCTAATCGCCGCGCCGATAGCGGTGGCGCATTCGTTGTGGCGGTCGCGGTGCTCGAAATAGATTGACCTTTCCCCACGTTCGGTTGCCTCCTGCGGCGGGTAGGGGTATACGAGCTTGTCGGGGTCAGTACGGCCCGCCGTGGCCTCGAACATGGCGGCGAATAGCTCCTTGCAAAACTGATTGCCCTCGGGGTAAAGCTCCTGCCTCAACCGCGCGTCCAAGTAATCCCCACAGACAATAATCGCCTCGCCCGGGCCGTGTTTCACGACGGTATCGCGCCAGAACTCCGCGCCCGTGGTATAGCGTGTGCTGTCCACTGTTGCGGAGGTTTTCTCCATGGCCCTTTTGAGCAGGGCGGCCTCCTGCTCCGGGGTCACGCCCCAACGGGCGTTGTCCCGGTCAACGTTGCGGCGCAGCTCGTCGGGGGGTTCGGCGCTGCTGAAGCGTTCCATCGTATTGAGGCCGCGCCGGAGCAGGACGCGCTCTCCCGTTTCGGGGTGGATGCTGAAGCATTTGCGGGGCAACGCGTACAGCTTTTCCATCTCGGGTAGCAGGAAGCAGTTGTCGAAACACAGACAATACAAATGATAGTCCGAAACCTGCGGCTGGCAGCGGAAGTAGTAGCTGTAGCCCTCCGTCACGATCTTGAACCGCACTTCGGTGTCCATCACGCGGCGGCGCATGTTTTGCAGGCAATGGAATTTGAATACGTCCGGCCCCTCCACGGGGTCAAGGGAAGCGTCGCGCAGGTAGTTGATGAGTTCATCGAACTCTCCCCGGAAAATATCCGTTTTGAGTTCAGGCTGGCCGTCAAACCAGGTTGTGTGGAACTCCCGCCCATCGCGGCCATAGTCGCCCCGCAGGTAGCCGAGGAAGCCGTGGCTCTCGGCGGCCTCGCCCTCCATGCTGAAAAAGAGATCGTATTCGTCCTGCGTTGTTTTCTGGAATTGGTGATCCATCATCTTTCCTCCCTATGTTTTTGTTGTTTACCGTGTTCATGCTGTCCGCTCGGCCCTTCATATTGCCACGGCTCCGCGCAGGGCTGGCCGAACCCATGCAGGCAGCCCATGAGCATAGCCTGTTCCTGTGCTTTGGTCACGCCCATAGCCTCGTTCAGGTCATCGGCAACCTGCCGCCGCACCTCAACGGGATCATTTGATTCAAATGACTGGATCGTTGGCCGCTCCTGTTGCAGGATAACAAGCTCGCCGCTGTCTGGCAGGACGCTGAAGCAATGGTCGGGCAGCTTGTGCTTCCCCGCCAGCTCCGGCAAAAGTAGCGCGTTGTCATAGGCGCGGATGGTGATGTCGTGACCGCGCGCCATGGGGCGGCAGCGGATATAATAGGAATAGCTTTCGCTTTGTACTTTGAAGGATATATTATGCTCTCCGATGACTTGCACGGGCCGCACGGTGGGGGCGAAGTCGCTCAACGCGGGTTCGCTTTTGAACACGCCCCGCCGCAGCGCACCCAGCAGGGCTCTCAGGTCACGCTGGAAGGCGGGGGTGTTCAACCTACTGTCATCGGGGCACCACATGTGATGGAAGTCATACCAGATCAGCTCAGCCCGCACGTGCCCGATATGGCCGTAGCCCATGGATCGGTCGTCAAGGGGTGGCGCGGAATATAGCTGTTCATCCTCAAAAGAAAAGGGTTTGCGCTCAAACGACATCCTCAAAGCCTCGCTTTCCGCTCATATATTTTTCAAAGCCCACGCTGCGGAAGATTGCCTTGTGATTACACCAACGCTGGAGATGCTGGCACAGCTTGAAGTGCCATAGCGCGTCCAGCGTATGGTTTTCCCGCACCCCCGGCAACCAGCGGCCCCGCGCGTCCACGAACTTGTGCTTGTCGTAGAGCATGACGTAGGGGTCAAAGCCAAGCCGCACAAGGGTTTTAATGCGCCATATATCCTCCGCGTGGGTGCTCCAATAGTTCACCAACACGTACACGCGCAGCTTGCGGGGGTTCTGCTCCACGCTTTTTTCGGCGAACAGTTGAAAATGTCCGGTCAAATCCTCTTTCGGGTTATCCCAGGCAAAATGCAGCATCTTTATTTTGATTGCGTTGAGCAGGCACATTACGTCACGGCACAGCCGGATGTCCAGGCCCTGCGTGAAGTCCACACGCGCTCCGTTGGCGAACAGCTGTAGCAGCAGGCGCTCCCGGTCACGGCAAGCCAAGAGGTTTGGGTCGAGCAGCTTGATAGCCTTTTGCCCCCGGTAAAACCCGTCCAAATCGCCCACCTGCCGGGAGGCGCGGCCCTCCTTCTCCGTTACAATACAGAACGGGCAGGCCCTCGGGCATCCGCGCGTCAAGAAGCCGTATGCCTCATTGTACTGCGGGTAGAGAGAATAATCCGGGTATTGGTTTTCAATAGTATCAGGCAGGCAGTTGTGCAGGCAGTAGCCCGTGCCGCCCTTGACGACTTCATCCGCTAGGATGGGAGCGGCATACGCAGGGGATTCCGTGAAAATCTTGCTGACATAGGCGCGGTCATAATGCTTTTTCGGCTGGTGCCATTCCACGCTGTCCCCGGCGGCCTTGTGCCACGCGGCGAGCTTCATCAACGCCAGGTTGGGGAAGCGGCTGCTGTCCGCGTCAATCAAGGCTATGTTCACGGCGCGGCCCCCCGCTTCTTTTCGGCCATATCGTCCAACAGCTTTTTCGTGCAAAAGCCGCAGAAGTTGGAGCGTTCGTCGCGGTAGGGGCACGTGGTGCAATAGTACACACGCCCGCCTGCCACGCAGAACAGCTCCTTATCGCCATAGCGCCCGGCCATGTCCTTCTGCCAGCGCAGGAGGTAGCCGACTTGCGCGTTGGTCAGGGGCAGATTGAGCACATCGAAGGGCTGCATGGCTTTCAGCATCTTCTCCGTCAGGCCCTCGGCGAGCAGGATGTCCTCCAAGTCGGAGATAAACTCGCGGTGCTCCCGCAGAGCCACAGAGATATGTTTGAGCGACAAAGCGCCGTAACCCAGGGCCGCCAACTGCTCAGAGGGGCAGCGGTCGAGCCTGCCGATGGTACGGTATTCGTCTGCGTACAACTGCCGCTTCAGCTTGTCGGAGGGCAAAGCCAACTCGTCGATGGGAAGCTTCGGGTTCCAGAGGTTCATTCACAATCCCCCCGTTCCCGCAGCGTGTGGAGCACAACCGGCCTCGGCGCTTTCCCGCGCTGCCATTCCTGAACGCGGTACTCATATCCCCGGTTCGCCCTCCAGCCCTCGGTGTGGTAATTGGGGTAATCGTAGCTGTCCCGCACCTGCGAGCACTCCAGCGTGACATAGCGCCAGTAGTGGTTGAGATCGCGGCCCAGCGCGATAACGTTGCCGGGCACGGGCATTTTACGGATTATGCGGTAGTTTTCGTAGTATTCAGGCGCGGCCTCCGGCGCGAAAACCGCGCCCGTGCGCTGGCATTCCTCCGCGAACGCCGAAAGGTAACGCTCCGTGCCATCAAATTCGGCCAGGTCGTCAGTCACGTAGCGGCATACCTCTACGACTTGCTCGCCGTCGCTCTTGGCAATGACGATGCTGCCGCCGTCCGGGAGTAGGAATAAGGTATTGCCGTCCGTATCAATGAAGCGGATTAGCTTGGGCGGCTTGGGGGTTCGCCTGAGCCGTTTTAACAGCTTCAAGAGCTTATCTTTCATGGGGTTTGCCGCCTTTCTCTTTTTTCTGTGCAATGATCTCGCAAACGCCGGGCCGCACCCACTCAGGTGCTTTATCTGGATCGAGCACCCCAAGTATCTGGTGCCTGCGGCAGTCGCGGTTCTCGCCGCTGAACACGTATTTGCCGAAAACAGCAGTGCCGTGCCCATCCGGGGACGCGCCAAAACCGCCCGTGACGTAGATCAGTTGGTTGGCCGCGTTGCGGTATTCGGGCCGCAGCGTCTCGGGCCTTAATATGACCACCTTGCCTTCAAGGCTGTGTTTCATGCCGTCCGACAGGCACTGTGCCGCGCCGAATGCCTCCCGCGGCCCTGGCAGTTTGTCCCTCTCGGTGCGCGCGAGGTCAACCTGTATTCGTGCCCTGTATATAAATTCATCCACCATTTCCAGATAATCGTCGCTGCCCAAAACTTCAAACAGCTGCTCTGTCCCTAAGCCTGGCATGATGTCGCAATAGCCCACCATATACGGTGTTTCGGCACTTGCCGGGTCGAGCAGGAATACCACCTCGCGGGGGCCAACGTGCATAGCGAACTGCACTTCAAAGCCATTGACGGTTCGTTTTTCATCTGCCATTTCGTTTTCCTCCAAGCTGATAGCGATTTGGTAAGCGCCCACCGTATTCGCTGTACAGCGGTTCAATCGCAATCGCCCCGGCCCGTTCCAGCCGCCGCAGGTTGCGGCCCACGGCGCTCCTGCTCATGCCGATGGCCTCGGCGATGCGCCGCTGGGGGATGATAACCTGGTCATGGTCATCGGTAATGTCGCGCAACACCAATAACAGCAGCTTGGCCGTCACGGGCCTAACCTCCGCACAGGGGCGGTAGGTTTCCATTTTGTTCATGTTGAGTAACTCCTTTATAATTTTCATTCGGGGATGTAAAAAGCGGAGAGCAGCCGCAAAGCCGCTCTCCGCTGGGGGTTGGTTGCAGGGGTTATGCCTTTTCTTCTTCTGCGGCTTCATCCTCGTCCTTGCCGCGCTTGCGCAGCAGGAGCACGGCCCCGCCCGCGAGGATCAGCACCACCAGCGCGATTACGACGATGGTCTTGCTGTCGCCCGTCTTGGGTAGCGGCTCCTGTGGCGGCACGGGCATATCCGGCCCCACGGGAACTTCGGGTTCCTCCGGCTCCACGGGTTCGCCGGGGATGCGCTCGTTCGTGACCTCGAACATCACCACGCTGCCGTCCTTGCCGACGACGGCCTTCAGCACGTCCTCGCTGCGGTTGTAGCCCACGGGCGCGGAGAGTTCTTTGATCTCGTACTCGCCGAACGCCACGTCTTTGAAGATGGCGTAACCGTCCTTGCCGGACTTCGCCTCGGCAATCAGCTTGCCGTCCCGGTACAGCCCGAACATAGCGCCCTCTAAGGGCTTCCCGGTTTCCTTGTCCACCTTCAGCACACGAATCTCGCCCTTGGCAAGCTGGTTGGTGATACGGAGAATGCTTTCGCTCCCTGCCGTGATGGTCACGGTCTGCGCCGGGGCCAGGATATAGCTGGCGGTGATGTCGGACTTCTGCTCCGTGACAACATACGTGCCAACGGGCAGGTCTTTCAACAGGATTTCCCCGTTCTTATCGGTCTTGACCTCAAACTTCACTTCGCCGTTGACAGTCTTGCCGACAACGAGGAAGGGCACACCATCCAGAGGCTTATCAAGGCCCTCAAACGTCTTGACGATGCGCAGGCTGCCCTTTTGCAGCCTGTTCTCAATCTTGACCTCGGCGGTCTTGCCTGCTTCAATGGTCACGCTCTGCGCCGGGGACAGCACGTAGCCCGCCGTCAGGTTGGAACGCATTTCGGTGACGGTGTACACGCCCACGGGCAGGTTTTCCAGCAGAATCACGCCGTCCTTATCGGTCTTGGCCTCCCTGCGAATTTCACCCATGGCGGTCTGTCCCACGATCATGAAGGGCACACCCTCCACGGGGGTTGTGCGGCCCTCGAAGGTCTTGACGACTTTCAAAGAACCCCGCTGGAGCTTGTTGTTGATGGTCATTTCGGCGATCTTGCCCCCGGCCACGGCGATGGTCTGCTCCGGGGACAGCACGTAGCCCTTGGTCAAC
>JGI24696J40584_12961617_pt1 | contig 24505 bp, 29 predicted proteins | sample TergutCo191P4_FD_40584 | JGI IMG/M metagenome (IMG submission 40584)
GATGGCTCAGATCTGCGACCTGTGGTCAAACGAGTCTGTTGAGTACCACCCTGAGTTCGGTGGATCGTCAGTTCAGTGCTGGCTCGGATCCCTTGGATACGAAGTCGCCCTGATGAACTGCGCCATCGCAACCGGACAGGAGAAGACCCTCAGAGACCTGTACATGATCACGGACAGGACAAGAGGCCCAGAGGGATACATGCTCGCTTTCGACAACGCATACAAGGTCGGAGAGGCCATTGCCAAAGAAGGCAAAGACATCTACCTCCGTGCGAAAGCCGCAGGAATTACCGCAGCAAAGGTCATAAAGTCTGGATACGACGCAAAGGAACTCCCGCTGACCACAAAGCAGAAGGATGTTCTCGACGCTGTCCTGAAAGAGCTGGAAGGCCTGCCGGACAACGCAGACAAGTTCAAAGAGTTCTGCGACAAGAAGTACGCGGGAGTCGTTCCCAACTACAACAAGAAGAACTACGGACTCTAAGCCTATAGTTGATCTTGACTTGTTCAAACCTTAAACCTTTTCCCTTTTTTCTATATTATTTGAACACAACCCTCTGATGAGGCGCTGTCATAGAGACCTGTTCCAACACACTGCAGCCCAGCTCACAATCCATGAAGCCCGTTCATCAATGGAACGGAAACAGAGGATCATTCCTTTTTATCATTGGTCCTGTGCAGAGAATCCTCATGCAGCATGCATACCAACGAGGCTAACACCTCACAACGCGGACGACAGAGCAATATAACCAGCCCCTCGGTCATCGGAAGATACAGTCTCCAACAGAAACGATAGCAGGACCAGGAATAAGCACAGACGCTCCGAAACCACCTCTACAAAGCTTCTTTGCGCCAAAACGATCTGCGTGACCGTGGCGTGAAGGTATTGTTATAAAAAAAGTAAAGGGTTTGAAAGAAGCTTATGAGCTTCTTGAAATGGAGTTTGCTATATCGGCTGTCTCTGCCAGTTCGGCTGTTGCCGCTCTGTCGGCCCTTGCGAGCCTGTCTCGGATCTCATCCTCTTTTGGTATGGGGCCGAGTATGTCATCCACATTTCCGAACGCTTTTTCGATGTCCTTGATTGAAGACACCGGCCTGTCGGGAACATTCGACGCACTGCCGACATATTCTGATATCCCCTCCATGAGTCTTGTGACCTCCATCGGGAAGAATATCTTGGACGATTGGCCCTGACCGACGCTCTTCATTGTTTCCATGGAAAGCACCGAAAGCGCTTTGGAATCCAATGCGGCAGCGCCGACGGACATGATCCTCAGCCTCTGGGCTTCTCCCTGGCTCTCAAGTATCAGAGCGACCTTCTTACCTTCGGCCTCAAGCACCATGGACTGCTGGAGACCCTCGGCCTCCAGTATCCTTGATTTCTTTTTGCCTTCAGCCTCAAGGATGGCAGCCCTTTTGAGACCGTCAGCCTGAAGGATCGCCGCACGCCTTCTTCTTTCGGCGGAGGTCTGCTCTTCCATGGAGTCCTTGACCTTTTTCGCAGGTTCGACCTCTCTGATCTCCACGCTCTCGACCTTCACTCCCCACTTGTCAGTGTTCTCATCGAGTATGTCCCTGAGCTGAGTGTTGATTCTTTCTCTGTTAGAAAGTATGCTATCCAACTCCATCTCTCCGATGATCGATCTAAGCGTGGTCTGTGCGAGGTTCATGGTGGCGAACCTGTAATCGACTATCTCAAAGAATGCGTTCCGGGGGTCCGTGACCTTGATGTAGACAATGGCATCAACGCCCACAGGAGAGTTGTCTCTCGTGATGACCTCTTGTCTCGGGACATCCAATACCTGAGTACGCAGATCCACTTTCACAACATAATTGATCATGGGGCTGACAAAGTTCAATCCCTGGTTCAGGATCCGGATGAACTTTCCGAGCCTCATATAGATTCCCTGCTCATACGGCTGAATGATCTTTACGCCGCTCATCATGATAACAATAATGGCAACGGCAATCAGAATCACCAACCCATAAATCCAGTCTTCCATAGTTTCACCTGAAGGTATATAGGGAAGTGAATATAAAAAACAAGTTAGTAGGGCTCAAAGACCTTTTTGCCTGACCTTTACGTGAACGCCTTCCGCATCATAAACGACGACCTCTGTTCCGGCCGCGATTGGGTCCTCAGATGTCGCGCTCCAGCTGTCTGAACCAATCTTGACCTTGCCTTTGAGGTTTCCGGGCTTTACATCAGATGTCACAAGCCCCTCTCTTCCGATCAGAGAGGTTGCCACCGTCGTTGTCGGAGGTTCCGGTTTGGCAAGCAGCTGATAGCCCTTGAAAGTGATGGCTGTGACCACGAGCGTGACAACGATCGCTGCCAATGCCAGAAGATACCATTTATCAAGGATCCCGTCGACGAAATAGATAAGCAGTCCCATCACTACAAGAACTGCTCCGGGCACTACCGCAAAGAATCCCGGCGTCAGAGCCTCTATTATCAGTAAAATGAGTCCGAGTACCATGAGGATTATTGCTATTGTTACCGGGTCCATGCTCAGGTATTGGAATATAAGACTATAAAACTGTTGAAAGGTCCAACGAAACAGCACACCTCATAACGGCATAAATGGAATAATAATGGTGGACAGGGCGAGATTCGAACTCGCGGCTTCTGCCTTGCGAAGGCAGCGATCTACCGGGCTGATCTACCTGCCCATATGGGTAGATGTCCATTGTCACATGGGATATAAAGTTTTCATATATGAGCTTGGAAAATGACGGCATTTATTTATTAAGAAAAGTTCCTCAATTAATCTAGAGTTAAAAATGAACGAGATTCCCATATGTCAAAGCTGCGGAATGCCCATGGAGAACAATGAAATGAAGGGCACGAACATCGACGGAAGCAGATCCGACGATTATTGTGTATATTGCTTCGCGAACGGCATTTTCACTAAAGAAATGACAATGGATGAGATGATAAGCTTAAACATTCAATATCTGGATGTGTGGATCGACAGCACCGGTGTCGAGATGACCGAGAAGGAAGCGATCGAGCAGTTGAGGCTGTTCCTCCTGACACTGAAAAAATGGAAATGCTGAACTCATAAGAAAGAGCATGTCATCGGACATCAATAGCCCAATTCTTTCAGCGTCTCTGCTGCATTTGAGACCGCTTTCGCACAAAGGGTTCCGAAAAGATCTTCATTCATCGCTTTTGCTCTTCCCTCAGGCGTAAAGATATCGCACCCCATGATGCTCCGGCAGACGATCTCTCCGTTCTTCTCTTTGAAATGCTCTATGAATTCTTCTGTTTTTGAATTGCAGATGTCGCTTGAGTCGCCGTATTTCATGCCTATAACCAATATCGCTCCGGACACCGCTCCGCATATCTCTGCACAACGCGAACCGCTGTTCAGTCCGCATGATATTCTGAGGGCGACATCTTTATCCAATCCATATTTTTCACAGAACGCCCCTAGCACGGCCTGGGAACAGTACCGCCCCTCGCCGAACAATTTTGATGCTTCTTTCGTTTCGTCAGTCATAATGAATATTCTCCCAGGCAGTAGGAGATCACTCTGTATCTTCATCCTTCACATACTGCGTGGCCCACCCCATTGCCGCTGCAATAGGTATGAAGATGAGATAGGCCAAACTGTTGTTGATGGAGTATGTTGCCACGAATAACGCAACACCGACTACGACACCGATAATTGCGCCGTATTTCATATGGGCTTTTTTTTTCTCGGAGACCATGATCACACCTTTCGTCCAAGTATCTCTTCTGCAGCGGAGACCATCTTGTCCACGATCGCTCCTGCATCGCCGGTGTAGTTCGCCGGATCCATGAGACTGGTAAGCTCATCACGAGATATGACGCTCTTAACGTCACCGCTTCTCAGCAGGGCATCCTTCAGGCCGATGCCTTCTTTTATGGCGGTCATGGATGCCGCCCTGACGATCTCATGGGCATCCTGTCTGCCGATGCCTTTCTCCACAAGCCTTATCATCACCGGTTCGGCCATTATAAGGCCCTGAGACATCTCTATGTTCTTCAGCATCATGTCGCTGTTTATCTCCAATCCGGAGAATACTTTGGTCATCCTCATGATCATCTCATCCAGAAGTATGAATGCATGAGGGATCGTGAATCTCTCTGCAGAGGAGTTCGAAAGGTCCCTTTCGTGCCAAAGCACTTGATTCTCGAAGGTTGGTACGACGAATCCCCTTACGATCCTCGCCAATCCGGTAATGTTCTCTGAGCTCATAGGGTTCCTTTTCTGGGCCATGGTCGAACTTCCGACCTGTTTGTCCGAATCGAATGACTCGGATGCCTCTCCTATCTCCGATCTCTGGAGATTCCTTATCTCGGTGGCGTATCTTTCAAGAGATGTAGCGATGTTCGCCAAGAGGCATATGAGCTCTGTGTATCTGTCGCGCCCCACTACCTGCGTCGCAGCAGGCTCATATGTGAGGCAGAGGTCCTGCATCACCTGTATCTGTATCTTACTGAAGTTCTTTCCGAAGGCGGCACCGGTACCGACCGCGCCCGCCATTTTTCCGGCGCATGCGCGAGGCATGATCTCGAACAGCCTTTCTTTGTGTCTGAGGACCTCTGCGATATACCCTGCGATTTTGAAACCGAACGTTATCGGTATCGCGAACTGCGCATGGGTCCTTCCCACCTCCAGCGTGTTCCTCTCTTTTTTGGCGGTCTTAGCTAAGGTGTACAGCAATTCGTCCAGGCCCTCATCTATCATGACAAGTGCTTCTTTCATCTGAAGGGCAGTGGCGGTGTCGAGGATATCGTTGGACGTTGCTCCGAGGTGGATGTGTTTCCCGGCATCCCCTTTGCACTGTTCAGTCATTGCCTTGATCATTGCCATCGTGTCATGGTTGGTCTCTTTCTCAATCTCTTTGATCCTTTCAATTTTGACTATGCCGGGCGATGCCACTCTGGCGATCTCCGCTGCATCGCTTTTGCTGATGGTGCCCACGGACGCATGCGCTTTCGCAAGAGCGGCTTCAACTTGCATCAGGTATAGGAAGCGGCTTTCTTCAGAGAAGATAGCTTTCATCTCACTGCGGCCGTACCTGTAGTCGAGAGGACATATAGAGCCTTCCATGTTGTATCAAAAGTTGGATTGAATGGAGTTATTTATAATGTGTGTAAAAAAAGGAACTCCGGATGCATACAACAGGCATGATTTTTCAGAACGCACAGAGCATTCGTTAAAAAGAGATGCGTTTTCACCCAAAATAAACTAAAATTAGACACGTCGCGGTTCATTATGCGGGTGTAGAAAGTCTTATAAATGATACCCTTTATATAGCGCCTGAAAGTGGGTCATACTTTTGCTTATGACCAAGTCGAACGAACGAGTGATATTTATGGATGAATTTGTGGAGGAAACACAGCAAGTTGATTCTCAGGAAGCACAGGAGTCGACATCAGAGAATGTCGACGCTCTTGAAGAACAGGAACCAAAGGTCGAAGAGTCATCTGAGGAAGAGAAGCAGATGTCCGCAGAAGAACTTGTCGATCTTGAACAAAAACGCAGCATTCTTAACAATGATGCAGAAAGGCACAGGCGCCTTAGGGACGAACTGAACAACCAGACCAAAGAGTGGAAATCAAAGAGAGATTCTCTTAACACCAAGGTCCGCGAGCTTGTGGACGAGGCTGGTAAATGCAGAGAAGAGCGTGACTCTTTTAACCAGAAGGTAAGAGAGACCAAGGTCATAAGGGATGAACGCAACCAGAAGGTTACCGCTCTGAAAGATCAGATAGCTCAGATGAAGCCCGAAAGGCATGTTGAAGATAAGAATGAGGTACCTGTCAAACAGCTCAAGAGGCAACTTCAGGAACTGGAGTACACCCAACAGACGAAATCTCTCGGCAAGGACAAAGAGAACGAGATCGTCAAACAGATATCCGTAATCGCAAGACAAATACAAGAAAGAGAGAAATCCTTTGAGCAGAACGGGGAGATCAAAGAGGTCATCCTACAGCTCAAGGAAGCAAAGATCCAGGCAGAGACCGCACACCGCCAGGTGTCCGAGTACGCAGAAGCGGCACAGTCATCACACGATAAGATGATGAAACTGTATGAGGAAGCAGACGCGCTCAGGAAAGAAGCGGATGCCGCGCAGGCAAAGTTCATCGAATGCAAACAGGCCGCAGACGAAGAACACAAAAAGCACATCGAGCAGATCAAATCGGTTCATGAAATGGACAAAGATGTTGCCGGAATGAAGAGCAAGAAGACCGCCGCCAAGAGGAAGAAAGTGGACAATGAGTCCAAGAAAGAGGCGAAGGAGATTTTCGAGCGTTTCAAGGCCGGAGAGAAGCTCAGCACAGACAACCTGATGGCTCTTCAGAAATCAGGTTATCTCTGATATCCTCTGCATTTTTGCAGAGGGCAAAAACCTTTTTTTAACACATTTCATAATTCTATATAGAAAACGTTTATATAGCTTCTCCACCAATAGGTGCATACGGGGAAAAAGGCCGGCTCTGTAGAGTGCATCCCATCCCTTCTGACTGGTCGGCCTGTTCCCGCACTTTTATTACTATATTCTAAATATCATTGAAACAATTGCAGGAATGATCTCATGGTTCTGGAAGGATTGGGAAAATCGCTTAGGGACGTAATAGCGCACATAGGAAGCTCTTCAGTCGTTGATGAAGACCTCGTCAGAGAGATATCGAAAGAGCTCCAGCGGGCGCTGTTACAGGCGGATGTCAATGTCCAGCTTGTTCTGGAGATCACCAACAGAATCCAGGAACGCGCTCTGAACGAGAAGCCCCCTGCAGGAAAGAGCTCTAAAGATCATGTAATAAGCATAATCTACAAAGAAATGGTGTCCCTCCTCGACAACGGCGAAGGACTGGCCCTGAAGCCGCAGACCATAATGATGGTCGGTCTATACGGTCAGGGTAAGACCACCACAGCAGGGAAGCTTGCTTTGTTCCTTTCGAAAAAAGGGTTCAGTGTAGGGCTGGTCGGCGCTGACGTTTACAGGCCTGGCGCGTTGGACCAACTTCAGCAGCTCGGGGCGAAGATAAACGTAGAGGTCTACGGAGAACCCGGGAACAAGAATGCGGCAGAGATCGTGAGGAACGGCAAGGCGAAGTTCTCCGATAAGAAGATAGTGATCATTGATACATCCGGGCGCCATGCGCTGGAAGATGACCTCATACAGGAACTGAAGGACATCGCGGAAGCGTCGAAACCGGACGAAAGGGTGCTTGTTCTCGATTCGCAGGTCGGACAGCAGGCCGGCCCGCAGGCAGACGCGTTCAACAAAGCTGTCGGCGTCACCGGGGTCATACTTACAAAGATGGACGGTACCGCAAAAGGAGGCGGCGCCCTTTCCGCAGTGGCAAGGACAGACGCCAGAATAATATTCATTGGCACAGGCGAGCATATACGCGACTTCGAGCCGTTCAATGCAGACAGATTCATCTCGAGACTGCTGGGAATGGGCGATCTGGCCTCTTTGGTCCAAATGGCAAAGGACGAGATCGACGACAATGAGGCCATGGAGCAATTGGCAAGGAACATGATGTCAGGAAGGTTCACGCTGACGGACATGTATCAGCAAATGGCGGCCGTGAACAAAATGGGGCCTCTTCAGAAGGTCATGTCCATGATACCGGGGTTCAGCAACATGGAGGGCAAGATAGATTACGTGGAATCTCAAAAACGGCTCGCGATGTACAAGGTCATAATGGACTCCATGACAAAAGAGGAAAAGGACGAACCCAATCTGATAAAAGGCAAACGGATAGAAAGGGTCGCGTTGGGCGCGGGGGTATCCCCGCATGATGTGAGAGGATTGCTCAAACAGTATAACCACAGCAAGAAAATGATGAGTTCAATCGGCAAAGACCGCAAGATGCGCAAACAACTGATGAAACAAATGGGCAATATGGATCTGGACAGCCTACAGGACCCGCAGTGATCCGATGAAATATTTTGTTATTGTAGGCCACAAGACAGTGACCACCGGAGACTTCAAACTTGATGACATCTCAGGCGGCGCAGGAAGACTGGACATACTCATCAGATGCGTGAACTCTGCGTTCTTCCTCAGCCATAACATAAGAAAAGATACCGAACTGTTCATGCTGCTTCTGGGAGGCAACGATCCTCCGAAGACCATCAGATTCTGCGGCGAGGAGCTGAGATACCTTAATCCGGACGAGAGAAGCACATCTTCCCTCGTCAGGAATGCGCTGATGAAGAAGCTTAACGGAGACGAGGTAAGGTCATCGCCGGGAATATACGTTTCCAGGATGTCCTTCGCCGATGTCATGGAGATGCTTTCGAAAAAGGGAAAGATCATCTATCTCAAAGAGGACGGGGTCGACATTAAAGGCATGAAGATGCCGGAGGACCCCGTTTTTGTGATAAGCGACAACAAAGACCTTACAGATGAAGAAGAGGCCATCCTTGCGGGATACGGCCCCGAAAAGATATCCATCGGGCCGCACAGCCTGCACGGAGACCACTGCATAATCATAGTCCATAATGAGATCGACAGGAACGCCCAGTGAACCTTTTTATGTTGAGCAGGCAATGACGGAACATGTCGGATCAACCTGAAAAAATACCGCAGCACAGACACTGTCGCAACTGCGGTAAGGCCTTCATCGGCGACGGAGAGTTCTGCGGCGATGAATGCAGGAATTATACAGGAGCAGACGCAAAGAAAAAGATAAGGAAGCTTCTCTTCATCTGGTTGATCGTGGTCGGTGTGACGATAGCCGCCGTTGCCGCATACTATATGCTGCAGCCTTGAGGTGGATGATGCCGTATCCGCAAAATTTTCGGGTTAGGGTTTTATTATCAAATTTCTTTCTGATATGTGGTAAGAGATATGATCTCCATAGTAGCCGGTACGTTCAACATCCTGCATGAAGGCCATAAAAAACTGATAGAGAAGGCCTTCGAGGTCGGAGACGAAGTCCTGATAGGCCTGACAACGGACGGCATGGCAGCAGGAACCAAAGGAGAGGTCGTACCTTTCTATCTTAGAAAAAAGGAGTTAGAGACGCTCCTGAAGGGAGCGGATAAGAGCTGGGAGATAGTGGAGATAAACGATATATATGGGCCGAAAGAAAAGGCGGATTCTGCGGACATCATCGTTGTGTCGGAAGAGACTTTTAAGAACGCGGAAGAGGTGAACCGCGAGCGGGGGTCCAGAGGAGTCAGACCGCTTAAGATAGTCATCGTTCCGTTCGTCAACGCCTACAACAGCGAGAAGATATGCTCGACCGGAATAATGACAGGCGAGTATTCGAGGAGCGGCAACAACAATGCCGTCAGGATCGCGGTGGGTTCTACCAACAGAGTGAAGATCGAAGCCGTAAGAACGGTCATGGAAAAAGTGTTCGGAAATGTGATAGTGATCTCTGCGGATGTGAAAAGCGGGGTCTCGGATCAGCCCAGAGAACTTGAGACGCGCACAGGGGCAATTAACCGCGCCACGTCCGCACTTGGTGACAATGATCTTTCCGTCGGGATAGAGGCTGGTGTTTTTATCACTGAAGACGGCCTCTATGACTTCCAATATTGCGCGATACTGGACAGGGACGGGAAGATGACCGTCGGCGTCGGCCCGGGGTTCAGGTATCCGGACGATGTCGCTGCGCTTGTATCGAATGGTATGACCGTCGGCGACGCGATACACAAACTGTACGGGGACCCGGTTTCCGGAAAGAAGCAGGGAGCGGTAGGGTTGCTCAGCAAAGGGCTGCTTGACAGAAAGACCCTGACAGAACAATCTGTCACTGCGGCAATGATACCCCGCATGAAGGATCTGTGATCTTTTACTAATTATCGTACGGGCGGCGGTCAGCTTTTTGAAAGAGATATTGCTTTCTCAAGGACCTTTTCGGCATGCCCGTCCACTTTCACTTTTTTCCATGCGGCTTCAACAGCGCCGTTCTTTCCTACGATGAACGTTGATCTCATGGTCCCCTGCACCTCTTTGCCGTACATGATCTTAGCACCCCATGCGCCGGACCTTTCTGCGAGGTCATGGTCGGGATCGCTGAGGAGTTTTATCTTCAGCGAATTCTTCTCTTTGAACTTCTTATGGGATGCTACAGAGTCTCTGCTGACACCGATGACGGCGATGTTCCTGAGCATGAACTTAGGATACAGCGAAGTGAAGTCCAGCGCTTCTTTCGTGCATCCGGCCGTTCCGTTCTTTGAGTAGAAGTAAACAACATATCTTATGCCGTTCAGCGACATGCTGTCGAATTCTTCGCCGTTTTCATCCTGCAGAATAAATTCGGGGAATTCCTCGCCGACATCCATATTATCAGAACAGTCTCCCCGCTTTCTCATCAATGATATGCGACGGATCCATCTCAAAGAACATCACAGGGTGGGTCATATCATAATCTGTGATTACCTTAGGAGACACTTCGCCGAAGAACCCCGCCTCCCTGCCGTTCGAAGAAATGAAGGCTCCTCTCCCCTCAATGAAGGTCCTGTAGCCGCAGGAGGATATCTTGTATTCTATGCCCATTTCTCTGGCCACCGCTTCCGCGATAGATTTGATCTCCGTGAACGAGGTCTTTGATGCCGCCACCATCCCGCATATGTGCGGGGTTGTCCGGTGTTCGTCGGAGACGAACCCGATCTCGAATATCCTCTGCGGAAGGTCTCTGTGCTTATTGTGCCTGAGTATCCTCATCAGACTGGGCATCAGATACGACCTCAGGCAGGTATGGTCCTCGGTTATGGGGTTGGTGACGCAGGTGGATGTTTTTACCGGAAGGCCCGATCTTTCGAACTCATCCTTTTGATTGCTGAGAGTAAGGGTGGTTACCTCTGTGAAACCTAACCCGATCATCACATCTCTCATCTTATCAGAAAATGATGTCACAGGCCCCAATTCTCCGGAGGTCTGCTGAGAAATGTACGTCCCGCCGAAGCGTTCGAAACCGTAGCCCACGGCAACATCCTCGAAAACATCCACTTTATGCATAATGTCCAGCCTAGTGGAAGGTATCGATATCTCTGCTTCATCTCCATCGAATGAAACGGACATACCCATCCTTTCGATTGCTTCTTTTATGCCGTTCTCCGAGAGGTCTATGCCTAAGAACCTGCAGCATTCTTTGACCGATATCCTCATCTTTTGCTCTCTGAGATCAGGAGAGTGTCCGGAAGCCATCTTGACGCTGCATATCCTTCCTCCGCGCTCCGCCAGAGCGGTCGTGACGATGTCAAGCGCACCTTTCACGGCCTTTTGGTCATTGCCGGTAACGTCGATGAATATGTTCCTTGTATACGCAGTGACGGTCGTCAGCGCGCCGTTTATTATCGGAGGGAATGACAGCACATCGTTGTTCTTATCGAAGATGATGGGATACCTTTCCTTTCCTTTCAAGAGGTGGGCGTATTCTCTGCCTTTGTCGTGGGACCTCAGTATCTCTTTCAGGTCCATTTTCTCGGTCATGTTGAGAGGGACGAATGAAACTTCGTTCGGCCTTACCGCTGTATATCTGAACGGCGGCTTTACCTTATCAAGATTGTGAACGCCTATCGCGATCTTGTTCCTTTTTCTGCCGATGGTCATATGGAGCTTTTCCTGCAGTTCCATCAACGATCTGATCAGATCATCGGTAACAATGATGTCTTTGATGACGGCGCAGGCAAAATAAGGCCTCACGCCGAGCACAGGGTCCTCTATCGTTGCAGAGATGCCTGAATCCCCGACCGCATATCTTTTCTGACCGGGTTCGATATCAAGGAACGCGCGGAGGGCCCTGGCGAGCCCTTCCACGGAGAACAGATCAGGTCTGTCCGGGAAGAACTCTACTGACATGTCCTCGCTGAAGCCTTCGGTCTGGTGCATATCGGCGCCGATGAGAGGTATTCTTTCTACCAATAGTTCCTGCGGGACATCTTTTCCTATGAGAGCGCAAAGATCGCTGTATTTGAAATTGATAACAGGCATCTTATCAGCGTCCGAGTTCCTGGTGCGCCTTTCCTAGGTGGCCTGCCGCCTGTGCTGAAATGGTCGACAGCTCTCCGGCAAGGACCGTCACCGCGATGATCTCCGCGAGCTTCTTGGCTTTCTCGTCCCCGAGGCAGCCTATCATGCTCAGCGCTTCCGACTGCGTAGGCAGCCTGGTGCCTCCGCCGACCGTTCCTACCTCCACAGCAGGCAGCCTTACCGAAATATACAGGTCCTCGTTCATATTCTCGCACATCGTGGTGGTCATGCTCCCGCTCACTACCTGCGCCGGGTCCTGACCGGTCGCAATGTATATCGCGGCGATCATGTTCGCGGCGTGTGCATTGGCTCCAAGAGTCACCGACAGCGAACTCCCGATGAGATTCTTCCTCACGCTGGTCTCTACAATGGACTCTGTCGAGGTATGAAGTTTCTTTTCTACGGTTTCCTTGGGGATCAGCGCTTCGGCGATCACCAGTTTTCCGCGGCCTTTGATCATGTTGATCGCCGCGGCCTTCTTGTCGCTGCACAGATTTCCGGATACGGATACCATTACTGCGCCGGTATGGGTCTCTATTGTTTTGCAGACTGCCTCGGTTGCGATCGTTGCCATGTTCATTCCCATGGCATCCCCCGTACCGTAAGTGAAACGGATGAAAAGGTTCCTTCCCGCAGGGAACGATTCCACAGAGGTGAGTTTTCCGTGATTGGTGGTCGTATCCACTATCGAAGAAAGGAGATCAATATTGCTGTCTATCCATTCCATGACCTTTGTGCAGTGGTCAATGCCGTCCGTTCTGAAGACAGGCGCCCTGGTCATCCCGTCCTGGAACACTTTCACTCTGGCACCGCCGCTGTCGTTGATGACCGACATCCCCCTGGATATGGATGCTATGAGCGCCCCCTCGGTCGTTGCCAGCGGGACGATGAACTCTCCATCCGCATGATCTCCTTTTATAGTTACAGGGCCAGCGAAACCAAGAGGAATCTGTGTGGCGCCTATCATGTTCTCAATGTTCTTGGAAGCCTTTTCCGAGTCGAAGCTAAACTTAGATATGTTCTCAAGACCGGTCCCGGTGAATTTTTCAACCGCTTCGCGCCTTTCATCGACATCAGAATGGGTATATCCTCTGTTCTTCAGACCCTTCTTTTCTTCCATGTCTAGTACAATGTTATTCTAATAATATAATTATCGAAGAGTTTTATAGTGGATATGAGGTACATAAAGCCATGGGCGAGACATCTGGCGATGTAATGCAGAAGGCGCAGAAGGGGGTGGCCTATCTGCGGACCGTCATCAACCTGAACGAAGAGACGAAGCACGATAAGCTTGACAAGTTCATCGTTAAAGTATTCCCTCCCTTCGCGGTCGCATGCGGGATACTCGCAGTTTTACTCGTTCTTTACATTCGGGAATACACTTTCACAGGAATTGTGTTCGGGATATGCCTAGGCTTCGCACTGGGATTCATCGTGTTGGGAGTGGTCTGCGTGGCACTTTCGGACAAGGGAGTGATATCCTGGAAATATGTTGTTCCAGCGCTAGTTTTCATCCCGATCCTCATCGCGGCTGTCTTATATTTTTTCGGAGCCAATATAGGGATCAACGATTTCATCATAAAATATTTCGACATCTTTGGGAGGAACATGGATATGGCATCCATACTGATAAGCGTCTATTCCATCACGCTGATGGTGTTCCTCGTTTCACACGCAGTTGTCTCTGTGATAGTGGGGTATTTCAGAAGTTATTTCTACAGGGTGCTGAGGGCTTTGGAACATCCGTCAGAGACCAAGAGAGGACGCGTTCCGAAATGGCTGTTCCAGATACCGGACATCATCGATGTGCGGTCGGTCGAACTTGAGCCCGATACGGATGACGATAGGTTCAACATCGAACTTTTTGTGAATATAGCGGTCAGCCTCTTCCTGCTGGGAATCGTGATATGTTCATACTTGTTCATCAACCCCCTTTTCCTTCAGATAATGACATTCGAGGAGATGCTTCTGTTAGGGATGCTGATGTCTCTCTTCATATCTCCTCTGGTGATTCCCTGGAGCATTGTCAAATCCATTGGCGCGAAAATAACATCCGACGCCCCGCGCGATTTCTATCTTTGGAAAGGAATGAGGGGAAGACTCTATCAGGGATTTTTCGCGGTAACGTTCTTCATGATGCTCCTGACCCTGTCGGTGTATCTGGGGATGGATCTGTCAAGGATCCTCCTGACATATCTGGGATATGCCTCTTTCATAGCCGCCATATCAACAGTAACATCGTTCGTGTACGTCAACACTTATTACAAGGGGTTCAAGAACGGCATAATAAAAAGCTACCTGAGGTCAGGGGAGCAGTAAGCCGTTCACAAATGTTATTAACGCTGCTGTGTTCGTCTTTTCATGAAGAGCCCGGAGTATGAGGCTGTTTCCAAAGCGAAGAGGCAGGCGGAAAGCGGCAATCCGAAAGGTGCTGTAGAGACTCTGGAATCATATTTGGAGACAGACACGTACAACATAAAGGCCAGGATGCAGCTGGCCAAGACGCTCGTCTATGACATGAAAGACCTGGAAGCGGGCATTCTGCAGATGGAAATAGCTCTTGATCTGGAGCCGGACAACACCGAAACGATGAAGGCTCTGGTGACCGTCCTTGCAAAGCACAAAAAGAACAATAAGAGGACGGTAGAAATATATGAAAAACTGCAGATTGCATCTCCTGACGCAGACCTCTTTAACGCTTATGCTATATTCCTCAGGATACAAATGACGGATTTCAAGAGGTCCGCCGAATATTATGAAAAAGCGATCTCTCTGAATCCGAACAAACCGGAATACCGCCAGAACTATGCCGTACTCCTGCTCAAGGATCTGAAAGATTATGAGAAGGCGAAACACGAGCTCGAGGTGCTTATGAAGCTTGACCCCAAGAACGAGTCCGCAAAGAAGAACTATGAGCTTCTTATGAAAAAGAAATTCGATTCTGACGGAAACCTGAAAAAAAGGTCGCTTTTCCGCAGGTAAACCATCGGTACAGACATAATCTCTTTTAATGCAGAACTCGGTTTGGGTCTGAGGTGAACAAATGGAACTTAAAGGATCCAAAACAGAGGCGAACCTAATGGCAGCGTTCGCCGGCGAAAGCCAGGCCAGAACAAAATACACCTACTACGCTTCACAGGCGAAGAAGGAAGGATACAATCAGGTCGCGGACATCTTCATGGAGACCGCCGAGAACGAAAAAGAGCATGCAAAGCTCTGGTTCAAAGCGCTTCATGGAGGATGCGTACCGAAAACCCTTGATAATCTCAAAGATGCGGCCAGCGGAGAGAATTACGAGTACACAACGATGTACAAAGACTTCGAAGCCACTGCGAGAAAAGAGGGATTCAACGAGATCGCAGATCAGTTCAAACTGGTAGGTGAGATCGAAGCGGTGCATGAGAAGAGATACAAAGCGCTCTATGACAACATAAAGAACGGCATGGTGTTCAAAAAGGACAAAGCCGTGGTCTGGAAATGCCAGAACTGCGGATACCTCCACGTCGGAAAGGAAGCACCCGTGTTGTGCCCGACCTGCAAACACCCTCAGTCATTCTTCGAGGTACAGGCGCAGAACTGGTAAACTTTAAAAAAGAGGGTTCAGTCCCTCCCGGCAGCGGGTCTGCCGGCATTTATCTTTATTACTCTTTTAGGGTTAGGGTTTGACAGGTGCGCTAAATCTCGTCGTTAGATGCATATGTTCAACAAATAACATTATATTGACATTAAGATATATTTTATCGGGTGATTATATAGTATTTTGTGCCGGTTGCGGGAAAGAGCTGTCTGAGGATGCGGCGTTCTGCCCAGCCTGCGGATGTCATTTGAATTCGAAGCCGTATCACAACCAGAAATGGAATGCCCCTCCCCATCAGCAAAAAGACACTGGAATCACGCTCCTCCTCGGAGTGCTTCTCGGGTTGTTCAGCATCATGGGGGTCGGACATCTTTATATCGGAAAGAAAAAAAGAGGGATTGCCATCATGCTCGGAGGGTTTGCCCTCGTAGTAGCATCACTCATTGTAAACTTCTATTACTCTTATTCGATCCTGCGGGCCTTATCTGATATTGTGTATTCATCAGGCTCATCTGACTTCAGCCTTATTGAAGATGAGTTTATGATGCCTGGGCCAGACCCATGGCTGATTATGACCGTTATAATAGCGATAACAATAATCCGATGGGCGTTTCTCATCTGGCAAGCGTATGATGCGTTCAAGTTGGCCAAGAAATATAACGAGGAATTATGCGAGACCGGCCAACCGCCGTGGTGATGTAAGCCCAACCTATGGTTCTGTATACATCATTTTTGATTCAAGAACGGAGAAACAATTTCATCATGCTGCACAGGCCCGACACATAATATTAAATTGTCATTAAACTATATTTTCTCAGGTGATTATATAGTATTTTGTACCAATTGCGGGAAAGAAGTGCTTGGGGATGCGGCATTCTGCCCAGCCTGCGGGTGCTCTATGAATGAACAGGCGCCGCGTTACAACCAGAATCAGAATGCCCCTTATTATCAGCAGAAAGACACAGGGATCACGCTCCTCCTCGGAGTGCTTCTGGGCCTGTTTGGCATCATGGGGATCGGACAGATATATGTCGGAAAGGCCGCAAGAGGGATCGTCATCCTGCTCGGAGGGTTTGGCATCGTAGCATTATCTTATGTTGTGTTCATTTCTTACCTAATTCTCGGCGTATCGTGGGTCGGCGAAGGAGACGACGGCACTTTTCTCGGAGGCTTGATCGTCGTTGCGATAGTAGTCATTATAATCCATTTTTCATACTTCATCTGGCAGGCGTTCGATGCGCATAAGCTGGCCAAAAAGTATAATGAGGAGTTATACAGGACTGGACGGCCGCCGTGGTGATACGGGCTGCAGGCCTCCCTGCAGTTCCGTTCTTTATTTTTATGCAAGAAAAAAAGAATTCTCTGCGTTGTTTTTTAAAACAAAAAATGTGAAGTAAGAAGTTTTTAAGATATCCGTCAAATATTTTTAGGACGGCTCAGAGATGCTCCTCCAATGAATTCACCCTTGTTCTTGTTTATGAAGAAGGCGACGAAAATGCCCACTATTCCAGCTAGAATTATCAGTCCAAGCACGGAAGCGATTATGCATGATATCAGCGCCACAATGTACATCTTTTTCAAGAAGCATAATATGGCAGATATTGCGCTGAACGCACCGCTTGCAATAAGTATAGCACCGATGGTCAAGAACAAACTCCTCAGGGACTCTTCGTTGAGAGTTTCGGAATAAACGTCCCAGCTTGCATCTGCCATGATGGCGTCCACCAAATAATCAATACAGTATATGAAAAAAATTCCTATGAAGAGCGCGACTGCCGCCCATAGCAAACAGGCAATGCCTATGAACGGCAGAGTGTTTTTCTTTGCCTGAGATTGGCTGTATTGCTGCGAGGACGAATATGTTCTCGCCGCTTCTCTGGTCGAACCGCATGATGCGCAGAATGTATCCGAATCGCGAAGCGGAGCTCCGCAACTTGTGCAGAAATTATTCTTTTCCTCATCCATGTTATCATGATATTATCTAGTTGAATATATTATAAAGTAACTGGTCTGACAAAGGCACATTACAACATCCGCAGAAGAAACATTTATGCCATACGCCATCTGGGTAATGCCATGGATGATTTGGAGAAGTTGAAAGCAGAGCTTTTCGCATGCAGGGAATGCAGAGACCTTTTCGGTTTCGAGCCGAGACCTGTCTGTATGGGAAACTCGGGGGCGAAGGTCGTGCAGGTCAGTCAGGCCCCGTCGGTCCATGTACATAATACGGGGAGATCTTTCAATGACATCAGCGGCAGGAGATTAAGGAACGAATGGTATGAGATATCGGAAGAGATATTCTACGATCCGGACATCTTTTACATAACCTCTGTCGGGCATTGTTATCCCGGGAAATCTAAGAACAAGGGAGACAATCCTCCGCCGAAGGTATGCGCTCAGAAATGGCTCAGCAGGGAAATCGACATGGTTAGGAACAAGATGTTCATTCTCGTCGGCAAAGCTGCGTCTGATTTCTTCTTCCCAAAGAGTGATTTCACCGACCTAGTGTTCTCAGACCACACAATAAAGGGCAGGCCTGCCTATGTGATACCCCATCCATCACCGCTCAACGTAAGGTGGTTCAAAGAGCATCCGGAGTTTGAGGAAGAAAGGATTGCCGAGATCCGAATTTCTCTTCATGATATTGTTTTTGATCAAGCATTCCGCCCAATGTAAGTGCTTGAAGTGCAGATGACCAATCAATAGAGACAGCATAAAAAGAATTTATTAAGAAAAGATATACAGACATATAATATTATGATTGGTGAAAGTGATTAAAACATGGAAAAAATAGTCAGTTTTCTCAGAAAAAACGTTAACGGAAAGACGCTGTATACCGATGAGAAAATATATCGCCTCGATGACGGAAGACTTGAGGGAACATACTCTGATCAAATATCGTTCTCAAACATGTTTTTTTCCAAAGTAAGATTCACATTGGACATGTTCGTTGTCTCAAAAGAAAAAATTGTAGAGATAAACACCGGCAATGAAGTTCAGAATGTTTACTCTTCCTCCCTTTTCAAGTACAGTCTTGCAAAAAGACAAAGTACAGGAGATGTAACGGGGACGATGATGTTCGTATCGTCATCTCTCATGTCTGGTTCAATCCCTGCAGAGTCGACAGTGTCCGGAATATATGATATGAAATTGGAGAATAACACACTCAGCTGGATCGATGACCAGATGCTGTATAGAGATCAGCCGACAGCGGCCGGTACATTCAGGCCTGTATCATTCAGAGAAAAATGCAGATTTTATATTGATGAAAGTGGACTCATATATGAACGCAACATAGAATGCTTCAATGTGGACCCGAAAACAATGAAAAGAACACCATCCAAAGCAGAATATCCTTTATTTGTGTCAAGGGAGAGGGAGGTATGAAAATGGCCAACGAGAAGGATATCAGATGCATAGAAAAAATGGTGGATTTCTTGGAAAAGAATGTCATCGGCAAGACTGTGTACTCGGAAGAGGCTTTGTTCGATCTAGACTTTGGAAGATATGAAGGAGCTTATTCAACAGAGATCTCTTTTTCCAATCTTCTGCAGTCAGAGACCGGATTTACCATAGACGGGTTCACTGTTGCGCATGAAAACATTGTAGAGACAAGTAAACCCAAAATCCTTGTAAAAGATCTGAGTTCGGTTTCTTTTTTTAAATATGAGTTCTCGAAGCGCATGAGCTCGGGAGAAATAACAGGGTTGCTTAGATTCGTATCTTCTTCTATAATCTCTAATCCATCTCCGGCTGAAGCTACTGTAAGTTCGATCTTCGATGTGACAATAAAAAACAACGTATTCAAATGGATGGAGGACCAGGTTCTGTATAGAGATCAACAGAACATTGATCGATCCTTTACCTCAAAGGCGTTCGTTTCCGAAAATTATTTGAAGATGAGTGGAGGGAAACTCGAATACGGATTCTCTGCAGAGTGTTATGCTGTCAACCCCAAGACGCTGGAAAGAAAAAGGGCATTTGAATATTATTCGCCCTTCATTGCAAAGGAAAAATGAAAGACAGCGGCTAGAACAGACCATAAAAACATTTTTACAGCTTTTTGCCGAGAAGGCGTGCTCTTTCCAGCAACTCATCGTCGTCTTCTGCAGCATGTTTTGATCCCCCGTCGGAAAGCACAATGCTGCCGACCGGATCGAATGAGAAACAATTCACATACATGTTCTCTATATCTTCGGCAACGGCTTTTGCAACGCTGCTTTTCCCGCTGCATGTAACTACAGTCACAAGCTTTTTGCCCTTCGGGATCGTGCTCAACCCGTTTTTGCCAATGAAACAGTACAGCCTGTCCTCAAGCATCCTGTACTGCGATGAAGAATGCCCGAAATATACAGGAGTGGCGACAATAAGTGAATCTGCCCCTTTTATGAGATCTAGTATCGGTGATAGATCATCTTTTGTTGCGCAAGAGCCTGTGGACTTACAGCTCATGCAAGCCTGACAGCCGTTAGTGAATCTGAGGGCATTTAGGTTTATTATGTCCAGTACATTCGGTGAGAGTCCCATTGACCCGTCCGTTATGGCATTAACAATCGTTTCACAATTTCCGTCTCTTCTTGGGCTTGCAACGATTGCTAATATTTTCGACATATTTTGTCATTCAAATATAGATAGATAAACCTTGCCTCAGATAGAAAAAATTATTGTATCAGTCATCATATACAATACATATAATATGGAACTACTTTTTATCAAAGGAAAAAATAAGGGCACCCAAGGAGGAAATTTAAAGCAATAGATTGCTTTTGGGGCCCTTTGAGTCCGTTTTGTTGTTTCAAAACGCCACTGTTTCATATATTATTTTTCATATATAATATTGACTACTCAACATAATTATTTCGTAAAAATAAAACAAATCCGAATATGGGAGGGGCAATAAGTGATTTTTAACGGCCGGGAAGCCATCAACCCTTTTTCTGCGTATAATAATCGTCCTCGATCAAACGCCGAGGTATCATCACGAAGTCGATGTTTGCGGGTATCGCCTGCAAATAAGTGTAATACGGGTCGTTAAGTTCGCATGTAATGTACTTGTCCAGATCAGGATCCATGTTTTGCAGCACCCTTATCAGGGTGTTGCGCATTCTGATAACATCTTCCCTCGGTATTCCTTCGAAATAGCTGTTGTTAAAATCTGTTATGTTCTTCATTATCATTTTTGCCAATTCCCTTCCGGATTCCGTCAGATAAACAGAATATTTTTTGCTCCTCTCAGTCTTTCTGTCATCATATACGAAGCCTTTGTCTTTCAGAGTTTTGATGACGCGGTTCGTATTCGCGGGATCCAGATCTAAGAAGCGCGACAACTGGATCATGGTCTGACCGTCCTGCAGGTTCAAGGCCACAAGATAGATGGAATGTGCGCTGGTAAGGCCGTATTCGTTCACAATTTTTGTCATGTTTTTTCTCATGATAGTACTCATTCTATCGAAAAACACAGGCAAGAACGAATTCCAGTACGTATCCTCGCGCGTAACCATATTTGAGTTTAAGGTCTTTTACTAGTTAAAATATTCTGTTAGCTTAAAATCTATGCCGTATTTCAATTTCTTGAAAAAACCATGAAAGATTTTTATTATAAAAATGATACAAATCGTAAAATAACATTTTTTTGTTGAGTTATCAATATGAATAATTGAACCATACAACATATAATATAAAATGATTTCTATAAATTTTAAATTATAACAAAAAATATTCCAAATATTAATCAAAAATAATATTGTAGCATACAATATAATTGAATTAAATGATTTAAAAAATATTGATAACTCAACATTTAAATATTGTAGAAACGAACCATGTACAACCCAAAAGGGAGGACAGACGCATGATTGCCCCGAAGCACATGTGATCTGCCGGAGGGGGAAGATAGAATGACGCAAGATAAATTAAACAAAAGGGCAAAAGAAGCAGTCATGACCTATAATTCGGAAGAAGCCAAAGCTGTTGCAAAGGATGCAATAGCTTCTGGAGCCGACCTAGTGGACATAATCCAATCGGGGTTCACTTCGGGGATCAAGGAAGTAGGCAGACTGTTTGATGAAAAGAAAGCGTTCCTGCCACATATAATGGCAGCTGCGGCCGCCATGAATGGGGGGATAGACATACTCACACCAGAAATCACCAAGCAAGGCAAAGGCGCAGACCAAGGATTGGGGAGATTCGTAATCTGTACGATCGAAGGAGACATCCACTCAATCGGCAAAGACATCGTCGCGATAATGCTGAAAGTCGCTGGATTTGACATAGTCAATATAGGGAGAGATGTACCCTTAAATGACATATTGAAAGCATGCAAAGAGCACAATGCCAAATTTGTAGGAACCTCTGCTCTTATGACATCTACGATGGTCAACCAAAAGACGTTCGAAGAGCTTCTCAGAAAAGAAGGTATCCGAGACAAATTGATCACCAACGTAGGCGGAGCACCGGTCACTCAGGAGTGGGCGGATTCTATCGGTGCCGATGTTTACTCAGAAAATGCCTCAGATGCCGTCATGAAAATGACGAAGATTGCAGGATGAACAGTCTTTTCTCAGGAGGAGGAGCAAATTGGATGCAGAAGAAATGAAACGGACGAATCACCGTAAAAAAGTCAAATATGGATATGTAATGGGTGTTTTCCTGGCCCTTCTTTGGGGTTTATGGTATGTCCCCGGAAGTTTGATGTGGGTGATCGATCCCTTTGTAAGTCTTTACAATGATGTCGCAGTAACACACGGCGATATCGGGGCAATGCTTGTTACCGCAGTGCTCATCAGTGGCGCCAATGCGCTGATGGCAACAGTTGTTCTTGTGATATGGAACGCTTATATGCACAAGTTCAAAGAAATGAAAAGAACAATCGTAGAGTTAAAAGCAGTGCAGAAATACCTCATCGCGGCAGCAGTGTTCGCTGGACCTATGGCAGTCTTTGGATCATATCTTGCGACAGGTTTTGCGGGTGCTGCGTTCTCAGCGGTTGCTGCGTTGGCATTCCCTGTCGTAGGGACAATACTGACAACGAAGTTTGCAGGACAGAGGTTGTCGAAGAGAGCGATAGCAGGGATATTGACCATAGTAATGGGATGTATCTCAATATACGCAATAGGATTGGTTGACGAGATATCATCTGGCAGGATGGAAATGATGGGATATGTCGGGGGACTTATGGCCGTATTCGGCTGGGGTCTTGAAGGACTTGTAATCGCAAAGGGGATGGATGTAAGTGAGCCGGATGCAGCTTTCCATCTTAAGATGCTAAGCGAAACGGGCATATGGTGGATCATCATCATACCGATTCTGGCCCTCGCAGGAATCCCTATATTAGAATACGTGGTGAACATTTTCACAGATCCCGCAGCGTTGCTGGTTGTCACATGTTCTGGATTTGCGTTCGGGTACTGTACGATATGTTACTACAAAGCGTATCCGATGATAGGAGCCGGAAGGACAATGGGACTCAGCGCATTGAACGCTATGGTAGCCGTTGTGTTTTTGTTTGCGTTGACAGGATCTGTACCTGACTGGACGGTTCTGATAGGTGGTGTTCTGGTATTCATCGGACTTATACTTATGTTCTATGAGAAAAAAGAGAATCTTGAATCCATAAGAGGAGAGCAGGAGGCGATAGAATGATGGAAGGCAGGCCGATAAAATTCCGTTTGCTCGAGATGTTCAATGAGGGGGGAAAATGGAATTATGAAGTTATCCCGCAGGTGCAGGAAGAGTATCAAATGAACACCAAGTTTGAAGCGGACTGCATCAACTTTGACATCATTGAGATATGCACTGCAGGATTCCTTGTAAAAACCGAGACAAAAATCGACGAAGAAGGAATATACCGCCAAGGTTCCCTGCTGATAAAATACCAGATAACACAGCTCGGAAGGGACCAGTTCGAAACGATTGCGCGCAACCTGAGCAAAAGGAGGGTGAAAACATGAACAACTGGGACGCAATATTAGAATTCTTTTCGGGGGGAATTCCATTTGCCGAGTACATTTGGGTACCGATCATAATAGGTGTATCTCTCACCGCGCTGTACATTGCAAAAAAGATGGTATCAGACGTATGAACTCGCAGGAGAAAAAAAACTTTGATAAATTTCAAAAAATAACGGAGGAAGAAAAATGAAAGGAAGATATGAGCTATTAAGCAAATCAGATATGGAAAAGATCCACGAAGCCACACTGAAGGTGCTGATGGATCCAGGCATTCTCATCAACCATGAGGGTGCAAGAAAAGTATTCAAAGACGGAGGATGCGAGGTAGATGAAAAGACAAAGATCGTAAAGATACCAAGGCACGTTGTAGAATCTGCAATAAAAAACGCGCCTGAGAAGTTCACACTTTTCAGCCGCAACGGAGAGTTTGACCTTGAAATGGTCAGTGATGGTTCTGTTGTGAACTACAATACATTTGGCGTTGGATCAAAGATGGTCGATTACCTAGCTCCGAACCAATTCAAGACAAGAAATAGCACATTAAAAGATATCCAGCAGATAGCCCAGGTCACCGAGGCGTGTGAGAACGTACATTGGTTCTGCTCTCCTGTATCGGGGATGGAACTGGCTGGACTTAATGTGTGCCGCGCGACAAGAGAAGTAGATTCTATAATATCTTACAGCTCCAAACCGGTGATGCTCGACGCAGTGCCGGAATACCTGCCAGAGTATTTTGAGATGCAGAAGATATTGTACGGAGGTGACGAGAATGAAGCATTCAACAAACCTTTCCTTACAATGACAATGTGTCCATCCAGTCCGTTGCAGCTTGACAGGTCGCTATGCGACCTTGTGCTGTATTCTCCACAGTATAACTTCCCAGTCTCCATGTTGAGCATGGCAATGAGTGCGGCCTCCTCGCCCATTTTCCTTGCGGGAACAATGGTCACCCACAATGCAGAAGTACTGGCGGGGATAACACTCACTCAGCTTGTCA
>JGI24696J40584_12961613_pt1 | contig 24161 bp, 20 predicted proteins | sample TergutCo191P4_FD_40584 | JGI IMG/M metagenome (IMG submission 40584)
TATCAACATTGTCGTTTTTATATTTGCAAACAATCTGTCTAAAACCAAAATATTCAGGTGTATTCGTCTGTCCAAAAGCGGTAATAACCGTAAACAGGAAAGAGATACATAATATTTTTTTCATTGATATTAGTTTGATTTTTACAATATGACGCCAACCCAAAAATACCGCGCGAAAATAAGAATTTTAATAAAACGCACGCAAGCAGCTATCTATAACATTTCCCTTAATTTCGAGGTCAAAAAAACATTATTAAACCCTTTTGTTCCCACCAACCTTAAATCTCACCTCTCATTTCTCACCTCTCACCTCTCACCTCTCATTTCTCACCACTTACTTATACTTCAGCACCTCTTCCGAAAAAAACTCCAGTTCTACCCCCGCTTTGGCAAACATCTCTTCCGATTCGGCGCCGGCGTGATATTTCTTTTCACACACCACGCGTTTGATGCCGCAATTGATAATGAGCATGGCGCACACGCGGCAGGGCGTCATCCTGCAATATAAGGTGCTTCCATCTAAGGCAATGCCGCGTTTTGCCGCTTGGCAAATGGCGTTTTGTTCGGCATGCACGGTGCGTACGCAATGTTCGCTGATAGAGCCATCTTCGTGCAGCATCTTTTTCATCTGGTGTCCAATGTCATCGCAATGGGGTAAACCGTTGGGAGAGCCTACGTAACCGGTAACCAGAATTTGTTTGTCTTTCACAATCACGCAGCCGCTACGACCGCGATCACAAGTAGCGCGTTTGCTCACGGTGTGAGCAATTTCCATAAAATATTCATCCCATGGGGGACGTACATATTTCTCTTCCATATTATTGTATTCTTAATTTCTGACCTACTTCAATATGAGTGCCTTTAATATTATTGAGCGATCTGAGCTGTTGCTCTGTAATATTATATTTTGTACATATTCTAAAGATTGTTTCTCCTTGCGCTACCGTGTGAAACACCGGCAAAGATTTTGGGGTATTTAATAATTGTTCTTGCGACGCATTATGATTCGGCGTCGTCTCAGTTGTTTTTGTTGCTGGTTTTTCAGGTGTTTTTTCCGATGTTTTTTTTGTTGTTTTTTCCGGTGTTTTTTCCGGTGTTTTTTCCGCTGAGGGTGGGGGGACAACAGGAATAGATATAAAATCTTCTGGCGTGAGAGTTAAAATATTGCCTTGCAATTTCCTTTCAGAGAAGTCGATCAATTTTTCGGGATTGAAAAATTCGTTCAAAAATCGCGTCTCAAAGTGCAGCGCATTTTTACGGGATGGGGTTGTAAGGTTGACGTAACCAAGCAGTTCGCCGGCTTTCAGTATTTGCCCTGTAACTACCTGCACGTTGTCAAGCAGGGCATACAATGTTTCTAAACCGTTATAATGTCTCACAACCACTGTGTTGCCATACTCTTCAAATTTTTTGGCAATGCGCACCACGCCATCAAAGCAAGCCACCACAGGTTCTCTTTTTGTTACCGAAAAATCAACGCCGCTATGTTGTTTTCCTCTGTTTTTTATATAGCCGGTAGAAAGGGTGCCGGAGATGGGAAAGGCAAAAGGGGTGTTTCCTTCTTGTAAAACCATAATTTTCAACTGATTATCAAAAAAAGGAATCTCTATCTTTGCATTTCTTATATACAAAGTATCCCACAGGTTTTTATACAATCCATAAGCAGGGATTTGGTTGCTGTTTCTAATAACAGGTAAATGGTTCACATTAAAATTGGTGTAGTAATCACAATGTTGAACCTCAGCTGCCATAATCCAGTTTTGGGAGCTTTCGTCAATATCAATGAGAGGCTGTTGCGCGAAAAGAGGGACAGAAAAAAGGACGAAAAAAAGAAGAAAGAGGGAGGGGAGCAATTTTGTTTTATGCATATTTTTTTGTCGTTGAAATAAATGAAGATAGTAACATACAATAGTGAAACAGTGCGCAAAAATAGTAAAAAACAATCGTATCTTCGTGCTTAAAAAAAACAAAACACATCTCTAAAATTTTATTTTTTGCTTTTGCTGTGTAATTTATTTTTTAAAAACATGATAAAAGTGAACTTTAAAGATTTTAATTTCTTAATGCGAGTTAATCGTTCGTACAAAACATTGAAAACAAAAATTTATTTCAAGAATACTAACCTTTTTTGTTATTTTATAATAGGTTGAAATATTGTTTTATGTTTTTGGTGATATTACAATAGGCAATATTTAAGACTTCAAAAGACCTTATACCAATAATTACATTAAATTTATACACAGTTTTTTTTGCCGCAATTTCAATAGATAATGATTTTTATTATTTTTGCTGACCAAAAAAAATATATCAAATAAACCACCCAAAACCTCGACGCGCTCTATGAGTTATAACCGAGCATCAATTTTATGAAAAAAAAATTATTTATTATTACAGTCTCTTTATTTTTTTCTCTTTTTCTCATTTCTTCCTTTTTTCCTTGTTCGGCGCAATGCTTAGCTCCAACAAATAAAACTTATATAAATATAAATGATATTAACGCCACAATAAAAACTAACGGAACGCTCTTCTTTGACGAAGGTGCTGGATTTGAAGTGCCTAAAGGGAGTGGAAAAAAAACACTTTTTTCCGCAAGTCTGTGGTTAGGAGGTTTGGATGAGCAAGACAATTTGCACCTTGCCGCTATGAGATATGCTCAAATAGGTAACGACTTTTGGGCTGGACCTATTAGTAACGGAGGCGCAGCAGCAGGCTCTTATTATGATAAAATATGGAGAGTTACCAAAGAGGAAATAGAGTACCATAAAGCGCATCATGGAGATCCTTATTATATTACACCTTTATCATTGCTCGATTGGCCCGCACATGGCAGAGAAATGTATCAAGAAAGTTATTATTTGGCACCCTTTGTAAATGTAGCTGGTAGTGAACGCTATGAACCTGAATTAGGTGATTATCCACTCATTCGCGGCGATGAAGCTCTCTTTTTTATGCTTAATGATGATTGTGGATCCCATACAGAAACACAAGGGGTTCCTTTGGGAGTGGAAATCTTGTGTATGGTTTATGCCTTTAACGATCCTGACGATGATTTACAACACACCCTCTTCATTTCTTATGAAATCAGAAACAAATCAGACAACAACTATAAAGATTTTCACATAGGTTTTTTTAGTGATTTTGAAATTGGTTATGGCTATGACGATTACATTGGTTGCGATACATTACTGAATTTAGGGTATGGATATAACGCAACAATAATTGATGGAGATGGTGAAATATATGCCTATGGAGAAAATCCTCCTGCACAAGGCGCCATGTTTCTCAATAAAAAAATGAGTACGTTTGCTTATTTTAATAATGGAAGTGGCGCTACCTCCGATCCTACCATTTCTTATCAATATTATAATTACATGAAAGCTCTATGGAAAGATCAAACCCCTTTTACCTATGGAGGAACAGGGTATGATTTACCATCAGATCATACGAAATACATGTTTAGCGGCGATCCGGTTACGAAAACCGGTTGGACAGAACTCACACCCTATGGACCGGAATCTAGTCCCAATTCTCCCAATGATAGGCGCGGTCTGTTGGCAGCAGGACCTTATATGTTATCTGCCGGTGAAAGTGTGTGTATTGACATTGCTTTCCCTTGGGCGCAAGCCGAAAAAAACAATATTGCTTCGGTAGCGCTGTTAAAACAACGTGCTAATACTATTCAACAATTCTATAATGCACAAAACTACGAAGATTTTTGTTTCACTATGGTTGGTATAAAAGATAATATTAATAATCATAACGAACTCATATTTTTTCCAAATCCTTCAAACGGACATTTTACAGTGAATAGCAAAACTATTATTGAAAGCATTGAATTGTATGATGTTGTAGGTAAAAAGGTATTTTCAGACACTCCGCAGGTGTCAACCCCGCAAATAAGCACAGATTTGCCACAAGGACTCTATTTTTATCGCGTAGTAACGAAGGATAATGCCATACATTCAGGAAAAATTTTGGTGCAATAATTATTCTGTAAGGTTCATGTGCTTTTTGGTGCAAAGGTCTCATTTCATATTTTTTTTTGACACATGATTTTTTTTTATAGCTTTTGTAAACTATAGTGATATAAAAAATGCGGCGGACCCAAAAGAGCCGCCGCATCCATTAATCACTAATCACTCACCGCAAATCACTAATATTTAAACCTTTCGGTATAATACGTATGCAGTAATTCGTGTGATAAGTGTCCGTTTGGTTTGCCCAGAAATTCTTCGTAAAGTGCTTGTACTTCGGGGTTTTCGTGCGATTTACGGAGCAGCATTTTAGAGTCTGCCTTGTAAGTGCCTTCCATACGTGCCGTACGAATGTCAACATTGGTTGGGATAGGTTGCCCACCGCCCCCAATACAGCCACCCGGACAAGCCATAATTTCTATGAAATGTGCGTCAATTTCGCCATTCTTGATGCCTTGTATCAGTTTGTTTGCATTTTTCAAACCGTGGGCTACAGCCACTTTCAGTTCAACACCTTCCAAGAAACTCCATTCGGGCACAGTGCCTTCAATGAGCAGGGAGGCTTGTTTAATGCCTTCAAATCCTCTTACGGGGGCAATGTTTAAACCTTCGAAAGGCACATCTCTTCCGGTAACCAGTTGATATGCAGTACGCAGCGCAGCTTCCATAACACCTCCTGTGGCGCCGAATATTACGCCTGCACCGGTAGAAGCGCCCATAATGCCGTCGTATTCTTCGTTTTTCAACGTGAGTACGTCAATACCGGAATGGTGAATCATGCTGGCAAATTCGCGGGTGGTCAATACATAGTCCACGTCTTTGTAGCCGCTGTCGCGCATTTCAGGTCGGTTTGCTTCAAACTTTTTCGCCGTACAGGGCATGATAGAAACAGAAACCATGTTGGCAGGGTCAATGTTTCTTTTCTGCGCATAGAATGTTTTTGCCAAAGCACCAAACATCTGTTGTGGTGATTTACAGGTAGATAGATTGGGTAACAAATCAGGATGTTGATGCTCAACAAATTTAATCCAGCCCGGAGAGCAGGAGGAGAACATGGGCAGCGCCACCGATTTGTCGTGATCAACCAACGCTCTTTTTAAGCGGGTAAGCAACTCGGTGCCCTCTTCCAAAATGGTTAGGTCGGCGGTAAAGTCGGTATCCAGCACGGCGTCGAATCCCATGGCGCGCAAGGAGGCAACCATTCTGCCGGTAACGCGGGCGCCCGGGCGAACATGGAACAGTTCGCCTACTGCAAAGCGCACAGCAGGAGCGGTTTGCACCACCACAAATTTGGATGGGTCATAAATTGCTTCCCAAACTTGCTCTACGTACGATTTTTCGGTTAACGCGCCTGTGGGGCAGCGGTTGATACATTGTCCGCAGTTGGTGCACACTACATCTGCCAGCGGTTTTTCCAAAAAGGTACTCATTTTGGTGTATCTACCTTTTTGGGACATTGCCAACGCGTTAACGCCTTGCAACTCAGCACAGGTTCTCACACAGCGGGTACAACGAATACATTTGGTATCATCTTTAATAATGGAGGGTGAAGAATCATCCACCGGAGTGTCTTTTAATAAGTTAATAAACAACTCCTCATCAAGACGGTACTCCAATGCCAAGTTTTGCAATTCGCAACTACTACTCTTACAGCATTTAATACAATTGATATTGTGTTCTGTTAACAACAACTCCAAAATATGCTTACGCGCATCGCGAATTTTTTTGGTGTTGGTTTGAATATTCATTCCCTCGCGTACCGGAATAGCGCAAGCAGCCACAAGATAGGGGTCTTTTTCTACTTCTACTACACAGATACGGCAATTTCCTGCTACACACAAGTCTTTGTGATGGCACAAAACAGGAATGTGAATATTTAACATTTTCGCCGCTTCAAGAATGGTGGTTCCTTCTTCCACCTGAAGCGGAATATTATTGATAGTTACATTAATTAAGTTACTCATAACGATTTGTTTTAGTGGTTAATAAATAATTTCTTCTCTAAAGTTTGAAACGATAGATCCAAACGCATTACCTACCGAACGACCAAGACCGCATTTGGAAGCGTATTTCATCGTTTGAGCAAGTTTTAATAGTTCATCCAAATAGCTTTTTGGTTTTTCTTTGCGTTTTACTGCTTGAATACCTAAAAGCAACTGTTGTGTTCCAATACGGCAAGGGGTACATTGTCCGCATGATTCTTCTTCAAAGAAAACCAAATAGTTTTCCAGCGTGTTGTACATGGAGCGAGATGAGTTGAACACTTTCATGGAGCCTCCTGTGGGCACGCCTTCAAAGCCAATGATTGTGTTGGGGAACTCTTTTCTGGGGACGCAGAATCCGGAGGCGCCACCCACTTGAACCGCTTTGGTGTCGCCGTCTCCAAACTCATCAACGAATTGTTGCACGGTCATCCCCATTTCCAATTCAAAGATTCCCTCTTTGCAGCAGTCGCCGGAAACGGAGAACAACTTGGTTCCCTGTGAGGCTTTAGTGCCGAGTTTTTTATATTCTTTTGCGCCGATTTCGGCGATAATGATTGCATTTACAAAAGTTTCCACGTTATTCACTACAGTAGGTTTGTTGAGATAACCGTGTGTAACGGGGAATGGCGGTTTGTTTGTCGGCTCGCCGCGATGTCCTTCCATAGAGTGGATGAGGGCAGTTTCTTCGCCGCAGATATATGCGCCTGCACCAAACACCAAATCTAACTTAAACTTGATGCCGAGGGCTTTAATATTCTGTTCCATTCTATCAATAGCGATACGCAATTTGGTTTGCATATATTTGTATTCGGCACGGATATAGATAAACCCTTCTTTGGCTCCTGTGATGTAAGCTGCGAGGGTCATCCCCCAGATCACTTTTTCAGCGGCGTTGTCCAGGATCTCTCTGTCTTTGAACGTACCCGGTTCTCCTTCGTCGGCATTACAAATGATGTATTTTTCGGGAGACGGTTCTGCTTTCACTAATTTCCATTTCAAGCCGGTGGGGAATCCTGCGCCCCCGCGGCCACGAAGACCGGAATCAATAAGTTCTTCAATAAACTCATCTTTTCCCATCTTCATTATTTTGTGCATTACGGCACTGTAATCAATATCTTTCTTAAAGATAAGATCGGTTCTTTTAACTGTACTTGTTGGCATAACTTGATGATTTTTACTGATTAAACCTATTTTTTCATATAATTCACGAGAATATCCTTTACCGATTCCGGTGTAAGTTTAGCGTATTGCTCGTCGTTGATCAACATGGCAGGCCCTTCATGGCACATTCCCAAGCAGTTGGTGTAGTACAATGAAAACTTGCCGTCGGAGGTAGTTTCGCCCGGTTTAATCCGGAGCAATTCATAGATAGCGTCCACAATATCCTCTTTACGTTTCATGTCGCAAACAATGGTTTGACAAACACGGATGACGTATTTTCCCTGAGGTTTTGTGTCGAAAAAAGAATAGAAAGTAGCGGTGCCATAGACCTCGGCGGTGGGCATGTCCAACTCGCGTGCGATGGTAGTCATACTTTCTTCACTAAGAAAATAGTACTGATTGATGACCTCATGAATGATGGGCAACAAACTTTCCCGTTTTCTGCCGTACTTGTTTGCAAGTTGGCTAATGAATTCTTCACAATTTGTCATATAATTTGATTATTTAATGATGGCTTCTATGTACTTTGACTTTTTTAGTTATAAACAAAGAGAAGCCTTACTTTTTTTATAACGGCGGCAAATGTAATAATTTTTTTGAAAAAAAACAAGGAGGTAAAAGGCGTTTTTTAGATTTGGAGAGTGGGTGAAAATGAGGAAGAACCCATTATAGGAGTACTTGAAACTATAAAAATGGCATTTTTTTCCTAAGCGTAGCATATTTTTTGCCAACTTAAGAAACAGCCTCTTTTTTTCGATCTATCGTATTGATAGACTGAATGACATAATGATATTAATGAGTTTTCATGGAGTTTCTTTTAGAAATGGGCTCTCACTAAAAAACCATCCTTCCAATATCCTTTGGCAACCATGGCGCCGGTAGAATCGTAAAGTTCTCCGTATCCATTCACTTTGTCATTAGAAAATTCGCCCACATATTTCCTTCCATCTTGGAAGAGTTCGTACCCTTTTCCCTCTTTTTTGCCGTCCACCAAGTCGCCGTGATAGCCCCACTCGTCATTAAACTGAAAAACATATACGGGATTAATCTTTCTTAGCGTATCAACATCTCCAATTTTGTGAAGTACTTTAAATTTTTCAGGATATTTTTGCACCACAGGGAAGAGCGTTACATAAGCATGTCGAAACCAGTTGTCAACAATTAAATATTCTGTATTTTTTGTTTTAAGAAGCCGGTACATGGAATCCACTTCGCAGTATTGAGGAAACCCGCCACATTTGCGCAATCCGGTATACATATAGTACAGTTCAGGCTTACGGCAAATAATATGTGCGGTGTCCGGCAGGTTATTGCCGCACCACTCAATCCCTTCCATAAAATTTTTATAGTTTGCATCTGTTGAAGTTTTCCATGATTTAATTTTAGCTGATTTTTTTTGTTCGTCCAAACTTTTACTATGAGCAGGCAATAGAAAAAAGAAAGCAAAAATGATTACCACAATAGATTGCAAAATATAGGGATTCCATTTCTTCCGAAATAATTTCATTCCAATTCCTATAAATGCGGAAATGCCATTGAAGGTTAGGAAAAGAAGAAGCGGAATAATGGCAACGGTGTATCTGCTTCCCTGATATTGCTCCGGATAGAAAATCAAAGCACATAATGAAGCTCCTATATAAAACAGTAATAACAGGGTTCCCTCTTTGAGATATAATACACCAAAAACCATGATAATGGCAACGAAAATGCCAAGCGCCCAATCTTTTGTAGTAGATTTATCCTCTTTTTTATAGGGTTTTACGTATAATAGATGAGGAATCAGTTTTGTAGTAGCATGATTAATATTGCTGGTTAATCTGATTTTCCAATCCTCAAATGTTTCCATTTTTCCCCCTTGAATTTTTTTGGTAAAGTCATTCATGTACTCTATTCCTACTTTGCCGCATCTTTCTTGACGTTTTTGCCAGAGTGTTCGTGTTGAGAAAAAAGTTACAAATATTAATAAAAACAATATGCCACGTTGAATAAACAGTTGTAAATTATTGTTTTGTGTTTCAATTTCACTGTTTTTTCTTGTTTTTAACCATAAGAAAAAACTTTGAAAACACAAGATGCACATCCATAACAAAACAGCAAACACTATAGCCATCCCCATTGAACGCGTAAGAAAAGCGTAATTTAAAAAGAATAGGAGTAGAACAGTTATTATGGATATAAATAATTTGTTTTTCAGGAAAGATTTTTTATACACAAAAAGCGCTAAATAAACGGATAGTAATGTAAGAAACAGGTATAGCATTTCGCTCATCATAATGGTAGAAAACCTTAAGAGATCTTGTTGAAAGCAACATGTTAAGCAAGTGATAAATGCAAGAATTGTGTTTCCTGTAATCTTATGAATAATAAAAAAGAGTAATACGATCGACAGGTACATCAAGATACCATTTACTTTTTTTACAGCTAAAATATCATTCGGAAATATTTTCATAACTCCTGAAATAAAGTAAGAGTATCCGGGAGGGAAGTGGGTGTGGGGATATTCTTCAAACCCCATAATATTAGTGTATCCTTTACCTTCTGCAATCGCTTTTCCGCAAGTAAAATAGAAGATATTGTCTCCATTGCTGTCTAGCTTTTTATCAAAGATTGCTGAATAACTTGCAAAAAATGCAAATAAAATAATCAATAAAAAAGCGCCTATTGTTACGGGATGTTTTGTTAGTTTTATGATTCTCTCTGATAAAGGTTGTTTTGTTTCGTTTTTCTGCTTATTGGTAACTTTCATATTATTCATAAATACTATTTTTTAATTAAATACAAAATTTTTTATTGTTTTATAATGCGGTCCATTGTTAGAAAGCTTGCTTTGAATGAGTTTGAGTTGTTGAACCGGTATCATTTGCGAAAACTGAGGTTGCCGTTGCTCAATCGTCTCCCAAAAACGTTTCTTATGATCCACCTTCTTTATTCTTCCTACGGAAACGTGGGGCACAAAATTACCATAATTTTCATGGAATCCCATTTGGAGTAATTCTTTTTCCAACATTTCAAAGAGATTTCTAAAGTTTGAAAATTCGGAGAACCCGAACCAAAGGGTGTCGGGGGCGTACTTGCTTCCAAAAACCCCTAATTTATCTAATTTCAACTCAAAAGGTTCTGTTGTGCCTGCTACTGTTGATAAAGCGTGGAGTACAGACTCGATTTTTGCTTCAGGCGTCTCCCCAAGAAAGCGCAAGGTAAGGTGTTGCAATTCGTTCTTAACCCACACAATCTCATCGTTTCTCAAATCTGCATGCAGTTGTTGTGTTAAAGTTTGGAACTGATCCGACAATTCAACGTCCACCGCAATAAAAAGTCGTTTCATGGTTGCTATTGGTTTGTCGTTATTTTATTTAGAAGTTCAGGGGAGTTTATTCCGCGACGTTGTGCTGTTTTCCAGTACTTAAGTGCATCATCTTTTTCTCCAAGTTCAAAAGAGAGGTCTCCCAATAATAGATTCAGTTCTGCCACAAAACCATTGTCAAATGTAAATGAAAGCGCTTGTTTGGCAGCTTTTAAGGCATTTTTGTATTCTCTTTTCTGTTGCAAAGCTAATGCCAATCCATATTGAAGCGTAGCATTGGTAGGAAAAAATTCTTCTACCAGTTTTTCAGCGGCAACAATCGTTTTATAATCTTCCAATTTTGATAAAACATAAAAATAGTCTTCCCATATTGCATATTGACTTTCATCTAACGCAATACATTTTTCATAAAACGATCTGGCTTCTTGATATTTATTTTGTAATGAGTTGAGTTTTGCCAGCGCAGCCCAGCCCTCCAAATCAAGCGGATTGGCTTCAGCAACCACTTTTGCTAAGAGCTCAGTTTGGCTCACTATTTCAGGTGTTTGAAATTTAAAAGCGTTCGTTAAATATTTTTTTAAAACCGGTATTTTTTCTTCAATCTCTAATTCTTTACAAGCAAAAGCTTTTAGGAGTGCTTCAAAACTTTCTGCAGGTTTTCTCGTTACTTCATAATAATTGGCTAATGTCAAATTTAGAGATGCGTTTTCTGCATCCAGCGCTATCGCTTTTTGAAAAAATGGAAATGCTTTATCCGGCATGTTGTTAGAGAGATAAATATCTCCTGCAGTGATGTAATAGCCTATTTCATAAGGATACAGTTCCATCAGTTTTTCATACTCCCGCACGGCATTTTTTACATCATTCAAATAGAGCCAGATATTTTTTTTGGTTTCAGTGAGGTCGTCATTTTTTCCAACAATATTTTCAATTCTATCATAAACTTTAATCACTTCGTGCAATTTCTCTAATTGTAGATAATTGTTTGCCAGAGACATTAAGTAATATTCATTATTATATTTCACTTTACAAATCTCTTCCCAAATTTTCACGGCGCCGGCGTAGTCGCCCAACTTTTCATAAACATTAGCCAAATCAATTTGATACCATTCATTCTTTTTGTCCAATTTAATAGCTTCTTTTAAATAATGGGCTGCCAACAAATAATCGTTTTGTTCGGCAGCTACTTTATGCAGCAAATAGTAGGCGGCATGATGTTTTGGGTTTTCAGCTATTACATTCTTAAACAGTTTTGCAGCAGCAGAATAGTTTTGTGAATAAAACGCCCGAAGTCCATCTGCAAAAGTAACGGAGAGAGTGCGTTCGGTTTCGGTATGTGATGTTTTTTGGGCGGAAACTGATAGCGGAGAGCAAAGAGAGAAAAGGAGAAAGGAGAAAAGGAGAAAGCAGAAAGGAGAAATCAGGTAGCGGGTTGTGGTATGTGTCTTTTTCTTGAGGTGATTCATAATGTGTTAATTCGTGAAATATTTAATAACGCAAAATTTATGAAATTCTTGCGCCTATGGTTTCTACGCACTTAGCGCCTAATTTAGAAGCTAATGCGCCTATTTCGGCTACTTCGTAGTTGTTGATGAAACCGTATAGAAAGCCGGCAGCGAAGATATCACCGGCGCCGGTAGAATCTTTGCAATGTGCTTTTACGGCAGGAATTACGGTAGTTTCTCCATAAACATGCGCCAAAGACCCTTCAGCGCCTAACTTCACTACAGAAACAGGGCAGTAGCCGGATAAAACTTCCAATGCTTCGCGCTCTTTTTTTCCGGTAAAGGCGTATGCTTCCTCCTCATTGGCAAAGATTATATCCACATAATCGCGGAGCAACTCTTCCACTAAGGGGCGCATCGCTTCCACCAAATTGTAACTTGCCATATCCATAGAGACTTTTAGCCCACACTTCTTTGCTAATTTGCAAATATTTAAAATCAAATCCTTGTTAAAAATCAGGTATCCTTCCACATGAATGAGGTCGTACAAAGAAAAGATACTTTCTTGCAGATCTTGAGGGGTTTGAGTAGCTGCAGCGCCGAGATAAGTGGCAAATGTGCGCTCTCCGCCTCGGGTAATAAATGTGGTTGCAATTCCCGTATCTATTTTAGAATAAGAAAGGTGTGTTGTAACTCCAGCATTTTCCATATCTTTTTTAAAAAAAGAGCCCATTGCGTCTTCTCCAATCTTTCCGATGTAACCAGTTGGTGCGCCGAGTTGCGCTAACCCGTAAATAGTATTGGAGGTAGAGCCGCCGGAGGCTACCGTTTGCCTCAACCCATGTATCTCTCTATGAATTTCGTTCTTTAGGTCGGCGCTAATCATCTCCATCCCTCCTTTTTTTAAGCCGAATTTGTTAAAAATGGATTCGTCCCTTATCTCAACGAGCGCATCAACCAAGGCATTTCCAATCCCGAGAATCTTCTTCATATTATTGATTATTAATATTATAAAACGATAATGTTGATGTTATTAAAACATTTGCGAAAATAGAATAAATTACATTATCAATTACTTGGATTTATTGAATATTCAACTTAAAAGGTGTTTTTTGACGGTTCAAAAATAAAATATTTTAAATAAAAAAACCATATTTTCGCCCGTCGAAACCGATTATGCAAAAACTCCTCCTCACCCTCCTCTTCGCCATCCCCTTCCTCATCGCCCTTCCGCAAACTGATGCTGTTGAAAAGCCATGGGGCTACAAAGGTTATGCCGGTGGTATGTTCGTGCATACAGGTTATGTACAAAGCGCAACGTTTACGGTGGGGGATTTGCAAGGTAATGACATAGAGCAAAAAATAAAAGGTCCCGTTTTTGGGTTGGGCGGAAAAATGGGCATTTTCCTGCATCGCAACTTCCGCGTGGGCGGAGAAGGCTACTTTTCCACCTGTAAATACGGAGCTTACAAAAACAGTTGCAGAATCAGTTGGGGCGGCATTACCTTTGATTTGGTTTATCCGGTAAAAAAATGGATGCCCTTTGTAGGGGTTACTTTGGGAGGTGGAAGTTCCAAGCATCTGATTTTCATAGAAAAACCACAAAATAACATGAAAGCTGAACCTGTAGTTCATTTCTCTAATACGCTTTACATTATCAATCCGGCGATAGGAGTTGAGTTTATGGCATCAAACAAAATCAGTCTGTTATTAAAAATAGATTACATGCTAAATATTTCAAAAAAAAACCACACCTATCCGCAAGGGGTGAGGCTCTATCTCGGCGTACATTTTTATCAAAAAAAATAAATAATATAGGATCATTATGAAAAAATTAATCATCTTTCAAATCATCGTTTTAGTATGGGTACATAATTTGTTGGCGCAAACCAAAGCCGACACTATTCATATATCGCATTACGATATTAATCTGGAAATCAGAGATTTTAATCAAAAAGAAATTAAAGGTTATACCGACGTTTCTGTTGAAGCAAAAATGGCGCCACTTCAAAGCATCTATCTGCATTTGTGGGGGTTAGAAGTTGACTCTGTAAAAAAAGGGGACAATCACCTACCTTTTTTACAGCCCCAAGGGCAACAGTTCAAAATTGATTTGCCGTTAACAACCGTAGGACAAAACGAAACGATTCGGATATTTTATCACGGACAACCTATTGCTGAACAATTTGGCGGTTTTTTCTTTAAAAACGATTTTGCCTACAACATGGGCGTGAGCATGGAAAGTGTTCCCCACGGTTTCGGGCGCGTTTGGTTTCCCTGCATTGACGAATTTACCGACAAATCCACCTACACCTTCAACATCACGACCGATGCCGATAAAAAAGCGGTATGTGGTGGAATATTAGTAGATTCCGCAGATTTTGGCAACACAAAACGCTGGACATGGAAACTCACCGACCCTATTCCTACTTATCTGGCATCTGTGGCGGTGGGTAAATATTTAGTTGTTAAAGACACCGTACACAGCATTTCAGGAAAAATATTGCCGGTTGAAATTTATGCCGATGCTGCCAAAATAGAAAAAGTTGCCGGTTCGTTTGTAAATCTGAAAACATTCTTTCATACTTTTGAAAAACGCTGGGGTGCATGTCGTTGGCAACGTGTGGGATATGTGCTCGTACCTTTCGATTGGGGCGCTATGGAACACGCTACAAACATTGCTTACCCCGAAAGCTACGTGTACGGAAACACCAACAATCAAGGCACTATTGCTCACGAATTGGCGCACTCGTGGTTTGGGAACCTCATCACCTGCAGCAGTTCTCATCACATGTGGATCAACGAAGGTTTTGCAACTTATGGAGAATATTTGTGCTATGAAATGTTAGATCCTACTTTACAAAAATATAAAACAGATATTAAATCACTACATTTCAGTGTTTTAAATAGCGATGGAGGACTATACGCATTAGATAATGTACCTACAAGCGCTACCTATAGTTCAACAAGTTACAGGAAAGGCGGATTAGTTGCCTACACCTTGCGCAACTATATGGGCGATGACCTGTTTTTTTCTTCTATTACACAGCTACTTAACGAAAACCAATATGGTAATGTAACCTCCGAACAGTTTTTTCAAAAACTGTCGCAAATTTCCGGCATGAACGAGTTGCATGACTTCTTTTTAGGATGGGTGCACCAACCCGGTTTTTTAAACTTCAACATTGATTCAATAAAACGGGTAGCCGGAACTCCAAATAAATATGCAATTGCCTTTAAACAGAAACTGTATTTGGCACATAATTTAGCCAATAAAAACAAAGTAGATGTAGAATTTCTTTCTGCTTCGGGAGAACGCTATTTGGTGGAAAAGATTCAATTTTCAGGAGAACACGAAATCGTAGAAATGGAACTTCCTTTTGAGCCTGTTTTTTGGTTGATAGACCCCAACGGAAAAATGGGAGATGCCTGCTTCGATCACACCCTATCTATTGAAAAAACGGGTGCCATTGCCCCCTCATATAGCTATTTGAGAATAAGCGTAGATGAAATTTCCGGCACTTCCACTATTAGAATTGAGCACAATCCGGTTGCCCCAACGCCTGCAAAAAACAGCCATCCCAACATTGTCAAAATATCTGAAACTCATTATTGGCGCGTCGGATATTTACAATATAACGATATGCAAGCGAACTATTTATTTATTTACGACCAAAAATATGACGGCGCCATGATGCAAGGCTACACCAAAGATGACCTTATATTATTATATAGAAAAGATGCCTCCCACGATTGGGAGATCATCCCCTCCACCCCAACCACAATTAGCAGCACAAACGGACTCTCTGTAAATTTTATACTGCCGGGCGAATATGCCTTAGGAATAGGAAAAGGCTTGAGTGTCAAAGAATTGAAAAACAGCATTGAAATATACCCAAACCCCGTCTATGATCAATTACGAATTAAGAATTACGAATTAGATATTGAAGATGTTGTAATTTATGACTTTATGGGAAAAAGGCAGAAAGCAGAAGGCAGAAGACAAACTACAGAAGGAGAACTGGTGATTGATGTGCGGCAATTGGTTACAGGAAGTTATATTTTAGAAATTGTATCAAAAGAAAAGAAACTTTATAAGAAATTCATTAAGTTATGATTACACTGCCAACCTATCCTTATTCCCTAAACGACATTCAAGCGCGCATTGAGACGATTAATCAACAACCGTTAGAAAGTTTTGCATCTGACAAAGAGGCAATTCGCTTTGCATTACATTGTATTGATTTAACCACTTTAGAGGGAAACGATACTACAAAGAAGATAGAAATACTGTGTGGCAATGCGATTCAGTATGAAACGGCAGCCGTTTGTGTTTATCCTGTTTTTGTAAAGCAGGTTAAACTGTGGTTGCAAAACAGTTCCATCAAAGTGGCTTCGGTGGCAGGCGCATTTCCCGCTGGGCAATCTCCCATTGAAATTAAGGTTGAAGAAGTGAAATACGCTGTAGCACAAGGTGCTGATGAGATTGATATGGTGATTTCAAGAGGTTTGTTTTTAGAAGAAAAATATGAAACGGTCTTTGAAGAAATTGTTGCCATAAAAAAAGCATGCCAACAAGCACATTTAAAAGTAATATTAGAAACGGGAGAACTGATTGAGCCGGATCTGATTTACAAAGCCTCCATTCTATCCATGCAGGCGGGCGCCGATTTCATCAAAACCTCCACAGGAAAGATTCCCATTAATGCCACCCCAGAAGCTTTTTTAGTTATGTTAGATGCTATTTTTCAATTTAATAATGAAGGAAATAGAACCATTGGAATAAAGCCTGCAGGGGGAATCACAGATGTAAATACAACTTTACTTTATCTTAAATTATTAAAAAAAACGCTAAATGTCAATTGGTTATCAAATAAATATTTTAGAATTGGAGCCAGTCGCTTGGCTTTGCAACTCTATAATTTTATTGAAAATTAGAAAAAAAAATAAAATATTAATTGTAAATCAAATAAATGTATATTTTTGCAGCCGTTTATTTTATCAAACATTGTTTAACTTATAAAATTTAAAATCATGACAAAAGCAGAAATCGTTTCCGAAATTTCCAACAAAACAGGACTTGAAAAACAAGCTGTTCAAACGATTGTTGAAACCTTTATGACCTCTGTAAAAGGTGCGTTAGCCAAAAATGACAACGTTTATTTAAGAGGATTCGGTAGTTTCATCGTAAAACAAAGAGCTCAAAAAACTGCTCGCAACATTTCGAAGAAAACTACTATTATTATTCCGGCGCACAATATTCCCGCATTCAAACCATGCAAAACATTTGTAACCGCTGTTAAAAAAATTAAATAAACTATTAAAACTCAATTATTATGCCGAGTGGTAAAAAAAGAAAAAGACACAAGATGTCGACCCACAAGAGGAAAAAACGTCTAAGAAAGAATAGACATAAGAAGAAATAGTTTTTTTCTTTAAACCTTATCATGAAAACTAAATATTGTGTTTAAGGCACTTTATTTAGTTTTCTTTTTTTATAAAAGAATGAATACTGAAGAAACTCAAAACATCTCAAAAGAATTAGTAATCACTTCTCGCGAAACAGAAGTACAGATTGCTTTGTTGGAAGACAAGAAACTCATGGAAATCCACCGCGAAAAAAAAACAGACGAATGCGCAGTGGGCGATATCTATTTTGGAAGAGTAAAGAAAATAATTCCCGGCTTGAACGCCGCATTTGTGAACATCTGTGATGAAAAAGATGCCTTTTTGCATTACTTAGATTTAGGATTTCACGCGCGTTCACTTAATGAATTTGTAAATCAAGTAATTAACAGCCGAAAGAAAAGCATTGGCAATATCAAATTAGAACCGGAAGTGGAAAAGTCCGGAAAAATTGGCAATATCATTCAAGCGGGACAATCTATTTTGGTTCAAATAGCGAAAGAGCCGATATCAACAAAAGGGGCAAGGCTCACCTCCGAAATCTCTTTAGCGGGACGTTTTTTGGTGCTGGTTCCTTTTATGGACAAAATCAGCATATCCCAAAAAATAAAGAATAGTGAAGAACGCAATCGCCTCAAAGGCATTGTGCAATCCATTCGTCCTAAGCGATTTGGAATAATAATAAGAACTGTTGCACAAGGCAAAAACAAAGAAGAATTGTTAGCCGATTTTGAATTGCTGTTAGAAAAATGGAAATCAATCATAGCTAACCTGCCTCATGTAAAAGCGCCTGTTAAAGTAGCTTCGGAAGAAGACAAGATCACCTCTATCATTCGTGATGTTGTAAACGAATCTTTCGACGCTGTACACGTGGACAATAAAGAACTATATCAGGAAATAAAGTCCTATCTTGCCGCTTTCATCCCTGAAAAGAAAGATATTGTAAAGCTCTACAAAGGGCAAAAGCCGTTGTATGAAGAAATGAACATTGCTTTACAAATAAAAAGTTCATTTGGAAAGGTAGTGATCTTAAAACATGGTGTTTACCTCGTTATTGAACACACTGAAGCCATGCACGTAATTGATGTGAACAGCGGCAACCGGCTCAAGACGGGCACTTCGGAAGAAAACGCTTTGCGTGTGAACTTGGAGGCGGCTGTGGAAATTGCACGCCAAATCCGGCTTCGCGATATGGGCGGCATCATCACCATAGATTTCATTGACCTTGCCAAAACAGCAAATAGAACATTGTTATACCGAACGCTACAAGAGCTCATGAAGAACGACAAAGCCAAACACACCATTTTGCCGGTGAACAAGTTTGGAGTAGTTCAAATTACACGGCAGCGTGTGCGGGCAACCACGGTAATTGAAACCTCAGAACTTTGCCCTGCCTGTAATGGCACCGGAAAAATAAAATCCGCCTTGCTCATTCAAGAAGAAATAGAAAACATGATTGAGTATCTGGTAGGCAAGCAACTCGAAAAAAACTTTACCTTAACGGTTCACCCCTTTATCTATGCCTACTTTACCAAGGGATTATTCTCAAAACGCTGGAAATGGTTTTTACGTTTTCACTGTTGGGTGCACATTGTACCCAAATCAACCTATTCAGTTATGGAATTTAAGTTTTACAACAAAAACAATGATTTGATTGTGTTTGGGTATGAGGGGTAAAACAGAAACCCCACTGCTCATATCTCTAAGGTTTATGCTGGATAGAAAAACGACTTGATTACTTATCTGTGTTCAGAAACAACTGTCTGTCCCACCACACACTCCATACACCGTTTCTTTTCACAATACTCATGATGCAACTCTAACACCCCTTGCGAATGTCCTGCGTGTTGGGCGCAAAATCCTAACTGTTGGTATTTTTTTGTAATATGGTTTTCTTCAAATGGTAATGTCTCAAGTAATTGTATGCTGTATTCTTGATGCTTTTCATTGCCCATAAAAGTTCCGTAGGCGTAAAGGAAAGGTACTAACGCATTGATGAGAAGCAAGTGAAAACTGCTCTCTCCCATGATTTTCTCTTTCTCACGACTGACTTTTCCAAAGTAGTAATGGGTTTTCCAATAATCGTTGGGTTTGTTTACGAATATATTGTGTAAAGAGGAGAGTTTGTTGGGAGTGGTTACTTTTGCGAACAGATCGTGGTGGTAAAAAATCACTTCGCCCAACTGCGCCAAACGGATACACGGGAAATTGTGAGGGCGCAACCGCAATAAATTCCAACACTTCACCTCAATGGGAACGAGCCGATATTTGGCTCTGAGGTAGAGAAATTCGTTTTGTAATGACTGATAGTAAGGATCTTCCAATTCTTCCTCCAACATGCCGGCTTGCCCGAAAATTAACGCGGCTACCTGCAAATGGGAGTCTGCATGTTTCTTTAGTATTTTGTATGGCAAGGCTTTACCAAGCAGCTCAAAGGCTGGAGCATTGGTTTTAAAACCAAAACTTTGGCAAAGAATAAAAAAGAGTGTTTGCTCCCAATCGGACGAAAAAGTGCGTAAGATATCTAAAATATGGGTTTGCTTTCGGGTGAGCCTATCAAAGGATAATCTTGTGAGAAAAGATTTGATGCTTAAGGGTTCTAACACATTGATATAAGCTTCGCAAGGGTGGGGGAGGGGCGCTTCCATCAACTGATTGTACCTTAACAAGAGTTGTGGCGACAGCAACTTTTGCAATTCCAAAGTGGGCAATGGGATGTTTTGTGTAGTGAAAACTTCGCAGTCGTGTTCATATACCACGTGCAGAATCACTGAATTGTACTTTGCATCATGTTGATGTTCATGCTTGTACCAATCGGAAGAACGCACATGAATCTCTATGTTTCCCGCCCAGGTAATGTCATCAATTTTGATAATTGCCTGTTTAAAGTCAGGTCCGGCGTCCTGATGTGGAAACCCTTGATTAATAATTGAAACTGTTTGTTTGTGAACCGTTTTTAAACTCTCTTTGGTAAACCATTGGTTCTTCCAAATGCAGTGCAATAGCTTTTCTGAGATCATAATGAGTTGGTTTAGAGTAATAATAGTTTTTTTTTGCAAGCCTGCAAATATATATATGAAAAATACGTTTGTCAAGTGTTTATCTCATTTTTTATGAAAAAAATCTTTGCAATTACAATTTCTTTTTTGCTTTTCGGAATTGCTTTTTCGCAACCTATTGATACAGCAAGGTTTAGATTGGATTTTACGCCGAAACTTCAAAACTTCCAAAAAATAACGGAACCTGCCCGTATTCCCGAAATAACACATGAACCTGTAAACTTTGAGTACGAGATTGTTCCACAATCTATTGATCTTACTTTCTCGCCTACACAACTCAAACCCGTAAAACTATCCGGAGAGGTGATGAAAAAACTCTACCGGAATTTTTTAAAAATAGGATTTGGCTACCCCATTACCCCATTAGGAGAACTTTGCATCCATAATTTTGATAATACCAAGTTTTCTTATGGGCTGAATGTCAATCATATATCAGGTTGGGCGCCTCCCATTGGAAAAACTATGAAAAATTATGCTTACGCCCCTTTCAGCGATACACGCGTGTTGCTGTTCTTACATAGTTTTTTTAAAAATCAAACTCTTTACTCATCCATAGGATATAATCATGAAGTAGCGCATTTATATGGTTTTAGCAAAGAACTTGGTTTTGATTCCTTATATTATGACAAATCTTCTAGGGATTCTTTGAAGAATAATTTCCATCATCTGCACGCTGAAGTTGGGCTGCGCTCAAACTTTGTTCAGGAAGACGCCAAGTTGAAACAGGATGTGCGTTTGAACTACGATTTTCTTTATACCTATAGAAAAGATATGGAAAATAGAGTTGGAATAGCCTCTGTTTTTGCTTATGACTTTAATTTTAAAAAACTAAATGGTTTTTTGCGTCCGCAGGTTGATTTTAACTTGGATTATTATGTTAATAATTGGTATAATGAAACACAAGCAATCAGCACTACCTTCAATAGTTTTAAAATGGAATTTGTACCCTCTGTTAAATTTACCGTAAAAGAGTACCATATTAGACTGGGACTGGGGCTTCCCATCATTAACAGCTTGGATGCCAATATGCATGGGAATGCGAAGTGTCCTGTATATCCGGTCGCGGAGTTGCAATTAGGTATCGTTCCGGGAATTTTGAGCATTTATGCCGGCATCGACGGAAATACTAAATACAATTTACTTAAAGATCTGCTGTATGAGAATCCTTTCGTAAAACCAGGCTTGGATTCTCTCAGGTTTACAAAAACGCAATTTAGTGTGTTTGGAGGCGTTAAAGGGAATTTAGTGAAGAAAATGAACTACCATATTTCCGCCCGTTACGCCCACACTAAAGATATGGCATTCTTTTTTATAGATACTACTTCTTTGCTCAAAAACCAGTTTAATGTAGTCTATTCCGATGTGAATTTACTGAATGTTTGCGCCAACTTAAATTGGCAAGTAGTGGACCGGTTGTATCTGAATTTGGAAGCCAATTACTGGGGCTATTTTAACCTAAAAACAATAGAAAAACCTTGGTACAAGCCCGCTTGGGAAGTTGCTTTTTCAGGAAAATATTACTTAAAAGAGAAATTTATTTTCGATCTGAATATGAAACTAGGCTTTTCAAGTTATGCTTATGTACCTACTTTGAATTATGAAAAAAATATTATCTATACCATTGAATCCATGAAACCCATATTGAACTTCGGAGTGGGTTTTGAGTATTTGGTAACGAAACGTTTTTCTTGTTTTGCAATGGTGAATAATATTGGATTTCAGCATTTTTCAAAATATTTCGATTTTAAAAATATTGGATTTAATGCCATCATTGGCATTACCTATTCCTTTGGAGATGAGAGCCTTAGGAAGGGAAAGAAATAATGTTGACTCTTAAATCAACTTTTTTCTATATTTGCACCGAATTTATTTCTACTTTTTATGCAAATCATAATAAAAGAAAATGTCCGAATTTATGACAGATTTTTGATTTTTTATGATTTTACTCCAAAAAAAGTGTGTGATTTTATGATACTCCACTATTTTACTCCATAAATGGTTTGCATAAAGAAACTACAAAAAACTTCCAAAAAAAACTAAATTTAAGTTATATACATAAAAAATAGTTATGATTTTTATACAAAACAGTCTTCCATTTTTATAAATCAAAAAAAAATATTTTATGAAAAATTTATTAAAACTTGCAGTATTTCTGCTCATTTTTTCCGGTGTTGCCTCTACTTGCAACCCAGAACCTGATAAAGAGTATCCGCAAAATATCTCTTTTACGGAATACTCCCTGGCTGAAACCTCTTGCCAATGGGTGAACCTGCCCTACGATGACAAGGTTTTGATGATTAACAGTAATGAAGAATTGGAAAACTACATTTCTTGTGCAGAGGATAGTTACCCCAAAATTGATTTTTCTAAACACACTTTGTTGTTGGCAAGTGGAATATGTAAATCCGGAATATCCAATAGTGTTGCAGAAAAGCTAAAGCAACTCGAACTCAAACACTATGAATTGGAAATTGCATTAATACCCAATATGCTGGCAGTAGAAACCCCTTGGAAAGTGACAATTATTATTGACAAAATTGATGCAAATAGTATGATTGATTTAAAAACTTACTTTAAAAACATGTAATATTTATGGGAAAGTTACTAATGATAATCTTAATCATGTTTTGCAATTACGTGATAACAACAGCGCAAACTACATCAAAAATTGATGAGAGCCTGCAATATGAAATTATGCGACACGAAAGAAGTGAGAAATTGCGAATAAATATCCTCCTTAATGAACAGTATGACGAAACTGAAATGCGAAACAAAACGCAATACATCCAAAACAAAGAAGCAAAACGCTCCTTTATGGTAAACGAATTGAAGTATTTTTCGCAAGCAACACAGAAAAATCTCATAAGTTTTCTTACCCATAGGGAGGCAATATCCGCAGTTTCTGACATACAATCGTTATGGATAGTAAAAATGATAACTTGTTGTGCAAGCATTGAAACCATTGAGACATTGTCTGCTCATCCTGATATTTTAATAATAGGATGGGATAATGAACAATTCATGCTACCGGAAGAATAGAAACCAACTGCGGCATATCCAACTAGAGAACTTCCATACAATGTTACAAAGGTACAGGCAAATGTTGTATGGGCACTTGGATACACCGGAGAAAACATTATAGTGGCAATAATTGATACCGGTGTAAATTATAACCACGATGAGTTGGCAGGCAACATGTGGACACATCCAACTTACCCATATCATGGATGGAATTTTGTTTCAAACAATAACAATCCCATGGATGACAACGGAAATGGGACACACTGTGCAGGAACTGTTGCAGGGCAAGGTGCCTCCGGTTCACAGACAGGTATGGCGCCCAATGCAAAAATTATGGTTGTTAAGGTATGGAATTCTTTAGGTAGTGGCACTTCAAGCCAAATGTGTTCAGGTATCCAATTTGCAGCAGATAATGGCGCACATGTTATTAGTATGTCTGGTGGTATTTTTGAAGGTGGCAAAGAAGCCGAAAAAATTCTATTTAGAAACACAATGATTATTTAAGCTCAAAACCGATACAATGATAGACCTTACCCAAATCAGAGATTGGTACGATGAAATCTACACCCTCAACGCAAAGTATTCACTCTCAGAAACCTACTATCAACTTGAACAATTTGAAGAAGGCTTTCATACGTTGGCATTAATTCCTGAAAAGTATAAATTAACTGAAAGTGAAACGATAGAGTACAACAATTATGTTTCTTTATACTGTTTCAAAAATAGCATCAGAGAAAGCGGCAGAACCATTGCAGAACTTAATGAAGCAGAAATTAACCAAATGATTTCCTTTGCAGTAGCCTCTC
>JGI24696J40584_12961612_pt1 | contig 23942 bp, 31 predicted proteins | sample TergutCo191P4_FD_40584 | JGI IMG/M metagenome (IMG submission 40584)
TTAATATTGCGTCCCTACGGGACGTGGGGAATGGGGAAATGCTTTTTCTACCAATATTTTGTCCCTAACGGGACGCTTTTCTAATACGGATTCCGGGTTTTAAAACTTAACAGGTCTATGTGTTTAGATTTACGCAAAAAAGAGCCTTCCGGCTCTTTTCTTATTTCAAAACCTTTTCGGCTTTGCCGTTATCGTACATTATGATGTATAACTAACCATACCTTGTCTTTACAAAACCTGCAATTTGGATTAACCAAAAACAAAGCCTTTTGCAGTCATTGCTGTTTGCCAATTGTTTTTTTCGGCTTTTAATCGCGCTTTACTCGCCATAATGGCGGCTTTGAAAATACTACGGTCTTCTTCCGTATAAATGTGCGGCTCGATAACAAAATCTACGCCTTTTGGCTCTCTTATAAGTCCCATAACTATTCTATTTTAAATGTTGGAAAATATTTATTTACTAATATTGCTGCTTGCGGTTTTTGAATAATCATACGTTGTGCACCAATATGTACAGCGCCCAATGTTTTTTCGTAATGCGCAATCAATTTGGTTTTGGCAATAAAACCAACATAACCATCAAATCCTCGTTCAAAAGATAATTTGCAAACAAAAGCCACCAAATTTCCGGCAACACCATTATACATTTTATGGTTACCATAATTAAATGGAGCACTTTCTATCAACGGCATTTCCATATAACCATCAGATATTGTTGTGCTTACTACGCCTTGTATTACCGAAAAATTGCCTATAATAGTTAGTTTATATATTTCACGGTCAGAGGCATTGTATTCTTCTTTCCAGTTAAATTTCCATTTGTTTTTCTTGGTTAATTGCAATAAATCGGGCTTCTCAAGAGGCAACACTTCGGTGGGAAAACTATCGCCGGTAATTACATTCTCAATAGAACGAGTAAGTTTGTCTATTTCAAAATCAAGTTGTTTCACTTTTTTGTTTTTTTATTTCCACATCGCAAAGATACAATATTTGCTCTTATTTCACAACATTTTCCAAAAAAAAGACATTTAGCCTCTGCAATACACTACCGACTTTAATACTATTTGAAAGATAAAGGAGCTGTCTTAAAAGCCTGTCATCCCGCGCTTGGTTAGTGAGCGTAGTCGAACTATGACGCTGGATGACAGGCTTTTAGGATAGCCTCTTTAAAGTAAAGTTCTTATTTCAAAACCTTTTCGGCTTTGCCGTTATCATACATTATGATGTATATACCGCTTTCGTAAACAAAGAAATCAGATAACTATCATTTATTTGTGCATTTTAATAAAAAGAATTATTTTTGCAGAGTAAAATTAAAACACAAACAAATTATGTACTACGACACACAAATAATAGAAAATGTTGATGTGTTTTTCAAAGAATATGAACCCGCGAAGAGAAAAACACTCAAGGATTTGCGCGGCAGGATACAGTTTAGAGATGACTATAACTACAAATCAATGAGGGCAGGCGTATGATACTTGTAGATACTTCGGTAATGATAGGTTACTTGAAAGGAATGACAGGTGTACCGTACAGCCATTTGGGAAAGAATGTTCCGCAATAACTGATTTGAAACTGATTTAAAATAAAGAAAAAGAGCCTTCCGGCTCTTTTCTTATTTCAAAACCTTTTCGGCTTTTCCGTTATCGTACATTATGATGTATATACCGCTTTCGGGCTCGCGGGGCAGCGGCTGACCGAGAATGCTGTAATAACCAACCACATGTAGAGACGTGGCACGGTTAGTGAGCGTAGTCGAACTATGCCGCGTCTCTACAACGCCGGTAGGAACATCGCCGGTAGTGCGAAACTCACCCGATTGACTTGCCAATGCCACATTGTTTATACCAAGAATTTCGAGCGTATAATAATAATCCGTACCACTCAACAAATTACCGAATACATATTTACCCCGGCTTTATTCAACCGGCTTCGCCTGATTCCATAACAGAAATAAATGACCATTCCCGCCAGCATCCAAAGAATCAGTCGCAACCAGGTAGCCCAAGGCAACGAAATCATTTGCACGATACAAATCAATGCGCCCAAAAGCGGAATAACAGGTACAAATGGTACGCGGAACGGTCGTTTCAGTTCGGGGTGTGTTTTGCGCAGCACAATAACCGAAATGCAAACAATGACAAATGCCATCAGCGTACCGATACTGACCATTTCGGTTAATATATTCAGCGGAAAAATTCCCGCTATCAATCCCGAAACAATCCCTGCAAAGATTGTAGCATTTTGCGGTGCGCCGGTTTTAGGATTGACTTTGGCAAAAAGTTGCGGTAAAAGCCCATCGCGTGCAATGGCGTAGTAAATGCGCGTTTGCCCAAGCATCATTACCAAAACAACGGAACTGATGCCTGCTATCGCCCCAAGTTTGATAAACGGACTGAGCCACGCTAATCCCTCGCCTGCACGGTCAATTGCAAGTGCAATAGGCGCATCAACTTTCAATTCGGTGTAATTGACAATACCGGTCAGCACAGCGGTAACTCCGATGTACAATATTGCACATATCAACAGCGAAATAAGAATGCCTTTTGGCATATCGCGCTGCGGATTTTTTGTTTCCTGCGCTGCAGTGGAAAGGGCATCGAAACCCAAATAGGCAAAAAACACCACTGCCGCCCCGCGCAGTATGCCGCTCCAGCCAAACTCGCCAAAAGCGCCTGTGTTTTCGGGAATATAAGGTGTGTAGTTACTTACATCAATGTATGAAAGTCCAAAACCGATAAAAAGCAAAATAACAGCAACTTTTATCACCACAATAATATTATTGACAAATGCCTACTGCCTGATGCCTGCCAAAAGCAAAGATGACACAATGCCGACAATAAATACGGCAGGAAAATTAATGATGCTGCCGGTAAAATACCAGCCGTTTTCCGCCGTGTGCTGCAAAGTTGATTGAATAAGGTGTGCAGGCAAATCAATGCCCAAACCGCTCAACAAATTGCACATATAACCCGACCACCCAACCGACACGCTCGACACAGCAAAAAGATATTCGAGAATCAAATCCCAACCGATAAACCACGCAAGCAACTCGCCGATGGTGGCATAACTATACGAATAAACGCTACCCGAAACAGGAATCATTGCCGCAAACTCGGCATAGCACAAACCTGCCAAAATGCAACCGGTAGCCGTAACGAGAAATGAAATGGTCAAAGCAGGACCTGCGTACATCGCTGCCGCTTGCCCTGTGATGACAAAAATGCCGGTACCAACAATCGCACCGATTCCCAACGTTACAAGATTGGCAGCCGAGAGATGTCGCCGCAATCCGTTTTCGTCGCCCGACTCTTTGAACATTGTTTCAATGCTTTTTTTGCGAAATAATATATTTTTCATAGTCAAACGATTGATGACAAAAAAACTTCCAAAAATAAAAAGACTATACGAATCTTGCAAATAAAATCCTTTTTTATTACCTTTGCACCCGAAAAAAAGTAGGTTCAGTAGCTCAGTTGGATAGAGCAACAGCCTTCTAAGCTGTGGGTCGTGGGTTCGAATCCCGCCTGAATCACAAACTGAAAATCAAATAAATAGCTGATATGCAATAGTATATCGGCTATTGTTGTTTTAAGACGTTATCTGATATTGAGAACATAATTTGCAATATTATACAAAAAAAATTACAAATAAATTTTAGAATTAATACTGCTTCAAAGATAGTGATAATTTTGAGAAATTAAAAAACCCGCCGGTGTAGGCGGGTGATGACTGATTAAAGTTTTTTGTCAATTTAAAACTATAAAGATACAGTCATAAGTTCTCTTCCAAGGCTATGTAATGCTGTTTCTATTTTCTTTCGCTGTGTAACACGCGGGCGTTTAATGCCGGAAGAATAATGATGTAATTGTTTTTGGTTTATGCCTGTCATACGTTCAAGCGCTGTTTTATTGAATATTTTAGCATAATATTGCAACAAACTTTGTGTGTCGAACTGATATTCAATTTCATATTCTCCTTTTAGTATTTCAGGTAAATTTTCTTTTTTGTTTGATTCTATAAAAAGTTTCAATCCTTCAAGAGCATTTTGTTTAGCGGCTGCCGGTGTATCGCCTGCTCCATATATGCCCGGACAATTTTCTGCATAAGCCCCAAAATGATCAGAACTTGCTCCAATGTTAATGATAATCTTTTCCATATTTTTTTATTTTTTATAGACAAATGGGGGTTATTTTAACCCCATTTGCCGTGCAATTGCTTTTCTTAAAGGTTCGTAAATTTCTTTTGCTCCGTGGTAAGGAACCGGTGGCGAAAGAACGCCGTCTTTAACATAGAAGTAATGACTTCCTGCGGCGTGCGAAAACACCCAACCGTCTTTCTTGATTAACCTGTGAATTCTGTGTACTTCATTTTTTATAGTTTTAAATTGACACCATAAAGATATATATTTAGATACTAATACGCAAGTATTTTCGCAATTATTTTTCAAAAAAAACGCAATATTATTATTTATTAACCTGAGTTTTGGATAAGAAATTTTATAAAACTCTGATAATCAATATATGAATTCGCCGTAGGCGATTAATATCAATAGAAAATACATAAATACCCTAAAAATTTGTCCGAAGGACATTAACAGTTAATGTCCTAACGGACAAAACGTGTGGTTTGTAATTGTATTCTATTGATATTAATCGCCTACGGCGAATTCATATATTGATTATCAGAGTTTTATAAAATTTCTTATCCAAAACTCAGGTTATTAGCCGGTTGCATTCCTATTGGAATGCGTCCTGTGAGGCAAAATTATCTTCTACCGAGCGAGAATGCCTAACGGCATTCAAAATGATTTTTTTACATTTTTCACACAAAATCCTGTAATTTCTAAAATTTAAACAGATTCTAAGAATTCAAAAATTCAAATATCCGTTTCCGGTATGTAAAGAAAATGGCAAAAACATAGCCCAAAATCAAGAAAAATCCGCCGAAAATAACCGACATTTTAATCAAGCCGTTTTCATTTTTCTTGATGGGAGCAAAAGGTTTTATCACAGTAACTACATCCAAAGAATGGATCTGCACTTTTTCCAAACTGTCTTTTTGCCTCAAAAGTTTGGTAATATCTTTGTAATACAGTTGGCGCGGTTTTTCGCCCATAAGAAGTTCCGTAGAATCGACAGTAAGCGAAATTTTCTTGGGTAGGCTGGTATATTCAAAGTCGCTCAAATCATTCAAACGCTTCACTTCGTATTCAATATATTTGATGAAATTACGGATTTGATTCTCACGGATTTCTTTTTCTTTTTTAAATGCCTCATTGTTCGAGAAAAAATAAATCAATCCGTCTTGAATTTGCGGGAAAGAATAAATATTTTTTGTACAGACTTCAATGTTCAAGCGGTCTTGCATTCTGACATCCACTGTGTCTTTTTCCACAAATTTGTCTTTTGTGTCAATAAAATCAGGTGTTTTATTATTGAAATAGTCAATGATAAAATGTGGTTTAATCTTGTCAATGGCACCGGCAACAGAATCGGACAGATTCAATTTTTGTGCCAACGATTGATCGTTTATCACTTTCGTGTCTAATGACTTTGCCAAATCGGAGAATGTGTTGGCATTGGACACATTCAGTTTAAACGTGAGGTCGGACTTGTAAGTTTTGTTGAGTTGCGAGAAAACCACCGCTGCCACTACGCCTATCAAAACAAAAATAGCCAACAGTTTGAAATTCCGGTACGAAAATCGTACAAAGTAAAGGAAATTTTTACCTGTATTTTTTAAAAAACTGCCGATTACATTGAGCGTTTTTTTCACAAGGGTAATAATATCAATTTCTTCTGCCATAATTTTTGTAAATTAAATGAATATTTTTGAAACTGCAAATGTATAAAATTATTCTTATTTTCCAATATAAAAAACATATTTATTTAATTAACAATAAATGAAATAGTTCATTCGTGTTATAAAATTGTTTATTTCAAACTCAAGTTATTCCGGTTTTTATACTATTTGATTGTAAAGATAGCGTTTAATACTGCGTTTTGGCGTTTTTTCAAACTCGTTTGGATAAAGCCGGATGTTCGCCACGTGTTCGTAAGCCGCCACTACCTTGTTCAGGTTTTTCAGATTTTCTTCCATTACCGTTTGAATGTCCATTTGGTGGATTTTTGCTTCGTCGATACCTTCGTAGTCGGGATAGACAAGCGCAACGAGTTTGCCGTTTTTTTCTACCACAAGACTTTCCATCACAAAAGGCATATTATTGAGTTTTGCCTCAATTTCTTCGGGATAAACATTTTGACCGCTGCCGCCTAAAATCATACTTTTGTTGCGTCCGCGAATGAAAATATCGCCCTCTTTGTTGATAGTTCCCAAATCGCCGGTGTGCAGCCAGCCGTCGGCATCCATCACTTCGGCTGTGGCTTCGTCGTTTTTGTAGTAACCGCACATCATATTTTCGCCGCGCACGCAGATTTCGCCTACTTCTTCGTACGGATTGTTCGACAAGATTTTCACTTCCATAATATCCAAAACCTGCCCTGCCGAAAAAGGTATATATTCCGTATGGTGCCGGTAACTGATAAGCGGCGCGCACTCCGTCATTCCGTAGCCAACGGTAAAAGGAAATTTTATTTTCAGCAAAAATTCTTCCACTTCTTTGTTCATTGGCGCGCCGCCGATAATGACCTGAGAAAATTCGCCGCCAAGTGCATTGATAAGTTTTTTGCGGATTTCGCTGTAAATTTTCGTGTCGAGAAGGGGAATATTTAACGCCAGTTTCATTCCCCGCGAGTTGAGCATTGGCAGAATTTGACTTTTATAAATTTTTTCAAAAATCAGCGGCACAGAAAAAATTACTGTTGGTTTTACCTCTGCAAAGGCTTTTAGCAGAATTTTCGGCGAGGGCATTTTTCCCAAAAAATGAACTTCCGTGCCAACTGCCGTTGCCGTGAGAAAATCGAATGCACAACCGTAGGCGTGCGCCGTTGGCAGGAAACAAAGCACACGGCTGTGACGCATAAGCAGTTTTGTACGAAAACCGAAAGTAACATTGCCCGCCAGCGCATTGTGGGGCGTAATGACACCTTTACTGAAACCTGTTGTACCCGAAGTATAATTGATTGATGCAACTTCCGAGTTGTCAATTTCGGGATAAACAACATCTTCTTTCCGGAAACCGTCGGGATATTTTTTTGCAAAATCCCTGTCCAAATCGTTGAGAATATTTTTAAGATATTCTTGCTCTTTTTGGTAAAGGAAAGCGAAATTTTTAATTGTAAAGGCGCCTTTGATATTTGGAATTTTCTTTTCTTCGAGATGTTCCCATATTCTTTCGGTGGCAAAAAGCAGCACACTGTCCGAATGATTGACAATGTGATGAATATCGTTGGGATTAAAATCTGCCAAAATAGGTACAATAACCGCGCCGTAGGTAATTGTTGCCAAATAAATGATTGCCCAATGCGAAGAATTTTTACCCACAAGAGCGATTTTTTCGCCCCGCTTTATACCTGTTTTCTCGAACAAAAGATGCAAGCGGGCAATTTCCCGCGCTACTTCGCCGTAAGTGAGCAAAAGGTCTGTGTCGTAGTCCACGTAGGCTTTCAAATCCCAGTTTTCGCGGAAACTTTTTTCATAGAGTTTTACAAAATTTTCTTTTACCATAAGACAATATGTATAAAATTTGGGGGCAAAGATAAAGAAAATTGCTCAAAAAACAAAAAAATGTGCAGGTTTTTTATTGTTAAGTAAAGAAAAATAAACAAAAAAACTTTGTGTTTCTTGTGCTGAGCGCAGTTGAAGTATTTGTGTCTTTGTGGAAAATAAGTTATTTATTTCGCGTACCTAAACAACGGAATATCAAGATAAATCTTATTTCAGCACCTCCAAAGCCTTCTGCACCGTAGCATCAGTCTGATTAAGAATCGGATAAAAATTATCATCGCCGAGCAAAACTCTTGAAATATAGGCGTTTAGAAGATTATTTATCAGTTGTTCGGATTTTCGGATGCCGGCAATGTTTTTGCGCACACCCTTTGTTTCGGCATATTTTACCAAATCGTTGAGCAACTCTTGCGTCTCCAGATAAGCCGTCAGTTCTTGCCAATTTTTGTATTGTTTCAGCATTTGACGGTTGCGGTCGGCATATTCAAAAGCAAATTGGTAGAGGTGCGAATAATTTATTAATTTATTGTAATATGTGCTGTATTTTGTTGTGTCGCGCGGCACAAAGATATCGGGCATAACACCGCCGCCGCCATAAACTACGCGTCCGTTTTTGGTGTAAAATTGCAGGGTATCTACTTGCTTGATACTGTCTTGTACATCAAACTCACCGTGCAGATAGCGGTTTTCGATATCATTTTCGTAATTGCTGTCGTCTCCTTTCGTATAGCGTTTTTGCAGCGAGCGTCCCGACGGTGTATAGTAGCGGGCAATGGTAAGCCGCAGCGCCGAACTGTCCGGAAAAGGTATCTGACTCTGTACCAATCCTTTGCCAAATGAGCGGCGACCGATAATCGTACCTCTGTCGTTGTCTTGTATCGCGCCGGCAAAAATTTCGCTTGCCGATGCCGACCATTCGTCTATCAGCACCGCGATTTTCATATTTTGATACTTGCCATTGCCGCGCGCTTTAAAATCTTTGCGGGGTGAGTTTTTACCTTCGGTATAAACAATCAGGCTGTTTTGGGGCAATAACTCATTTACCATTTCAATGACAGTTATCATATCGCCGCCGGGGTTACCGCGCAGGTCAATTATCAGTTGGCTTGCCCCGCTGTTTTGCAGTTTGTTGATGGCAGTACGAAATTCATTGTAAGTACGGCTCGAAAATGTATTTATCTTAATGTAACCCGTTGCCGGCTCAATCATATAAGAAATATCCACACTGTTGATGGGAATATCGCCGCGCGTGATATCATAGTGCAACATATCGCCATTGCGTTTGATACCCACTTTCACTTGCGTGCCTTTTTTCCCGCGCAAGGTTTTCAGTACGGTTTCGTTTGTAATTTTACTGCCTGTAAATGTGCTGTCGCCAACTTCCACAATGCGGTCGCCTGCCAGAATGCCAAGTTTTTCCGATGGTCCGTTGGGAATTACGGCAACAATCATCACCGTGTCGTTTTGTATATTGAATTGCACGCCGATACCGCTGAAACTGCCTTCCATTTCTTCGTTCACGTTTTGCAGGTCGGAGGCGGAAATATAAACCGAGTGCGGGTCGAGTTGCGCCAAAATATGGGGAATGGCATCTTCAATCAAGTTGTTCATATCGACCGTATCTACGTAATTGTGGTTGATAAGTTCGAGCAACGTGTTAATTTTGTTGAAACTGCTTTTTCTCGCAATACTAACAATATTTTTCGTTGAATTTATCGAAATAATATATCCTATCAATACTCCTACGCACAAGGAAACCGCTATAATCAGCGGCAGCAGGGTTCTGGTTCGGTTGTTCATAGATTGTTTTTTTTAGTGTGCAAAAATAAATAAAAATAAGAACTCTGCAAAAAACAATAAAAATTATTACCTTTGCAGCGCATTTTAACAAATGAAATAAAATATTTACATAAACATTTTCATCTATGAAAAAAATTTTTACTATCATTATTCCCTTTCTATTTGCATCTTGCATCAAAGACGAACTGCCTAATGCAGAGGCAGATATTTTGAAATGCGAAATACTTGGTATGCCGGAAAATGTGCTCGACGGTATTTCTATCGGCAACGAAGCAGTAAAAATCTGGGTAAAATCAGACGAAAGAGATGCCGTCAAAACGATTACGCTCAATTTCACGCTTTCTGAGGGCGCAAGCATTTTTCCTACCGAAACAAGTCAAAATTTTGAAAAGACCGACACCGTCAGTTACACCATAACCTCACAAGATGGAAAATGGAAAAAGAAATATCTGGTAGAAATCACATCTTTTGCGCTTTTTCCCAATAAAGACGGCAATGTCCTTTTCAGTTTCGAGCATTTTGAAGAATACCCCAAGCCTACTTACCATTTATTTTATGAATTAAACGAGGCAACCCAAAGCAAACAATACATTTGGAGTTCGGGAAATGCAGGCTTTGGTATAGCAAATGCAACGAAACTACCCGAAGAATATCCGACCTCGTCTTATGCCAACGGCAAAACCGGTCGCGGAGTACGACTGACAACCACATCAACAGGAAGTTTTGGTATAGCGGCAAAAATGCCGATAGCCGCAGGAAATCTATATATAGGGACTTTTGACAAGAGCAAAGCAATGTCGGAAACGCTCAAAGCCACCAGTTTCGGTATGAGCAGCAAACTCGGCGAACCTGTAGAATTGCGCTTTTGGTACAAATACCAACGCGGCGCGGAATACAAAGACAAAAACGGAAACGTATTGGATAAGACAGATAATCCCGATATTTACGCCGTTCTGTATGAACCGGTTATAAAAAATGGCGCGATTGAAAAACTTAACGGCACAAACGTAAAAACCGCCGGAAACATTGTTTTGTTGGCAAACCTGAACCCCGAAGACATTGTGTATAGCGACAACTTTGAAACGGCAGAATATCGTCAATTATCCATTCCTTTTGTAAAGAAAAAAGAAATAGACCCCGAAAAATTGCGTGGCGGAAATTATTTTTTAACAATAGTTTTTTCATCAAGCGCCAAAGGCGATTTGTTTGAAGGCGCCATAGGCAGCACACTTTGTATAGATGAAATTGAATTAATTTGTAAATAAATATTATGAAAAAAAACATTGTATTGCTTGTTTTGCTTTTTTTTACTACCTTTGTCGCAGTTTCGCAAGAAAAAAACACAGATAGAGAATACCGTATCAAAGCAGGATTTTCGATAGGCGGAACAGCGCCCTTGTCTTTTCCTGCTGAAATTCGGAAAATAGAAAGTTTTAATCCCCTGTTAAATTTAATGCTTGGCGGGGAAATCTTGCAAAATCTTAATGAAAATTGGTCGTTGATGAGCGGTTTGCAGTTTGAAATCAAAGGAATGAAAATGCAAGCGCAAGTAAAAAATTACAACCTCACAATGGTGTCGAGCGACGACGGCGAAATATCGGGCGTATTTACAGGAAAAGTACGTATGCGGATTAAAAATTCATATCTCACACTGCCCCTTTGGGCAATGTGGAAACCGAGCAAACAATCGAAGTGGGATGTAAAAGCAGGCATTTACGGCTCTTTCTTACTCGAAGGCGAATTTAGCGGCGCGGCTCACGACGGTTATCTCCGCGAAGGCGACCCCACAGGCGAAAAAATTGAGATAACAACAGCAAGTTACGAATTTTCAAACGATTTGCAACGCTGGAATTGGGGCGTACTGTTGGGCACAGAATGGAGACCGTTTACACACCTTTTAGCAGGTTTCGACCTTTCGTGGGGCGTTAATTCAATTTTCAAAAAGAATTTCGATGTGATTACCTATAAAATGTATCCGATTTATGGTACTTTGAGTTTTGGATATGTGTTTTTTTGATTGCTGATTAAACTATTGAAAATTATAAATATCAAAATTATAAACTAAAAAAAATTAAAATGTTATGAGAAAAATTTATCTTACTTTTGTTTTAGCCTTTATGGCTTTTGTGGGCGCTGTGGCACAAACAGGAAATTATACAGGAAAATTAGATGTAATTCTTGGTGAACTAACACAGTCGCTTGATAACCAAACTGTTGAAATAACAGCACTTTCTTCAAACTACAAAGTTACAATTAAAAATCTGGTAATAGCAGATGAAAATTCGGAAATTTCTATTCCCCTTGTAGAAATTGACAATATAGTACTTACTCCTACCGGCAATGGTGTTTTTACAGTTCAGCCGGGTGAGTTTCTCATTACGGTTATGTTATTCGAAGTAATGGAACAGGAGGTAACTGTAGTTATTAATTCGGGCAGTATTGAAAATAATGTTTTGACTCTTAATTTGTCGATTATCGTTATCCCTGACGTGTTGGAAGTTGGAGTTACATTTAACGGCTCACTCGCAACCGGTATTTATAACACAGCAGCAGACGGCTCAAAAGCAGTAGCCTACTACTCCATCACAGGCAAAAAATTGGCAACCGAACCTGCAAACGGTATGTTTATCGTAAAATATTCAAATGGCAAATCTGTAAAGGTAGTCAAATAATTTGTTTTTTTTAGACACGCGAAAAACAATATATTTCCCACAAAGACACAAAGTCCACAAAGAAAAACTTAGTGGACTTTGTGTCTTTGTGGGAAACATTTACAGGTTATTTATTTTTCGTTACTTAATATACAAAGGGTATCAATCATTTCCTGTATTTCCCGATTAAAATCTTCCGCGTCAATCAGTTTTTCCAGAGTCAGGTGCATACGGTAGCGCCAATAATGTCGCGGATTGGCAGGGATATTGATTCGTTCCTCATCGGGATTTTCGCGGCGCAATTTTTCGCTTATTGAGAGCCAGTCCTGCAAAGGAATAATTACCAGCATTGCAGGCGAATTCAAGTGATTTTTCAATATTTGTTTGCAAAGTTCGGGCGTACAATCGGTGGGTGCGTCGCCTTGCATCCAAAGGATTTCGTTAAAATATTGCTGTGTTGTCGCTTTGTCTTCGCGCCACCACGCTCGCAGGGGCGACATATCGTGCGTTGAGGTAGTACAAACCGAACGGTAAGGAATGTTGTTTAAATTCGTGAATTTCACATACAGTTCTTTCGGCATACGTTGAATTTCGAGGCTGATAATTTGCAGTTCGTTCATTACCAACGGCACACAGGTGGGTATCATTCCCAAATCTTCGCCGCATGCCAGCATATTTGTTGAGGACAGGAGTACAGGTAATTTTTTCATTGCCTGTTCGCGCCAGAAATCGTTGTGGCGATGGTAGAAAAAAACCTCGTAGAGGCGGTTATATGCCTCTTGTTCTTTTTCCGGAAGCGACTTGAAAACAGCAGTCGTTTGTGCCGTAATGCGCGGGTGAAAACGCTGTGTGTCTTTTCTATCGCGGATAAAAAGGACATTTTCGCTTAGTGAGCCTGTTGAACTATCGGCGTCAGTATCCGGAATACTCATTTTTTCGTCAAAAGGAAATCCGAAACTTCTAATTTCTTCAACAGAAAAAGGTTTTGCCGGCGAAAAACAGCCCATTAATCCTTGTTGATATTTCATTGGAATTTCCCAAATCCGGAAAAATCCCAAAATATGGTCAATGCGATAAGCATCAAAATAATCCGCCATTTTGCGGAAACGTTTTTGCCACCATTGGTAGCCGTCTTTTGCCATTTCGTCCCAGTTATAAGTTGGGAAACCCCAATTTTGTCCCGTAACCGAAAAATCGTCGGGAGGCGCGCCGGTTTGTGCATCGAGATTGAAAAGTTGCGGCTCTACCCAAGTTTCTACGCCGGCACGACTCACGCCAATAGGTATATCGCCTTTCAATACCACGCCGTTTTGGTGGGCGTATTCTCTCACGGCAAATAACTGTTCGTGCAATAAATATTGTGTGAAATATGCCAAATCGACAGCCGTTTTTAACTCATTATTTTTCAAAATTTCCTGTTCCAATTTTGCTTTGTCGTATTTTGAAAAATCATTCCAAAAATTATGGTCGGCAGTATTAAATTTATCGCGGAAAAAGGTAAAACAAGAATATGGGAATAGCCATTCGCAATTGTCATCAAAAAATTTCTTGTATTTTTTCGATTTTAAAACCGTTTCGCTTTTTTCTGCAAACAAATCGTGCAAATATGCTTCCTTGAGTTTCAAAACCGCTTCAAAATCAATCTCCGGCAAAGCATTTAATTCTTTTGCTTTTTGCAGATATTTTTTTAAGCGCGTTTTATTTTTCAGCGGAAATTCACTTAAACCGAGATAAGCAGGATTGAGCGCATAAATTGAAATTGCGTTGTAGGGATACGAATCTGTCCAAGTGTGGGTAATGATGGTGTCGTTAACAGGCAGAATCTGAATAATTGTCATATTGGTTTTCGCCGCCCAATCGACCATCAGTTTTAAATCGGAAAACTCGCCGATGCCGAAACTTTTTTCCGAGCGCAACGAAAAAACAGGTATGGCAACGCCCGCCGCCCGCCAATTATTCCAACGGAATTGCATTTGTAGAGACGTGGCACGTCGCGTTTCTGCATTTGGAAACCGCCGGTTAAAACCGTCTTCCCATTTTACAATGGCATTTTCTACGCTATCATAAACAGCAAATTTATATTCCAACGCTTGCGAAATATCAATTTCCGTTGTCCATTCGGTATAGGATTTTTGTTGCAGGCGCACGGCATTTCCGGCTTGCCAGTTTCCCAAAACTTCGGTTTCACCCAAAAGTATAATTTCTTGATTTTTTCTTAAAAAGGGAGTTTTTACTGTGATTTTCATTTTTTTTTATTTTTTTGCAAAGATAGTTTTTCGCGTAGTGTTCCTGTAAAATTCACTTTTATTGCGTTGCCTTCATTGCGCTTATTCTCAAATACGTAATTGACATTGGAATTTTCAAGTAATTGAGTAAGAGACAAATGACAAGCACACGGAATGCCAATATATTCAGCCGTTTTGTCTAATTCACGGCGCTATTCTCATAATTTCATCATCAATATCTTTCTCAATAATCTTATATTTATCTTTTATGGTTTCTCCTTGATAGAATGCCAACAAATCTTCTTTATTCAGCGTTCCGTCTTTTAAAAACTTCAATAAGTATTCTTGATTGAATTCCATTGAAAGGATGTTTTTTTCTAATTGCTTTAAAATAGATTTATTGGTTTCAATATTGTTTTGAACCAAAGAACGGATATTTAATACTTCATTGATATCTTTTATCATACGATTAATGAGCATCATCAGAATATTTTTATCAAAATCTATATCTTGAGTGTTGAGAACAATATCTCTTGCTAACATATATGCTATCGACAGGTTGGAATAATCGCCTTTTTGAGAATCAATAATGGCTACAAAGCCTATACCGGGAATATGTCCGACGTTTTCATATTTTCGCAAAATAGAATTATCGGTCAATGAAATATCCAACACAACAATACTTGCTTTCGCTTCTCTATTAGCCTGTGCTTCTATTAATTGGCTCCAAGCGGTATCCGTTTTTCGTGTAAAAACTTCTTTCGATTCTATATCTCCCAGTTTTATGCTTTTATCAAACTTGCATTCAAGCACTATTTTAAAATCATCTTTTCCATTTAATTCACAAACAATATCCCCTGTTTTATTTTTAGGCAATTTGCCTGTTGTATTTCCGGTTAAATAAACTTTATCCGGAATTTTCCTGTCTTTGAAATATTCAATAAGAAATTCGGCAATATCATTTTCGGCTAAAACACCTTTTATGGTTGATTTATAGAAAACTTCCTTTTTCATTTCAAAAATCATTTTCAGGCTTTCTAATTCGGTGCCTAACTCATTGGATGTTTTGGAAAGAAAAGACGAAAAACGGTCTTCCATCAGCGCAAGTACGCCAATGTATATTGCTTGCAACAATTTTCCATCTCTTTCGGATACAGAAAGGTTGCTGAAGAAATTGAAAACAATTTCGTTTTCGATTTCAAATTCTTTGATTTCAACTCGTTTGAGTTGTTGGTCTAATTTGATTGTACTCATTTAAAATTATGCTTGCGTTCTAAAAAAAATCACACCAAGAAAAACATCACAGGCGCAAGCAGAAACAAAGTTATTCCTATAATACCTTTAAACGTATCCCAAAGCCAGAGTTTATAACTTATAAAGGCTGTTACTGCGTTGGGCAGCAGTGCCAGCATTGCCATACGGCTCATCAATATGGTATTGCCGGAAAGAAGTTTCAAGCCATCTTTCAACGGCAGATAAACAAGGTAAGTAGAAGAGTAATAAAACCCTGCAATAACAAGCGGAAGAAGCAAACCAATTGCTATTCCAATCCAAAGTTTGTTTAGTTTTTGCATAATTATATTGTGATTTATTTATCCACAGATTAATAAATTAACATAAATTTTTCATTCTGATAATCAATTCAATAAGAAAATAAATTTCTTAAATCTGTGGGAATTTGTGTAATCTGTGGACTTTTAAGACTGAAAATCCCATTTTTTTAATGTATCCATAAAATGATATGCCGTCAAATCAACCACAGTAGGCACAATAGAAATATATCCGTTGGCTAATGCCCACTCATCGGTACCGGCATTTTCGCGGTCTTGGCAAGAGAAATTACCCGAAAGCCAGTAATAATATTTCCCGCCCGGGTCTTTACGGCAAATGTATTCTTCCGTCCAGTCGCCTGTCGCTTGACGCACAATTTCGATGCCTTTTATGTTTTTTTCGTAAGGAATATTCACGTTGAGGCAAATGCCGTCGGGCAAACCGTTTTCAAGCACTTTTCGCGAGATATTTTTCACAAAGGGCGTTGTCATCGTCATATCGGCATCGGGATTGTGGTCGCAGCACAACGAAAACCCGATGGAAGGAATATGATTGAGCGCACCCTCCATTGCTGCGCCCATTGTGCCCGAATAAATGACGCTGCTCGACGAATTAACGCCGTGATTGATTCCCGACACAATCAAATCGGGACGGCGCGGCATCAGTTGGTCGAGCGCAAGTTTCACGCAATCGACCGGCGTACCGCTGCATTTATAAAAAGTAAAATCTTTTTCTTCTGTTATTTTTTCGGCGCGAATGGGACTGACCACCGTCAATGCGCTCGATTGTGCCGAACGCGGACCGTCGGGTGCAACAACAAAAATTTCGCCCTCAGCGCGCAAACTTTCTATCAAGGTTTGTATGCCAAGCGCATCAAATCCGTCGTCGTTTGTTATCAAAATCAGCGGTTTATTCATTGAGCCATTCTTTATTGTAAATAAACACTTTATCAATATTAAAGTCCAAATCTTCCGTCAATGGAATTTTTACTTTATATGTTTTTTTATTGGGATTGTCGAGGCGCGGGTCGCGTATCCAAGAGTTAAAATACCGCAATTGCGAATAAGATACGTTTTGCTGCTGCGCCCACACCGCCCAATCGGCAATTGTCGAATCAACGCTTATTTCGCGCACATTTACCGTATGGTAAAAATCTTGTTTACTCAACACAAAACCATATTTCCAAGGATGTGCAATGACTTCTTTTGCCGCCAAAATCCGATATACATAACGCGTTGTTTCTTCATTCAGGTAAAGGTCGAAGAAACTGCTGACATTTTGTTTTTTCAACTGTGTGCTTATTCTGCTTCGTCCGCCGTTATATGAAGCGGCGGCAGTTGTCCAATTGCCGTAAACTTCGTAAGCCTCTTTGATGTATTTGCAAAAAGCCACTGTCGATTTTTCCAAATCGTAACGTTCATCAATTTGTTCGCTTACTTCCAAACCGTAACTTTGTGCGGTGGAAGCGATAAATTGCCATATTCCCGCTGCTTTTGCCGGCGATACTGCCAAGGGATTAAAATAACTTTCTGTCAATGCAAGATATTTGAAATCGGTTGGCACGCCATTTTTTTTCAATATGGAATCAATGACCGGAAAATACAAATTCGACCGCTTTATCAACAAAAAAGTAGTGCTGTGCATATACGTAAAAGCGAGCAATTCCCTGTCGAATCGTTCGCGCACGTCATAGCGATGAAAAGGAATGGTTTCATCGGCAAAAGTCATTGTTTCAAAAATGCTTGGCGAATACACTTTTTGCGGTTCGGCGTAGAACGAAATTTTATTTTGTATCACGTTTCGTTCCAATACACCGATAGCACAAAGTGTTGAAATTGAAAAAATACCAATGAAAAGGAAAAATATTCGCGCAATAAAAGTTTTCATTTTGATTAAAAATTACTTCTGATTTTTTCTGCTATTTTTTGCATTTCTTCTGCCGGAAATGTTTGTTTCGGGCTGGTAATGCTTGCATCTGCCTCTTTATTGACCGGAAGAAGATGTATGTGTGCGTGAGGCACTTCCAAGCCCAGTACTGCCATAGCGATACGCTTGCAGGGTACTACTTTTTCAACGGCGCGCGCCACTCGTTTGGCAAACAGGTGCAAACCCGACAAAGTTTCGTCGTCGAGGTCAAAAATATAATCCGTTTCCTGTTTTGGAATCACAAGCGTATGTCCTTTGACAATTGGGTTGATGTCCAAAAAAGCATAATAACGTTCGTTTTCTGCGATTTTGTACGACGGAATTTCGCCGTTTACGATTTTTGTGAACAAGCCTCCCCGCCCCCCAAAGGGGGGAGTTGAGGAAGTACCATTTTCTATATTTGTGTTATTTTTCATCATTCATTATATTATATTCATTGTATTTCATTGCTTTTGTAAGTCCCCCTGTGGGGGATTTAGGGGGCTAAAGTGTTATTTCTATAATTTCAAATGTTTTTTTCCCGACCGGAAGGCTGATTTCCGCCACGTCGCCTACTTTTTTCCCAACCAAACCTTTGGCAATGGGTGTGCTGATGGCAAGTTTCTTTTCTTTTAAATTGGCTTCGCTTTCCGAAACAATGGTATAGGTCATTGTTTGTCCGTTGCTCAGGTCTTTGATGGTAACTTTGTTGAGCAGTTGCACTGTGTCGGTCGAAAGTTTGCTTTCGTCGATAATGCGCGAATTGGCGATCACGTCTTTCATTTGCGCGATTTTCATTTCGAGCATACCTTGCGCTTCTTTTGCTGCATCGTACTCAGCATTTTCCGAGAGATCACCCTTATCGCGGGCTTCGGCTATCTGCTTGGAAATGGCAGGACGCTGCACGCCTTCCAAGTGGTTGAGTTCCGTCAGAATTTTCTGGTAACCTTCCTCCGTCATATAAGTAATTGTTGCCATAAGATTGTTTTTTTTTATTTTTTTTAAAATAAAAAGAATCCTGACACGGAATCAGAACTCTCTTTGTTAAACTTAATTTATTCAGTGCAAAAGTATAACATTATTTTTAATTGACAAAATTTTTTTAAATGTTTTTTCGGGAATTGAAAATGGTTAATTCTTTTTTTGAGGTGCTATTTTTTTTCTTTGCTGAAATTTTGCCTTTCAGGCAAAAATAGCACCTTTTGCTGGCGCCGATTTGCAATCGGTACGTTTATCGGCACGAATTGCAAATTCGCGCCAGCGGTGAGAACTGGGCTGGATTAGCGAAATTCAATTTGATTTTTATAAATGTATGGGGAAATTTGTTTTAATTCCAAAAAGGAATTAATTTTGACCGAAATAATTTTAAAGTCATAAAACTATGAAAAAGTATGTATTTTTATTAACATTGGTCTTTTTGGCTGCTTGCGAAAAAGACCATAAATTATCAAAAATGGAAGAAATAAAAAATAATCTAAAACAAACAAGTTGGAAATTCTACAAAAATGTTTCGATTTATACCGGTAAAGAAATAGAAAGAGTTACGCCGACAGAAGAAACGTTTATTTTATTTGAATATTTTGAAAATTCTATTATTGGGACGTGTTATATTTCGCCAACAAATAAATTTGAAGATATGGTAGAACGTAGATATGAAATATACGACAATGTAGGTCCTAATAAAGATAAAATTTTATTAGCATTAAGTAAACACGAAATATTAGAAGGAGAAATAAGAACAACAATCACCTACACCCATATATTTGAAATAAAAGAATCGACACCGGAAAGATTGGTTTTAATTCCGTGTGATTTTGATGTGGATCCAAGTTTTTATTATTCGCCTAAAGACTACGAAACACACTATATTATAGTAAAATAACATTTGTAAATATACGGCAAAATTTAAGGTTATTCCGAAATATTAACTAACTTTGCCCACAAATTTTAAAACTTACGGATATGAAAAAATTTATTTTATTATTCACAATTTTAATGCTTACTACTATGAACAGTTGCGAAAAAGACGAAAAAGGAATCGATATGATTGATAATATCAAAGAGGGGATTGTTGGGACGTGGAAAAGACAACGGACAGATGAAGGTAATTTTAGAGAAACCGCAGAAGATATTGGATACTACGCGGTAGTTAAAACTACATCTATAAAAACACTTAATTCTGATTTCACATATAATTTTTCAGATAAATGGAGTGCGAAAAACACTTCAAATGGTGAAGTAAAAAATGGAGCAACAGAATCTTGCGGAAAGTATGTTATTGATATTGAGACAAAATCAATAACATTATATCCTGATGATACAGAATATGAATATGCTTATCAAATAATTACGCTAACAGATAAAAAACTTATCTTTGATAGTCAAGAGCCGTATTATCGTGTCAAATAATATAACTATTAAGTAAAAAACCACAATCCAAAAGTATTTAAAAACAGCCTTAAAATGCTTTTTAAGGCTGTTTTTGCGGGGTGGTATTTTGGGGTTGGGGTGTCATTTTTTTATGGGTTGTATTTCTGTGGTTGAGTTATATCATTATTAAATAAAATATTCATAATAGCAACTTCCAGTTCTCTTATTTCAAATTCTACTACACAAATATTATCTACTTTTATATAGTTTGTATCATTTACCGTATATACTTCGTTTAAAAACGAGTTAATATTAGATAGAACGTTGATAAGTCTGCGGTAATGATATGCCCGTTGCGACATATCGGTAATGCCGGCGCCACAATAATTGTGAAAAAAATCATCAAGCGTAAACTTTGCGTTGTCTGACAAAACAGTGGTTCTCATATTCTTTTTTTGGTAATCCGAAATAATCTCTAATATCTGTTCCTGTTCTAAAAACTTTTTCTGCCTCTACCGAAAAACCGTATTTAATTTCAGGACGCAACATCTTGCCTTCTGCAATCAGTCGCTCTTGTTCATTTATCAACGCAACTATTTCTTTATATGTTGTCTTGTTTTCCATAATTGTTTTTGTGAGTGCAAATGTAAAGTGTTTTTTTGTTTTGTGCAAATGTGGTTTAAGAAAATATATTCATAATAATGTATATTCCGCTTTGATATATTACAAGAAAGGATTAATTATTTTTAACTTTTTTCTATCAATTGGTAGCGGTTAAACCACAATCCAAAAGTATTTAAAAACAGCCTTAAAATGCTTTTTAAGGGGTGTTTTTGCGGGGTGATATTTTGGGGGTTTGTGTGCATAAATTTATTTTGGGCTTCGGGTGCAAATTTAAAGTAAATTTTTTATAAAATCAAAGATGCCGCCATTATTCGTTGAATTATAATCTTATTGTTTTCAAGGGTATAAATAATTGCCATTTTTTTATAGTTTATATTTCGAACAGTAGAACCGTATTGTGATAACAAAAAATCTCTTTCACTTACAGCCACATTTGCACCATAGGTTGATAAATGTTTTATTGCTTCATAAATACCACGAATATATTTGTCTGCCGTAATTGGCTCAAGAAGTTCATAAGCAATATAATCGTGGACATTATCTATGTCTTGTGATGCTGTATCTGTGATTTTTACAACATATTTATACATAAATCACAACATTTTGAAATTTATCATACCGTCTTGATTCCATTCTGTACGGCGAGTATTAACTATTTTCCGCCCATATTCACCGTAGAAATTGATGAATTTATTATCAATCCGGTCGAATACTTCTTCTACAGAGTATAAATGTTTTTTCTCCGTGCTGTTGTAGCACTGTGTTTTGACTTCTGCGGTTTCAAATAAAGTTTCCATAATATCGTTTTTTATCGTTGCAAATGTACATAATGTTTTCCATAAAAAAAAGATTTTTATTTTTTTAAATTTCCACTCGCGCAAAAGGCACTTCATCAAGTTTACAAAAATCCCCTTCGGCATATTTAAAAACACCGGCTTGCGCTATCATCGCCGCATTATCTGTCGTATAGGCAAATTTTGGGATAAAAACATTCCAACCGTACTTTTTTCCGTCCTGTAAAAACGCCTCGCGCAACGCCGAATTTGCCGACACACCGCCCGCAACGGCAATTTCTTTAATGTTGAGGTCTTTTGCCGCTTTGCGCAGTTTGTTCATCAAAATTTCTACCACCGTAAATTGCAGCGAAGCACACAAATCATTCTTATTTTCCTCGATGAAATGGGGATTTTCTTTCAATTTATCTCTTAATGTATAAAGAAAAGAAGTTTTCAAACCGCTGAAACTGTAATCGTAAGCGGCAATTTGCGGTTTGCTGAAAAGAAAGGCTTTTGGATTTCCTTCTTTCGCCAGTTTATCAATCACAGGACCACCCGGATACGGCAAACCCATTACTTTGGCGCATTTGTCGAATGCCTCGCCTGCCGCATCGTCGATGGTTTGCCCGACAACCTGCATTTCTTTGTGAGATTTCACAAGGATAATCTGCGAATTTCCGCCCGAAACGAGCAGGCAAAGGAAAGGAAAAGCAGGTTGTGGCGCGTCATCACCGGGCGCTTTGATAAAATGCGCCAAGACGTGCGCCTGCAAATGATTGACATCAATCAGCGGAATGCGCAACGCCTGTGCAAAGCTTTTGGCAAACGATGTGCCGACCATCAGCGAGCCCATTAGTCCGGGACCGCGCGTGAAAGCGATTGCCGAAAGTTCTTCCTTCTTCACGCCCGCTTGTTTCAACGCCTCGTGAATGACCGGAATGATGTTTTGTTGATGCGCCCGCGACGCGAGTTCGGGAACAACGCCGCCGTATGCCTCGTGAACGCTTTGCCGCGCAATGACGTTGGACAGCAATGTGCCGTTGCTGATAACGGCGGCTGAAGTGTCATCACAAGAGGATTCTATGCCTAATATACAGCCCCCCAACCCCCCAAAGGGGGGCTTTGGGGAAGTACGGTTTTCTATGTTTGTGTTATTTTCCATCATTTTATTTTTTGAACGCAGACACCGCTCAAACAATTTGGCGCAAAGGTAAAAAAAATCAAGAAATAATTTGTGAGATTACAAAAATAGTTTTTATCTTTGTTGCCAATTCTAATGCCCCAATAACGAATTTGTAACGAACTCTATTTATAGGGCAATCGTTGTCGGAGGAGGTGTATTATGAGTACCCTATGGGCAATTTTTTGCAAAAAAACATCAAAAAAGTTGCTCAACTAATAAACTTTTTGTATTTTTGCGCAATGAAAAGGACGATATACAAATCAAAAGCATTTGAGGAATTTTATTCTTCTTTAAACGAAAGGACAAAAAAGAAATTACAGTATGTTCTTCAAATAGTAGAAGACGAAGATATTGTAAGTACCAAATTTGTAAAGAAGTTGATAAGTTCAGATTTTTATGAATTAAGAATATCAACCGACAATGAATACAGAATTATTAATTTTGCAATGGATAATGACAGTTTTATAAATTCGACAAAGATATTATTGTTGAATGGATTTGTAAAAAAATCGGAATCCGATTATACAAAACAAATAATAATCGCTGAAAATATAATGGAAAAGGAGGGTTTTATCAATGAAAACAATTAATAGAAATAATTTGAATTGGGGTAAAATAGAAAAATTACCTACAATGAATGAGATGCTTGATAATATGTATGGAAAAGACGGCTCTGCAGAAAGAGAAGTTTTTAAAAAAGAAGCATATTCATATTATACCGGTCAAATCATAGAACAGGCAAGAAAAGAAGCCAAAATGACACAAACGGAACTTGCCGAAAAGTTGGGCAGCAATAAATCATATATCTCTCGTGTAGAAAGAGGCAGGACAGAACCAAAAGTTTCTACCTTTTACAGAATGGCAGCGGCTTTTGGTCGTTCTGTGGAGTTAGTACCTGCTTGATGACTAACTAAATCATTAATCATTTTATTTTGTCCTAAATGCCCGTAAGCCAAATCGGTAACCTCGCGTCCGCGCGGTGTGCGTTTCAAAAATCCCCCCCCTGCTGGCGCGAATTTATAGTGCTCGTTGCACAACTAAAAAAAGCAAGTAATATTATTCAAAAACCCTTATTTATTTCAATTCCCTTAGTAGCATTATATTTTCTAACCTTGCCCTTATTCCATTATTCTTCAATGTTTTAATAAGCGAATAAGGGTAGTTTATATACGCCTCTTTGCTACTAAGGGTTCTTTTGAAAAGAAGGTTTTTAGTTGTGCAACGG
>JGI24696J40584_12961610_pt1 | contig 23855 bp, 25 predicted proteins | sample TergutCo191P4_FD_40584 | JGI IMG/M metagenome (IMG submission 40584)
TCTCGGCTGACTTTCAATTGACTTGAGTCAAAAATCAGCCGAATTGTATTCGGTCTCTAACCTATGGACTTTCAGTCCATAAGTCGTTAAGTTCGACTTGCTATTACAGATATAACCGCATCTTCAAAATCTGCCATATTTAAGGTTTTAGCCGTAAAAATATCTTGGGGAGTTGTGCTTGTGAGCAATAGTATTTTTAGAATGTTGAAAATAGATGCCAAAGATTTTTCCTTGTCTTTTAATTCCTTATTCACTATATAATAAATGTCGGTAATTGCACTTGAGCTTATTATTCCGCTAACAGATTTTTCTGCCACCTTTTCCAAAGCTCCAAAAGAATTCTCAAAAAAAGGCTCTCTTTTTAGCAGAATATCCACTATAACATTAGTATCAAAATAAACTATCATTGCCTTGCCAATCGCTCTTCCTTTGCAAGTTTTTCTGCTAAATTCGGATTTTCAGAATGTACAATTCCAACCAAACTTTTGAGAGCGGTCATTTTTTCTTTTACAGTAAATTTTTCAGGGGTAATGCTTTGGTATGCAGCGTGCATTTCAGTTTCTGCTTCTTCTGGATTTATCCTAATCAAATTCATCTTAGCGAAGTTTTTCAAAACATCTACAATGCCCTTTTGCAATACGCTGATATTCAGCACCTGTGGCTGGGCAACATATTCTACAAATGGCTCTCTTGCTTCCATAAGTGTTAATATAGAAATTATTTTACCACGAAGTCCGGGCTAGAAGGGGTAGCGAGCAACGCAGTGCGAACTAGGGGAAGGCATTTCCCCTTTTATATAAATCGAGCCGTTGCTGAGGGCTGTTGGTTGCTTTGGAGGGTGAAAGTGTGCATAAGGGAGGAATGTAGAAAAATGGTTACCAAATTAAATTCAAACCATCTTCTTTGTATTGCGCAATGGAGCCATCTTTGCACATAAACATAAAATCGTTTGTTATAGCTTGCCAAATTAACATTCTATCAAAAGGATCTTTATGCTCTTTTTTTCTTGGAAGCCTGTGAAATGTAATTGAGGCTTGCTCGCCAAGTTCAATTATCTTAAAACCCATTTTTCTGGACAATTCGGGAAAATCATCTATATTCAAGTTATTGAAAGAAAATTTGCCTGTGCTTGTCTTTAAGGCTATCTCCCAAAAAGAAATTGTGCTTACATAAATTTCGTTGTTCTCATCTACTATAATGTTTTTTGCCTTTTGGCTTAATTTATGAGTGTCTTGCACAGTCCAAATAAGAGTGTGCGTATCCAATAGATATTTCATAGACCTAAAAATTCTTCCTCTGTTATCCTTCCGTTGCCTTGCTCGCTAAAAGAAGCTTTGCCTTCCAGAATGCCGATTTTTCGGCTTTTCGTTTTCTCTTCAAACGGAACAAGCATAGCAACAGGCTTTTTAGTTTTGCCATAAAGAATGCCAAATCTTTTTCCTTTTTGCAAGCTCGCTGCTATCTTGGAAAAATTCGGCATTATCTGCGTTGATAATAGTGTTTCCATAAGTGTTAATATAGAAAATATCTGTCTATCACAGGGTTGAAGATGTTTTGGTGGAAAAACGAGGCATTTACTTATCCTTTACGCATCTAACAGAACCCATATCGGAGTGGGTTATAGTTTTCCACATATCAGGATTGAAGTAATTTGTACCCCAATGAGATGCTCTGCCATTGCCAGTACCTTTTGTGGCAGTCCACCAGATACCTCCGCCACCGATAGCCCACCAGGTACCATCGATCCAATCGCTGTTGGGTTGACCACCAGGCAAAGCGGAAAAACCGATTTTATCTGTGCCCTCTTTGTAACCGTTGCCTGTGCTGTTCCAACCAGTTTTCGTTCTAAGTTTTATGCCGGCAGTCTGCGATTCTCCTGCCTCAACATAAGCAATTAACTTTTCCCACTCTGCATCGGTAGGCAAATGCCAACCGGAAGGGCAAGCCGCCATAGCTGCTTCCCAGTCGTAAAAGCGACCGTAGAAGGTACAGTAATCGTAACCGGTTTCAGCGTTATAACACACGCTATTATTTGGAACATAGTAATTCAAATTCTCTGCCATCCAGGTTTGTTCGTCTGTGGTTATATACACATATTTTTGCCCGTCTCGCTCATCGCAGAATTGCGGCTTGTTTGTTTCATAATGCAATCTCGTTGTGCCATTTGTAAAACCAGCACACAGACCGCTAGAAGAAGACAATTCTAATAACTCTTCCTTTTCGCATACATCATAGCAGGGAGGCCGTCCACAAGCTACAGGCATACATCCCGTTCTGGAACAATAGTGCGTTCTTGGATCATATTCTTTTCCATCGCATTTTTGCAATAGCCTTTCTTCTCTGTAGCATACATCGCACTCTGGACAATCTGGATGTGGAGCACATTCATCAACAAAGCAAAACGCATAATCTCCAGAATGGTATTCCATTCCTCCGCATGTCAGCCAAGACCCGATGCTCACGGAGCTTGAAGAAGCCTCGTTCCCTGCCGAACTGGAAAAACTGCTACTTTGTCCTCCAACAGAACTTGAACTACTTGCCTCGCCACCTGCCGAACTGGAAGACAGCGTGTCATCGTCTTTGTCGCTAGCACAGGAAAAGAATGTTAATGATGTAGCTATTATGATAGCCATGACAGGAATGGATATTGTCCTATTCATATTGTTTTTCCTAGTAAGCAACCGGGGGAACGCAATTCGTCTGATAAAAGTCTAAAATTATTTCAACTGGGTTGTTTCCTTGGCAATCTGTATATACTCCGCTATATCCGCAATTTTTTATTTGATTCATGCAAATTACATTTTGGCCGTTATAGCAAACTTCCGTATTCGGATTATATTCCTTTCCACCGCACCTTTCTAATATTTTTCCTTCTGGGTAGCATACAGCTGGGCAAGGCCGGTCTGGATTTTCTCTGCAGCTTGGAAGCCGACCGCATGTATTAACATAGCAGAAATGCGTTCCGGGAAAATATTCTTTTCCATCGCACTTGGGAAGTCCGCTTGAGAGCTCTAATAACTCTTCCTTTTCGCATCTATCATAGCAGGGAGGCCGTGAACAAATTATATGCATACATCCCGTTCTGGAACAATAGTGCGTTCTTGGATCATATTCTTTTCCTTCGCATTTTTGCAATAGCTGTTCTTCTCTGACACATACAGTTGGGCAATCCAAGTTTGGTTTTTCTCTGCAGCTTGAAGGCATACCGCATTCATCAACATAGCAGAACGCATTATCTGCGGGAAGGTATTTCATTTCTCCGCATGTCAGCCAAGACCCGATGTTCACGGAGCTTGAACTAATACCAACGCTGGAGCTTGACGGCTCAACGCAAGGAACGATGTAATCAGTATTCGGGTCGCAAGCCTCAACGCTTGAACTTGAACCTAAATCTGACTCATCTTTTGGACCGGTTATTTTTTCCGATTCCAAACACGAAACCATAAAAATTGTGGCAAGCAAAAAGAATGCTACCAATGTACCTGAATTGTTCATAAAAACTCCGTGGTTAAATTCATTATGCTAAATATAATAAGTTTTTTTGCAAAAAAGGCATTTTTGAGTAAAAAAAAAATTTTATGTCGTTTTTTTGTGATATTCAAGGCGTTTTTCTGCAAGAAATATCGGCATTATCGGCAATTTATCGGCAATGTTAAAAAATATATTTAGACAACTTATTGTCGTTCTGTTTTTTAAGATATTTTTTTTCTACCAAATCTCTCAAATCATTTCTTGCAGTTCTCTCAGCGACATTGTACAACTTCATATATTCAGAAGTTGTGACCTCTCCCTTTGATTGAAAATTAACCAAAGCTTCAACCTGCCTTTCATTTAAACCTTTGCCGCTTAAATCTTCCTTATGGTATATATTTTTCTTGAAGGTGACCAAAAAATCGGAATTCTCAATTTTGAAATCAGGCGCAGGCAACCCCGCTTGCACGCATAACTCTATAATCTTTGAAATGCCTCTACCCCATGACTCCGCATAGCCGCTGCGAAAGAACATATTTGCAATATCAGGATTGTATGGGCGTGAAGAATGTTCCTGCAAAAGATTTTGAATGGTCCAGTTTTCAGGAAGCCGTCCCTCATTCCATATTTTTATTTTATCAGGATAAACACGAATTTGAATAGGCGTGCAGCCGGCATAGTCTTTATGAGTAACAGCATTTAAAAGCGCTTCCCTGAGCGCAGCTTCGGGCCATTCGCACGGCGTGTATTTGGTCAAAAGCAACTCCATTGTTCGCTCCACCTGCTCAAACAGATTGCCTCGAATTTCATCTTGAAACTGCAAATCACCCTTTGAATGAAAAAAGCCAACCTTTATATATGTGCCCGTAATAAAATTTTCCGGCTCGTTATGAAAAAACAGCAACGCCGCCTGTTTCAGATTTCCATTGTCTATCAAATTCAGATTTTTCAACAACTGTTCCGGAGAATCATATAAACATTTCTCATCAAGGCGTTTGCAGCACAAGCCTTTTTTCTTAAAAAACTCAAAAGTTTCCTGCTGCAATTCTAACACAGAAACTTTGGGGGTTAATATTTCATCACTTTTTTTGCCATTCGATAACATAAGGTAGCAAATGTAGTATTTTTTCCTCAAAAAATCAAGAAAAAACAATAAAAAAGGAAAAATATGCAAAAATATGTGATATTTAAGGCGTTTTTTTGCATAAAATATCGGCATTATCGGCAATTTATCGGCAATGCTAAATATTGAGCAACGCTAGCTTGCACAAATTTCCAAACAGGCACTCCGTTCAAGCTTGGGAATACTTCCCCTTTTTATCTGTTTCTATTCTACAAAATCAGCCATATTTTTTATTTAACAAATCAACTCAAAATGCCTCGCAGCCCCATAAATTCCAAGCGCAACCGCCATTCCCCAAGCAAAATTTTCCGAATTTGGGCATATTATTTGCATACTAAACAACAAGCAACTCAGAAGAAGGATTTTCTTATGCAAATAGCACACGCACACCACACTCACGGTTCTTTTGCTTCACTTCATAGCAAAAGTGCGGCAAATGAACACGCCGCTTTCGGCACAATGCTAAACCAAATGCAAGCGGCTTCGCACACATCGGAAGCCGCATCGCAGGAAACCGAGCAGCCAAAACCCGGCAATAATTCGCAGGCAGTTGCGAATTGGGTTAGCGAGAATACGGATAATATTTACGATAGAGATGGGCTCCTAAGTCAAGGGTTTTCTTTTTGTGATTACGATCCAAGAAGAACAGGAGAAACTCCTGCAGTTGGTGGAGAAACCGGTTGTATATGGATGAGTAAAGGAACGCAGAAAGATACAGGAGAGAGCTATGTTATGAGAGCATACACTGATGGAAGTATATGGACTACATATTCAGACGGAAGGAAGGTAAAAGAAGAATACAATAGAGATGATAAGCGATTCATTGGGCTTCCATTCACATTGAACGGAGAATTCGGTCTTATAGCGGAATCACGAGGAACACGAGTAGATACAGGAGAGAGCTACGTTACAAAAGAATACATGGACGGAAGTGTATGGACTACATACGCAGACGGAAGGAAGGTGAAAGAAAAATACTATGTTCACGGTGAATTTATACGGTTCACTCCGGGATTAAGCGATGGGTGCATGTGGGCTCCATACAAAATAAACGGAAAGAGTTTAAAAGAAATGGAGGAAGATTTGCACAAAAGAACATAAGGGAAATGATGCTAGCGGTCTTGGCAAAAAGCGGCATTACATTGGCAGATTATGAAAAATAAATGCAAGCGGCGGCCCCGTATCGCTTAATGACTTGTATTTATTGCCTGATGGCAAGATTGCGGGACTTCCGCCGGAGTTGGACAATCTGATAAATTCAATGGAGCCTTCTTATTTCGGCCAAACACGGCAAGAAATTGAAGAAAGGGCAAGAGAAACTTATGACATTCTTAAAGGATTCAGCCATCGGTCTCACAAATTTACAACGGATGAGGAGCAAAGAGCTTTTGATGCAGGAGACAAGGAAGGATTCGTGAAAGCTCATGTTGAAAGTGCCATGCAAGATTCGAGAGGTTTTAATCTCAAAGTTGCGCTAACCGAAATTCTAAAAACGGGCGTGAATAATATTTCAGACGCAACTGCAAATATGGTTTTAGGAAGCGGAGGACTTGTGTTTGGGTAAAACGGCAACAAACAGGCAGATCGAGAATGGTATACTGTTAATGCCGTTACTCAATGTTGGTCACGATTAGCTTTGGAACAAAATATAGAAAATCAGTTACGCAAAAGGCACTCCGTTCCACCCCGGGAATTCTTGGAAAAGAAAATTTCTAAAAATATCCTTCGTTTTCTTGCAGTCACTCTAGCCCTAGGGCTGTTTGTTCCTCAAGCCACTTTTCAAAATCCATTGCGTTACAGGATAATCTATAAGCTTGCACTATATTTTTAAGAATCTTTTTAGTATTTTGATGTTCTGCCCCAAGTTTATTTGAAAATATACGGTAAGATCTTATATGCCATTCAAGAGCTTTGGTATAATTGTTCTGGTCGTAAAAAACTACCGCTATGTTATTATAGGTAGTTGCAGTATTCGGATGTTCTTTGCCTAAGACTTTTTCATAAATTGTAAGAGCATAACCATAATATTCCAAGGCCTTTGCATAGTTACCTTGTGTACGAAAAATTTCTGCCATATTGTTGTAGATACCAGCAGTATTTTTATGTTCCTTGCCTAAAACTTTTTCTAAAATCGCCAAAGCATAGTCATAATATTCTAACGCCTTGTTATAATCACCCTGATATTGAAGAATCATCGCTATATTGTTATAAGTATTTGCAGTATCCGAATGTTCTTTGCCTAAGACTTTTTCGCGAATTGCCAAAGCATAGTTGTGATACTCCAATGCTTTGCTATAATCGCTCTGTGCACGAAAAATTATTGCTATATTGTTATAAGTATTTGCAGTATTCGGATGTTCTTTGCCTAAGACTTTTTCACGAATCGCCAAAGCATGGCCATAAAACTCCAATGCCTTGACATAATCACCTTGATTTTCGAAAATTCCACCAATGTTGTTATAGGTATTCGCAGTACTCTTGTGTTCTTTGCCTAAGACTTTTTCACGAATCGCTAAAGCATAATTACAATACTCCAGTGCCTTGATATAATTTCCCTGACTTTGAAATACTCCCGCTATATTGTTATAAGTACTTACAGTATTTATATGCTCTTTACCCAACACTTTCTCACTAACTACCAAAGCATGACCGTAATACTCCAATGCCTTGACATAATTGCCCTGGTCTTGAAAAATTCCTGCCATATTGTTATAGGTACTTGCGGTATCAGGATGTTCTTTTCCTAAAAATTTCTCACGAATCGTCAAGGCATAGTAATACCATTCCAATGCGCAGTTGTAATTTCCAAGGTAATAGTTTCCAAAACCTCCCATATGGTATAAATATGCTATACGTTCTTGATCTTCATGGGTTATTAGAGTCGTTTTTGTGATATCCAAAAAAGCCTCTACATGGGGTGTAAGCCTTGAAAAACAGTTATGACTTTCAATATTTCCATACTCAAAATTATACGATTTTCTGAAAAGCGATAAGCAATACTGTGCCCATTGCAGATCATTACCTATTTTATTTCGCACGATTTCTTGCAACAATCGGTGCATAGAATAACCTTTTCCATCTTCCTGTTTCTTTAAAAGAGAGTATCGTGTTAATTGACTATAAATATCATTTCTTTTCAAGCGATCTGCCATCATTTTTTTCAAAGGTGATGGTAATATTTCTGAATTTTCGCTAAACAACACTTCATCAATATCCTCCGGTGCCATATAGGAACACAAATACAATAGCTGCAAAGAAGCCTCTTGTTCTATCTTTTTGAAAGATATTTCCAAAGTTACAGCAATTGAATCTTTATAGTTAACCACTCCGTCGACTTTTTCTAATACTCTAAACCCGCAATCTTCAAGTAGAGACAAATACTCAATATATGTAATCGCATGAATTTTAATATAGGCTGCCGCTTGTTCCAAAGCTAAAGGGAAATGTCCCAAACGGGCCGACAGCTTCGAAGCATTTAAAGAATCTTTTATTTCCGTGCGTTTTTCTAAAAAAGCAATGGCCTCTTCTTCTTCAAAAATATCAATATTAACTATTCTTCCTATATAATGCAGCCTATCTCTCGTAGTTATTAAAATGTTTTCACGGTTGTTTCTTGGCAGCCAGGTAGTATCTCCAGTTATACTGTCTGCGTTATCATAAATAAACAGCCACTTGCTGTGAGAATCCATCCAATTTAAAACGGTTTCAATAATCAATTCACTATCTTGCTGTTCGCTATTCAATAGTTTCGTTCTTACCGCAAAATCTTTATATGCCATTAATACAGTAGCCTCTGTTTCAGCCTGAACCCACCAAATACAATCATATTTGCATGCATATCTATAAGCATATTCTAATGCCACCTGAGTTTTTCCTAATCCACCCATTCCTGTAATAACCTGCGTGAGCAAGATGGCGTTGCCGCCTTCAAATCCAGAGCAAATGTCTTTGAAAATACTGTCTCTGCCAGTAAAATATATATTACGGATAAATGGCAAATTGTGAAATGGCAGACTGCCAGGAAACCGTACTTTAAGGGTTCCTGGATAAGAAGGACGATTACGAGGAATATCTTTTATATCAACACCATTCAAAAGGCGTTTTTCTGCGACATTTTCTTCTGCATCAAATAAATTAATATAAATAATACCAGCAAGCAAGCCTTCAGGTTCAGCATCAGATATTTTTACAGGTATAAATAACCGCTTTTCTCCACTAGGGTCTTTCGAAAATGCCGAAGCCCATTCTGCTTGACAATATAATGAAGTAAGGTAATCTTTGGACAATACGGCAATAAATCTTTCAGATTGTGTTAAAGCATTGTGCATATCCAATACAAAATTATCGCCCGGACGAAAATCCCATGCTTGAATATAGCTGGAATAGCCATTTTGTTTCAATACGGCTGCAATCCATTTTGCCCACTGCTTGTCAGCCTTATTGTAACTTATAAAAAAATCTCTTTTGTCTTCATTCTTTTTCATAAGCTCCTTTTAGAAGGTCGCTACGAAAATAGCACTTATAGGGCTGACAAAATTCAGCCCCTCCAAGAGCTAATTTTCCAGCAATCGTTACATTTGCACATAATATAGAAAAATTTCAACTTCACTTAATATAGCTCTTCTCGTAACAAATACTTATCTTTATCAAGTACTAACGCTTTATTTGGCATAATTTCTTTATCAAAATCTTTTTTGAGAGAATTAAAATCCTTCACAAATTGATTTGCTTGAAAGCATTGCTTTGATAAATTGAGATATGTTATATAGAATGTCGTTAAATTATATTTTTTATAATACAACGCCACATAAAAATAGAAATATCCTTTTGCCACAATATTTGCATCTGGCAAAAAACTTATATTGCTTGCAAGATATTGATAACATTTTTCATTATTATTCGACAACAAGTAAGCCATTGCTAATTCTTGATTATGTTTAAAAATATTTTGTTTATCACCAAGGTTATTTACGATTTGTAAATTTCTTTCTAACCGCTCAATAGCATTCTTGTATTTTTTCAACTGTATTTCGCAACGAGCAAGGTTAAAGTTTGCATTGCTTAAACTAGTAATATGCGGCTGCGTTTCTAATAAAGATATATTTTCTTTCAATGCACCTTCTGCCTTACCCCACGCCTTTCTATGCATATAAATAAGACCTTGTAGATTATTTATATAATAGACAAGATCTGTCTCGCCAACATTATGCACACTCTCTATGGCCTTATGAAGATAATACTCAACCTGTTTAAGTTTTTTGTTGTTGTTTCTAAATATTTCCGATGCGAGCATATAATATGTTCTAGTGATACCACCTATATAACCACATTTCTTCTTTAACTTTATGCTTTTCTTGAAGCATTTTATGGCAGAAGTTAAATTACTTGATGAAGAATAAGCGGATCCTATTTGATGCAATGTTTTTGACATACCCAAAACATCATTAGTTTTATGTTCGATTCTATATACTGAAAAATAATACTTTATAGCTTCCTTATGATTAAAATATCCATCTTCATAAATACGCCCTAAATTATATGTTAAATCAAGCAATCGTTTTAAGTACAAGTCTTCTGGAAAATCATGTTTGTTACCTTTAAGTAATTCAATAGTATCTTTACACAGATGTACAAGATTATCGCATTCTTTTTGATCTACTCTTACTCTAGATCTAGATAGAACATAATTGTTGACAATAGAAATATATAAATCTATTCGCTTTGGCTCTACAACTTTAAATGCTTGTGTGATATACTTATTGCCAAGCTCAAATTCATTCATTGCATTACATATTCCACCTGCAATATATTTTTTATGAACACTATCAAATTTTGACGCCCAATAATCAAGGTGCCTTTTCCATTCTTTCTTTTTGGGGTTTGCAATAGGAGTGATTTTGTATTTAGCAAAGCAAAGATCTGACATAAAACTAAGTGTGTCAATATTGATAACATACCCATCAATATGCCTTCCAAAAAAATGGTTATTGTCCTTTTTATCCGTTAATAACTGAACATTATCAGCCTCGCTCTGTTTGCATTTATGGTCTATTACGATTATAGCTTTATTAACATTAATTTTTTTGATAAACTCATTAATATCAAATTTATCTGAAAAACTATAACCTAATATAAGAACTGTATCGTGCAATCCTGTAGAAAACAATCTTTCTATAGGAGGTTTACGTTTTATCAAATTTTCATTAGAAGCTATAGTCTCTATGGTTGTCCTGATAGACTCTTTTTTATCAATTGTGCCATGAATTTTTATTACATTTTTGCTGTGTGCGGGTTTTGATAATTTAGCAAACCCTTTCTCGTCATAAAAATAACCATAGTTTTCTTTCGTAAAACCTTTAACTTCAAGAGCTTGTTCAATTAAACAATCGAAATTTGTTGTGTATAATTCAGTTGCCCAGTCAGTAGCCATCATTTGAGCAAGAATACTGTGTAAAGTATTTGGTTCTCCATTAGCAAATATATCCATTATAGAATAATCATTTCCGATAAAGCTGAATATGTGTTCCATCATTCGTTCAAACGGTATATTTCCATCCTTTTCATCAGAAATCAATTTTTTCAGTTTAGAAACATCTTCTTTATCATAAAAGATAGGCAGAAAGTGGTCGTAAAATTCGGATACTATAGGCAATCCTGAATCACGGGATATACCTGCCCCTGCAAAAATGGCTATCTTTTTATCTAGCAAATCATTTATGATTTCTTTATGCGTCATATTGCTTCTGCCAATTCATTGTTTATCCAAGTATTCCTGATTGCTGAAAATTCATTCTTATTAAGGCAATGCTCTTTCCAGTATTTTACATATGTAGGCATTTCAAATTTATTTGCATTAAAATATTTTTTTAATGCAAATACTAATTTAATTCCAGATATGCAGTAGCTATTTTTTTTGCGAATATTTTCTTCGTCATCTTCATTACAAATTTCTAATTCTTTTAACATATATTTTAATCCAATATTTATTTCATCAATAATAGGCTGCTCTAGATACTGTGGACATATTTTTACCATTGCAGTCGCTATATCAAGAATTTGATTCAAGTTCGTTCCTGCACGATATTTTATTTTTTGAGAGATTATAGAAACAAATGCCGTAAGTTGTTTATTATTCTGCCTAATAAAAGCTTCAATAGCACTAATAGCATCTTTCATAATTTCTTCATTTTGAGACAATAGTGCATTTTTTATGCTAGAAAATATTTCATCTTTATCATTCGGAAAGATTTCAATAAATGCTGCTCTAGCTGCCAGATCATTCATTTTGTAGTTGTGAAGTTCTTTAAGCAAAACCGCTATGCTTTCAGTATATTTTCCGTCTATCAGTTCAATATTTGGTGCAAAAATATAAACAAAAAGATTTATCATTTTTGAGAAACGTGCTTTGAATTCATCTTTTATTGAAAAAACATAAGAATCATTTTCATTTTCTAATAAATATTTTTTATCGCATTTCCACCAATTCAATATCTTTATAAGTAAATTATTTAGGTGACTATCATTCCATTCGTACGAAATTTCATCGCAAATAAATGGTTCAAGAATATTAGTAATAACAGAAGAGTTCCCATGAGTTATTTCTATCCCTTCTCTTTGAGATGAATCTTTGCCGAAATAAATGTCAGTTTGGTCAATATATTTTTTTAACAACTGAAGAGGGGTTGAATCAAGTGTCTTTGGGTATGGAAACCACAAAAATTTAAACTCCTCAGAATCCATATCGGCTGGAAAGCCATTTTCTCTTCGCCTTTTCCATAATAAATCAGCAAAAATTTCCGCCTGCTTGTCTGTTAATTGCCTATACCGCCAAAGCACAACAAGACGAGTCAAATATTTTTTTCTTATATTTGAAGAAGTTTTTGCGTTGTAAACGCTCGCTTTCAATAGTTTGTTTATTAGATTTGCATCAACTTTATCTTCTATTTTACCTATATTTTCAATGCTAATCCACTCAAATGGATCTGGATGTTTATCAATATAAATGTCTGGAATTATCGGAAATTCTAAAAAAACAGGAAAAAGTTGTTGCAGTTCTTTATTTGAAAAAGAAGTTATAATACTTTTCATTAAAATTGAAACATCACCATAACTACCTTTTTTTTCGAATGAATAAACATAATCCTTGAGGAAAATTAATATTTTCTTCTTAACATCATAACTATTCTTGCAACAAAGACGAGCCAAAATTTGCGGAAGAATTATTGCTAAATTAATAGCTAAATTTTTACTAAAAAATACATTTCCATCCTTAAACTCAGTAAAAGACTTTTTTAACACATCTAGAAATTCTTCGCTCATTCTGTCTGCATATTCTTGATCTATTTTTGTCAATGCTTTTATGCTAAAAAGTGCATCTAAGTTTCTATTATTTCCTGTGCGAATAAGAGTTATTAATGCCAATTTTGGTGAATAATCCGCAATACTTTCTAGGGCTTTAATTGTTGCGTCATTGCTAAATGTTATTCCAGAAAGCTTAAGGGGAATGCCTATTTCCTCCATATATTTTAAAAATGAGTAAGCTTTTAATATATATTCATTTTTTTCTAACTCCATATGTTTTATTTGCTGATAAGGCATTTTAAAAAAAGTTTCATATTGCTCTTTTTCTCTCCATGGATCACATTCATACTTGATAATTTCCCGCCAGCGTCCTTCATATTCTTTCCGTTTTTCATTACTATGATTTGTAAATTTTGAGTATCGTATGCTAGATTGAACATAATCTAACAAATGTAAAATGTATGCTTCTTGCGATATATCATAATAGTCATCTTTAACAGGGGTCAAAAATAAATTACACCTGACTTGTTTTAATGAATTTTCAAGAATTGACTGTGCCTCTTCTAAATTGCCTATTTCAGCAACTAATCCAGCTCTTTTTGCTTCCCAATACGGAAGTAAAGGATTGCTTATCCAACACTCTAATTCTTTTCGTAGTGCACAAACATCTAACGAAAATAATTGCTTAAGGCATTGCTCATAATGATATTTTGCATTTTGTTCTGGTGATAAAAATTTCTTTATTTTACTTATTCTTGCCGATAAGATATTTCAATCATCTTCCTTTTCTTCTTGCCGATAATGAGTCAATAAAGACAATTGTAATTCTATCCAATAAATGCTTATCTCTTCCCAATCTACATCAGTTTGTTCTTTTGGCGTAAGACTGTCGGAAATCTGTAGTATGTCAGGATATGGATTATATGAATCAATACTTAACTGATAAGCCTGTATCCATTGAGGCAACAAAGGATACAATGATTTTTCTAACCGCCAGTTGAATTCATAAAGAATTTTTATAGCTAAAGATTTTTCAATCTTTTCAATATGATAAATAAAGTGAGTGTCAAAAGTTCTTTGTAATGATACTCTATGGCTATGTGGCATTATTAACCAATTAGGATAATCTTTTCGCGTTTTTTCCCATATTTCAACAGCTTTTGTTGCCCATAGTTCAAATCCATTAGAAAAAGAATTAATACTAATAGATTCTTCATTTGGCCATTTTCGTTTTTGCAAACATTTCAAAAGAAAATCAAAAAAAAGTGACAAAGCTTCATAATGATCTGTTGAAAAAAAAGAAATATCTATTGGGATTATATTTCTATCTTCCAATAATTTTCTTTGTCCTGTTGAAAGAGAGAGAATTCCAATTAAATACATTTTGAGTGAATTTCTTTTACCTAAATTATCTCTGATCCAACCTATCCAATTAAGAAAATTTGGATCATCTCCCGAAAAGCCAATTAAACAAAGCGTATTTTCCAGTAGTGATTGTTGAACAGTATTTACAAAAGGAGCATTGTCTTTTGGATATGTTCGAAAATCTTCTTCTGTTATGATAAAAGGGCGTTGTGATGGAAAGCTTCCGTGTAATTTTATTATTCTTGGTTTTGTTGACAAGATTAAGTCTTCACTATTTACAACAGGTTCATATCTAAATTGTGATATATTCCTAGCAGCACGTTCTAGTAAAGTATCGTAATTTGTTGTAAATACATCTGTCCATGGAAGACTTAATAATTTTTCATGCAATTCTGAAGGTTGAAATTTATCATCAGGCATATTAGACTTGATGATTTTATTTAATGTTGGCCTACCAAAAGTAGCTTCCACTTCACTAGCTAACTTCAAAGGATTAAGAAATTCTTTTTTATTTGTATTTCCTTCATTAAGCTTATCAAAGAATTTCTCTGCTAATTCATTCCATGATGGAATTTTTCTCGTGTTATCATTTCCTTCGGCATTTTTACTAAATCCTGCCCCGACCATTAGGCTTGCGTGGCGTTCTTGTAATCGTTCTGCTATTTCGGTCAGATAAATTTTAATGTTTGGAGGAATGTTGCATTCGGATTTATTATTAGACATTATACAATCCCTTTCAATGTTTGAATGTGATATAACAACATTTATTTTTTGAAATCTCAAGCATATTCAAACCTCCTTTCATACTTCTGGATATCTTTTACAATTTTTAAATCATAACATTGGCTCATATGCTTACTCTTAAAAATAAAAAAAACAAACATCTGTTTGCCCCTCACTATTTATCAAAAGACCCTCTACAGGAGGCTCTCGAAACTTCCCGAAATAATTATAAAATGCCGAATATTGACTTGCAGTCATAATCCCGAATATAGAAAAAGTTCGGAGTATAGGGTACAGGCAATCCCAAATTTTGTGGTTGAGCATGGGTTACAATGATTTTAGAACGAAACCTCAATACATACGGGAATTATAGCGACAAATCACCATATCTTCCTTCCCAATATGAATATATAAAGTTCGGCAGGTAATTTCAAGATCCCAAAAATGGACTCAAACCGTCCATAGCAATCAGAAATGCATTTGAAACGGCATTGTTCGGCTATATGAGGCACTTGAAAACCAGTTTCTACCATCGTCTGGTCACCAATAAAAGTGCTGTTAAAACTAATTCAATTTTATATATTTAAAGCATGGAAAAGAACTCAAAAGGAGAAATTATGGCAAAGGAAGTTACATATAAAGAAGCTGGACTAAAAAAGGAAGATGTTTATTCATTAGTATTTAAAGAAATGATAAAATATCCTGATGGATTGGCTATAAAAGATATTTATAAAATAGTTAATACTGAATTAGCCAAGAAATCGCAAATTCTTTCACCAGCAGGAGAAAAATCCTTAAGAGCATTGATTTGTACTAATTGTGATAGAGATGGATTTATTCATCCTTATGAAAAAGGAAAAAACTGGAGATTAACAAATAAAGGAAAAAGAATAATTGAACAACAGGGGCAAAAAGAAAAAGTTATTAATACTGAAACTGGAAAAATTGAAGATGAAATACCAAACACTATAAAAGGAGAACTTCTTGAAACATACATATTAGGATTATTAAAAGAAATACACCCTTATTACTCATGGTTTCATCAGGGCAAAAAAGATAAAAAAAATGAACGAGGATTGGATTTAATTGCAAATAAAATTGGGGAAGGGCACTCTGAATACAAAACAATAGGTGTACAAATTAAAAATCATAAAGAAACTTCCGCTCCAGAAGATACGGAATGGTTAAAATTTCTTGCAGGTTGTTATGTAAGACATATTGAAGAAGCTATATTTATAACTACAGGAAAATTAAAGCCTGAGCAAAGACGTGAAGCTGGCGAAGCAAAGATAACAGTTATTGAAGGTCTTGATGAGTTAAATAGAATAGCAAAATTGTATAAATATAAGATTTATGATGAATATGGAGAATATGACGAATACACTAAAGAAGATTAATAAAAACGGAGGACTTTATATATTATATATTTCGAAAGGAGATATGGTGACTTCTGTTCAAGCTTGGAAATGCTTACAAAAAGTTATGCTGCCCGTGAGTGGCAGCCCCATGCAAGTACCGCAAACAAGAGCCAGATACGCCCATTATAGTGGCTTTTTTGAGCTAGACCGCCAAAGAATTCAACAAGCTACCCAATTTGTCTTTGATTTCCTTAGTATTAGGTAAAAGGTTGCTATATTTCTTAGGGAGTTTCGCTGTCGTAGTGTATGTGGCAACCCCGATGGGCATAGAACTGTTTTTAAGAGAATACTCAACAATGGTTCTATTTTTCTCCCTGCAAATGATAATGCCAATGGAATCATTCTCATTAGGAAGCTTCACCTTGTCATTCAAAACAGACAAATAAAATTCCATCTTGCCTTTTTATTCCGGCAAAAACTCGCCTACTTTTAGCTCTACGGCTACCAAGCACTGCAATTGCCTGTGAAAAAGAAGCAAGTCTATAAAATATTCTTTGCCGGAAACTCCGTTTGCAATTCCTTTGAGAGAATTGGAACAATGAATTTGCTTCAGCTTTCGGACTGTTTTCCTGAAATGCTTTTCCCTATACCCCAATATAAATTCAGTAAGTGCGTATTTGCAGTTTTGCTAACGAAACCGAATTTTTATTCCCTATCGCCATAGAACAAATTAATTCTCCTCTCAAAAATATTTTTGTAAATATAGTAAATTTGGAATAAGCCACGAAGTCCGGGCTAGAAGGGTTAGCGGAAAACGCCGCAGGCGGTTGCAGCGAAGGGAAGGCTTTCCCTTTTACGACAATTTGCTTGCCATAATCAAAGTTAGGTTATTTATCAATTTGCTTAGACAATAAATCTCGCAGTTCTTCCAAATCGGGTAAATATAATTGGTATTTTGAAACAAACAGATTATTGTTGTTCCCATACATAGCATATTGAACCATCACATCGTTTTTTTCTTTTGCGAGAATAATGCCTATTGGCGGGTTATCTAAATAATATGCGACCAACTTAATTTTCCAGACACTGTCTGGAAAATTGGGAATTGCGCATAAAACAAACGCATGTTGAACAAATTTGATTTTGAAAAGCCTTTGCCATGCGAAGCCGTTAAATCTTTGGAAAGATTAACCAATAATTGCTCGCCATACTTTGCTCGTGTATTTCCGTCCTGTTCAAATTCAACAATATATTTGCCAACAGTCCAGTATGCTTCAACAAGAGTTTCATTTATGGCGGTAGCTACACGCCTTTTAGCCTCTTCTATCGCTGAAGAAATCTGCTTTATTAGCGAATTATATTTTTTATCGCCGCTGAATTTGCTCACCTTGCTCATTGGCTTGAAATATAGAAATTATTTTGCCACGAAGCCTGGGCTAGAGAGGATAGCGGAAAATATCAGTCTCTATTCTACAAAATCAGCCATATATTTTATTTAACAAATCAACCCAAAATACCTCGCAGCCCCATAAATTCCAAGCGCAACCGCCATTCCTCAAGCAAAATTTACCGAATTTGGGCATGTTTTTTGCATGTCTAAACAGCAAACAGTTTTAACATAAGGATTTTCCTATGCAAATAGCACATGCACACCACAATCACGGCTCTTTTGCCGCACATCATAGCAAAACGGCGGCAAATGCCAAAGCGAAACACGCCGCTTTCGGCACAATGCTAAACCAAATGCAAGCGGCTTCGCACACGCCAACGGCAAAAACGGAAACGGCACACCCAAAACCAAACTACGCCGCAATTATGAGCGATGTTGAAGAGAAGATAAAAGCGGAAATCTGCAAGAAGGCAGCGGAACAGCAAGAAGCGGCATCGCAGGAAGCCGAGCAGCCAAAACCCGGAGCAAATTCGCAGGCAGCTGCGAATTCGGTTAACGAGATTATGGCACTGTTGGTACGGCCCCCAATGGAAATAATTCCACATTCTCGTACAGCCAGACCAACCCCAGCAGCAGCATATATATTTGTACCAGATGTGGGAATAGTCGAAAAAAAAAGCAGCGCAAGGGCAAGTGAAGGAGCCAACTCAAGTGAATGAGCCAACTTATCGAGAAGTAGCGGCTGCTCATTTGATGAATGATATAAAAGCGGCTTTAGCAGAAAAGGGAATTACAATTTCGCCAAATGAAAAGTTCAATATAAGCGTGGACAAATACTTCAATGTTACCGTAACGGGAGATGATAAGGAAAAAGCAAAGGCTATAGAAGATGTGCTTAATTCTCCTGCCGATGGCAAAAATTGGGGCTTATTGTTGCAAAAGAAATCTATTGAGGATGAAATGCTGCTGAAAGATAACAAATACAACATATTCTTCCCATCCGACGAATATATAGCTAAAGTCAATAAAATGCTTTTGGAAAATTACATAGCAAATGCAAGCGGCGGAGCTGTTTCACTTGATGATTTGTATTTATCGGCTGACGGCAAGATTATGGGTTTGCCACCCGAGCTGGATGAGCTTATAAATTCAATGGAGTCTAAATATTACGGGAAAACACAGCAAGAGTGGGAAAAACAGATAAGCGAGGAATATGATAGCCAGAAATGGCTTGACGCAGAAAGCCTTAAACGGGAAAAAGAGTGGTTTTTGTATTGGAACTCAGACGAGCCTTCAAAAGAGTGGAAGGATGAATATTATCAAAAGCCTTCTTATATGGTTTTTGATATTCCTAATGCAGATGAGGCTATAAATGCTTACAAAGCAGGGAACAAAGAGGAATATGTGCGGATTATTGTTGATGGTTTAATGGAAAATGCGAAATCCGTTGACCTCAAAAATACACTAACCAAATTCTTGGGAAACGGCGTAAATAATACTCCTAGCACAGCAACCGCAAACATTGTTTTGAAAAACGGAGGGCTTGTGTTTGGGTAGGAAGGTAGATCACGACAAAACCGCTACTTTTTTGTTTTTGGCAGTCTTCTTTGCAAGCTTCCGTTGTTTTATTCTACCTGCAATTTCTTCTATGGAAGTGCTTTTCTGCAAGCACGAATGAATATTCTTGCTCTGATTTCCTGTTAGCTTTCATGGGGAGCTTCCTGAGTTAAGTGTTAGGGTAAAAAACTGCCTATTCTCCCCCACATACCGCAGCAACGTTGAAAGCGATTGGTGGTAGTCGTCTAGCGGAACAGCTTCGTTTTCCTTGTGAAAATAAATTTCATTCGCTACCTGCAACAAATCGGAGATGTTTATATCCTGATCGGTATTTTTCTACTCAAAAGCCGGTTCATATTCCAAAGCTTCCATTCCTCGCTTGCCTATATAACAAAGTTTCTCCAGCGGATTCAAAGCGTTTTGTGAAATATTATTTTTCAGCAGCCACTGCAAAAACATTTGAGCTATGTGAATATACACTTGGTGCTGGGCAATCCAAAAATACTCCGCAGCAATATGTATTGCAAGCCGCCGCCCAAACCGAGCTTGTTTTCGATGGCTGAAAATACTTGAAGTCAAAAAAAGGGGGCTCGGCATTTTATTGCTCCAATAAAATGACCATTGGAAACGATTGTATTCAACGCTCTCTAAAAAGAGATATTTTTTAATGGGCCACCAGTGAGTAAATCAATACAAAGTTCTTTACAAGGCCAGAAGCGATGATTGAGATAATGGATCAATTCTCCAGCCAATCCAACGCATTTAAAACTTTTATGCCTTTATGCTCTTCCTTGAAAAATTTATCCATAGTGAGCAGAAATTTCGGATTATGATCGCTTATGGCATCCAAGGCTTTAAGTTCCCTGCCAAAAGTTGCTTTATCGCTCAACTCCTGTGCCACTTGATAATACTCAACCGATCCATTTTTGGCCGCAACAAAATCAACTTCGGAATCGTTGATCTTTCCTATGCTAACTTCATAGCCACGCCTGAGCAATTCCAAGTACACAACGTTTTCAAGAATATGGCCAACGTCACCTTCCCGGCCTAGCAAAAAATAACGAAGCCCTATGTCTGCCAGATAATATTTCGCATTCGTTTTCAAATGCTGCTTGCCCTTTATGTCATAGCGGCTCGCTCTGTGCATAACAAAAGCATCCAATAAACCGTCCAAATAATTTTCTATAGTCGCAACATCTATTTTCAAACCTTCTGCCTCAAGCATGTTTTTAATATTGCGAACGGAAGTTTCACTGCCAATGTTATCGAACATGAATTTTATAATCCGCTGCAAGCGAGAAACATCTTTTACATTTTTGCGCTCCACAATGTCTTTCAAAACTATGGTGTCAAACAAACCTTTCAGAAAAAGGCGTATCTGCTCTGTGTCCCATCTGGCATCGCCTATAAAAAGCGGGTTTTTGGCCGCCGTCATTTGAACGGCGTAAGGGAAACCGCTGTTGTGCAGGTAATCGTGGAAAATATCGTTTTTTGCCATGTTTGCAAACGGATATGCCGAGATATATTCCTTGAATGAGAGCGTAAACATCTGTATTGTTACATATCGCCCGGAAAGCAGCGTTGCCAGCTCGCCAGACAGTATTCTGGAGTTGGAACCCGTCAGGTAAAGGTCAACATTGTCGCGCAAGCGCAAGCTGTTCACTGCCCTTTCAAAGTCCGGCACGTTCTGGACTTCATCCAAAAGGACATAATTCATTTTGCCTTTTACCAAACGAGATTTTAAATAATCGTGCAGTTTTTTCCAGTCCAGCAAATCCGAAAAGTCAGCATCCTCAAAATTTATAGCCTGTATTTGCGAAGGCGCTGTCCCATTGCTTAACAGATGTTTTTGGAAAATCTTGAACATGGAGGATTTTCCGCACCTGCGAACTCCGGTGATTATCTTTATGGTATCTGCCTTGCCCTGCCACGAGAGCAGGGTTTTAAGATATTGCGGTCTTTCTATAAATACCTGCATTTTCCGCCTTTTTGGTTGATTTTGTAGAATTGAAACCTATAAAAGTGTCAAATTTAGGCATTTTATAGGTCTGTACTCGACAAACTTTGCTATTAAAGGAGAATTTAGAAAAAAAATGAGGGGAAATGTAAACATATGTTTGCAAAATGAAGCTTGACCCTTGACAAAAATGGAAAAAATTCTATATTTGCCAATCAACATACCCACCTTGCTTCCCGTAGGATCAGCTAGGTGTTTTTTATTTCTAGGAGGATATATGAGCAAGTATGTTTTGATTGGTATTCCTGCTACCGGCAAGTCAACCATTGGCAAGCGGGCTGCGGAGATATTGAAGATGCCATTTTACAACACAGATGAAATGGCGTGCGAAAGAATGACCCCGGAGCAACAGATGCGATTGCTTTCGCTCAGTGGCGTGGAGCGGTTTGAGCGCGAACAGTATGCAATTATTGTGGAGCTTGCCAAACTTGACAAGCCGGCAATAATAGAAGTCTGGCCGGAAAGCGCGCTAATACCTGAGCACATTAAAGTCATAAAAAAGATTGGCACCATAATCTATATAAAACGGGATATAGAGTCTGCGCTTGCTCAAGTTCGAAAAAGGAAGAATCGGATGTTTATGCAAGGCTTAAATACTGGCCACAAGATAGATATGCAAGCTGAGGCGGTGAAGCTTTATGCGAAAGAGATCTCTCACTATGAAGCATTGGCAGATATGACTTTGAATAATAATGGCAGCGAGAGGGAAGCCGTTGAAAAGTTAGTAGCCATGATAAGAGAACATCGCTAGGCAGGTGGGCTTTTGCTGTTAAGCTGCTGCATTGAAAAAGACAAATTGCTATATTATATGTATAAGTGTAAACATTTTGTCTGGGCAAGAATGGAAAAACGAATAGAAGATATTTTCCGCTCAAGTGGCGGAACTATTAATATGAGTTATGCTATAAGAAACGGCATATCCCGGCTAGCCTCTATCCCAAGCATCAGCGAACCGAATATGGCGATAACATCTTTGCGTTTCTCGAAATCGGTCATAAGCTTGATTTCGGCTCTATTTTATCATAAAATTACAATGCAAATCCCGCATTTTGTGTATGTAGCTATTCCCCGCAGAACAAGGCCAATAAAATTGGACTACCCCCCCGGGCTATGCGGACAATCGCCCGACTATGGATATAGATTTACTTGGAAAGACCAAAAACAGTGAACAAAATATTGCCTTTTACGCAAGAGTTTGCGTTGTGGATACAGAAGCAATGGGAAGCTTTTTGTAAGAGAGTGCTTGGAAATTCAAAAGATGTTTCTAGTAATTTTTTGGATATAGTAGAATGTTTGCAGAAATTTTTAGAACCGATAGTTTGGGCAATAACGGCTGGTGATGCTTATGATAAAAGATGGAATTTTGAAGATGGAATATGGGAAGCGTAACTGTTGAACAATTATTGGAAAAAGCGACTCAAAAGAAGTTGTGCAAAGGTTTTTTGATATTTTAAATAAGGCTATCTCTATGCAGAAAATAGATTGCAAGAAATTGTTTGACTATTGCAAATCGGAAATGTTGAAACCAAAATATGAAAGATTGGAGATGATAAATGGCTTTAACAATCAATCATAATCTTATTCCTCGGATGTTTCGCCGCTAGGATTTCTTTTTGCTTGGCTGTTGATACATGAGTGTAGATTTGAGTGGTCGTAATTGAGCTGTGTCCGAGCAGTTTTTGTATGTAACGTATATCCACATCTTCTTCCAATAACAGTGTAGCAAAAGAATGACGGAACATATGAGGAGTCACATTTTTATTATAATTCGCCATTTTAGCGTATTTCTTTACCATGAACCGCACAGATTGCTCCGATATTTTGTTGTTGAGCTTGTTTATAAAGAAATATCCTGTTGAGGCTATGGAATTGAAAAACGCTTTTTCGTAATCCAAAAGAGCCTTTATGACATCTTTGTTTTCAATTTGAATAACCCGCTCCCTTGAGCCTTTGCCGTAAATTTTGATATATCCGTCATTTATGCTAATGCATTCGGCTTTAAGCGAACAAACCTCCGATACCCGTGCTCCGGTTGCGAAAAGAAGCTCCAGAATGGCTATGTCTCGCATTGTCGTTTTTCGCTGGTATTTGCTTGCTGCATGGCTAAATTGAGCATAAACGCATTTCAATATTTTGTTTATGTCATTGAGCGGAATTGTTTTGGGCAGGATTAGCGGTTGTTTGAAGGTCGTTTTTATTTTTGAGAAAGGGTTGTGTTCAATGATTTCTTCAAAATAAAGGTAATTGGCAAATGCCTTTAGGGTGGCTATTTTTCGCTTTATTGTTTTGGGTTTGTATGATTTGTGAAGGTGTTCAATGAAGTTTATCAGTACTTCTTTTTCGATTTTATCGTTGGAAAAGGTGGAATATTGGCGTAAGTCTATGCTGTAGGCTTTGATGGTCTTGTTGTTGAGGCCTTTTTGGTATTTGCAATGTGCGATGAATTGGGTTATGTGGCGGGTTTCCATGGGAGAGCTCCTGTTTTTGTTATTGGGGATTATACTTAATTTTGTTGGATGGAGGTGGCAATGAAGGATAACTGCGAATTAT
>JGI24696J40584_12961609_pt1 | contig 23800 bp, 24 predicted proteins | sample TergutCo191P4_FD_40584 | JGI IMG/M metagenome (IMG submission 40584)
TAGCGATAATCATTGATCAGTTGGCGCAATTTAGCAGCGCGTTCGCGAGCGTCGTTTAAACTTTTCACTCTTCTATTGTATCAAATTTTGCACTAGTTTCGCTGTATCAAGTGCGATCATCAATTCTTCGTTGGTTTTAATAGTCAAAACTGTCGGTGTATCGGCGGCCGATATCACACCCTCTATACCCTCTCGTCCGATCATTTTGGCGTTTAGTTTTGGATCCAAACGATAGCCAAAGACAGTCAAGTGCTGCATGATCAGTTGTCGCGTGATCGCCATATTTTCGCCGATGCCCGCCGTAAAGATGATTGCGTCGACGCGCGGCAGTGACACCATCATGGCGGCGAGATACTTGGCGACGCGAAAAGCAAAAACCTCCAGCGCTAACTTGGCGCGAGTGTCGCCGGCCGTCATAGCAACTTCGAGATCGCGAGTATCGCTGCTGAATTCCGCCAGACCGAGCAGGCCACTTTCCTTGTTTAGAATATCCAAAATCTCATCGGCCGATTTGTCCAAAGTTTTCATCATAAATGGCACCACGGCCGGATCAACATCGCCCGAACGTGTGGCCATCACTAGGCCTTCCAGCGGTGTAAAACCCATCGAAGTATCAGCGCTCTGACCGTTCAGGACGGCCGCGACGCTGGCGCCGCTGCCCAAATGCGCGATGACAAAGGCGCTATCCTCGAGCTCCAACCCCAATTTTTTGGCCGCCGCCTGCGCCACGAAACGATAACTCGTACCGTGAAAACCGTAACGTCGCACACCATGTTCGCTGTACCAGGCGTTCGGCACACCGTAACGATAAGCATAATCCGGCAAAGTTTGATGAAAAGCCGTGTCGAAAACCGCCACTTGCGGCAGGTCGGGCATGACTTTTTGAGCTGCACGAATACCGATAATGTTGGGCGGATTGTGCAGGGGTGCGTAGGGCGTGGCGGCCTCCACGGCCTTGATCACATCCTCGGTGATAATCACCGAACCAGTAAACTGCTCGGCGCCATGCACCACGCGATGCCCGATCGCTTGTACGGATTCTTTTAGACCGCGCGTTTCGAGTTCGTCAAACACTCGCCGAACCGCGTCTGTGTGATCGTCGTTCGGCGTGGGTATTTGTTGTTTTTCGCCGTCCAATTTCACGATAAAGCACGCTCGAGAAGTACCCAATTCCTCTGCCATGCCAGATATCAGCACCTCGTGCGCCTCTTCGTCAATTAATGAAAACTTCAACGTCGAGCTGCCGCTGTTTAGAACTAAAATACTTTTCACAGTAACATCATTCTATCACATTTTGAGTTCTTTATGCGCGCGAAGTAGAACTTGGAGCAGAGTTTCGTAATTTTTGACATTAGTATCGACTTTTGTATAAAAGTAGATAATATTATCGACCACTTCGAGTGTGAAATCGAGATTGATTTGATCGTGCAAAAACGTCATGTAACTGGGGTGAAGTAGTTCAAAACTGGTGATTTTATCGATATCGGTGGCGAAAACGTCGTACTTTTTATTGAAATCCGCCCACTCCAGATCATATTTCTGGTAACCCTTTGGTTTACGATCCAACAGTTTGTTCTTCATCACAATAATTCCGCCGTAATTTTTTCCCGGCACAGCAATTTGACCAACCAGGTAAATTGGGTACGGTTTGTTGTTCACCTGGACATCAACATTCGGCGTATACGAATACATCTGGATCAATTGACCGCCGGATTCGCCAATCATGTAATTGTTAATGTCGGATTTATTGAAACCACCTCGATCAAAAATCACACCGCGCGTCGGCAGGGTCAGCGTGCCCCAATCTGGGAAATATTCCAGTTTGTGTTGCGTCGCGAACTCGCGCATACTATTGACCAGCATTTTTTCGCGAACTGTTTCTGGTTTGGTGCTCGCCAGTTTCAGTTCGCCGTTTTTTCCTTTATTAAAGGTCCAAGTTTCGCTAAAAATAACTTTGTCTTGCTTTAGAATTTGATTCGTGCGATCATCTATCAACACATCATCAGCAGAAGCATTATTGAATTTAATATCCAAAGAATCCGCCATGTCGCTGGTTTGGATCAAGCATCCGGGATCAGGATCGCGCACTTCGTTTCGTCGCCCCTGTTCTTCGAGCGCCCTAATCATCAATTCAGCGCGGTGGTGATATTCGGGCGTCATGTAGGTGCGCATAGCTTGAGCATCGTTTTTCGACCAATCCGCCTGATAACGACGGAAAATTTCGCTCGTTTTTTCGACAATTTCAGGTGGTACGTTAGAGGCGGCGTTTTTGTTTTTTTGGTTTTTCTTATGACTGTCAAGAACCACAACTACTATGACGAATACACAAAAAACAGCGGCGGCGCTAATAGCTATGATAGCGATCCGGGTTTGCTTATCCTGACAGTCTTTTTTCTCCTGGCCGGACAGGTCGGCGCACGGGTCCTCATGTTCGCTGCTTGAACCAGAACCTGAACTAAATCCACCGCCACCACCACCTCCCCCGCCACCTCCGGAACTAGAACCGCCACCGCCAGCTAGGGCGAGAATGGTGATCATACTAATAGTGATTAGGATATTACGCATCGTTCATTTCCTTTTCGCTTTAGTTTTGGTTGATTTCTTTGGTCGTCCAATGGGCGGCGTCGGATCATCGACCATTTTTCTATATAAAAGGTAAATATATGTCGCGCACCAAACAATAGTCAGTGTCGACAAAATCAGAGTAGTGATCGGCACTAGCGGCTGCCAAGTCAGTTTCAACCAATCATCAATCAATACCGCTGGAATCAAAATTACTAACCACATTAGTATCAACGGCAACATCATAAATAGCAGGCGCAACACTAATTTCAGGCGACGTCCAATCACCAAATCACCAGCCGCTCGCATGGCGCGGAATGGATACATACCCGGCAGCGTTACGATCACCAGAGCAATCAGCGACGAACATATCCAATAAAGTGTCATCACCGCCGCTACCGCTAGCGCGCACCATGCCGCCATGTTTTCGATTTGAATACCAGTGTTAATCCAACCAACAGCCGTCACGCTGGCATAAGCGAGCAACATTAGCGCAAATGGTAATAACTGGATTAGGATAAGTATTAAAATAACTACGCTACCGAGCACCGGCGCGCCACCAGTGTAGAGACCATCACGTAATTTTAATTTCTGACCATCGCCACTAACAATGCGTCGGAGCAACCAAATCAGCGTCAACCAACCGTAGAGAAACAACAGAGCCGACAAAATCTGCTGACCAGCGTCGGTTGTAACTGATCCACCAGACATGGCGTTCGATAGTAATGTCGAATATTTATTGAAAAAACCCAAATTCGGCACTTCGTTCAGCGCGTTGCGCAGCGCCGCGAAATTTTCCTGACTCATCAAACCAATAATTACTGTTGAAAGTAGTGCGTAGAGTGCGATAAATTTGATAAATAAACGTTTGTTTTTCCAAATCAAATTCCAAACTTCACCAGAAAAAGCAAAATATTTCCTTATACCGATCGCCCGTCGCGTTTTATCGGGCGGAGTTAAATAAAAACTGCGGTGCGGTCGCCGCGATAGAAAATCCCGCTGACGTTTCACCATTCTTCGCCAAATATCGCGAAAAAATCGACCCACAGCAAAAATCGGTCTGAATAGAACGAACGGTTTTTTCTTTTTCCCTTTCTTTGACATTACATCCTCGTAGCGTTCTTGCGCAGGCGCTTGATTCGTTCGTCCAGCGGCGGATGAGTGCGAAATAGCCCGCTGGCTTTCTTTAACGGATTAGAAAAGAACATTGAGGCAGTCGAGCGATTTTGCTTCTCCATTGGTCGACCGTGAGTTTTTAATTTTTCCAACGCCGCCGCTAACGCCTCCGGATCGCGCGTCGTAAGAGCACCCGACGCATCGGCCAAATATTCGCGTTGACGAGAAATCGCTAGTTGCACTAGGGTCGCCGCAATCGGCGCTAAAATCAAACCGACCAACCCAAAAATCATCAGGGCGGGATTTTTGTTATCACGATCACTCTTGCTGGAAAAGAGCATCCGCACCAACAGATCAGCCAACATACCGATCGCCCCAACCAGTCCAAACGCCACCATATTGACCAAAATATCGTAATTTTTAACGTGGCCCATTTCGTGCGCCAGGACAGCCGTCAGTTCGCGTTTGTTCATAATCTCCATCAGACCAGTCGTCACCGCCACCGAGGCCGTCCGTGGATTGCGCCCAGTGGCGAAAGCATTCGGCGAAGGATCCTGCATGATATAAACTTTCGGCATTGGCAGACCTTCGGTAATCGCCAGATTTTCGACAATGCGATAAAGTTCCGGCGCATCGCGTTTTTCAATTTCGCGAGCACCATTAATCGCCAACGCTTCATGACTGGCCAGGAAAAACTGAACCAGCGCGTAAATCGACGCAATCACCACGACCGCGACGGTCACTCCCCAGTCCTGATAAATATAACCGGCCAACGCCCCCAACCCGCCAATAATTAACAGGAACACCGCCATAATGACGACAGTGTTACGTTTGTTGGCACTGATGGCTTTATACATTAATTTGGGCAGTCCTTCTTTTCTCTATTAAAACGAGACTTTTGGCGCTTCTTCGATAGCTGCGCGATCTTCTACTTCAAAGAATTCGCGTTGTTTGAAACCAAAAATACTGGCAAAGATGTTGCTCGGGAAAGTCTGAATTTTAGTATTTAAATCACGCACACCGCCGTTATAAAAGCGGCGAGAAGCCTGGATTTTATCCTCAGTGTCGGTGATTTCACCCTGCAACTGCATGAAATTCTGGTTGGCTTTCAGGTCGGGATAGTTTTCCGCCACCGCGAACAGTGATTTCAGCGCACCCTCGAATTGATTTTCAGCTTTAGCAGCGGCGGCCGGACCCTCTTTGGCAGCCGACATGATAGCCGCGCGTGCTTTGGTGACTTCTTCGAAAACACCTTTTTCATGTTTGGCGTAACCTTTGACTGTTTCGATCAAATTCGGTATTAAATCCGCTCGACGTTTCAGTTGAACCGTGATATCGCTCCACGCTTCGTCGACGCGCACGCGCAGTTTTATTAAACCGTTATATATGCCGATGGTCATGATGATGAGCAGACCAACGACAGCTATGATTATCCAACCCCAAATTGGCATTGTTTTCCTCCTTAAAAATTGTTAACTATTTCATTATACATCATTTTTTGGTTTTAGTTAAAGGTTTTAGTTTTTAACCCCTTTCGACTATTTCGCCTTTTTCTAATTTTAAGTAATCTTTACCGATCAATGAAATTTCATTATCATTAACTACGACCGCTGCTTCGTCAGATATAACATAAACTGGCACTTTAGCAACTCTGGAATCTTCGATAATCCAGTTACCATCCTTGGTATTAAAATACGGATTATGCAGATGTGGTAAAATTTCTATATCTAGTAGTTCTGGATATTTATCGGTGTATTGTGCTTCCATATAAACATCGGTAAAAGTTTTGTGGCTCGGACGATGGCCCAGAACACATGATCCCGCCGAACTACCAACATACACTTTGGTTTTTAATAACTTTGATAAGATTTTAATAAATCCCGTTTTTTCAAAAACAGTCGCTAAATAATCTGTATTCCCGCCAGTCACAAAAATTACATCCGCGTTTTTTAGGCGTTTTTCCGTTTCGTTGATATCAAGTGCTTGAATATCAACTAATTCTATTTTTCCACCAAAATTATTCCGTATACCATCAATGTCTTCAAAAAACCAGCGGTGATCGCCGGGTTCAACAATCATCGCTTCGTTGATAATGGCAAAATTAATTTCCGCGGCGGGTTTGTCAACAAACTGGATGCATTTTTGCACTGTTTCGGGCGCGTTAAAACCTGATGATGCTAATATTGCTCTCATATCTGTACTCTACTTATATTCTACCATACTTTATGGTAAAATATTCGCATGGCATTAGTGAAAATCTACTCATTACCCAACAAAAAACAAGAATTGGTCGATTCGGTTGCTAAAAATATTAAAAGTGTTGTCGCAAAAGCGTTAAACACGCCAGAAATCCCGACCGATGAAGGTGGCGTTGAAACTGTGTTCGTGGAAGGTATAGATTTGATTAATATTGATTACATAATGGAAATAATTGCCATCGAGCGACCGAACCAACAACGAATCGCGGATAACATAATCGCTGATTTAAATGAGATTTACCCGAACATTAAATTTAGCGTTTACTTTAATCTGATTTCTGAAACTGGTATGGCTAACACGCCGCGTGATTAATATACTATTCTAAACACTTTATTTTGGTGTTTTACTGGCAGGGTGCAGAGGCGCTAAAAACAACCTTGGAACAACTGGAAATATTCTGACAATGAACTTTGGTGGCGATTGGTGAGGTGGACTTAAACAATTATGCTCGGGCTAGCGATCACTTTGCACGCCAGCGAAACAATAATAGCACGGATTGCTCTTTTATCGAAAAGCATTGTAGTACAGCTGAGAAGGTTTTTCGGAATGAACTACCTAATGGTGTAGAGGTTGTGTGCGAGATAAAGCATCGGCAAAAACGAAGCTTTAGCCAAGATGAGATTAGTGAGATGATCATGGATTACACCGAGAATCGGTTGACAACAAAAGAGATATCTAGCAAGTTCGCATGTAGCAGACAAACGATTAGCAACGTACTGAGACGAAACGGGGTGACAGTATCAAAGGTTCTGCTAAGCAACGATCAAGCTGATGAAGCAGTGAGGATATACGAGTCAGGATTTACCTTAGTTCAAGTCGGTGTGAAGCTTGGGGTGAGTAGAGACACGATTCAACGAGCGCTGATAAGACATGGTGTGCAGATTCGCTCTCAGTATTAGTGCTAAGGGAGTTCGGTTGCACGACGACGATACAAATCTCGGAACTATTTGGTGTTGAATAGGCATGCCCATAGTTACACCCAAACCTATTTCAGTTTCGTCATCTGAACCTAGGATACAATCGAGGTTGTCTCTCAATAACCTAAAAAAGTGTAGCGGATTACTAAGCGTTCATAAACACCCCAACTTATCCAACGAATAGACTGAGTGGGTATGGCTGGCCACAGATGCTGCATCCTGAAAGAACTGCTTACCGTACTATTTTATAAAGTGCATACCATAGGTTAGAAAGAAGTGCCTACCATACCTATGAAAAAAGACCTTGACTTTTGCAATAGAGCAGATCATTGTCGACTACTCTGAAGGAGGAATGGGTGTCTGTGAGATTGGGCGAAAGCATGATTACCACTTTTCAACAATCAGTAAAATTTTGAAAAGGAAAGGGGGTTGAGGCGACAAATCTAGAGAGTTATTTTTTAGACACTTCATAAACAGTCGTTATCGACAAGCACTATACAATAAATTCTGGTTTCGCTCATGCTGATCGCCGCGAGGCTCAAGTACGTCGCCGACAGCGAGTGGGGCTCGAGGCGTTATCTGGACGTATCGCTGCCGGAAGGGCGACCATGCCGATGGTCGGTGTAGGGGTCTAGGAAAAAGTGCGCAAGATTCTTGACAGTACCCGCCCGGGTACCTGAGCCCTGACACCTATCGCAGGAGCCTCGGTCTGGCGCCTGAGTTGGTACAAGAAATCGTCCGCACCCCCGTAGCGTTCACTTTTTTAATCACAATTTATACAATGGGTCTGTAGTATCTAATATTCTGTCAATAAAATTAGGTTTATTCGAATATAAATAAGACTGTATCTTACAATGTCCGATATTTTCACCATGTCTTTTAATTATTTCTTGTCGTATGGGATTCTCAAGTAACCGAGATAGTTTATTATCTACTAAAGAGCCTATCTCAAAATATTCATCTAATGGCTTATTTCCTATTCCGAATGCATATGGAGAAAGTAAAAGTTTTCCAGAAGGTGTTAGTCCCATAACATTTTTAGACATTTGACATGGATTTTCTGTTAATTCATCTGGATACAAATATTTCAAAGAGCAAATTAGATTTATTTTTGGATAGGTATATTTTTGCTCTAATTCTCTTAATGCGTTTATACTTGATCTATATTCTAAATTTGTAGGTACGTTTTCTTGATCCGTATTTCTACCAATAAAAGGAATAATACGCATTAATAATAAATTATTTATTCCTTCATTATGTAATGATAAATATAAGTCATTTAATAATTCGGGTCGCATATTATCTCTCGTTAAAACGCATTCTGCCTGAACAGAAATACCACTTTTTAAGAATTCCTTTGCTATGTGGAGATTCTCTGAAACATAACCATCACTTCTATAATTAAGATTTTTATTTTTGTACGGATTATCGTATGCACAATTGTATTGACTAATATAGGAAGATATTTCCTGAATATCTTCTTTTCTTATTCCCTTTGAAGTTGTGACTAAACTTAAGTTTCTCTTGCCAATTTTTTCAGATAACATTTTAAGGAAATTCATGTTATCATCAAGAAGTAAAGCATCTCCACCAGATATTTGCATTTCAAGATTTTTTATATCAAGATTATCGAATAGTTTAAGTTTTTCGTTAAAAGATAATTCCATACCAAGACTATGCAAGTAATCAGCAGCTTGTACATATAAGGGTTTAGAATTTCTTGCAAAAACGGTTTTATTACTTAGCGCATTTGTATATATTTCAATATTTTCCCCATTCTCTTTTATCTTTACGGAGTCTACACAACAAATAGAGCATCCATGAGGACACAAATATGTCATATTATATATAATTCCAACCATAATTATTACCCTAAAATATCTCTATATTTAATTGCAAAGGGATACAACACTTTTTCTCTGTCAATAATGTCTTGTGCACTTATCTTTAATCTTGATTGATTTTCTTCAAAATCAGCTAGTCGTTGTAATGATAATAAAAGTTCTTCACTTTTTATGTTGATATCATATAATAGAGAAGGTACAAACGAAGTATTAGTAAACTCAATTTCTCCAAATTCATATAAAATTGATGCTATTTGTTCATCTAGTATAGATTCTTTCTTTTTTAATATTACAATATTTGCCAGTATACGATTTAAAATTTTCTTATATCCTTTGTTAGGACAATTATCTAGATTGATACCTGTGGAGTAAGCACCTGCAGTAATGCCAAAAGTATTCACATTTATAAAATTCGATTCTAAGTTGTTTTTTTTTAAAACTGGCGCAATTGAATATGCCTCGTAATAATTATCATATTGAAGGTATCTTGACAAGAACGTTTCTATACCAAAACCGAATTCACAAGCTATTGGTTCATTTTTATTAAAAATGCAAACATATTGTCCAATATCTTCAAAATGCCCGTCTTTTTGTCTCAGAGAAAATGTTGCGCCAACTCCATTAATATCATTACCTAAACCATATTTCCATTTATAATAAGAATCTTTCTTACTATCGAATTCAACAGTATATACTTCTCTAAGATAGGATACTAAATCTACTTTTGATGATGGAGCATATATTTTCACAGTATCTTTTGAAACACCTAATAACTGGAAACATTCAATAATACTTTTTTGGAAAGGCAAAATATCTTTTACCTTTATGAATGTTCCTAGCATATTAAAGTATCCAGGAAAAGATGGTACATTTTTTTCATCAAAATTATCAGTTAAGCTATTGAGCCTTAAACATGGCTGATGAATATATAGTCCATCAACAGCTAAATTATCATTCAATATAAAATCTTTTAGTGGTGTTATAGTTGCACATGTAAAATATACAGTCTTATCCTTTGTGATAAGAGGGACAGAATCATATTTTTTTAACCCATGACGTTGAAAGACATTAAAAAAGATGTCTCTCAACGCAATATGTCGTTTATCCATATTAAGTACTCAACCTTCAACTTCAAAATCTCTATAAATCTGTGAAGGTTCCGGACCTGTGCTACCTTTATATTTACCATCATAAAGCACTATCTTACCAAGAGGCTTCCAAAAAGTAACTTGTCCGATTAGCATATTTCTATATATAATTACGGGTTGAACAGCGTGTAATTGTAACGTCCAGTTATTGATTGAGCCAATATCAATAAGATTTGCTGTTATGTGAACAAACAGTCCTAATCGACCAGTTGAACTTCTTCCGTTGATAATAGGTACGAAATAATTACTGCCCATTTTCTCCTTGATAAATCCCAAGTATACTTTATCAGGCTCTATTAGAAGACCCTCTTCAGGGATATCAATTCGTTCTGTCGGCTGCTGTACTCTTGTATCAAGAATATTGTTTCTATAAACAAATAAATAGTCACCGAGCCGAAAGTTGTATGAGTTAGGATTGAGTTGGTTTTCATTAAAAGGAGTTATGACTATCTCCCCTAATTCAACTCTTTGCTTAATCTCAGAACCTGTTAATATCATAATAGTCTTTCCCTAAAAAGCTTACTTTGTTCTGGTAATGAAAATTTCCAATAGTCTGAGGAATATATAAGATCGTCACTCCCCAAAATTTCCCAAAAGCTTACTTGTCCAATTCGCATTTTGGGGTACACTCTTAATGGTTGGACAACCGTTAATTCAAGTGTCCATGCATGATTAGTTCTAACATGCCCAAGAGGCGCACTAATCTGTAAGAAAAGCCCTAATCTTCCTACTGAGGAACGTCCTATTAGCGTTATTGCATATTTAGAACTCCCTATTGTTTCGTGCGTGCTTGCCAAATAGAGCCTGTGTGGCATTAGTAAATAACCGTCTTCTGAAAGCTTGATTTCCTTATACTGTGAAGGACACCTCGAATCTATTAGAGCTTCGCAAAATTCGTAAATCGTAGTTCCCAATCTATAATTGTACGAGTTTGGGTTTAGTAACTCGGTTTCGAATGGCGTTATCACAATGTTCCTCTTTGATATCTCTTCAAAGATTCTTTGTCCTGTAAGAATCATAATTATCTTCTCCGAAAGCGAATTAAAAGAGTTCAATAAATTTATTCGGGTAAACCGATTGTAGGTATCTAAGAACTAAAACAGAGTATTTTTGATATCTATGTAGTTCATTGCTGATATTCTTTATGGAATATAAGCGCGAATACAATGTATCAAATACCTCTTCCGACTCAATCCCTCGTAATTTGCAACAATTTGTTATTGTATCAAATGTATATTTCTTCATTTGATCCTCGGTTTCAATTACAATATTTTTCCTTGACTCATAAGCAACTTCATAGTTGGCATAAAGACTTCTGACGGTATCGTAATGACACATTGTAGGAGTAATGCCTATAATTTTCTTGCAATCATTAATTAATGGTTGTGGAATATCGTCATTACCATAGTACGGAGAAGCTAATATATAACCAGAATCTCTAAAGAAAGTATTAATCCTACGGAGTAAGCCGTTAGAGTCCTGAAAAAAAGCTAATGATGCACCAATCACAACATGACTGAATTTTTGCTCAAAGTTAAAAGTGCAGGCATCTCCAACAATGTATTGCAGATTACTTGTTGGTGAGTATAGTTTCTTAATTTGTTTGGCTGCATCTACTGATGATTCACAAATATCAATTCCAACTACTGAACAACCAGTAATTCTTGAAAGCTCTCTGCCAGAGAAGCCTGTTGTACATGCGATTTCAAGGATATGTGACTGTGCGTCAATATGCCCAAAAACAGACCATTCGTTTAGCGTTGACAACGATCCCGGAGGCACATTCCATTGATTGATGTATCCAACAAATTGTGTATACGTCATTTCGTTGATTTCTTTAATTAGCTGACGAGCGGTGTTCATATTATTGGATTCCTCTTTATAGGGTTTTAAAGAAAAACTTCGACGATATCAAGTTTGTTATAACTCACTTACTGTCGTGCTATTTTACTACATTGAGTATCCTGTCCATGATGTGAATAACCTTTTTGACATCGGTTCCAATTGTATTTGGAAATTGTCGATTGATTTCACTAATTAAGTCTTCTTTTGAAAGACCTCTCGTAACGGTGATTGTTTTCGATAGTTTCCCATTAACTTGTAGGGCAACGGTTACGATGTCTTCAACAATATATCTCTCATCGTATTTAGGCCATTCTTCAGACAAAATTTGTGAATTATACACACATTCAAATATCTCACTTGTTATGTGTGGTGCAAGCGGATTAAGAAGAATAAGGAAAACTCGTAATTCGTCCTTGGTTATGAAACCATCAACTCGAATATTCTTGATGAAAGACATAAAAGCGGCAATAGCGGTATTGAGTTGCAAGTTTTCAATATCTTCTGAAACTTTCTTTATAAGACGATTGATGTCGTATATGTGTTGTTTTGATATCTTGTCCCCGTTTACCATTTCTTGTAAAGACCAAACTTTGTTTACAAATGAAGTGATTCCTTCTATCCCTTTGAAAGTCCATCTTGTGCTATCTTCATATCCGCCCAAGAAATGAAGATGAAGTCTTGTAACATCTGTTCCATACTTATTAATTATTTCCATTGGTGAAACGCCGTTAGTGGAACTCTTACTCATTTTCTTACCCTCGTCATCGAGGATTAAACCGCTCCCCATTTTTCTTATAAAGGGGTCTCGCGTTGGTACTACACCGATTTCGTACAGGAAGTTCTGCCAAAAGAAAGCGTACAAAACATGACGTGTGATATGCTCGGTTCCACCGGTGTAGCAATCCACGCTGCCCCAGTATTTTAGTTTGTCAATATCAGCCAAACAATCGTTGTTATGCGGATCAACAAATCGCAACCAATACCACGATGAACCAGCCCAGTTTGGCATGGTGTCTGTTTCTCTTTTAGCTGCTCCTCCACATTTAGGGCACTTGCAATTCACAAAGCTTTCAATCTTGGAAAGGGGTCCGTCCCCATTTTCAGTGGGAGAAAAATCTTTTGTGCCTGGAAGAAGCAACGGTAAATCGGCTTCGTCAAGTCCAACAGTACCACATTTTTCGCAGAAAACAACAGGGAAAGGTTCTCCCCAATAACGTTGGCGATTAAACGGCCAGTCTCCCATTTTAATATTCACGGTTTTGGTGGCAACTCCCATACCTATCACTTTGGCGACAATCTTTTCTTTCGCCTCAATAACAGGTAAACCGGTAAATTCGGCAGAGTTCATCATTAAAGCATCAGAATACAGATATTCACTTTTCTCAACAGCATGATTGTTGCAATCGCCTTCTATCACTTGAATCAACGGTATCTCGAAGGTCTTTGCAAAATCGTAATCCCTCTGGTCGTGCATTGGAACTGCCATAACAGCACCGGTGCCGTAATTAGCCAACACAAAATCAGCTATGAACAACGGCACACGTTCATCGTTCATAGGATTTACGGCATACAACCCCTCAAGGCGACAACCCGTCTTTTCTTTGATATCAGAAATGCGGTCAAATTCGCTCCGTAATGAAGTATCCGAGCGATACTGAGCAACTGAATCTGGATTATCGATGTGACTTAAGAGCTTGTCAACTAATCTGTATTCCGGTGCAAGAACAACAAAAGTGACACCATAAACTGTTTCTATACAAGTGGTAAAAATCTTAATAACATCAAGCTTGTTGTTGTCTTCATCAACAATATCTAAAGAGAGCGTGATACCTTCGCTTTTTCCTATCCAGTTACGCTGCGACTCTTTCAGACTGTCCGGCATCGAAATGCGCTCAATATTTCCAAGCAGTTTTTCAGAATACTCCTGCATCTTCAAAAACCAAACCCAGCGCTCTTTTTGAACTACTTCACCATTACACCGATCACACCGTCCGTTTTGGCTGTCCTCATTGGATAATACAGTATTGCAATTAGGGCAAAAGTTAACATATGCCTTCTTTTTATATGCTTTTCCGGCTTCGAAGAGTTTTAAAAAAATCCATTGTGTCCACCTAAAATAATCCGGGTCGCTTGTGGCAAAAGTACGCTCCCAATCGCAAGACAATCCGAATTTCTTTGATTGTTCCATTGCGAGATTCATGCCGTTAGCAACAAAATCATGTGGGTTTATACCGGTTTTCAGAGCAGCATTTTCAGCGGGCAGACCGAAAGCATCTCCACCAATCGGATAAAGCACGTTATATCCGCAAAAGCGTTTATATCTTGCAAGGGCATCTGCAGGTATGGTGCCTTTAAGGTGTCCCATATGCAAATTTCCGCTGATATTATAAAACTCATACAAGACATAGAACTTGGGCTTTGTTGGATGAAAATCAACTGCTTTAAAGGAATGCTCTTGATACCATTTATCTTGCCATTTTTTTTCGACTCGGCTGAAATCGTAATTCAATATTCAATAACCTCCAATGTTTTAGTGAGTTTCCACGGAAAGCCCAAAAGCCTGAAAGCTCGGGAATTGATAAAATTTAGTCTCCGTGGACACTCTTTAGCAAAATACCTCTCCACCTGCTCTGCAGTCAGCGAACACGGTTGAAGCCGTTCTGCCCATGCCAAAAATGCTATCCTGCACTTGGCAATAATGTCCGCAATTTCATGAGATGAAGTGACCTCAATTGAGCCAAGGAACTCTTTGGTTGCTGGATTGAAAGATTCAATTATATTACTGACTCTTTTGAACATTACAGTTCCTCCTTAGATACTCTATTCTAGAAAGCATTTCGCTTATCTGTTTTCTAGTCGCTTCTTTTTAGTCGCACAAAAAGGACAGCCACTGCTGTCTAAGCTCGCAGCAAACATGGTTATGTCTACTGTGTTGTGGCTGCCCTTATTCAAGACACAACCACATGCGTGCAAACACATACTGTTAGCTGCGAACTTAGACTCTCATATTATACCACCATTTGTAGCCTTTTCGCTTTTTCCGTATATCACCACCCCCACGCTACGCCCGAAAACATGCCGCCATACAGGTCGGTGAAGGTGGCGGTTACTGTACCAGATTCATCCGAAATGAGGAGCTGCTGTTTGATTGGCTTACCAGGTCGCTCGTAGATGGCTAAGTGGTCGTATTGCCAGATGACACTGGGCTGTTGACCAATGAATTTGATGATGAATTTTGCTGCTATAGTTGGTTCATGAAAAGCTCTGGATTCCTCAATCAATACGAGACTGGTTAGGTCAGCTAACAGGCTGTCTGGAGCCATAGTGAAGGTTAGTGTCGTAGCACTCCCTCGCATCAGTGGCTCATCAAAGCAGAACCTGTGACGTAGACCGTTACTGCTGGGTTCGGTGACGGCTTTGGCATCACAGGTCGAGGTAACAATAGCTGGTATATCGCTACTAATCTCTAACCAGCCAACATCATCAACCTGGGAGATTATTTCGTAGGTTTCGGTGGTTTCCTGCCACAGCCTATCTTTGACCAGGGTGTTTATCTCTACATATTCGTGCAGCGCTGCATTATGTGGCACTACGTTCGAACTGAATGGCAGAGGTGACATGGTGTAACGTGCAGTTAGCAACTGAATAGCCAACTCACGAATAGCAGCATTCTCGTGCTTGGCTATGGCATCAATCTTCAGCCCAACCTGCTGACCATAGGTTTTACGGCGCTCAGATAATTGAGACAAACCCTTATATCCAGGCAAAAGCCCATAGGCTGCCATCATTAAATTGGCCGCTCGCTTGTCTGGTAGTGAGTTTACAGCTGAAATAAACCTGACCCTGAGATCAAGAAAGTCCTGACCAGCACCACCAAGAACCCTAAGTAGTGTACTGGCATTACGTAAACGCCCAGCCGTGAAGCCTTTGTCCTTGCGCAGGTACATCAGGTCAGTGATTAAGTCCTCATATATGCCGGTATTTTTATTCATGCGTCCAATTCTAGTCCAATTCTCCCTAGCTAAATAGGAACCTCGTTACACTACCATCATCAGGCCTGATGCTTTTATCCATTGGTTCTGCACTGACAGAGCCTGAAGAGTTAGGAGCGTCTAACCATGCAAAACAACATACTAGCTATTCCTGAACAAATGGCAGATCAGAATTACAGCAGCCTGTCAGGGCTGACCAGATGGGAGACCAAGAAAGATATGGCACTAGTTACTAGGCAGACCATGGTGACTATCGCCAAGGAACAAGGTCGAACACTATTAACCCAAATGGCACTAGAGAGTGTCGGTGCACTGACCAGCTTAGAAGAGCATCTGACGAAGATTGCACCAGCTGGAGCTGACCGATACCGGTACATAGTCGATGCTTATTCGATGGGTGTCGCCCAGCGGATTGCTAGGTGGTGACTGTGGATGCTAGTCTGAGTGCTAGACACCTAGCCGCTCGTATCGAACTGATCCAAGAATCGTTCAGTGCATCAGAGCGAGCCCGAATGCTAAAGGTTCTTGGTATAGAAACCGAGAGAAACAAACAATCTTTAGTAAACGAACCGGAAGTGATAGAAGCCGAGGTTATCGATCTAGAGCCGGATGAAGTCGAATGGTACTTTGGCGACACACATAAACCAAGTTAGTTAGACGATAAAACAACAGCGTTATTCACATACCACTAATCGGCGTTTTGGTTGGTTTTACCTCTGTTGGCCGGAGATCATACGTGTCGCATCGCTTGTCATAGTAAAGCACAAAGGCGTTCACAGAACCGATGCAATAGGGTTTCATAGAAGTGCTAACCAGCGGTTTTTGTCCCGCCAATGCAGAGCATGGCGTATCAACAGGCTGGGTACTAGCAGAAAGGAATCATTACATGTTAACTAAAACAACTAGAAATATATACAAGACCATCATGGCTGATCCGCCATGGGATATCGAACAAAAGAATGGTAGTAGAAATGGGCAACATTTTGGCTATGGTGCTGAGCGACACTATGACCTGATGAGTCTAGATCGTATCAAAGCTATGCCGGTTGGTGAACTATGCGCAGAGGACGCTCACTGTTGGCTCTGGGTGACGAATGCGTCGCTACGCTATGGTTATGAGGTGCTGGAAGCTTGGGGTTTTACTCCTAGGAGTATTCTGACCTGGTGTAAACCGCGAATTGGGTTAGGAGTTTATCTACGAAACAGTACTGAGCACTTACTACTCGGTACCCGTGGTCGAGCACCGGTCAATTATAGAGGTCAACCCACCTGGTTGTTTGCTCCATTGCAGGAGCATAGTCACAAACCAGAAGAACAGTTCGCAGTGATCGAGCGCATTAGCAGTCCGCCATATCTAGAGCTGTTTGCTCGTCGACCACATCTAGGTTGGGATATCTGGGGTGATAAAGTACCAAGCGACATCGAGATCGATGGTTACCCAGTGCCTCACTATTCTCCTAAATATGAAGCAAATACGGGAAGACGAATCAAGCTTGCTCAGACTGATCAAACCAGCTCGCTCAACAATCCTGGATTGGAGGGGATATGAGTGAGCGAAAAGTCACTGATGCAAAAGCTGATCCATTCAGCACTAACAGTCGCTATCAGTGTTTGGTTGATCCGCTGGGCGATCAGCCAGATGATGGAGGTCTGGTGGGTGCTGGTCATTGCAGCCAGCTTGCTTCTGGGTTGGCGTGTCTGGAGGAACAGAAGCTGGTAAGACCTGAAAAGTCGGTTATCAGGTTAAACAACAATCAAAAAAGGCGTAGGGTCGGACGCCCAGCATCATCTAATGATGTTAGGTTAACTCCGAAATACCATGACCCAATTGATGTCGCTAGGTTAGGTAAAGCCCTGGCAGCCATAGCCTTGAAGCAAGCAGGTATTGTTCAAGCAGAGAGTGCTAGAGCATTTACTGAGGCAGACGGAGGTAGTCATGGTAAAAACGAATAACCAGTTAGAATGGGCAGAGATTCATTGGCCAAGACCACTCGGAGTTGAATCGGTGCTAGCGCTTCTAACTCACCTAGCGACAGTTTCACGTAGTAGTCAGGTAGTCTTTGAGGCCAGAGCTAGAAAACATAAGGTGCACTACTTGATCGGCTCTGAACAAGTTCAGCTTGGCAGTATACAGAAGATGATGCATGGTGAGCTAGCAGGATTACGTTTTACCAAAGAAGCTGTGCGAGCCAAGGTGACGGTAGCTCGGAGTGTTAGATTGTCCCACCCGACACTGGCGATCAATGCAAGCAACCAAACTGCTGTGGCTCGGGCGGTCTTGGCAGCTCTGATTCAAGCCAAACATGGTGATGACGAGTCGGTGCTACAAATCGTATTGGGTCAATCCTTAACACCGTCCCTACTACCAGACAAGGTCGATGACCCGACAGCTTCGTGGTTGGATATTATCCGCGGTAGTGTTCCAGCTGCTGGTCATGATGCTCAAAAGATAATTAAAGATAAAGCTGCCTCTCATAGTTTTGCAGCTCTACTACGGATTGGAGCTAGTGCTCCAACCATTGATGCTGCCAGCAATCAAGTCCGTAGTATTTACAGTGCACTTAAGATGGTTGAGTCAGTTGGTGTTCGGCTGCGTAGTGCCCATGAAAATCCACAGCGCTTGTATGATACCAAGCGACCTTGGATATGGCCAATGCGATTGTCAATCCGCGAGTTGACTGGTGTGCTGTCTTGGCCAATCGGTGAAGAAGAGCTACCTGGAGTGCCTGGTCTGCATCCTCGACTATTGTTACCGCCAAGCTGGTATAAAGAGAGTGAGCGGAGTTTTGGTTTGGCTTCTGGTTTTGCTGGTAGCAGACAAAAGCTCGGTATTCCAATCAGAGATAGCCTAGAGCACACTATCCTGCTCGGTCCGACTGGGTCGGGCAAGTCCACAGCTATGCTTAACCTAATCATGGCTGACATTAATGCAAATCGTAGCGTCCTAGTGATTGATCCAAAACATGAACTAGTCAATGATGTGCTAGCACGGGTGCCACAATCTCGAATCGATGATGTGGTGGTGATAGACCCAACCGACGCTAACCCAGTCGGGTTGAACCCATTGGTAGACAAAGCCCGAAATCCGTCGCTGGTAGCTGATTCGGTATTAGCGGTGTTTCGAGATGTCTTTCGTGATTCATGGGGTATTAGGACACAGGATATCTTGTCGGCTGCACTGTTGACCCTGATCCAATATGGCCAGCAGAATGATGGGCGGGTATCACTGATCTGGTTGCCGATTCTACTGACTGATGCAGGCTTTCGAAGGAAGATTGTCGGATCAGTAGCCGCCAGTGACCCTGTCGGACTAGGAGCTTTTTGGAATAGCTTTGAAGCGATGAGTGTCGCCCAGAGAAGTCAGCATGTTGCACCAGTCATGAACAAACTGAGGCAGTTTCTGTTGCGACCACAGCTAAGAGCTGTGCTAGGTCAGATGCAGCCGAAGTTTTCACTGGGTGACGTGTTCACAGCGTCATCTCACAAAATTGTGTTAGTTCCTCTAAATAAAGGAGTCATTGGAGCTGAAGCAGCCAGGTTACTCGGTTCGCTCATCGTTGGCCAGCTCTGGACTCTAGCGCTTGGCAGGGCTAGCCTACCGGTCGAGAAACGGCATCCAGTCAGTGTCTTCATCGATGAAGTGCAAGACTATCTGAGCTTGCCGACCGATCTAGCTGATGCTTTGTCACAGGCTAGAGGTTTGGGAGTCGGATTAACTTTGGCGCACCAGTACCGAGCACAACTACCGCCAGCCCTGCGAGCAGGTATAGATGCTAATGCCAGAAACAAGGTGGTGTTTGGACTTAACTCTAATGATGCCAAAGAGATAGCTATGATGGCTGAGGATTCGGGATTGGTTGCCCTAGACTTCCAGCTACTACCACGGTTTGGGGTATACGCTAACTTGCGGCATAACGGTCGGAGTACTGGTTGGATGTCAGGCATGTCCTCCCCACCTCCCAAGCCAACTATTTCTGCAGCTGAAGTGAAGGCAGCAAGCCAGACTCGGTACGGACAGAGCACCGAGACAATGGAACGAGACTTCGCAGAGCTACTAGGCGGTGGATCAAAGCCGGCCGGTGTGACAACTACTGTAACTAACTCGCCCATTGGCCGTAGATCAAGGCGGCAGTCATGAGCCAGAACCTTGTTACCAACAGATTGGTGAGGCGACCTGTCGCTGGACGCTTCGTGATGGTGAGTTTCAACCAAAAGGCCAGCGTGTGGCCACTGAATTATTGCATAAGGGATAAGACTAGCCTGGGCTGTTCAGGCTTCAGTAGCTGGCGCTTGGGCAATAGGAGGATAAATGATGAATAGGAATAAAGACAGCGGTAGCTTTGACAGCCAGATCAGTCAGGAGGCGGTAGCTCTAAAGGGTATAAGGCGTTTTACTAGGAGTGAGGTAGTGGGTTTGCTCGGTCGGTTGAGTGAGCGTGATAAGGCTTTACTCCATAGCTTGCAGGATTACCGTTATCTGCTGACTGGCCAAATAGAGCGGCTTTACTTTCACAAGTTAGGTAGTTCGCGAGCCCGTCGACGCACAACGAACCGAAGCTTACAAAAGCTAGAAGGTCTCGGGCTGACCGCTAGCCTGGAACGACGGATTGGTGGAGTGCGAGCTGGTTCGTCATCTTTTGTCTGGACATTGACTCCGATCGGACACCGGTTGCTTGATCTGGTGGATGACACAGCTAGTAAGGCTCGAAAGCGCTCCTACGAGCCGACCTATACCTTCCTGCAACATACCTTGGCAGTAGCTGAGGTTGCTATTCAGTTGACCGAACATGCGATGCGAGGCAGGATCGGGCTACTAGAGCGGCAGGTCGAAGCAGACGGCAGACGTGCATTCACCAACACTGGAGGCAGTGTCTCTGCTTTGGTGCCAGACCTTTACGTGGTGACTACTCCAGTCACTAAAGGTAAATCCGGTTCTAGTCCAGCCGATTATGAAGATCACTGGTTCATCGAGATTGACCTAGCTACCGAGTCACCGGCAGTGGTGGTCAGAAAGTGTGAACTATACCTAGCGTACTTACGAAGCGGGGAGGAGCAGAAGCGCTCGGGAGTCTTCCCACTGGTTGTATGGGTGGTACCAGATAGCAAACGCCAGACTACGTTGGTTGACCATATAACTAAAAACCTGCCGGATGATACAGGGTTGTTCAGTGTCATTACACTAGGTCAACTAACAAACTTGGTTCTGACTGGAGAACCTGATGGAAGACCAGCCTAGCAGCAGCTTTGTGTACCAACCTGGTAGTTCTGACTTGCTTTTGAATAACAACCGAGTTACAACTGAGACTGGATGTATAAACGAGGGTACAGCAATTAATGAGTTGGGAGATGGAGCTACCATGGGAAACCAATACGACCAAAGCAACCTAGAGCCAGGTACTAACTTCTTTATGCAAACGATGCAGGAGGCTCTCACACCGAAGAAGGCCGTGTCTTATTTGCGAGTCTCGACTCGTGGTCAGTCTGAACGAGGTGGCGGTGATGATGAAGGTTTCTCAATTCCTGCCCAGCGTGAAGGTAACAAACGTAAGGCATCCGCGCTCTTTGCCATGATCGTTAAGGAGTTTGTCGATCGGGGCAGCTCAGCTAAGTCAGCAGATCGCGACCAACTGCAGCAGATGCTTGACTACATCCGTGAGAACCAAGTGGATTATGTGATAGTCAACAAGATTGATCGTTTAGCTAGGAACCGCCAAGACGATGTGGAAATAACCCGAGCCATCAAAGATTGTGGGGCTACCTTGATCTCAGCTACCGAGAACATCGATGGTGAATCACCTCAGAACATGCTGTTGCATGGAATAATGGCTTCGATTGCCGAGTTCTACTCGAGGAATCTGGCAACTGAGGCACTCAAAGGTATGAGCCAGAAAGCCAAGGGTGGTGGTACTCCCTATCGTGCGCCAGTGGGTTACATCAACATCCAAGCCAAGGACGAACGAGGGCGCGAGATGCGCTATGTGGCAGTTGATGAGACCAGAGCACCATTGATCAAGTTGGCTTTTTCGATGTATGCGACAGGTGACTGGTCAATCTCTGATTTAGCTACTTATCTAGAATCACGCGGATTGACCAGTCTACCGACGCCGAATAAACCATCGAGGCCGATTACCGCTAGCAACTTGCACGACATCCTGACCAAGCCGTACTACAAGGGTATAGTTACGTTTATGGGCGTTCAATATGCTGGCAAACATGAGCCATTGGTTGATGAGGCTACCTGGCAGAAAGTCCAGGATGTAATGACTAGCCACAAGAACGGTGAACGATCTCGGGTACATAACCATTTCCTGAAGAGCACAGTCTACTGCGGTACCTGCGGCGCTAGGTTAATCGTCCACAACGCCAAATCTGGCTCGGGCAAATACTACCCTTACTTTGTCTGTGTTACCAAGCATCGACATGGGCAGCGTAAGGGCGAACGCTGTACCCAACGAGCAGTGCTGATCTATAAAGTCGAAGAGATGATTGAGCAGCTCTATGAGAAGATCAGTCTAACGCCAGAGGTCAGGCAGCTTCTTGAGACCTGGATAACAGAAGAGATCGAGCAAAGCAGCCAATCGACTAAGCTCGAGATTGCCGACCTAGAGAAACAACAGCAACGATTGAGAGATGAGGAAGCCAAACTACTCCAAGCTCATTATGCCGAAGCGATATCCTTAGAACTGATGCAAAAAGAGCAGCTACGCATCAGCAGGTCTCTAACTGACATAACCTCTAGGCTAAGCAAGCTGACCGCTGATACCGACTTTCTACGCAGCAGCCTCATGCAGGTACTTGATCTGATGCAGGATTGCGAGACAACCTACAAGCAGGCTGGCGAATTCGAGAAGCGTCTGCTAAACCAAGCGTTCTTTGACAAGATCATCGTCAGTAGTGACGGTACGATTGAACCGGACTATACAGAGGTAACCGGACTATTCACTGATCCGAAGTTTAAGAGCGTGTATGAGGGCGCTAAGTCGGCCTGTCTGGGCGACGATAGCTCATGGTCGGGTGCTTTACCGACTCTGACTGAGACTGCCCTTAGAACGCCTGACGTGCCGACGAAACGGAAAAAGTCCGCTACGAATAGTGGTAGCGGACTATATGATTGGTTGTCCCACACACTCACGAGCTCCGACTTTTTGTTTGTCGAGAGTTTACGTAAGAAGGTTTTGGTGGGCAAGGCGGGAATCGAACCCGCACGACTTTTGGTCACAGCATTTTAAGTGCTGCGCGTATACCTATTCCGCCACTTGCCCAAGTGACTTGGAGGCGACGGCGGGATTTGCACCCGCGGTGAAAACGGTTTTGCAGACCGTTGCGTTCGACTACTCCGCCACGTCGCCATGCGACTATTTTAGCATAAAAGAATGTTTGCTGGTTGATTTTTTATTTTTCATTAACAAATTTTTGATACTCTTTTGGTAGCGCAATGTTGAACCGCTCGCATATCGCTTTTACGTCATGATAATCATCTTCATCCAATTCGTATCCACTGTGAAATTCAATCATCACGTCGGCAGGTATGTATTTTACAGGATGATTATTTATAGTACCCGTCCCTGTTAAATGGTGAGGTTCGTACGCAACTCCCCATACATTTTTGCCGTTTTCATCAAAAGTATACGAATGCACATCGACTTGGTGACCATTAGTGTCACCCAGCACAAAGTTGCATTCGCGGGTATCATCTCGCGGCACGTCCTTGTAGCCACGGGCCTCCAACAACTCACGCAATTTGGGCACATGTTTATGCGACAATGCTATATCAAGGTCACCATGTTTTCTGGTTTGCTCCCCAAGCAAAGCATCGATACCCCAGCCGCCATCGACATATACTTCGACATTATTTTGTTCCAGCAGTCGTAATATCTCAACAACCTCGTTGGCTGGCATTTCGGGCTGGATATTAGATTCGAGATTTTGCTTGATTGGCATTGTTATTATACTAATAATTCTAAATTTGGTGCGGGTTAAGAGACTCTAACTCTCGACCTCTTCCTTGGCAAGGAAGCGCTCTAAACAACTGAGCTAAACCCGCATGAAATGTACCGTGCACCCGTTGTGCAGAATTGGACAGTTGTTTAGAGCGCTAGAAGCGAATTGTTCTTTGG
>JGI24696J40584_12961608_pt1 | contig 23761 bp, 28 predicted proteins | sample TergutCo191P4_FD_40584 | JGI IMG/M metagenome (IMG submission 40584)
ACCAACCGCATGCGCTGGCGTTTCGCAAGTTAACTGAGTATCAGAAATCACAGTGACGTTGGTACAGGAAGCACCGCCGAGGGTAATGGTAGGGATTTGCGTAGGTAAACTAGAAATATCAATTGGGGTTGAGACGGATCTGTTAGTGATGGAGTTGTCGCCAAGTTGACTATTGTTGTTATACCCCCAACAATAGACCGCGTTATCGCTAGTTATAGCACAGGTATGATAACTGCCACCAGCCGTGATTTGTTTAACTGTTTTACCGGCGATTAAACCATTATTCGTACCAGTGCTAGTGTTGCGTATCGGAGTTGGAACGGATCTGTTGGTGGTAGTGTTATCACCAAGTTGACCATAATAGTTATACCCCCAACAATAAACTGTATCGTCGCTAGCAATAGCGCAGGTGTGCCCGCCGCTAGCTGCTGCGATTTGTTTAACAGTTTTACCAGCGATCAGACCGTTGGTAGTGCCGGTAACAGAATTATAGACTGGGGTTGAAACGGATTTATTAACAGCGGTGTTATCACCGAGTTGACCTTGGGCGTTATTCCCCCAACAATAAACTGTATCGTCGCTAGCAATAGCGCAGGTGTGATTGCCGCTAGCTGAAATTTGCTTGACAGTTTTACCAGCGATTAACCCATTATTAGTACCAGTACTAGTATCGCGTATTAGGGTTGGAACAGATTTGTTTGTGGTGGTATTATCACCGAGTTGACCATTACCGTTATTCCCCCAACAATAAGCTGTGTCGTCGCTGGCGATAGCGCAGGTATGATAGTTGCCAGCCGAGATTTGTTTAACAGTTTTACCGGCGATTAAACCATTATTAGTACCAGTACTAGAGTTATAGATTGGGGTTGGAACAGATTTGTTTGTAGTGGTATTATCACCGAGTTGACCGTAAGTGCTATTAGACCCCCAACAATAAGCTGTGTCGTCGCTGGCGATAGCGCAGGTATGACCATTAGATAGAAAATTACTAGCCACGATTTGCTTAACAGTTTTACCAGCAATTAAACCATTATTAGTACCAGTACTAGTATCGCGTATTAGGGTTGGAACAGATTTGTTTGTGGTGGTATTATCACCGAGTTGACCATTACCGTTAAGCCCCCAACAATAAGCTTTGTTGTCACTAGCAATAGCACAAGTATGTCCGCCACCAGCTGAGATTTGCTTAACAGTTTTACCAGCGATTAGACCGTTCTTCGTTCCAGAGACAGAGTCATAAATTGGGGTTGGGACATTTCTTTGAGTTGTGGTGTTATCACCCAACTGACCATTAGTATTACCCCCCCAACAATAAACTGTATCGTCCACACTAATAGCGCAGGTATGATTACTACCAGCCGAAATTTGTTTCCAATTAAGATCCACCAGAAATCCTGTACCATTAACTGTGATTGTCTGCCCACCAACTATCGATCCACCATTGGGCGTAACAGAAGTAATCGTCACAGCGTCTGTTGTACCGGCGTAGTGCAACGCTGCCCCTATCAATAACCCGCCCAACACCAAAACACCTGTGATATATGTGAACGGTTTGAGTTTTCTAATGCGAAAATTCTTGTGACAAAAAGCAAAATAATACCCTAAGTAGCGTCTTCCAACAGACCGGAGTCTAACTGCGAGATTAAACTTTATCACCATCTTTCCTTTGGTAAATTATTTGTGTTATTTCTTATTTACCTTTGTCTATTCCTTAGACTCTAGCATTATAACAAGGAGACCTTCGCCGTGTCAATGGTTTTTTATCTAGTTGCGTAAAGAATTAATCGACGTTCAGCCGTGCCCATATTCGCATTATAAGCACCATCGCAAGTCATTAGATTTAACCCTTGATTAGCATCGTTATAGATCGACAAAACTTTCAACATATCAACTTGGGTTAGTGGTATGTTTTCAATAGCACGCACAGTATAAGTATATAATTCACCACTCATGAACGCCACTGTTACCGTATCCTCCACCACCAATTGTTTGAGATTCTTAAAAATACCATTGCGATGTCCATCAATAAAAGTCGCTGGGTATTTACCACTGTTAGTTCCAGCCCGCGATGATTGATTGAACCAAGCCGGTAGGCTGGCATGAACATCAACCGCACCACTAGTTGTCAAACCAACCGTCGCAAGACATGTATCCAGGTTAATTTTCGGAATAATCAGTCGATCACATGTTGGCGTCGCGGATTGTGTTGTCGCCGATTTTGACGCGATTAACTGTGTTGTTTTCGCAGTTTTGGTTGTTGGATGGGTGGTCGACGTTTCGGTTGCACGATCAGCCAGATATTTAGCCCGCGCCGTTTGGTCAACTGGATTGGGCGAGGCTAATTCTAATACTACTCCTGTTTCGCCAGTCGCGTTGACCACTTCGGTTTTTAAAGTGTTAACACCAAAACCGGTCATCACTGCCATCGCGGCTGATGTAAAAACCAAACTTGACCACAATAAAACTCGCTTCATCTCCGATTTACCTCTCAAATTAAAAACACGGGGGTTGGTTCAAAACCCTCCGTGTTTCACCTTGATAAGTCCAACACTACACTAACGCTGCGCTGGTCTACTTTCCTATTATATTATATTTTACCAAAAAAGCAATACCCCGTTGCCTGATTTTTGTAAATTACCACCAACGAGCCTTGGCCCCAGATCTCGAGCGATCCTCTAGATAGGCCATCGAAAATCCATCTATCCGACCATCTAGCACTTTTTCGACGTCTTTTTCTTCGTATTTTGTGCGCGTGTCTTTGACTAATTTATAAGGATGAAGAATGTAATTTCGAATTTGCGCACCCCAACTGGCCGATTCGCCAGCGCGCAGATCACTCAAGTTTTCAGCGTGTTGCTCCATCTGGAGCGCCACCAATTTACCGCGCAGAATTTCCATAGCTTTTTCTTTATTCTGAATCTGCGAGCGTTCATTTTGAATCGCCACCGTTACCCCTGTCGGTAAGTGCGTGATGCGCACAGCCGAATCGGTGGTATTGACCGATTGTCCACCGTGACCGCCACTACGATAAACATCGATTTTCAGATCATTTGGATTAATTTTCACCGCGTCGGGCGCGTCAATTTTTGGCAAGATTTCAACCAACGCAAACGATGTTTCGCGCGACTCAGCGTTGAATGGACTCAGTCGCACTAAACGATGCACACCATTTTCGCTCTGTAATTTCCCGTACACGAACGCTCCGTCGATTTCGATAACAGAAGTTTTCACACCAGCAGTTTCGCCCGGAGAACGTTCAATAATTTGTGTTTTGAATCCTGACTTTTCCGCCCACCTTAGATACATGCGCTCCAACATTTCGGTGAAATCTTGTGCATCATCACCACCCGTACCAGCTGATAACCTGAGAATTGCCGCCCCGCTGTCATACGGACCAGTAAATAATAACTGTTGTTTTAATCTGGTAAAATCCGCTTCTAGCGCCGCGATCTGCCCATTGAACTCTGGTAAAGTTTCTTCATCCACCATATCTAATAACTCTGATAGATCACTCACTTGTGTCGTCAAAACTTCCCACGGATCAACTATCGCTTTCAGTTCTGACAGTTTTTTCGCCACCTCTCCAGCATGCGTCGGATCATTCCAAATCTCCGGCCGCGCCATTTCTGTTTCGAGCACTACCACTTCTTTTTTCTTGTTCGTTAAGTCCAATTTTTCCTGCGCTACGTTTATTTTTTCGCGCAAACTGGCTAAACGTTTTAGAAAATCACCTTTCATAAAGAATATTGTAGCACAGATTACAGTATCACACCGCGATAGTCGGTCGGTCTCATAGCGGCGGCCCGTTGTATATTTTCACCGATCTTGTGTGACACTAGTGTGTTGGCAATTTGAACGATGTAATCAACATCATCAGTTATCGAATAGAGATTACGTTCGATGCTATTGATCATTTTCATCTCTTCCATTTTGGTTCGGAAAAAGTCGTCCAGCGGTTGCCAGAATTCCGCACCAAACAGGATTATTGGTACTGGTGGGATTTTTTCAGTTTGCACTAATGTTAATAATTCAGAAAATTCGTCAATTGTACCAAAACCGCCCGGAAAGTAAATGTAAACTTTGGACGCCATGGCTAACATAACTTTACGTGCGAAAAAGTAATAAAACTGCAAATTGTCCGTAGTGTACGAATTCAAGGTCTGTTCGTGCGGTAATTCGATATTTAGACCAATCGATTGTCCTCCCACCTCATAAGCACCACGATTGGCCGCTTCCATAATACCCTTGCCGCCGCCAGTGATGACCGGATGACCAGCCTGAGCTAACTTTTGTCCCAACTCGCGCGCTTTCTGATAATACGGATTTTCCTCAGTTATTCGAGCTGATCCAAAAATCGTCACACCTTGATTATGCGTTTTTAACTTTCCTAAACCTTGCATCAGATCTTTGGCGTAGCGCACTGACCTCTCGATGTCTTCTATCGTTAAATTTTTATTGTGTTTTAACTGGTCCAACCAAATCTGTTCCATAATAAGTATTCTAACACAGTCCGTGAATAATTTCGTCAAGTCGTCTGGCCACAGCGGCGATTGGTTCGATTATTTTAATATTGGGCGATAGTTTTTTTCGTAAATCATTTTCGATCGCCAAGTAATGGGTACAACCCAGAACAACCTCGTCGACTTTCTCGCAGCGCGCTGCGTTAATAACCGGCGCTAGATCAATTATTTCATCAAATTTATCGTTCTCGATTTTCTCAGCCCAAGTTGAACAATCCGGTTCGACTACTGTAACGTCGGCGGCGAAACGCTTTTTTAGTGTTAAATACTTTGTCGATTTCAGAGTCGCTGGTGTCGCCAACACCATAATTTTAGCTGCTTTAGTTTCGCTAACTGCCGGTTTGATCGCTGGTTCGAAACCAATGAATTGATGTTTGGGATACTTTTCCCGCAAATAATCGATCGCCGCCGCCGTCGCTGTATTACAAGCAATAATAATGATTTTCGCCTGTGTGAGCAGCGGCTGGATTGCTGCACTAGTTAGTTCGGTAATTTCTTTAGCTGTTTTATTACCGTACGGTAAATGTTTATGATCATCCACTACTAAAAATTGATGTTCCGGAAAAATTTTACGTAATCGTTCGGCCACGATTTTACCCCCCTTACCGCTGTCAAAAACACCAATGATCATTCTAATAGATCCTTCACGGCCGCGATAAATTGCTCACCGCGATCCTCATAATTACGAAACATATCAAAACTCGCCGCCGCTGGCGACAAAATAACCACATCGCCAGGTTCAGCCGCTCGGTTGGCCATCTGCACGATTTCCGCTAAGTTTTGACTGTCCAATTGAACGATTGACGTGTTAGTGGCAGCGCCGATTTGTTCGGCGACTTTTTGGCGGTTAGCGCCAATAGCGAAAATTTGACGCACGTTCGTTTGGTCGATCACCTCTCCCAATTGATGATAATCTGCACCCTTGTCATGTCCACCAACAATCAAGATTTTCGGTTCATGAAACGACCTCGCGGCCGCGATCGCCGACCCGGGCGTCGTAGCAATACTATCGTCATAGAATTTAACGCGCCCCACCTCGCGAACGAATTTCAATCGATGCGGTAAACCGTCGAACGCGCTCAGACCGCGTGCGATCGCATCCGCGTTCGCATCAATCATTTCCCACACGGCCGAAATCGCCGCCGCAGCATTCCTCAGATTATGTTCACCCGGTAATTTAACTACGCTGGTCGGACAAATTTCGATCTCGTTATAATAAAATTTTCCCTGATCAATATGAACAAATTTTTTATTTAAGAAAGGAATTTTGACAACTTCATTTTGTTTGTTCGGATTCTCGATCATTTCCTTCACCAACGCATCTTGTTCGTTATAAATTGCTATATCACCAGGTTTTTGGAAAGTAAAAATACGTGATTTTGCTTTGATATATTCTGCAAAATCTTCGTGAACATCCAAATGATCCGGTTCAATTAACGTCATCACCGCCACGTGCGGTGATTGTTCCATATCCCACAACTGAAACGACGAAAGTTCATACACCACCACGTCGTCAGCCATGATGCGTGGCAAAATTTCCAACGCTGGCACACCAATATTGCCCAAGAGATGCACTTTTTTGCCCGCCGCACGCAGAATTTCTGTGATAAAACTCGCAGTCGTACCCTTACCCTTCGTCCCTGTCACACCAATAATTTGCGCCGGACATTCGGCGAAAAATTCGCGCGTTGACGACCAATGTTTGTCAATTTGGGCAATTTTACGCGGCGCCAGCCCGGCCGTCCGCACCACCAAATCGAACCCCTCAATCTGATCAAATACCCCCTCACCCAGCACACTTTTCACCTCGCCAGATTTCTCGAATTCGCTCGGAATAACAATCGCCGGATTTTCATCAAAAATCGTGAATTTCGCATCAGGAAATTTACCGCGAAAATACTCCAAACTCGCCCGCCCCTCTTTCCCATATCCTGCAATAGCAATGTTCATGCACTAATTATAACACACCCCCCCCCGCTATTTATTGACTCGCCTGACAAGTCTAATTAACTGGAGTTTAGAGAACCCAATCATCCATAGGTATATATACGTGAGGGATAGGCTCTGTATCGTCACCCTCGTCAAGAGGCCCATATTTCCGGGTGTATTCTTCAATTAGCCTTTGTAATTTTGCCTCATAAGTTTTCTGGCCGTGCTGTGCATATCCCAGCCTTTCTCCCAATTCAGTAACTACATCTTTTGCCGCTATCAGCTCCTGTTTCGCTACTGTAATAGCGCGTTCATGAGCTGTTTTGAGCTCTTTGCGATGTATGTCAAGCGCCAAATTTTTTCCCTCAGCTAATTCTTGAGCCAATTCAATATTCTCAACAACAGTCCACGTCCCTGGATCATTTTTTTTCTGTGATCCCCACGGACTCATTTTCTCACTCGCACTCATCTCTCACCTCTTTCTATAATTAGGCATTTACATTCCACTTGACTATTGTAATACCTAAAATACTCTCTCTCTCTCTCTATTTGTCAAGCCCCAATTTGAAAGTTTTGTCAATTTTGAGATATCCAGTTTGAACGCACCGACCTAAACATCCCTATAGGTCTGCTCATCGCGATAACCAATGTGAATCATGCGGATCGACTCGTTGTCATTGAAATATATGATGCGAATTCTGCCGACTCGCACACGATACAAAAAATCGCGTCCTTGCAATTTCTTGGCGTCCAAGCCAGTCAGATCGCCAGACAAAATCTTCGTCCATACTTCATCAATAACTGCACGCTGTTTTGCCGACAGTTTTCGCGCTAAAAACTTCGTGATTTTGTCGCTCATATTTCGCCTAGGTCTCTACGAATTTTTCTCAACTTTTTCGAAAATTCGTCCGCCGGCATGCCATTTGGATGCTTTGTGCTACGCAAATCAACTCCGGTCCAATACCCTGCATCGCCCCACTCATCCACCTCTGGGGGCGAAATTGTGAATAATGGCTTTGATCGCTTATAAACCGTCACTTTTTTATTTACCCGCAAAGAATCGATGACTTTCTGAGTATTCTCGCGAAAATCGCGCAGACTGATGGTTGTGATTGCAGAATTTGTATTCATAATATGTACAAGTTTATCACAAGATAATCTTTACGTCAACATTTTTTAATAAGTTAGCAAAAAAGCTCCGCCAGCGCGGTGGCAGATCACATAAACACGACAGTCTGGTTTGTGGATATTTAGAACAATTTCGCTAGTTTTTCGTGCAGTGTGTCGGCTACCGCTTTTTCGGTGTTGCCGTACAATCCGACGCCCCAGCAGTTGGCGACAAAGAATTGTCGGGCGGTGTCGACGATGCGGTTTTTCGAAATTTTCTTGATCCGTTCGGGTTGCGCGGCGAAATCTTCGATGCGTCCGTCGAAAAAGTATCGTTCGGCCAACCAATTATTCAACTGTCCCACTGTTTGGATACCCGTTTGATGACGTCCCAGTGCATATTGTTTGGCAGCTTCGATTTCGGTTTCGGATAAATCACCGTCCTGGACACGTTGAACTTCTCGCACGATCAGATCGAACAATCTGTTCAATTTATCCGCTTCGACCGCTGCACCGAAATCCCAAGAAGAGTTGTGTTCGGTCGCTGAAGTATCCGACCAAATACCATAAACTAATCCTTTAGTGCGCGCTTCTCCCTGAATTCGACTATGTAACGTTCCGTTCAGGATATGATTCAGCGCTTCCATCGCCGCATCTTCGTCGTCGCTCAAACGTCGCGGTAAATTCATCGTCCAACCAAAAGTAATATCCGGCACATCTTTCCTCCGCACCACAAACGGCTGAAACGCGTGCATTTCATCGACCGGCAACGGCGGTCGTTCGCCTTCTTCTAAATCAAAGGAATTTAAAATTTCGCGCAACTTACCAAGTCGACCCAAAAAATCCCCCGCCACCACAAAACGTAAATTTCCAGCGGTGTGCGTTCGTTTATAGTGTTCGCGAATATCCCTCAATGAAATATTTGGCATAATTTCCAGACGCTCTTGGTAGGTTAAAGTATTTTCACCAATCGCCTGAGCTAATTTTGGCCACAAAATTCGTTCCGCTTTCGACAAATAACCAGTTAATTCTGATTTGACATTACCATATTCCGCGGTAAATTCTTCTTCAGTAAATTTGGGATCTTGGATGGCTGACTTTTGCAAATTCAAAATACGTTCCCACTCAAAATTAGCACATTCGGCGACATAACACATCGCCACATCACTCGTCCAAGCATTATGATATGCTCCATTCTCAGTAAATACCGCATCGTAATCTGAACTAGATTTAAAACCGTTATTTGCTCCAAAAGCCATGTGTTCCATAATATGCGCGGTTTCCCATTTCTCGCGCGCATCTCGCACAAACCGATTACCCGCTCGAAAATGAAACTGGGCGCTCATCACCGGCGCTGATGGTACGTTAACAATCAAACCGCGTCCACCACTTTTTAGCACAAACTCGGAAACTTCGTGTTGCATTCTCGCTCTCATTAACTTTAATAACTAACTGGCAAATATTATATCATCTCACAATATAAAGTTACAAGTGAATCCTAATTTTAAAACCGTCCACTATTACGACGAAGATCAGTGATTATTTAACGTCGCTCGTTGCGCTCGACATTTTTCATCAGTTCATGCATTTCACTGATAACTTTCTCGAGATCACGTGTCGTTCGCGCATTCATCATCCCTTGAACCACCGCCAGGATTACTGCCGATAGCGCTACGCTAAACGTTGCAATTTCGTAAATCGTCTCCAGCAGATTAGTTTTTTCGTTTACTATTTGCAGACCAATTGCTAGCAGCGCTGTAATCACCAGAAAAATAAGAACTGCTCGATTGATTCTTTCTGACTTTCGCATAAATCCATTTTAGCACAAAAACTTAATCAAGTTCTACATTCGGATAAATCGCCCGCGTAACAGTGTCGATTTCGCGGCGGAGTTGAGGGAAAGGTACACCCTCACGAGCAGTCACACCCTCGAAAATCCAAAACACTCGTTCGGAATGACCCCAACCACAGGCCGGCGGCATACCATATTCCAACATTTCGACAAAATCAATATCCAACATTTGTGCTTCGTTATCACCAGCGTCGCGCATTTTTTGCTGTTCAACGAAACGCGCCAATTGATCCTGCGGATCGTTCAATTCTGAAAAACCATTACCCAGCTCAGTCCCGGCGATAATCGGATGAAAACGTTCGGCGCTCACACCATCATCCGCAGTTTTCGCCAGCGGGGAGAGAAATTTTGGTTCATTAATCACCCAAATCGGCCCGCCGATAGTAGCCCGAATCGCTTTCCAAAGTTTATCAATACCCCGTGGAATACTATCATTCTTTTCCACTTCTAATTTGTTATCCGCCAGCGCCCGCTGTACTTCTTCTAGGTTGACGTTATAAACATCAATATTATAGTTTTCTTTGATCAGATCCGAGTAATTTTTGATTTCCCATTCTGTTCCCATGTCAATTTCGAAATCACGAATCTTGAATTTCAGAGTACCAAAAGTTTCCTGCAGAATATATTTGTACATTTCTTCCATGAATTTCATACCATCATTCCAATCCCAATAAGCCGCATACCACTCCATCGCCACGTGTTCCGGCAGATGTTCATCACTGTAATTTTCGTTGCGAAAACGCGGACCAATGTCGTAAACCCGTTCATATCCCGCACCGATCAGTCGTTTCAACGGTAATTCATGACTAATTCGCAGATAAAAATCCTGATCCAGCGCATCCATATGCGTCATAAAAGGATTAGCGTCCGCGCCGCCCGTGGTGTGTTCTAACACTGGAGTATTGATTTCGATAAATTCATTTTTATTAAGGAAATCGCGCGTCGCCTGCCAAAATTTACTACGACGAACGAAACGCGCCCGCACATCCTCGTTGATATTCATGTCGATATAGCGACGACGCATGCGCTCTTCTTTGTTCGTGAATCCGTCGTACGCATTTGGCATCGGTCGGATCGCTTTGGCAAGCAATCTAAGTTCTCTCGCCGCCACTGAAATTTCGCCAGTTTTAGTTTTCATAACTTCGCCCGTGGCCTCAATAAAGTCGCCGCTGTCCAGCAGAGGCAGCTCCTTCAACCCCAAGAGCCCCGCCGCCGCGTTCAGCTCCGCCACCTCACCATCGCGCAAAAACAGTTGAATTTCACCACTGAAATCCTTTAACACAATAAAGGCCAATTTACCAAATTTACGAATACCAACGATTCGACCAGTCACGATCACAGTTTTGTTCTCGTGTGTCGCAAAATTCGCTGTAATTTCGCCAATATTAATATCGCGCCGCGTCGCCGCCGGATAAGGATCAATGCCCAGCGCTCGAATTTCCGCCAATTTGCGCAATCGTTCATCCCGAAAATCTTGGAGTGTCGCCATCGTTCTTTTATTGTATCACAGAAGAGTCCAGAAGCGGAATTCGTTTCATATTTTACAAATATGGTATTATAATTAACACCGTGAAAGCAAAGACAAGCATCCAACGGATTTACATGACGCAAGAGGACTCAAAGGAAATCTTGGTCGCTCGAGAAGAGTTTTCTCATCCAAATGGTAAAAATCTTTATGTGATCTTTATGCCTTGGCATGCTGGCGATATGCCATTTAGACTGTTGATTAATAGGTTGTCTCGTCGTAATGCAGTTTTAGCGTATTGGTTTTCTGACAATATTATCAGTCCAGATAGCATGATGACTCGAAACATGTATCAGTATGTTGGAAAAACCGTTTCTGAAAGAATAATCAATTTAACCAAAAAACAGACGTATGGAGAAGTACGATTTATTGGTATGAGTTTGGGAACTCTCGCGTCGAATATAGCAGCGCGTGAATACAAGAATTTTGACCATATAACATTGGTCTGTCCGGGTAGTTTCACTAAGAGTTTGTGGTTCGGACAAAGAACGGGAGATTTAAGGCATGCTTTCGAAAAGAACGGTATGACCTTAACACAATTATTGGAGGATTGGAAAGATATCGAGTCGCTTAATAACACGGGTGCGTTTGTCGGAAAGCGTGTAAAAATCATCACGTCGATCAGAGATACTCACATTCCGACTGTTTATCAAAAAGAATACATCACAGTCGCTCAAGCGGACGGGGTAAATCCAAAAATCAAAAAAACGATCTTTGGGCATTATGGTACTGTCATCAAGTATTGTTTGTTTGGGGAAACTTTTTTGACAAAAGATCATTGATCATTAAACGAGAAATAATATAAACAACGGATATCATCTGTTACGTCGGCAACGCTGACAGATGCCAAACATTTCGAAATTGTGTCTAGTTGGCATTAACCCAGCTTTGATTGTTAGTTCACTCATTAACTGCTCGATGCGCGTATCGTTAATCGATGTTGATTTTCCGCAGTATTCGCAAGTTATGTGATGATGATGTGGTTGAAACATTTCGCCCAACTCATAATGATTTTTAAAACCATGCGGCACTTCTCGTAGTATTCGCGCTCGAGTTAATGTTTCAATTGAGCGATAAATACTAGTGAAATGCACTTCTCCGTTTAAAATTTCAGTAATTTGTTTGATCGCTAAGGGTCGATTAGCGTGTTTTAAAACTTCAAAAATTCGCTGTCGATTACGTGTTAATCGAAGTCCAGTTTTCCGCAGTTCTTCCCGAAAACGCCATTCATTTTCTTGCATTATTCCCTCCTTATTGCAAATAATTTGCAATAAGTATACCTAATATATTAAAATAATACAAGTAGATTAACTTTTAAGGAGATGAGATATGGAGTCTAATCTAGTCTTGGTAATTCTTTTTTCGTTCATTGGTGGGATATTTTCACTAATCGGTGGTATTTTATTACTCATCAAGAAATCTTGGTCTAGGATTTTTGCTCGGTACGCCACACCGTTTGCAGCTGGCGCGTTGCTTGCAGCAGCTTTTATCGACCTCTTGCCCGAAGCCATCGAAGGCGGCAGCGATTCGCGCAGGGTGATGATATACACTTTGATTGGTTTGTTATTCTTTTTTCTCTTGGAAAGTGTTGTACGCTGGTTTCACAATCATACTGATAAGGGCAAGAAAATTAATCCCATTTTGCCATTAATCGTTATTGGCGACAGCGTGCATAATTTCATCGATGGCCTAGCTATCGCGGCTGGTTTTTTGATTTCACCTGGTAGTGGGATTATCGTTACTTTGGCAGTAGCAGCTCACGAGATTCCTCAAGAAATTGGTGATTTCGGTTTGATGTTGGATATTGGTGTCGATCGCGTCAGAGTTCTACTTATTAATTTAATGAGTTCTGCCGCTACAGTTATCGCAGCGGTGATTTTCTTTGTGCTTGGCAATGCTTACGATGTATCACTAACACCGATGCTTGGTATTGTGGCTGGTTTCTTTATCTATATCGCTGCCACGGATATTATTCCAACTCTACATGAGGAAAAAATTAAAAAAGAGGTTCTCAAAAAAGCCGCTTGTTTGTTGTTTGGTGTTATTTTGGTTGGTTTCGCTATTATAACTTTTCATGGTTTTATCGATGAGAATAGTAGTTGTAGACGTGCTGAAGAAAATTCTGTTAGTTGTTATGATCGTGATGATTAAATTTAGCCATCAACTTCGACGATTTCATAGCTCGTCTTGCCTTTTGGCGTGTCAATAGTGACGTGTTCACCGACTTTTTTACCGATTAATTGAGCACCAAGTGGTGATTCGTTACTAATTTTACCATTCATCGGATCAGCTTCGACAGCACCGACAATTATGTATTCAGTCGTCGTTCGGCCAAACTTTAGCGCTACCGTGTCGCCCAAACCAATAATATTATCAGTTTTATCAGCCCCGATAATTTCTGCCCCAGCTAAAATTTCTTCAATCTCAGAAATCCGCGCTTCAGCACGACTCTGTTGTTCGCGCGCTGTTGCGTATTCAGTATTTTCCGATAAATCCCCAAAACTGCGCGCTTCAGCGATACGATCAGCAATATCGCTACGACTGTCGATGAGTTGTTCTAACTCTTCTTCTAATTCACGCTTACCATGAATGGTTAATTTAAATTGTTTTCTCATAAAATCTCCTCTTAGTGAAAATTTTGCGGACAACGATTGTAGCACGTGCAATCATTAAATGCAAGACACTTTTTTGCATAATTCCGCCATTGTTAAAACCGTTGCTTGATCAGAAGTCCGTGCTTTGTATTCGACCATATCATTTTGGATGGTTTTTGGACTAACTACTACCCGGTGTGGTATACCAAGTAGGTCAGCGTCAGCGAATTTTTCACCTGGATGCACATCACGGTCATCCCATAGCACTTCGATGCCCATTTTGGATAAATCCAAATACAGTTTTGTTGTTATTTTAACAACATTCTCATCTGTTCCAACATTAATTAAGTAAACTTTGAATGGAGCGATGTTTTCTGGCCAAATCAGACCTTTTGCATCGGCAAATTTTTCGACAATAGCACCCATGATGCGCGACACACCGATACCATAACATCCCATAATAATCGATTGGCGTTCACCGTTCTCATCGACGTAGTAAAGATCGAGCGCATCAGAATACTTACTCTCTAACGAGAAAATGTTGCCGACTTCGATGCTGCGGTGAGCTTTGTAAACTTTACCTGAGTCGGGATGAATATCGTTTGGTCGTGCCATTTTGATATCATAAAACTCCTTTGGTAAAGGTAAATCTCGACCCCAGTTAACGTTAATTGTGTGTGTGTTAGTCTGATTAGATCCCATCTCAAAATTCGTTCGACTTGCGCACGATTCGTCGATAATTACTCGAACTTCCTTTGATAAATTCAACAACCCAGCATAACCAATTTCAGCGCCAGTCACCCGTCGCACTGTTGCTTCATCGGCCAATTTTAGTGTTTTGACGTTCAGAATTTTTCTAAGTTTAATTTCGTTAATTTCATAACCACCACGTACCGCCGCTGCTACGATTTTACCACCATCAGTTTCGTATAACATAGTTTTGGTTGTTTTTTCGACTGGAATTTTCAAAAACTTGGCCAGGGGTTCAACACCAATCAGTCCCCTACCCTCAACCATTTCCATCGGTTGTTCTGATTCATGTGTGATAATTTTTGGCGCTTTTGATGGTGCAATTTCTTCGTTATACCATAAATCAGTTTCTGGCACGTGCAACACCGTATCTTCACCAATATCACTTAACATTTGATATTCGTCGCTGTACTTATCAGTAAAATATCCACCATCAGCTGCTGCTCGGTAAGTTTCTGCACCAATACCAACCCGTTCGTAAACTTTCGTGTAAGCCGTTGCCGCCTTTTCGTACAACTCAGTGTGTTCGGTTTGAGTGCGTGCAAAACTATACATATCTTTCATCACAAACTCTCGACCGCGCAAAATACCTGATTTGGCGCGCAATTCATTTCTGAACTTTGTACCAATCTGATAAATGTACAAGGGTAAATCTTTATAAGAATCAACATATGGGGTCAACGCATCGACAATCGGTTCTTCATGTGTCAGACCGACACCCAGTTCAGTGCCATTTTTTAGTTTAGTTTTAAACCAATTATCAACTACCGCATCATCCCAACGGTTGGTTTTTTCCCAAACATCACGCGGTTGCAAAGTTGTCATCAACACTTCCTGCCCGCCGATAGCATCCATTTCTTCACGCACAATCCCTTTAATCTTTTCGAGTACCCTTAGGCCGAGCGGTAAATAAGCATACACTCCAGCCGTTTCCTTATGCACATAACCCGCTCGAATTAATAATTGTGCGTTTTTCGCCACCTCACTCGCTGGGGTAGTTTTACTCGTTTTGGTAAATAGTTCTGTTCTTTTCATTATTCCTCCTCTGTTAAATTTACTGAGTTTTCTAATAAATAAAAATATAAGTCTACCGGCGAACCGGCGTCGGCAAGTAATAACTCAGAAATTCACATTTCATCACGGATATTCTATCATTAACTCGGCAAATAAACAACTTACGTTAAGAACAATACAACAAAAGCGATTAAATTTTGCATCATGTGCAACATCATTCCACTCCAAATCGCCCCTGTTTTCTCTCGCAAAAAAGCTGCGTAAAGTGCTAGAATAAAAGTCATAACACCAACGTTGAATTGACCGTGAATCAGCGCAAATATGCTAGCCGTCAACAGGGCTACTGGCCAAAATTTTAGTTTTTCGCGCAATTTCGAAAACAGCACACCGCGGATCAACATTTCTTCAAACAGTGGTGCTAAAACCACCAAACAAAGGAAAATCAGTATTAGTGATAAGGGTGTGTTACCGGTTGTCGAAAAACCAACATTTTGTTCTTGTTCCATAATTTCTTTACTGACTAACAGTGCTAACACAATACTAACAGCTAAATTAGTGACAAAATACAAGGGGAAGAATGATGCAAATTTCTTGACATCATCCAGGGTTGGTCGACGATCTAAACCAGAAATCTTTAGGATGAATTTTCGAGTTGCACCTTTTTTGAGAGATTTACCTTTTTCGCCAGTTTTCCATCGTCGCCAAGGTAGCCAAATCATAAATCCAAACATCGTTAGATACATCAATGCATCAATAACGGTTGTAATAGTTGTGCCAGATAGTGTTTTTTCATCAATGATTAAGTTAATAAACGCTAATACAAACATGCTGGACACTGTCGCAAAGAAAAACCAACCGACCCAGCCCACGACGTACCAAGCGACTAATTTGGTTTTTTTTCTGGTCAAAATCGGACCAAAAATCCCGCCAGCTAAACCGACAGAAATAATAATCCAAGCGATTATTGTTTCCATATCAAAACATCTTCCAAATATCGGATATAGTAATAATGATAATCAATCCATATAAAATCATCATGCCGATTCCGTTAATTAAACCTTCTCTTTCTTTGGTCAGTTTTTTCTTGAACAGTTTAAAACCAGCTGTCAAATACCACCGTCCACCATCCAATCCGGGGATCGGTAAAATATTCATAACCGTCAGTGTCAAACTAATCACACCCATGATCCATAGTAACGTTACTGGTCCCGCCGCGAGCGCATTCGGGAAAATCACCCCGAGAATACTCACCGGACCGGCCACCGATTCGCCAGCTATGTTGATTCGCTGTTGCGCTGCTTCGCCACCACCAGTCATCAATCCCCATAACCCACCGAATAAATTACCTAACATATCGCCGAGACCCGCAAATGTCGCACCAATGAATTGAAAAGTATCAATGACACCCACCAGCGGCGCACTCCACGTTGCTTTGATGGTAGCGAAATCTTTTTGCTGAGTTTGAATACCGAGATAACCCTGCGCGGTGTTATCCTTGTTCAACACTGTTGAAGTGGTGCGTAATTCGACGTCACGCTTATATTCGATACTGATTTCTTCACCAGCGTTACTTTTGGTTAAATCTGGCACTTGGGTAGAAAATTCAACCTCTGTGTTAGCGACACTAGTGATTAAATCACCTTTCTTTAGCCCAGCTTTTTCCGCTGGTGAACCTTCTACTACCCCTGCAATTTCGACCGTACCATGCTGACCATCGTTATCACCAACTAATGCGAATTGATTAGGAAAAATTTTTGGTAATCCTATCCAGGCCAAAATCGTGAAAATAATCATCGCGGCTATCAGATTCATCAATACACCCGCAAACAAAATTTTGGTTTTACCCCAAAACGACGCTGCACCGTACGAACCTTTTTCTTTAGCATCGTCGGATTCGCCCTTCATTTGACAAAAACCACCCAGAGGCAACAACCAGTTCAGAGTAATCAACGTACCCTTATACTTACCAAGAATTTTCGCCCGCGGCGGAAAACCCAGACCGAATTCTTCGACCTTAACACCGTTTCTCACAGCCGCCCATGCGTGCCCCAATTCGTGAATAATCACCAATATCATTAACAGGAACAACCCAACAATTATGCCCAAAACAATTTGCCACCAAGCTAAGTCCATATTCCTCCCTTGCTTAAACTAGCCTTAAGAACTATTTTAGCACAAATGATTAGTTGCGGTAAATGACGACGGGCAAGAATTGAAGCAGCCCCGCCACTACCACCACGAGCGCATTGACACAAACCGCGTTTTTTGCTACAATTGTTAACAGGTAAGCGAATGCTTGCCTGTCGAATGAAGAATCTCACATGTAGTTTATACACTACCACGCGTGAGATTTTTCTTTTTCATTCTCGATGACCCGGCGGAAAGCACGAGATAAGGAATTTGTTACCGGTCTTGATTTCTTCTACCACTTGAACAATAAATTCATATCCGTCTGCACTCCTACCATAAAATCTATAAAAGCGTCGGTTCGCGTCGCCCGGATCGGGTTTAATGGTTGGTTCGCAGGTTGAGTTACCCAACAAATCTAAACAACAAGCGTAGTATTTCAGGCGTTTAGTGCGCGGATTGATTCGCTTTTCCATGATATGCGACCAAAATCGACTTAAAAAAATTTTGTCCTTTTTGAAATAAGGGCTGCGGACATAGGGGTTGCGTTTTGTTTTTCGCCTGTAAACAGCATAGATTGTGCGTGCACGACTTAGAACATCGGCATAGTTCGAACCTGATATGCGAGATAGTTTTGATTGGAAGTGTTTTTGTTTGGACATACTATTATAATCAATGTGCACCCTAAACCTTCATTATCTCTGCCTCTTTTTCCCTGGCAGTAGCGTCGATTTTAGCATTGTGCTCGGCGATGTCGTCGCCGATGGATTTTTCGATACGTTTTAGGTCATCTTCGGAGATTTCTTTGGCTTCTTTTTTGACTTTGGCGGCTTTGCGCGCATCTTCGCGGACGTTGCGCAGCGCGATGCGAGCTTCTTCGACCTTTTCATTCAAGGATCTCACGATATCGCGTCGACGTTCTTCGGTCAGGGTTGGAATCGGCACGCGCACATTGCGACCATCGTCACTCGGGTTGAGTCCGAGACTCTTATTCTCACGAATCGCCGCCGAAATCGCCGCGATGTTTTGCGGATCGAACGGCGTCACTAAAATTTGCGACGGTTCTGGCGCGCTAACGCTGGCGACTTGATTGAGTGGCATTTTCGTGCCATAAGCATCGACCACCACCCCATTCAACATGTCGGGATGCGCTCGACCAGTACGAATTTTTTTAGTTTCTTCAACGAAGTGCGCTACCACCGCGGCGAACTTTTGCGTGTAAATTGATGTATCCATAGTGTCACTATTTTAACACAAAGTTACGGTTGCCAAAACACTTGACAATACCCCCCCCCATGAGACAATACTAGCATGGACAACATTATATTAGTGGACGAAAATGACAACCAAATAGGCAGCGGCGAAAAGTTGCAAGTGCATAAGGACGGTAAATTACATCGAGCGTTTTCGATATACGTTTTCAATTCAAAGGGCGAATTGATGATGCAGAAACGACACCCCCAGAAATATCATTCGGGCGGGCTGTGGGCTAATACTTGCTGCAGCCACCCCAGATTGGGCGAGAGTTTGGACCACGCTGTGCACAGGCGATTGAAGGAAGAAATGGGTTTCGATTGTGAATTGACCGAAAAAACACAGTTGATTTACAAAATAAAAGTCAACAACGGTCTGATAGAACACGAATATCTACACGTTTGGGTCGGGCGCTACGACAAAGACCCTGTCATCAACAAAGACGAGGCGACAGATTTCAAATGGATAAGCGTCGATGATTTAAGGAAAGAACTCGCCGAAAACGGCGATGCTTATTCCTACTGGCCGAAAGTTACGTTGGATAAAATTATTTAATGTGTGAGTTAGTTAATTATTAAGGAGATAATGTTTTATGGAAATCAAACTTGCTGAACGTGCTGGTACCTGTCACGGAATCAATCGAGCCCTAGAAATGGCCAGCGAGGCAATTAGGCAGAGTATTATTAGTGGAAATCCTATTTATATGTTGGAAATGATGACTCATAATCCACAAACTGTTAAGGAATTTCAAGAACGAGGAGTTATCTTGGTTCATTCTGTTGATGATATCAGTGAAAACACCGGCACTGTTCTTCTTCGTGCACATGGCGTTACGCCAGAAACTATTGCGGCGGTCCAAGGCAAAGGCTTAACCGCCGTAGACACTACGTGTACAAATGTTCTCAAAACCTATGGAATTGTAGCCGACCTTAACGAATCTGGGCACACTATCGTCGTTGTTGGTGAGCGGGAGCATCCAGAGGTTGTGGGTATTATGGCGCGTGCCGGCAGTAGGGCTATTGTGGTGCAAACTCCCGATGATCTACCTGAGAGTTTCGAAAATGATGATTTAGTTGGTGTTGTATCTCAGACTACTCAAACTGCTGAGGCCTTTGATGCTATTATTACTGCACTGAAAGCAAGAGGAATCACACCAGAAATTCACAATACTAGGTGTGATGCCACTCGTGAACGACAAGAGGCTGCTATCAAGTTAGCCAAAACTGTGGATATAATGATTGTAATTGGCGGGCATGAATCATCAAATACTAATGCGCTAGCCAAGCTTTGTTCTGAATCTTGTAACACTCACCATATAGAATCACTGGATGAGCTTGACTCTGATTGGTTTGCAGGTGTAGAATCAGTCGGCATCACCGCCGGCGCTTCTACGCCTCCTGAACAAGTCGATGTTGTTCAAAGACGCATTGAAGAGATTGCGGAAAATCAAGCAGCCTGATCTAGTAGTTGATTTATACCAACTGCACTATGCTGCTCTCTTGAATACTTCCTGCAGGGCTATGGTAGCCAACATGGTTCGCCCCTGGGGCCACCATGTTTCTATTCTTGGGCAACTGGTGGGTATGTCACGATTTAGCCTAGAGTTAAAAACAATCGCCGATGTTCCAGCCGCTTGTGTGTTTTCGCAGGTTGCGATTGAATCGTCAACCAATAACATGATGTTGGGATTTTCGCGACAGAATTCTGCTTTATCTTTGATACCGAACCAGGCGAAGTCAAACGGATACTCATGATCTTTGATATATTTCAGTGTTAGTTCTTCGGCGTCTGGATAAATATCAGACCCGCGACGTGTCAACAGAGCAGTTATGATTCCATGATCTCGCAAAAAGTGTAGAGTTTTTTTACAACCTGGCATCTCGGGCAGCCAACTGTTGACTTTGCCGATGTGGTTGTCTAGGAAGTCGTTTGCTTCTTGGTTGTCTCTGGTGCCGATAGCGATTGCCTGTTCAGCTTCGGGCGATAACACTATTCCTTTTCCACGACAATATGACGAAATAGCCTTTTCGGACTGGAAACATGTATTATCACCATCAAAAGCGAATATGATTTTGGATTTTGGGATCTCTAGTGTCATGTGTAAAGTATAGCAGATTCAAGATGAATAGTTGACCCCCCCCCTAAATGCTTATTTACACACCTATTCGCTAACACCAAGTTCAATCCGCCGGAATTGTCGCACCACGATGTTTTCGCCGAGTTTGGCGATGGTTTGTTTCATCAAATCGTTGATGCGGGTTTCGCCGTCTTTCCAAAACGTTTGTTGCATCAACACTAATTCGTCGAAATATTTGTCCAATTGACCCTGGATGATTTTGTCAAGGACATCGGTCGGCTTTGACACATTTTTCGGGTCAGTTTTGGCCGCTGACAAGAGTTCTTCGCGTTTCCGGGTGATTTCTGATTCAGGAATGTCAGTCATCGCGATCCATTTCGGCGACATCGCCGCCACTTGCAACGCTAAATCGTGCGCCAATCCCTTGAATTCGTCGGTTTTCGCCACAAAATCGGTTTCACAATTGAGCTCGAGCAGCACGCCGATGCGACCACTGTGAACATAGGCCTCGATCAGGCCCTCGCGCGCTTCGCGCTCGCCGCGTTTTTCGGCTTTGGTTAAACCCTTCTCGCGCATCGCCGTTAATGCTTTGTCGAAATCGCCGTCAGCTTCTTCGAGCGCTCTCTTCGCATCAGTCAATCCAACGCCGGTTAGTTCTTTTAATTTTTTCACTTGTTCGATATCAACCGCCATTTATTTTTCCTCCTTTTTACTAGTTTCCTCAGTTACAGCCGCCATCGCTGTCGGTTTGGCGATTGGTTTGTCTTCTTTTTTCGGCGCAGCATTTACACCCTCGCGCACCGCTTCGGTGACATAATCAGTAATCAGCTGGATGCTGGCGATCGCATCATCGTTGGCCGGAATTGGGTAATCAATATTCGTTGGATTTGCGTTAGTATCACAAATTACTACCGCTGGGATATTCAGTTTAATAGCTTCAGCGACGGCATTGCGATCATCGGTAGCACTAATGATAAATAGCGCAGCCGGGCGACCGCGCATGTCTTTAATACCGCCATATTTGACGTTCAACGCGTCAATTTCTTCCTGAAAACGTTGTACTTCGAGTTTGTTATAGCGATTGGCCAACTCGCCGCTCGCCATGCGCTTTTCGAGTAGTTTAAGTTTTTTAATCTGGGACAACATGGTCGCTGAATTGGTCAACATACCACCCAACCAACGCTCAGTCACGAACGGTTGTCCAGTCGATTCGGCGGCCGTGCGCACGATGTCGCGAGCTTGTTTTTTGGTACCGACGAACAATACTTGTCGGCCGGTTTTCGTCGTTGCGGTCAAGAAAGTCAGCGCCGCCTCGAGCTGTTCGACTGTCTTTTCCAGGTTAATAATGTGACCATCACCACGTTTGCTGTGAATAAACGCGGCCATTTTCGGATTCCAGCGCGACGTTTTGTGACCAAAATGCGCACCAGCCTCGAATAGTTTTTTAATGTCAATTTCTGACATCAGAACTCCTTCCCTTCATTTTCCGCCCCTAGTATCAGGAGTTTTTCGCGGAAAACTGATTCATTAAAATTTGTTACAGCGAGTATTGTAGCGCAAAAGTCCATTTGGGTCAATAGGGAGCGCGTAGCATGATGAAACACTTGCACTCGCGAAAAAACTTTGTTACAATTTAAACATTAACAAATTATAACTCAAGGTGGGGAAAAAATGAACAATAATCCATTTGAACCAGCCTCAGCGGATCCGCCGACTGATGATTCGTTGCAGACTGATAACGCAGCCGATAATTTTGCAGCTGACGATAGTGACGCTGTTAAAATTGATGTTGAACAGACGACCAAAGCACCCCTGTCGATTGACGGTATCAGCCCGAATTATGATGCTGACATGCCGAGCGGTAATCAAGCGATCGATGATTCTCTTGCATCCGATGGTATTTTAGCGGATAACGACAGTAGCAACACGGGAGATTTCTTAAAGGATATGGTGACTAACGATACTGCTGACAAGATTGAAACAACGACCAAACCGATTATCAAATCCACCGAAAATGATACACTTACTCCGCCGACCAAAGTTAAACCAGATAAACCAGTCAAGCGCGTAACTATTTCACTCCTCACAATCATTTTCTTCATTCTAGCGATTGCTGGTATTGGTGGAACAATTTATTTTTATCTCGAAAATAATAAGAACGCTGATGCTTTAGCTGATGCCAAAGCCAAAATTCAACAACTCGAGGATGAATTATCGACTAGCGCTACTACCGAAAATACCACGGCTGGTCAATACGATGGTCTGAACGGCAAGATCGAAGATCTATCGGGTAAAAACGAAGAAAACCTTAAAACTATTGAAGATTACAAGAAGAGAAACGAAGAATTGATCAAACAAATTAGCACACTCACTACCGAAAGAGACGACTGGAAAGATCGAGCTGTAAAAATTAGCGATTTGACATCCAAGTTGGACATCATGCTCAAAAATTGTAGCGTCACAACGGTGGGCAACGTTCAACCTTGCAGCATAATCATTCCATGAACCTGTTGACTTTCCTGCTCTGTTAATATACAATATCTCCCGTATGAAAAAAGATTTACACCCATCAGATTATCGTTTGGTTGTTTTTATGGATGAAGCCGCTGGTTTTTCTTTCCTGACCAGATCGACTGCTCCTACTACTGAAACTATCAAATGGGAGGACGATCATGAGTATCCGCTCGTCAAGATTCACGTTTCGAGCGCCAGCCACCCGTTCTTCACCGGTGAAGAAAAGATTATCGACACCGAAGGTCGCGTTGATCGATTCGCCGCACGCATGAAGAAAGCCAAAGAGCACCAAGAAATGTTGGCCAAGAAAACCGCCAAGAAGCCTGCCCCTGAGAAAAAGGCAGCCGAGCCCAAAGAGGCGCAACCTAAAGAGTCCGACAAAGTCGCGTAAATGGTCGTCACAAGATTGTGACTTTTCATTCTTAAGTCGAATATGCTATTATAGGGTGTACATATATGGGAATAGAACAAAAACACACATCCTCTAATACCCCCCCC
>JGI24696J40584_12961606_pt1 | contig 23723 bp, 23 predicted proteins | sample TergutCo191P4_FD_40584 | JGI IMG/M metagenome (IMG submission 40584)
GGCAACGGGGTTGCGCAACTGCAGGGCCGGGGCGGGCTTCTTTTTTCAACATCCTTGTTTCAATCCTCTTGCGAGGCAACGGGGTTGCGCAACAAAAATCAAAGTGAGGTTAGCAACATGAAAAAACATGGGTTTCAATCCTCTTGCGAGGCAACGGGGTTGCGCAACGTGAAAGGGAAGCGCCCCCGGGCTGGAACCCCAAGGGGTTTCAATCCTCTTGCGAGGCAACGGGGTTGCGCAACCGGAAACATAGTCCTGTATGAGTGGCTCAAGACAAAGTTTCAATCCTCTTGCGAGGCAACGGGGTTGCGCAACAGAAAAGGAGGCATGTTCGTGTTAAAGGACATCATGTTTCAATCCTCTTGCGAGGCAACGGGGTTGCGCAACCGATCTTCAAGCCCAAGCTTAGCGAAGCCTACAGCGTTTCAATCCTCTTGCGAGGCAACGGGGTTGCGCAACGAAAAGATCAAGTCCATCGGAGCTGACAGCACCGCCGTTTCAATCCTCTTGCGAGGCAACGGGGTTGCGCAACAAGATAACGGAGCGCAGCATAATACGACGGATATCGTTTCAATCCTCTTGCGAGGCAACGGGGTTGCGCAACGTCTACTGGTTCATCGACAAGAAGAAAGATTGACGTTTCAATCCTCTTGCGAGGCAACGGGGTTGCGCAACAAAAAATATTTCAAGTGAGGTACGGTCATGAAAAAAAAGTTTCAATCCTCTTGCGAGGCAACGGGGTTGCGCAACACATTTACTGGCGAATATCCATGTGTAAATGGGTATGTGTTTCAATCCTCTTGCGAGGCAACGGGGTTGCGCAACCAGTCCCAGGAAGAGCTCTCCGCCAAAGAAGCGAAAGTTTCAATCCTCTTGCGAGGCAACGGGGTTGCGCAACAAGAGGCCAATCGCCAGTGTCGCGTTCTGCGTGCGTGTTTCAATCCTCTTGCGAGGCAACGGGGTTGCGCAACATACACCAATGGAAGTCATTTTCAAGCACACATAAGAGTTTCAATCCTCTTGCGAGGCAACGGGGTTGCGCAACCGCCAGAACAGGCCCCGGATAAGGACGAACCCGTGACTGTTTCAATCCTCTTGCGAGGCAACGGGGTTGCGCAACAATAATGACAAACGCCGACAAGTACGCAATCTTCCGTTTCAATCCTCTTGCGAGGCAACGGGGTTGCGCAACGAAAAGTGGTAGGGCATCCTGCAATAATTTAAAGGGTTTCAATCCTCTTGCGAGGCAACGGGGTTGCGCAACGTTAGCGACACCCTCTTCGATTCGGAAGAATCCGCCGAAAAGTTTCAATCCTCTTGCGAGGCAACGGGGTTGCGCAACAAAGTCAACGTGAGCACCATCACGGGCGACGCGATCTGTTTCAATCCTCTTGCGAGGCAACGGGGTTGCGCAACCACTATGCCTGTGTCCATCATAAAAATTGTACATCCGTTTCAATCCTCTTGCGAGGCAACGGGGTTGCGCAACCCTTTGAACTGCTAACGCGCATGAACGGCACAAAGCTAGTTTCAATCCTCTTGCGAGGCAACGGGGTTGCGCAACGGGAGATTTTACCATGATGAACTGCATCGAAATCAGTTTCAATCCTCTTGCGAGGCAACGGGGTTGCGCAACGCAAACCTGTGGCACTATTGTTACTCATCATTCCAAGTTTCAATCCTCTTGCGAGGCAACGGGGTTGCGCAACCACAGGCGCATTCATCTCAAAAATAAAGGAGGTGCAGTTTCAATCCTCTTGCGAGGCAACGGGGTTGCGCAACCGATAACCCAGCGGCAGAGATTATCCCACCCAATTGTTTCAATCCTCTTGCGAGGCAACGGGGTTGCGCAACGGAATACGACAAGAATTTTGAAGCAAAACACTGGTCGTTTCAATCCTCTTGCGAGGCAACGGGGTTGCGCAACCAAAAACGAAAAAGGAGGCAGCCAAATGGAAGGCATAGTTTCAATCCTCTTGCGAGGCAACGGGGTTGCGCAACACGTTCTACAGAGAATTGGAAGTCAGGCAGCGCTATGGTTTCAATCCTCTTGCGAGGCAACGGGGTTGCGCAACATTTTACAACATAGGAAGGACTACTTCAAATGAACATGTTTCAATCCTCTTGCGAGGCAACGGGGTTGCGCAACCAGCAGCAGCCCGAACAGACCGTTTTGGACGGTAAAATGTTTCAATCCTCTTGCGAGGCAACGGGGTTGCGCAACTATAATGTGATCTACATTGACGAGGACGGCAATTTGGTTTCAATCCTCTTGCGAGGCAACGGGGTTGCGCAACGGCAATATCATTAAAATTGAAAAAAAGGTGGTAACGTTTCAATCCTCTTGCGAGGCAACGGGGTTGCGCAACAAAAAATTTTTTGAGAGGAAGAAACCCATGAACGATGTTTCAATCCTCTTGCGAGGCAACGGGGTTGCGCAACCCAAGCACACCAAGAAGGCCCTGCTCATCGTAGCCGTTAGTTTCAATCCTCTTGCGAGGCAACGGGGTTGCGCAACAATGAAAAACAAAACGACAAAAGCCAGGCGGGCTGCGGTTTCAATCCTCTTGCGAGGCAACGGGGTTGCGCAACATCGGACTCCGTTTGAAATCGGAGATACGGTCCAAATGTTTCAATCCTCCTGCGAGGCAACGGGGTTGCGCAACATAATGAACCAGTCCGGAGATATCCTAATGGATAAGAAGGTTTCAATCCTCTTGCGAGGCAACGGGGTTGCGCAACCTGGCAAGACGATTGAGCTTGTTGCTTCGCATGTGCCCGTTTCAATCCTCTTGCGAGGCAACGGGGTTGCGCAACTTGTCAGGGGTAATGAGGTAGAGCTGAATGGCATGCTGTTTCAATCCTCTTGCGAGGCAACGGGGTTGCGCAACCTATAGCATCCTCGACGCTATGATCAGCTATGCGGCTGTTTCAATCCTCTTGCGAGGCAACGGGGTTGCGCAACCAGAATAAAAGGCAGCTACGATATGCTGCGTCTTGTTTCAATCCTCTTGCGAGGCAACGGGGTTGCGCAACCCATGGCAATTGGGGCACTGATGGTGGTCGAAACGCAGTTTCAATCCTCTTGCGAGGCAACGGGGTTGCGCAACCAAGACCATCTGGGAGTATTTTGACAGCGAAGCGGAGGCCGTTTCAATCCTCTTGCGAGGCAACGGGGTTGCGCAACGGTTACACAGGGACGCGGGATGTGACCCGCCCGGGTTTCAATCCTCTTGCGAGGCAACGGGGTTGCGCAACGGAAAGACAGCAAATGAACGAGAACATCAGTACCAGCGTTTCAATCCTCTTGCGAGGCAACGGGGTTGCGCAACCCCACATGTTCCCAATATGCTAAGGAGGCCATTGAAGTTTCAATCCTCTTGCGAGGCAACGGGGTTGCGCAACAAAACACTGGCACTTACCAAGTTCGTGCGAGATTGTTTCAATCCTCTTGCGAGGCAACGGGGTTGCGCAACACCATCAACCTAGGAGGGATACCAATCATTTCCAATCGTTTCAATCCTCTTGCGAGGCAACGGGGTTGCGCAACGAGTATTCCCTTTGGTTCCTGTCCGAAAATGAGCTGGGTTTCAATCCTCTTGCGAGGCAACGGGGTTGCGCAACGAAAAAATAATGCGCAAGACGACCCTTCGTGGGGATGGTTTCAATCCTCTTGCGAGGCAACGGGGTTGCGCAACAGAAGGAGGCATGGAGAGCCGTCTATAGCAAAAATGTTTCAATCCTCTTGCGAGGCAACGGGGTTGCGCAACGATTTGCCCGTGGGCGGTAAGTAAATCGCCTTAAGGACGGTTTCAATCCTCTTGCGAGGCAACGGGGTTGCGCAACAGAGGTTCATCTTTCCAATAGACACCCCTACGCTTCAGTTTCAATCCTCTTGCGAGGCAACGGGGTTGCGCAACAAAATAAAGGAGGTGTAAAGAATGCGCAAGAACCCGTTTCAATCCTCTTGCGAGGCAACGGGGTTGCGCAACAAAAAAGTCGTCAAGACCGAAGTGGACGAAACCTACCGTTTCAATCCTCTTGCGAGGCAACGGGGTTGCGCAACCAGCGACAACGAAATGGTGCAGCTGTCGAGACAAGACAGTTTCAATCCTCTTGCGAGGCAACGGGGTTGCGCAACTATTATGTCCCTTAACGAAAAGATTCGCAAAATCATCGTTTCAATCCTCTTGCGAGGCAACGGGGTTGCGCAACCATCTTTAGCGTTATCAAATTTTTTAAGGAGGCGAACGTTTCAATCCTCTTGCGAGGCAACGGGGTTGCGCAACCCTATGGCAACATGTTCTAAGTGCGGTGGAAGCGGAGCGTTTCAATCCTCTTGCGAGGCAACGGGGTTGCGCAACAATTTATTAATCAAAGGAGAAAAACATGGGACTTTTGTTTCAATCCTCTTGCGAGGCAACGGGGTTGCGCAACAAGGAATGGACGGCCCTAACGAGCCCGTGAGCGAATGTTTCAATCCTCTTGCGAGGCAACGGGGTTGCGCAACCCTATCGGACTTGCAATACAAAGGGTTCCGCACTCAAAAAGTTTCAATCCTCTTGCGAGGCAACGGGGTTGCGCAACAAGGTATGGCATTGGTGACAACGAAATCCATGTTTGGTTTCAATCCTCTTGCGAGGCAACGGGGTTGCGCAACAAGATTGCCTGCCTTCGGATATTGATACGTTCCTTTGCTGTTTCAATCCTCTTGCGAGGCAACGGGGTTGCGCAACGACCTTAACCGGTTACCACCCGTGCAATCAAGGCTAAACGTTTCAATCCTCTTGCGAGGCAACGGGGTTGCGCAACAGCATGGGACCCAGGCTTCTCAGCGAGGCGTGGCTCAGTTTCAATCCTCTTGCGAGGCAACGGGGTTGCGCAACCAATATCCTAAATTTAACTATTAAAAAAGGAGAATGAGTTTCAATCCTCTTGCGAGGCAACGGGGTTGCGCAACGGCAAATGTGACCTGGACGGGAATCCTTGTCCTCAGTGTTTCAATCCTCTTGCGAGGCAACGGGGTTGCGCAACCTTGGTTCGATATTGGCTGCATCGCGCAGTCTTCCCGTTTCAATCCTCTTGCGAGGCAACGGGGTTGCGCAACGAAAGGAGCATCTCCATGGATCAGGAACAACATCAGTTTCAATCCTCTTGCGAGGCAACGGGGTTGCGCAACCCTACCGTGCAGAAAGCCTTATAGGTCAAGGGCTCCCGAGGGCATTTTTCAACAGGACGCTTTAGTGTGAGATTTTTCATCGAGTTGTATGAACAAACTGTGAATTTGCTCGTTTTCTTCACGCTCGTAAAACTCATACAAAGCTCCTGTTCTCTCACATATGCTCTCTTTTGCTCTTGTATCCTCCCGCGTCAAAAACGACGCAAGAGGATTGGCCCTAAAAAACCTCTTTCGAGTCAGATTTCCGCATGAAAAGTATAGCACATTGTTGACTGGAATGCAAGGCTTTTTGCCGTTAAGCGGCCTCATATTTCAAGTAGGTGTCCACAAGCTTGAGCAGGTTCTGGGCATAGTGGTATGTTTTTTGCCGGGAGGGGTTGCGCGAGGGCTTGAGGCGTCGCAGGTCGTCAACATACATGCCGTCGCACAGCAGTAGATACAGCAAGCCGTTGGGGCGGCGGGTGAGCAGGAACTGTGCCGGGGTGCCGGCGTTGCCGAGGTAGAGGTCCAGGCCGCAAGCACCGTTGCACGCGTAGATCGTCAGGCGGTTTGTGCTGCAAATCGTTTTCATGCCGGTAGAACCTTCTTTCTGCTTCGTAACAGCGCAAGGCTGTCCATAGAATATATCTCCATGCAGCAGAAAGAAGTTAACGGCTTATACTGAAATTTTCCCCAGCAAGGTGCGTAAGGCTTCCTCGTTTACGGGATTTTGATAAAATTGCCGACTGTAGACACTGTCGAAGTATTTGATGAACTCCGCAAAACCCTTGCGCTCGGCTTCAGGCAGATGCTTTCCGTGGCAAAGCGGGTTGCGGTAATTATCCTTGAAGGTCAAGTAACGCTCGGCGAACTGCCCGACAACGCTGTTAGATGTTTTGCTATGCAGCTGTCTGTGCAACTGCCGCTGAAACACGATGTCCTGATCTTCCGAAAAGCTTTCCCGGTTGAGATGAACCAAGCTCGCGCAGTAATTCATGATAAACTCCTGCAGCGTGATCGCAGCCTCAATGTAGCGGGCTTTTTCGAAATGCCACCGCGCCAGCCGGGCGATCATCAGCGGCCTGTTCTGCAGCACTTCGCCGCCAAAGCTCTTGGCAAGGTCCCGCAGGATATAGCCTACGATCTGTGCCTGCCCTTGTCTTTCATCCAGTTGCTTCACGGCGCCTTCGCAGTTCTTAATCAGGTTGCGGAATTCTTCCAGGTTGCTGGTAATCATGGGATCGCCTAATCGGCGCAAGGCTTTTTGCGATTCCCGGCTTAACTCCAGGCCGATCTTGTTGTTTTCCAACAGCTCGGCCAATAGCTTTGCCGTGCCAAATCGATTATATTCCTCCGCAGCCTTGATCCAGTCCGTCAAATGCAGCAACTGCGATAAATCTACAATCGGCGCAAGGCCGCCGTTTTCCCTGGCAAAATCAAACATGCCATAGGATACGAATTCCAACTTGACGCTTTTTTGTAACACATTCTGCATATAGCTCACCGCCAGATACTCATACAGGGCCAGGGAGCGGAACGAGTGCGTGATATCGAAATAGATGCTATCGTCGTTCTGGATATGATCACCCGCTGCCGAGAGCAACGCGAAGTTCTGTAGAATTTCAGCCTCATTCAGTCCGTATTTCAGCACGACAATCTCGCAGCAAAACGGAGCCATCGCCTGCCTGAGGGGCTCCAGCCTGCATCGGACGTCTTCTGGTGGAAGCCTGTGCTTTTCCGGCTGCTCATTGAGTTCCAGCAGTTCCAGCAGGTAATCCTCGTCCATTCCGGCCAACTGGCCCGACATAAACAGATGTTCGTAAAATGCGGCCCAGTTGCTGCCCGCCGTGCCTACAAGAATGCACTTGTCAATGGGATAAAGCGTCCGCAGCGCATCCAGCACATAGGCCGATTCCACCACCTGCCCGCCCGCGCTGACATATTTTGCTGGCCGGTAGGTGTGTTCTTTTTTCTCCGTGTCATAGGTCCCGTTGCCGATGGAGGTGATAAGAATGTTTGCCATGTGATCCCCTTTCAATGCAGGCACAGATAATAATCCTTTTTTGAGGCAATGGGGCTGCGCAACATAGATGTGCATTGTGTATTAATAAAGATCGGAGGGTTTCAATCCTCTTGCGAGGCACCAAGGTTGCGCAACCAGCATTTAAGAAAATTCACTTTCTCTTTGTCGGTTTCAGACCACTTTGAGCGGTCCTCCTCAGCGAGGTCGTCATATTTTTTTACAAATCCTTCGGCATAGCTTATCGCCTCACGGAAACGCCCAAAACCCTTCAGGTAGTCAACTATTCTTCGCCAAGCTTCTGGATCAGCGGTAAGATCATAGTATTTTTGGAGATCCGACAAGGCTTCTTCAGGGCATTCGTCTTTGTCATACGCTAAATGACGATACCAAAGCATTGTAGTATCTTTGGGTGCGATTTTTGCCGCCTTATTAAAAACTTCAACTGCGTTTGTATAAAGGTCGGTTTGACACAGTAATATGCCAATCGCATTTAATAGTGCAACGTCATCCGGTGAAAGCTTTATGGCCTCAGCAACAAGCTTCAGCTTTTTATCTTGGTTATCCTCAAATAACGCTGTCGTATAAAGATGATATTGCAGCTTTCCAGCATCCCTCAGTTGCGAAGCGACTGTTTCCAGTTGCTGGTTGAATTCACGCTTTTGAGTTAATATGATTTGCTCAAGTGCGCTTCGCTGCTGCTCTACTTGATTGCTTACTGCCTGCAACCGTTTATCGGCATCTGCGATACTGGATTGTGCCAGTGCCGCGCTATCCTTGATCTCTTTCGCTTCATCTATTGTTTTAACAAGTTTGTCCACATGTTCTCGTTGTAGGAAGACGTGATTCATTATGGGGAATCCGATTGTGAATAATGTAAATACAATGCCCGCAATAGCGAGAATGCTCTGCAATTCACCTTGATATGTAGCGTACTCATCTCGAACAATCTGGCGCATCTGCTGCTCCAATTGATATTCGCTCAGATTGGAATCAGGGCCATACTGCACAATGGCTGGTTTGATTGGTTTAATATGCTTCAACCGGTACAACTGGCTGGCGCACCAAATAGACATGCCAATAGAAAAGACTGAAAACATCAACACTACAATCCGCAACCAATATGGCACAATCTGCTTCCACAATTGTTTGCCTTTATCCTTGACCATATCTTTATGTGCAATGTCTCGCTTATTCTTTGTCATAACCATATCCCCCTTGCATAATAACAGCTTTTTTGTCATCAGCGTAATCAGAGGCACCAGGGCTGCGCATAGGGCAGGTGCGCAGCCCTGTCGCAGTCTGCCTATTTGTTGCGGCATTGGTAGCACCGCACCCTGTCAGCGGGGCCCGAGTAGGTTGTCCAGTGTAGTTTTCCGCAGTCAACGCATTTGCGCTGTTGTTTGCCGGCCGCGGCGGAGGGCTGCGGCGCCTGGCCCTGCGGCGGCCCCGAGGCCCTTGCCGTTCTGTCCTTTGGGTTTTCCGGCAAAGAGATATTGCTGTCGGAAACAAGGGGCAGTTTGCAGTAGTATTCCAGCTTCGCGGGGCGGTTCTGGGGCGGACGGTTGGCCGAAAACCATTCGTAAATGGGACCACCTGGCTGTCTGCGGGGATAATCGACTTGCTGTCCCGCTGCCGCGGTGAAACGCAACATCTTTTGCAATTCGGGGGGCAGCGAAAGAGATGCCGGGTCCGGGATGTCTTTTTCTTCGTACTTCCCTTCTCTGTAGTTTCGCAGCACAGTTTTCTCCACCACCACTTTGGCCGAGCCGAAACCCAGGGGCTTGGCATGGCCGAACTTATGGCAGTATTCCCCATCCTCCCGGTTGTCACCCAATGTCAGCGCGGTGAAGAGCTGTTGCAGCTGCTTCTCGGTGATGCCGTCGAAATACACATCGAATGCAAACACGCTGCCCTCGTTGGCGTATTGCATGATGGCCGACATCTTCGGGTTCTCGTCGGGACGCAGGGCACTTATATCGAAATCGCTGTGGTGCCAGTAGAATTTGCGCCCGGCCAACTCCACGCCGGGGCTGTCCGCGTTGTAGGTGTAACCCGGAAAGCGCAGGTGAAACTCCAGGGACGAGGAGCGCGGAGAGGCCAGGATCGGCAACAGGCGGAATTCACCTAGCACGTTCGCGCTTTCGTTCCACGCGTCCGAGAACCGCACCTTGCTGCCCATAGCTCCGGTTTCGCTGCCGTCGCCAACGAAGCCGAACAGGGCGCAGGCTTCGCACAGGGCGGAGCGGTTTTCGCAGGGCTGCAGGTTCTTTTTCTCAAGAAAGCTTTTCGGCTTGTTGGCGTATACGTTGCGGGAAAGCTGTGACAGAGCGAGGAAGAACGTGCCCGGTTCATACCAAACCGGGATCATTTCTCCCACCTTCAACTGTTTGAGCCGTTTTTCGTATTGCTCCGCCTGAGTAGCAGCCGCTCCTTCACAGTACATCTTGATGTTGTGCAAAAACGGTTGGAACTCCTCTTGCGTCCAAACATTTATCTTGTTTTCGCCGTCCTGCACCATGACGCTGTAGGCGGAGTATTTCCCCTTGCCCAGGGCAATGGGCTTCATTTTCAGCACATAGCCTTTCAAAGCGCCGCCTTCCGCCTGCACATAATAGGAGTTCTTGCCCTGTTTCCCCGTGAAGAGAACCGTCTCCCCCGTGCGCGCGTACTTGGTAATCAGTTGCCTCGGGTCAGCGTAGCGCCTGGCCTTGAGCAGCACCCAGCCGTCTTCGGTTTTCCTGAGCAGGCCCGGCCACTTTGCCAGCCCCGTCCGCGACGAAAAATAGTAGTCGTCATTCGTCCGCACGCAGGAGTCCGTCAGCGTCTCAAACACGTTGCGCACCACGCCCCGGATGGAGCTACCGGGGATCATCGGTAACTCCTCGCCGTCTGCAAACGCTTTCATAAACGGGTAGCGGTCATATGGCTCATCCTTGGATTTATTGATTTTCCTTTCGTGATCCGGAATAATCAGCGGCGTTTTCGTAACCAGCCTGCACACCAGCTTGCCAGTAAGTTTTTCGCCTTTGGTATACTTTTCATCCTCAAGGCTCAGTTTTTGTACTTTATCGTTAGGCAGCGAGATAAAATTGTAAGGGTTCACGAACGGCATGGTTATTCGTCCTCCTTCCATATGAAGCCTGCAATGCGAAAATCGAAGGGCTGCAAAAAACCTTTGTCATCTGCGCGGTAGTAAACTTGAATTGCCAACTTTTCGGGTGGAAGATTTTTCTCGGATAATGGCAAATGATACTTCCCCCCGCCTGTGGCCCAAACCTCTGCGAATCCATTCTTTATCGCTGTTTTGGTTGAATCAATGTCCAGATAATGCTCGTCATAATCTTTTTTTTCTTCGGGCGTCCAATCGTATTGAATATCCGCGCTGTCGCGCACCTGCCCGTGCACCCATTTGATTTCATGCTCCGGCGTAAAAGCCCGCAGTTCAAGCAAGTTATCCCAATCAATTTGGTCAATCTCGCTTACTAGCCCACTACGGAACTCACGCGCGCCCATGGCAATAAACCAGCCACCCTGCAATGTAGATGTATCAATCACAGCCAAGCACCTCCTTCAGCCTGCCAAAATTCCCATCGAACTCTTTGCCATTAACCTCTGCGACATTGAACAGCCCGCGCCCCACGGCGGTCAGGCCACCCACAGCCACGTAGCCATTGTGCAAGTCCATGATCGTGGCGCACAGCGCAACCTTCACTTCAGGGGGTATGTCATTATACAATGTGATTTCCAGCTCGGTTGTACCGTTATAGACTGTCAACTCCGTATAGAGCGCGCCGTCCTTCGTACCGTTAGTGAAGCGGTCGATCATGTTGCGGGTCAGCAGCTTCGGCGTGCCGTTTGTAATCTGGCTTTCACTGAACGCGATTTTTGACTTTTGGCAAGTCCTTTCTTCCCTCTTTTTTGCCTCCTTTGCTTTCTCGTCCGTCAGCACAAAGCCGAACACATCGTCAGGCAGATCAACGCCAAGTATGGTTTTCATGCGATGCTTGAACATACCCGCCCAGCTGGTGCCTGGAATGACTGGCGTACCATCACGCAGGGACACTGGGCCGTAATCCGCGCCTTTTTCTTTGTCGGCATCGTCCTGCGCCATATCAGTCAAATACTGCCGGATGGAAAGGCCGCCCCGCTGCTCCAATTGTAGAGTCAATGAAATGACATCAGGATTGACTTGCGTTATAACATCAAACCAATCTTCATCGGACCAATCGAATAGATCAAATTCGAGCCATTCCTTCAATTCGCTCGACTGGAATTCCTTGCACTGGTACTTCAATTCAACTTTTCCATATCCACGCGTCGTTTTGGCACCAAAGCTAAGCGCGTTGCTGAGCAGCTTTTCTAACTCGGCTTTCGCATCTTCATTGTGCGCCTCGGCGTAGCCAACGAATTTCGCGCCGGTCTCCACCGCCTGGAAATCGAACTTCGCGCCGGGCTTCGCGACTTTATATTGGTCAAGCGCGACACAGTCGCGGGCGACGATTGCGCTACCGGTGTCCAACGCTGCGTCGTAGAAGATCAACTGGCTGTCTTGCTGCAGCTTCCCGTTCTTTTTATCCTCCAGGCAGCCAAAAAGCGCGTCTTTATTGCTTGCGAGTGACCGCAGAACCCCGGCAATCGAGGTCGCAGGGATTACCGGCTGCCCGCGCGAATCCAGAATAACGTCTTTGTCGCTCTTTTCGCTGAAGGAATCGCCGATGGAGAGCGGCGACAGCAGCGTGAACTGTAGCTTAAAATAGGCCCTGTATGTCATTGCGCATCGCCTCCTTTCGCGGCTGCTTCGATTTTGCGCTGATATTTCTTCCATCGCAGCACGATGCTCCAATACGTCTTGTAATCGCTGCTCTCCTCCTGTATATACGCCAGCAGCGATTCCCGTACAAACTTTGCTTTGATAGATGCAAGGCGCTTTTGGAAATCCGCCCAAGTGCTCGATTGTTCCAGCATCAGCAGCACGCGGCCTATCTGCGAGGAAGTGATGGCATCCTCCAGCTTGTTCTCCCTCGCATATGCGATGGCCTGCGCTTTGACGCGCTCCTCCAGGTCCTGTTTGCGTAAATAAGAGGTGTAGATGCCATCTTTTGTCCCAGGTTTTGACGCGTAATCCGGCGCTTTGATTTTCGGCATCTTTCCCAGCGGCATCGCCATGCAGCGGCCAAAGCCTTCATGCTGCCGTTCGCCGATGATGAATTCCTCTGGCAGGACCTTGTCGGGGCTGTCAAGCACCAGTACGCTGCCCGCCTTGAAGGCTCTTGCGTGGGGCTTTTTCAGGTTCCATACGCCACTGTAGCCGGTGACGACACGATATGCCAAGCTGGAGGCCTCTTCGTTGATGTTTGCTCCTGGCTGGATTGCCGCCGCCAAGGCTTTGTTGTCAACTGTGTATATACCATCTTGCAACAGCAAGACATCCGATAGCAAAATTACCGCGATTTTTTGATTTATAGCAACGGTCTGTGGGGGTGGCAGAGGCTCGCCGACCTTGACATCGCACACGGCATACTGCGCGGTTTTGGATTTACCGATGCGTAGCGTACCCGAGACCAGCAGAGGCTGCAATTGCTTGAGATATCTGCCCTTACCCGAAATAATGCCGTTGAATGACTGCCCAGCACATAGAGCTGTTTGCATGTAGAGCAAAGCATCCTGTCCATCTTTTTGCGTGCGATGGTGATAAATTACCTCTTGCCTTGTTTCCATCTCTTGCCAGTACCCATCTACGTACGGGACAAGATATTTACCCTTGAGCAACTTGGCTTGATCTGATTCATCAGGCCTCATCGGTTTTTGTGCAAGGTTGCGGTAATCTCTACTTTTCTTCATTTTCGCGTAGCATAGCGGTGCTGGCATGGCGCCTGGCACACAGTTAGAAAATCTCACTTTGCCATCTAAGAATATTTTTGCAAAATCTTCGTCGGAAGCTGCTTTTCCTTCCGTTTTCAAATACGCCCAAGCTAAAGCGCCCAATACCTGCCCACCGCTGATATACGTCTCCGTTTCATCATCGTTCTGACTGGAAAGCACCAGTGGCACCGTATTGGTGATGGCGATAGGCAAACTATAATTCATGTCATTTTCCAAATCAGGAAAATAGGCTGTTTTCTTGTCACTGGCAGAGTCAAAGCAGCAGCGCACCGCGCCGAAACCCCGGTTGCGCTTGTAGCCGATGTTGCGCAGGGCCTTGCAGATTCTTATCATCTCTTTGTCATACGGGGAATCTATTTCGCATTCGGCCACGAATTTCAGGGGCTCCTGGTCCACCGGGGAATACTGCTTTACCACGCGGATAAAGCGCAGGCTTTCGGGCTTTACGGTGCCGTCTTTGATTTCCGTGCCGGCACGGGTGTAGGTAAACTTGTCCAGCACCTCTTCCGGGCTGAGGGCGCTGAGTTCTTCACTGAGATTGTCGATGCGGGCATCGGAGGAAAAGCGTAGCGATCCGCCCGAGGAATCGCCGGATTTGCCAAAAATCCCATCTATCGCAGGACAGCCGATGTCCTGCGCCGCCTCGCGCAGGCAACCCTTCAGCCGCCGGGAGGGGATATAGGGAAAGCCTTTCGAGTCATAGCACACGTCGGTGTCGATCACGGAGCCAAAGCCAGCCCCGCTGGCAGGACACAAATCAGAGTACAGCGTGATCTTAATCTTAGCCATTTGTCTCACCTCCAAACCAAAGATCATAGAATGTGCACACATCGCAAAGCATGGCACGGTCGGTTTCTTTGATAGCAAACCCCGCACAGTTAGATTTCACCCGCATGAGCTCCATCTCGAAATCCGCCTGGGAACGGAACGCCGCGTCGCGCAGGGCCTTGACGTTGCTGCGCTTGATCTTCCCCAGTTCATTGCCGAGAGCTTTGAACCGCTCCAATTCACAGTTGACGCAATAAGGCATACATGTGCGTTCTTCACCTATCTGCCCGCGCATAGCATCCAAAGTGCCTGTGATGGCACCAAAGCAGAAATGCGCGTCGATATAGCAACCATCTTTTACCCCGTTCTTCTTCATGCGCTTTTTACCGCTTTCGCAGCATTGCTCCGCGATTTCATATACCATCGCGAAGGGCGCATGGGCGTGGAAAATCGCGATGCCCATGCAGGCGGAGTAGTTTGGATCCAGGTTTTTAAAATAGACATCCGCGATTTCCAGTGCATGCCGGGCGTTGCAGACAATGGTGATCTCGTCGCCGCCGCCGATGATACGCCGCATAGCGAATATTTTTTCAGGAAACGCCTTTTGCTGTTCCTTATACTCTTTTCGTTTCTTCTCATACTTTTCTTGCTGCTCTGTCAAATAATCTTTAATAGCCTGAATGGGATCATCCACAAACGCTTTTTTGATTCTCTGTGTAAGTTCGCGCTGTAGATTCACGCCTGTCTCGAAAGTTTTGTCCTCGGGTATGTACGCCTTCACGCGCTCGCCCATGCCGTTGCCATCGACATAGAGGATAGCCAGAAGGCTTTCCGTGCCCTTTTTCTCTACCAGGTTATCAAAGTTCCGGGCAAAGCGTTTGTCCGACTCTTCCTCCCAATACAGGTTATCGCTATATGAATCCAGCTTTTTAACGCTTTCCGCCGAAAGCGATTCCGGAGCGCCAAATCTATCTTCCTTGTTCACCACCGGCTGCGAAATTCTGCGGTCAACTTGCGTAATAGGCAGCACGGTGTCGCTCAAAAGCGGCGAAGCCAAACGCTTGTATCTGCCCAGATCGGCGAACACTTTTGCGGTCTCTTCCCTGAACTTGCCGTTCACGTCGATTTCCGCACTGCCGCAGATGGGAGTTAGCCCCGGCGCGTTGTCGATCAGCCACAAGGAAAAGTGGCTGTTGAACGCCAGGAATTCCTCTTTGCTCTTGAACAGCAGCACCAAATTGCCGCCGCCCTCGTAAAGCACGGTGCCTTGATCGCCTGCGTCCGCAAACTCCGATAGCTTGAATTCGCCTTTCAGGCAATCCTCCAGCTTGGTATTTCTGTCCCATTTTTCGTCTATTTCTTTATAGCCTTTCAACGCTTCCTCATATGCCCCCTCGATCAGTTTCGAGGCACCCATGATTTCCTGCACCCGGTTGGTACGATAGATGTAGTCCTGCTTGCTGCGGAAGTCGTAGACTGCCGCGACGTAGTTGCCATTCATAACGAATAGCCCTCCTTCCAGAATTGTTCTTCTGCGGTGATTGATAATAGCCAAGCGTCATATGTGTCGCGCTTTTTGTATGCCGTTTGGCGGGTGACCTGATATTTCGGATGGCCTTCATAGGCGTTTTCCAGCAAGTAGCCAAGCTTCCGGTTGGTCATTGGTTCCTGTATCCCAGCATATAAGTCGTTATATACGACTTGCTCCATGGATTCATGTGGCGGCACAATCATATACGACACCATTACGTCGTCCATAGCTGGGCGAAAGCTGTTGTTTTTCTTATCCTCCTCGCAAACATCCGCTGAAAAAATATCCGCGTCGGTCATACCTGATTTGTCTTTCAGTGGCATGCCAATTCTGGCGCGCATGCTAAGATCCACGGTGAAAAATGATTCAATATACGTCTTTTTTGTTTTGGTGTACTGCGCGTGTTCTTCATGCTTTTTTTGCAGCGTTACAACCTTAGCGACGTCGCACCAGCGCGTAAATTCGTCGGTCTTTCTGTCGAAATCATCCAGAACCGACGGCTCATCCGTTCCTTCCTCATCCAGCGAATCCTTGTCGACATAGCCATGGGTGCTGCAATAATCTATGTATGCGAACCGCAGCTTCCTCTGGAAAAAGGTGATAAAGCTTGCCTTTTCTGAGTTGAACCGCCACGTGCCATCCTTATTTGCGCTCAGACACTTGATGAAGAGTGTATCGGCAAAAACATCCACGGGGACCTTGGCGCCCTTGCCCAACAAAGTGCAATAGAAGACATAATCCCCAAAATCATTGTAAAACCATTTGTCGGGCGGACAAGTGGTGTACAGCCTATCCGCTATGGCATCACGGCATTTCATAGCCTCAGCATCACTTGGCCTATATGCAACCATCCTCTCCGCGAGTGCGTTGACCTCCTCGTTCAGCGCTTTGAAATCCACGGCCATTTTCAACCCTCCTCCTGCTCTTCCAAACCCAGCATGAGCCGGATCGCCTTTTCGGGGTTGCTGGCCCGCATTTCCGCGAGCTTGTTCACGATGGAATCCATAAAGAACAGAGAGGTGGTGTCGTAAATATAGCTGCTCTTCGTCTCATGGTCGTATCGCCCATAGACTATGCATTCCACTGAAGCGCCTTTCTTCAAGCGCTGCGCGTAATTCAGCGCCATGGACAAAACGATAGGCGTTGGTTTCGAGCCATAGGTAATGCATGCGTATAGTTTCTCGTTCTCGCGAAGCACGGCCACGATATCACTGAACAGCTTGAGCTGCACTTCGATGGTTTCCTCGTCCGGCGTCGGGATCACCTCAATCCCTTCGAAGAGCAGACCCTTTTTCTCACACAATTCCTGGACCTCAAGGACAAGGTGCTCGTTGAAATTGTGCTCGCAGCTTTCCCCGTCTTTTTTGATGGCGACTACACGGATGCTGTCACCCGGTTCGGCATAGCCTGCAATCACAGGAATGATCGGGAAACGTGTTTCGCTGTAGGCCAGTTTGTCGTTCCCTACAGGCTGATAGCACGCGGCCTTCAGCAAGCCCTTCGGCTGAAAGGGGACGACGGTCAAGAATGTTTTGGTTCTGTTGCTCATTGTTAGACTCCTATTTTATCCTAAATTTCGCCCCAACAAACATACTCTTTTGTCTTCATATCTTTGCTGTAATAAGTAATTCCAATGTTGTTGGCAAATTCATCGCCAATTATCAGCGGAAAAACTTGGGGCCCGAAGATGAAGAGGTGGACATGGCGTATGCCTTTTTCATATAATTCAACTTTGATCTTCCCAAGTTCGCCAAGAAATTTCCCCATATCGTCGGGACTTAAATAGCCGTTAAAGACGGGGAACATGTCTTTATAAAACTCGTTCTTGTCTTTATGCAATTTCAGCTCCGGATGCTTTTGCCGCATATGTTCAATTACTTCAGCCTCAATGTTGGGCTGAAAAATGTTAATGATCAGCACGCCGACATGATCGTTTGGCGTTCTGCTTGGGGGATGCCTTCGATTTTGCGCTTCCCGCAATTGCTTGCGTCCCCATGTGATAAGAAAACCCAGCGGAATCAATGCCAAAACCCCCACTACATTCGCAATGCGTTCAAGATAAGCCCAAAAATCCATCGCTGATAACCTCTTCCTAAATTATATTGTAGCTGCGGAACCTAACAAACGCGAACTCTACTCTTTTTCCCACGCTCCCTTCATCATTCACATACTCCTCCACCTTGCGCTCACTACAGGCGCACAGCACCATAACGCCCTTTGTATGCAACAGCTGTGTCACCGCAAAGCACAAAGAGAATTCCCCTTGGCACATCACAGCGGCAGGGGCCAGCCGCAGGATTTCGTCGGCATATTTTTCCGCGAGAATCAATACTTCGTTTTCATCCAAGGCGGGGTCAACAGATGGAAAGGGAAAATCCTGTATTTCGCCATACTGCCTAGCAGCCCCAAGTTGCGGTTCTGCCCAATGGGCGAAGGGGTGGTTACTGAAATTCACGAAACAGGGCACGTGCCATTCCCCCTTTCCTTGCTTATATCCGGGTTGATTTCGCTAAAGATAATTCAATGACTAAAAAACTTCTATTTCAAACTGTCCGCAGCCCCGTGTTGTCTTTTTACCGATGTGCAGCTGCGTCCCCAAGTCTAAATAGGGCAGATATCGTGTGATATCACCTTCATATAGTATTTCGCCAATGACGCCGTCTACCCGTTGCCCATGAGCCTGCGGTATCGTAACCCGCTGTGTGGAAAACTGCGTGGCAACCTGTGGCTTACGGGCCAGCAGCCCATAGGGCAACGTAAGTTCATCTTCCCCGTATAGGTCAATCATGGCCGCGATGCGCGCGAACAAGCTGTCCATAAAAAGAGAAAAATCCGGCTTGTCCACGACAAAATGCGTCTGATAAATCTGTACCGGAGACAAAAAATGGAGTTTCACTGCCTGCGCCGCTGGAATATCCAGAGCCCCGGCGTCGCTCCATACGGCGACTTGCAGCTCATTCGAGGCGCATTGGCCAGTGAAGCCATCGCGGACTGCTTGCAATTCTAGGGCTCCCTCTGTTTGAGCAAAGCGACCTTCGAAAACCGCTGAAGCCGCACGTAGCACGTCCGCGCTCCGGCGAACAGCCTCGCCAAACAGCATAATCGAAAACACCAGCGTCTCACCCGTCAGCCACTGCCGCTTGCCGAATGCCGGCGCGCGAATAACAAATGGCGCGGGCATGGTCGGAAACTCCGCCGTGCTCTGCGCCACCTTGAATATGCTTGGATACACGCAAATCCCGCGCCGGGAGCAGGCTTCGCAATCGGGCGAGGGTCGGCTACAATTTTGGCGCAACAAAGTACGCCCCAGGCAGCCCCGCAGAGTGTTACCCAGAAAGCCCGGCAATTGCACTTCCCGCAGCACCCTAGCCTCCAACTCCATGCGGACCATCTGCAGATGATTCATCCTTTTAAACTCTCTTTCGAGCAATTTTTATCAGTATAACATATAGTCCTGCAATATGCAAGAATTTCCCAATAAAAATTTGAAAGATTTACCGTGAATCGGCCCGGTGATTGCTACGCTGTCGCCGCTCTCCTGCAGAGCAATCATGCTCGTCAACAGCTGTTGAAGGGTAATCGTCATGCTGCTCAACTGCTCCCCCGCAAGCACGCAGAGAAATACGCTTTTCTGCATACGCTGCCCGAAGTTTTTCAGCGTCTTTTCGATATTGCGGCGAAGTTTGTTGCTGGTGATATCATAAGACACAAGGTAAAAATTACGCGCAGCGGTAGGGTTCATAGGGCTCACCTGTCATCACCGCCTTTTTGAGGCTTTGCGCTTGCGTGCGGAATCGCGGCCTCCAAGTGCCCTCCTCTAAATGCTCGTGATGCAACGCAATGAATTTGGCAAAACCGTCTGGAGTGAGGTAATACCCCTTTTCCTGGCCATGAAAGTGCGTTTCTTTCAAGATGCTTTTGTTGAATAACCCCAGCAGCCAGGCATCGGCAAACGGGGAGCGGAATTCTTCCATCAAGTCCAGCGGAAGCGAGTTGCGGCCATAGTGAATGCTATGCAGGAAGCCGATTTCAAGATCAAACCGTTGTGCCGCGAGACATATGGAAAGTTCGCTGTTCAGAAAGGCATAGGTGAGGTTCAATGCTGAATTGACGTAGTCAGGCGCCGGGCGATATTCGCGGCGGCCAAATGAAGGCTGCTTGAGAAGATGCCGGTACCCATCCCAATAAACGCGCGCGCTGATGCCCTCCAGACCCATGATTTCATCCATGCTCTTGGCCTGCGGCAACCGTGAGGCATATTCCTTCATTTTTATCACCAGGGCTTTGTATTCCGCCAATGAATAGTACCTTTGATATGTTTCAAGCAAATGCCTTTGGTTCGCGATTTTTCCAGCAACGATTGACTTCGCTATAGACAGCCTGGTTTCCTGCGTTACAAAAGCATGGTGCTGGGCAATGCGGACCACTGCCCCGTTACCAGACTGCGACTGCAGGCATCCCTTGATATGACCGCTGCGTGAGGCGTATATGACATCGATTTGTCTTTCAAACAGCAAGTCAAGGGCATGTGATGTGATTTGCACACTGCTGATCAACACAATGCACTGCACATTCAACAGCGGGATAGTACCCACGCATTGGCCCTGCCGTCTCAGAATCAAATGATCCTCGCTTCGATGCAGCACGCAATTTTCCTGTGTGATGTAAACTGTTTCCATGGCTATATCACCTTCAAAAAGAATCCTTCCCCTGTTTTGATTAACAAGCCTTGAGGCGTCTGTATTTCGGTAAGATCATTGCGGCTGAACAAGCTTTCCATTTGTCCGTTGCAGATGCTGCGCTGTTGTTGCAGTTCATAGTCTTTTTTGTTTAGGTCAATCAAGCGGCGCAGTGTGTCGTCAGCGCTTTCCTTCACAGGCGCTTGTTTGAAATGCCCGGTACGTTCTTCCTGTCGTGGCAGGCTGAAACACTGAGGACGCACACGGACTGCGTGAATCACAGGGGAAGGGTACATACTCGCATTGGAAAAATTGCACGTGCAGCCACTTTTGCCGTAAATATCTTCAAAGCGGTCTGAGAGCTTTTTGCAGCCGATGGGATAAGGAAGGTTGCAGCGGTCTATGTGGTTTTGCGTGACTTCAAAGCTATAGTTGATGCACTGGCGCATCGTGCTGTGAATGAAATCAGCGCCATCCTTTCCAAGACATTGGAATACGTGCAGCAAAGCCATTCGCTCATGATATCCGATAAACTGATTGCTCTTTGCCTTATCCACAATGCTTCGGACGATATGGCATTTAGAATAAATCGCTTGAATATGCGCGGGAGTTCCCTGTGCCTTCTCTTCTTTTGGTTTGGCTGTCGGCGTTTCGCCTGGATATTCACTGCGCTCAATCGTTTCTATAAAGGCCACGGGATCCTCTTGCGCTTCAATAAACATCGCTTGTTTTCCGCTTATGGCATGATGTGAAAAGGGCAGCTTAATCTTTTGGTCATCGTTGCAGATGGGAAATTTTTCGACGTGCAAACCAACGGGAACTTCCATTGACTCGCATACTTGCTTGAAAAACACCTTTTGCTTAGATAACGAAATTGGTCTCTTCCAAAACACCCAGACATGATAGCCTTTGTATCCGCTGAACTCAATGTACGCTTTCACACCAAGCGCCGCAAGCCGTTCCGCTAGTTGTTTGGCCACTGCCAATGCCTGCGCCGAAAGTTGCTCAAATGTTTTGCTGTCGTCGCCGTGAGTCAGAATGATTTCTCTATTGATATCGATGTCGAAAACCGCAAAGGAACAGGAACTGCCTTTATTCAGCGCGGGAACCGCAAATTCTTTTTTCTCCTGCAGGAGCGTCCGGAGCGTAGCGGCACTTAACTGCCCTTCGCGAGGCATATACCGCTCCTGTGTCGAATCGGACACGAAGTATTCGGAAGGCTCCCGAATAAACAAATCAAAATAAGCGTTGCCCGGCAGAGGATCGGTGAGGGCCGGCTGTTCTTCCTGGCAGAACAATTGATCGGCCTCAACATATTTTCGCTGCAAAAGTAGCTGCTCCATCGCTTGGTTCCGTTTGATGTCAAAGCCTAAGTATTGAAAGCCCTCGTCGGCATTTACGATTTTGCTTTTTTCCAGATTTGCCTCCAGACGCAATTCCCGCAGAGCGCTGTGCGTGTCATCAATCACGGAAATCATACCGCGGTTATCGTTGGGAGCGATCAGGATATCATCTACATAGCGTGAATAAAAGCCGGCGCCGCGATCAAGCTTATAGTCGAAATCCAGCAGAAAGACATTGCTCAACACAGGCGAAAGGCAACTACCAGTGGAGATTCCCATAGGGTGGTTTTGCATAAGCAAGTGAACCAAACGTAAAAAGCGGAGATCAGGAATTATTTTTTCCAACCGCTGAAGCAGCAGGCGATGCTCAATGCTTTCATAGAATCGTTTTATATCGGTCTTATAGTATCCGGTGACACTGCGGGCAATGGCATCACGCAACCGCTTATGTGCGGTATAAATGGAACGCTGCTTGATGAATCCGTGCACAGAAACGGAAAACTGCATGGTTTCGGAAATGACGACCGCCACCGCAGTTTGAACGATTTTATCTTCCACGCAAGATATATAGATGCTGCGCTGGTCTTTTGCTACATACTGTTTTTCAGCATAAGGGATAAAGCTTTCAGACGTTAGGGCATAGTGCAGTGCCTGCAAGTTTTCCATTGCGTTTTGACTGTAGTCGGCCACGCTGACTTGATCCAACCCTGGTACTACCTTTGGCTTTGCGCTGATTCGCTTCCATGCCGCTTGCAGTCCAAGGATACCGGTGGCGCGTTCAAATTCAAACATGCCGCAAACCTCCTCTCGCTATATACATCATCGGATTCTATGCCAAAGTTAATTTTCCTCTTTACCAACTCCCACGACCGAGGCGGGCTATCTCACCTACATCAACGGCACATCCATCGTTTGGGTCAAAACTCCGCCGCGCCCAATCTCCTCACAGTCAACGACGGCACGGGCAGCGGCAACTACACGGCAGGCTAGGCGGTGACGATTACAGCCGACGCGCCCCCCGCAGGGAAGGTATTTGACAAGTGGACGGCGACAGGCGGCGGCTTCGCCGACCCAGCCTCACAGACCACGGCCTTCACTATGCCAGCGGCCACGTCGGTGGTCATTGCGGGGCTACAAAGACGCGCCCGGCCCCGCGAGATATGTCGGCCTGTTCGGCTGCGACAGGCTATGTCGTTCCAGGCGATGGGATGATGATGCGGTTTCTTCCAGTGTCGGCGAGATTTTGCAGTATATCATGCTGAAGTCGAGGCGGCCGATACACCGCCAGATGATTTTTTTCGAGTTTTCCATGGGGGAGGTTGCCGTTCGTCAGAGCGCACAAATCTGGGAAATCCGCCCAATTTTGTACGTATTTTGCCCGGAATGCGCATTTTGCCCAAAATGCGTACAAAATTGGATGGGTTTTCCTGCTTAACTGATTCCTTGGGGGATTGAGTACTCGACACATTCAGAGCGCTCCGTAAAAATATTCACAAAAATTTTCCCCGAAAAGGGCTTGACAACGCCCCACTAAAGTGCTACACTATGGATATAAAGTTTCCGAGCTTCTCGTAAGAGAGCACAGTATCCGAGTTACACAATGTCCAAGGGCTATTCTGCCTTTGGGCTTTTTTCATGCCCTCCCGACCTCTTCGGGCGGAGCAAAAAATTTTGCTTTCTCGCGATAAATCGCTTGACAAGCAAGCCCGCCTGTGATATACTGTACTCGTACAGTAAACGATTTCATAGTCAACGAATTCAAAGTCCGAAGGTAATTCTGCCTTGGGGCTATTTTTATGTTCACCAACACCCCAAGCAAAATAAATCAGTCAAGATCAAGTCAAGGATGAATCTGATGGCCTGCAATCCCCATGCCGTCCAAACTCATCCGAGGCTACAAATGTGAGTTTGGCAGACGCAATCCCCCTCCTGTCAGACTGAGAAATTCGGCCCAGTACACACCTACCCCGCAATCCATCGCCGATTTTCTCTTTTCACCAACGACCAATAAAGCCGCAAAACGGTTTCATGTGAAATTGTCTTGCGGCTTTTTTCATTTACTACACGACTTCCGTGCTGCCCTTGAATCCAGGGGCGGCGTACCATCGCTTGTGCCAGAGCGATGCAGGAAGCACAAACAATCAGAAAGGAAGGATCCCACAATGGCGATGTTTCGCAAAGAGGCCAGCCCGCGCAGCGAGAGGCGCGGGAACCCCTGGGTACAGTTCCGCTGGAACGCGCTCTCGAAGAGAAGCCTGCGGCAAGGCTTCTCGGGCCGGTTTGGGGATTCCTCCTCCAGGCGAAGCCGGTCAGTCCCAAGGCATCTGGTTCGCGCATC
>JGI24696J40584_12961605_pt1 | contig 23718 bp, 21 predicted proteins | sample TergutCo191P4_FD_40584 | JGI IMG/M metagenome (IMG submission 40584)
ATTTTCCTGTTCAAAAGCATGACAGAAAGAGCCGGAGACCTTGAAGACTGTTTCAAACTGGCCACAGAATATGAGCTGGATTGGGATGCCGTGCTGGAAGAGACAGAAAGACAGTCCGCTGGCAATCACGGAGTGTGGATCACTTGGATAACAGAGAGGATGGAACTGCTGAGCGAAAGAAAGATCCAGATTCCGATATTGGAAAGGATGATATTCCTTTCCGATGAGTACATGTCCAGATTGGAAAAGGAGATTGAGGAACGTAAGAAGGTTTGCTGAATATTGCATTTTTGGAGTAAATGCCCGAATAAAGTATCGGGAATCCTGATTGAAATGAGAGCCCCGCCGAACGGCGGGGCGGTTTAAATCAGAATTTCTTCCCGATGGCTTTGGCCTCTGCGAGGACGGCGCTGTTCTTTGATGCTGTGTCCGGAGGGTTCGCACCTGTGAACACTATCTTCCCTATGGGGACGAATTTTAACATCCCTGCCATCAACCCTTCGATCTTGTCTGCCAGCGCTTTGGCGCCATCGGCGCCGCCGCCGCAGCTCACAACGACCGCGAGCTTCTTCCCGGGCGCAATGTTGGCGGAGAAGTCCATGTTGAGAAAGCTGTAGAACCTGTCCTGAAGAAGCCTGAACTGCCCGTTGGCCTCTCCGAAGTAGGTGGGTGTGGACAGTATCACTCCTTCCGCATCCCTCATAGCTTTCAGTATCTCGGCGTTGTCATCTTTCAGGACGCATGCGCCGGACGATTTGCATCCCATGCATGCCTGGCAGCCTTTCGCGTTGGAAAGGGCGTTAAGATGGTATACCTTGATCTCTTTGCCGTTCTCTTTCGCACCTTCTATCATTGCTTTTACGATCGTGCACGTGTTCCCTTTTTTTCTTGGACTTGCTACTATTGCAACTATTGACATTGAGTCACCACTATCAAAATGATAGTTATGATATATAATGATTGTTAATTAGTAATAAATAGCTTGACTGCATAGTTGATATTATGGAGAACAGACCCCGCGCGCCGAGAATAAACTGCGCCTTGGATGCCACGATGACAGTCATTGAAGGGAAATGGAAGGCCGCCATTTTGTGTAAGCTTCATGTAAAGGGAGTGCTGCGTTTCAATCAGCTCATGAAGGAGCTCGAGATCGTCTCTCCCAGGATCCTCACGAAACAGCTGAGGGATATGGAGGCTGACGGATTGATCTTAAGGACAGTGAAAGCAGAGGTGCCGGTCTGTGTCGAATACTCCATCTCGAGCAAAGGAGAGACGCTGATCCCTGCGCTGAAGCTTCTGGCAGAGTGGGGAACCGATTATGTCATGCAGAGAATGATCGTGTTCGATGACTCTATCTTACTGCCGGAAAAAACGATAAATTAAGGTCATTCATCAACCATCTTTCGGCATAGATGGACAAGTCCATCAAACAGATCACACCTTCTTTTTCTTTATTAGATAAACATTGAGAACAAAGAATGCTATGCAGAAACATAACAGCACCAGCAGAGACGCCCAAGGGAAGTCCCACCCGAGCGCGGATGCTCTCGCAGTAACGCTGGAGTGTGTGAGAGGCAGCGCAAACAGAACGGCCTGGAATACAGAAGGAAGACTGTTTACAGAGAAAAAGGTGCCGCAGAGGAATGTCATCGGCAGAATGATAAGATTACTGAATGTGGCCATTGCCTGATGCGTGTTCGCCAATAAGGCGGCAGAGACACCCAGAAATGAGAATGTGAAACAAGACAACACAATGGATACCGCATAAAGGAAAGTAAAGTGCAGATGTTCTGGTGCCATTGCAAGCCCCATGGCAAAAATTATGCTGGAACTGATTATGCCCCTTATGACCCCCTGCATGGATTTGCCAAAGACTATTGAAGATATGCTTATCGGACACATCAATATCTCATCAAGCGAACGGTAGTACAAACGTTGAGTGTTCAGTCTTGCGGATACAGCCGAGAACGATGCTGACAGGGAGGTCAACGCCGCTATGCCTGGTATGATGAATGCAATATATGGCAGACCTTCCACTTCCACCCCCAGCCCCTGTCCGAGCCCAAATCCGAATGCGAGCAGATACAGCAGCGGGCCCATAATGCTTGAGACAAGGATGTTCAGAGCATTGTGCCTCATGAACTTCAGGTCCCCCCACATCACATAGTATGTCTCCCTGAAGAATTCGAACATCAGTCGTCCTCCACTTTCTTGCCGGTAAGCTCAACGAAACAATCCTCAAGGCTGGTATTCCTTATCAGCACCGTGTGTTCATCGCCGAGAGTGGAAGCGAAATCATTCGCGTCCCCCCTTGATGAGAAGTATTTGTATTCGGTCTTGTGGTCCCTTCCATGGTATTCTACCGCAGTGGATCCGATCTTGTTGCATAGATCTGCCGGAGACCCATGCGCTATAAGCTTCCCTTTGTCGATGATGCCGACCGTGCTGCAAAGAGCCTCGACCTCTTCTATGTAATGTGATGTTAGGAAGATCGTTGTCCCTTCATCGTTCAGCTTCCTTATAAGATCCCAGATCAACCTTCTTGCCTGGATATCCAGCCCTACTGTCGGTTCATCCAGAAAAAGCACTTCCGGTTCGTGCAGAAGCGAACAGACGATGGCCGCTCTTTTTTTCCATCCCCCCGAAAGAGAATCTATCGTCCGGTCCATGTACTCTTCCAGGCCGATGTATCCTACGAGCTTATCGATCCGTTTCTTTCTTTCGCCGGCAGGTATCTTTTGCGTCATAGCGCGGTGCATCATGTTCTCTCTGACCGTCAGGTCCTTATCGAGACTGATGTGCTGCTGAACCACTCCCATGAGCTTCTTCGCTTCTTTCTGATCCTTGATTATATCGTATCCTCCCACCGAGACGTTTCCTTCCGAAAAACTGGTCAGCATGGAGATCACCCGCACCGCTGTTGTCTTCCCTGCACCGTTCGGCCCAAGGAACCCGTACATCTCTCCCTTTTTGATCCTTAGATCCAGACCGTCAATCGCAACTTCGTTGCCGTATCTTTTCACAAGACCATTGACGACAATAATATCTGTCAGCGGATCACCTATCATCTGTAGTATATCATGGCATTGCATATGGTGGCTGCGATATTGCTTCCGCCTTTCCTACCCTTTGCAACTATGTATGGTATGTCGAGCTCCGTTATCATCTCTTTGGATTCTACTACGTTGACGAACCCCACCGGCACCCCGATGATCAGGCCGGGCTTGATCTTGCCTTCTTTGATTAGGTTATATAACGCGATCAATGCGGTCGGGGCATTGCCGACCGCCATTATCAGAGGGCCTTTGATTGATGATGCCTTTTCCACAGAAACGGTCGCCCTTGTGCAGTTCCTCGACTTCGCTTCGGCGACCACATCATCGTCGCTGATGAAACACTTCACCTCTCCGCCATAGCCGGCAAGTCTGTTCTTGTTGATGCCAGATGCGGCCATTTTTGTATCGGTGACGATCGTAGCGCCTTTTCTGATAAGTTCCACCCCGATCATCTCTGCATTCTCTGAAAACACAAGGTTATCCGCATAATCAAAGTCAGCGGAAGTGTGGATGCATCTTTTTACTATGGAGAACTTTGGCTCAGGCCAAGTTCTCCCATTGAGCTCTGAAGTTATTATCTCCATGCTCTTTTTCTCTATTTCTTCCGGCGCTAGTGTTTCGTAAACCATTTTTTCAACTCCTTATATCTTAAACGGTTTTCTTGTGAAGAAAGGCGAGAAGGTTCATTCTCCTGAGATGCCTTTTCTGTATCCTGTGGTAAAGTATTTGTCATACAGTTTAGAGAGACTGTACTCATCGCCCAGGAAGCCCCCTACAACTGTAAGGGCGGTCTTCTCGATCTTCTCGTCCTTCACTTTCTTTGCTATGTTCATAAGATCTCCTACCAGAATCTTCTGGTCTGGCCATGTGGCTTTATACACAACAGCCACCGGCGTTTTCGGATCGTACCCTCCTGCGATCAGCGTAGAGCACATCTCTTCGATGAACCCGATGCTCAGGAATATCACCATTGTGGAATTGTGTTTGGCAAGATCGATGAGCTTCTCTTTCGGAGGCACCGGGGTGCGCCCTTCCATTCTTGTAAGTATCACTGTCTGACTGACATCTGGCAATGTGTATTCCTTTTTCAGCACGGCCGCCGTGGCCAGGAAAGAACTCACGCCCGGCACAACCTCATATTCTATCTCAAGCTGGTCAAGCCTGTCCATCTGCTCTCTTATCGCCCCATATATCGCCGGGTCCCCTGTGTGTACCCGTACAACCTTCAGGCCTTTGTCTGTGGACTCCTTGATGACCTCTATGACCTCATCCAGATCCATGTATGCGCTGTCGCGGATGACTGCCGAGGGCTTTGAGCCTTTCAGGACTTCCGGATTCACTAAAGATCCTGCATATATTATCACGTCAGCCTCGTCAATGAGCTTTCTTCCTTTGACCGTTATAAGCTCCGGATCTCCCGGCCCTGCTCCGATGAAATGGATTTTTCCTGCCATGCTGCATTCCAAACTCCAGATAGAATACTAAGTATTTAATTTGGCAGATACATCCAATTGATAATGCACTCACCATATGCTTCAGACACACTGCTTCGAACCTTCTATGTTCCTTTATGATAATTTGAACCAATTTAGTTTCAAAATAAATTATTGAACCTATTTAGTTTCAAAACAATGGTTTATTGTTGAGATGGATTTGGCCGATTGTGTCCAACCACATTGAAAAGATCATACCGAGTCGATAGCTTATCTGTTTTATTTACCATAAAGATGGATTTAAAAATCCATTTTTGTATAAATGGACTTTATAATCCATTTTTGTATAAATAGATTTTAAAATCTAATTTGAATAAAAATAAATACCTCAATTGCAGTAACTGGGTTATGAAAGGACTTGTAGGGAGGGGAAGAGAACTCGGCTATCTAGAAGCATTGTATTTGCAGTCCGGACTGAAAACATGCGCAGTTTACGGTCGTAGACAAGTAGGCAAATCTACATTGCTTAGGGAGTTCACAAAGGACAAGAGGACCATTTTTATTCAATCTTCCAAACAGTCCGGTTACGAGAATATGGTGCGCATGAGGGCAGATATATCTCAGTTCCTCGGAAAGGAACTGCCTGCAATTGAATCGTTCACGGAAATCATGGCAATGCTGGAAAGGATCTGCAAAGATGAAAAAACAATCATTGTGTTCGATGAGTACCCTTACTTAATCTCCGATGCTCCTTACGTTCCTTCCATATTGCAAAGATTCATTGATATTGATGTTAAAGATACTGAATCCATGATCATCATTTGCGGATCTTCTGTCTCAATGATGCGTGATGAAACAGAAAAAATGGATCGCCCGCTATATGGAAGATTCACAAATCGCCTTGTTGTGGACCCGCTTGATTACCGTACCTGTATGGAATTTCATAGAAACATGTCCGAAATAGATGCATTAAAAGTCTATATGACGGTGGGAGGCATTCCGAAATACCACCAGTTAATGAACTGCAACACATATGAAGGATGCATAAAGAAATGCTATCTGGAGCAGACTGCAAGCCTGATAGATGAAGGGCATGCCGTCATATCAAACGAGCTGAGCCCTTTCGAGATCTACTCCGGGATAATTGCATGTATATCAGACGGTGCGGTAAAATTATCTGACATCGCACAAAAGATGAGGTTGGACCGATCCTCATGCAAGCGATATCTGAACAAAATGGAGAGCCTCGGATTCATAGGTCAGCCGCGCCCTATGCTGGGGGCCCCGAAACGGCCGATATACAAAATAGACGACAATTTAATCTCGTTCCACTATGAGATCATAAGGCGCCACGGACCGATGCTGAGCAGCCGAAGTATAGATCAGAACAAAAAATACGCCCTGATAACAAACGACATAAGCACATTCATCGGCCACAGATTCGAAGAATTATGCGGACAGTATATCGATACCGAATATAATGTAAAAGAAAGAGGGCGCTGGTGGGGAAGAGTCGGGACGGAAGATACGGACATAGATATTGTTGCGTTCGTCTACGATGATGACCTTAGAATCAACACGATACTCGCAGAATGTAAATTCCGCAGACAGAAGACAGGGTTCAGCGCATTGAACAGCTTGACGGCATGCGCCTCTCATATCGGATGCATAGTGAATGAACATTACATCCTATTCTCTGCAAGCGGATTCGAAGGAAAACTGGAAGAGTTCACAGAAGATCATAATGTAATGCTTGTAGACCTTGATAAACTGCTCGGAAGAAGTCCTCCAGATAAATTAGACAGAAAATCTGGCAGTTTCGGTCCGTAAATGTACGCACTTATTTATGGATACAGAACGGCCCTTCACTCCAAAGCTGTACGAACAGACACTTAGTTATCTCGGATGGTCTACATGATGGTGAAAAAAAGTTATGCAATTTCTATAATTGTATTTAGTGCCAAAGCATAACATTTTGTGTGTCAGACACATATCTCAAACATATTGTGGGTCCCTACACAGAGTGCCTGAAATGCATAGACGCATTTTTGATAGAATAACCCGAATGACACTTCGTTGATTCTCCTGTTGTGCCGCGTTCTGAGATCGAGATACCACCAAGTATTATAACTTGGCACATATATCCAACTCTATCCGGCTCAGGGAAGGACATGGACACCGCAGAAAAAACTGACAACGGGACGCACAATGGAATGTACGTTATCGTCAACAACAAAAAATTAAGGTGCGGTTATACCACAGGGTCATGCGCTGCTGCAGCCTCGAAGATGGCCGCGGCCATACTTCTTGGCAGCGAAAGGAAAGATATTGTGGAAATAGTGACTCCCAAAGGGACCGTCCTTTCTCTGAAAATAGAAGATATCCGCGTCTCAGATGGCAGCGTGACGTGCGCAGTCAGGAAGGACGGCGGCGATGATATCGATTCCACTCACGGGATGCTCATTTACTCAACGGTCTGCAAAAGATCAGACGGCATGATCGTTATCGACGGAGGAGAGGGGATTGGGCGGGTGACCAGGAAAGGTCTTGATCAGCCGGTCGGGAACGCCGCGATAAACAGGGTTCCGAGAAGCATGATAAGAGAGGCCTTGGAAGATGTCTGCGAGAACCTTCTTTTCAAAGACGGGCTGACCGCAATAATATCCGCACCGGAAGGAGCAGGAATATCAAAAAAGACCTTCAACGGGAGGTTGGGTATTGTGGACGGGATATCCATACTCGGAACGACAGGCATAGTCGAACCGATGAGCGAGACCGCACTGATAGATACAATTAAGACCGAACTGAACATGAAAAGGGCCTCCGGAGAAGAGTTCGTTTTGGTTGTGCCAGGCAACTACGGCAGGGACTTCTCTGATGAGATGGAAGGACTCGACGGGGACCTTGCGGTCAAATGCAGCAATTTCATAGGCGACACAATAGACCACGCGGCAAGACTCGGCTTCAGAGGATTCCTTCTCGTCGGCAATCTTGGGAAGATGGTGAAGCTTGCAGGCGGCATCATGAACACTCATTCCAGATGGGCCGACTGCAGGATGGAGATCCTCTCGGCGAACTCTCTGCTGGCCGGGGCGGATGCCGTGACGGCAAAGGAGATAATGTCCTGCATATCGACAGATGATGCCTTGGATATACTAAGCGAGGCGGGCCTGATGGAAGGAACAATGAAAGAGGTTATGGCAAAGATTGCCTTCCACCTAAATCACAGAAGCGGCGATGGAATGCGGGCGGAATGCATAGTGTTCTCCTCAAAGTACGGAAAACTCGGCGAGACGCCGGGAGCGGCGGATCTTTTGGAAAAGATAAAGGATCAGGTGCGATGATGAACATAAGGATAATAGCGTTCTCAAGAAGAGGCTGCGAACTCGGCCAGAAGATATGCGCAGCACTGAGCGATCATGAGTGCTGGCTGTATTCAAAGACCTCTGCGGATGCCGCCTGCACAGAGAGAGTGGACGGGTCCGTCTCGGAATGGACAATGGAGTCATTCGAAACCGCAGACGCGATAGTGTATATCGGTGCGACAGGCATAGCCGTCAGATACATCTCGCCGTTCGTAAAGAATAAGACAAAGGACCCGGCGGTAATATCAATAGATGAGAAGGGACAATTCGTCATATCTCTTCTTTCCGGCCATATCGGGGGAGCGAACGATCTCGCAAAGGAGATCGCCGAAAAGATCGGTGCTGTTCCTGTCATAACAACGGCAACGGACATCCATGGGAAATTCTCGGTGGACTCATATGCCGAGAAACATAACATGCACATCGGCAGCTTGTCTCTGGCCAAGGACGTATCGTCGCTCATTGTAGATGATAAAAAAGTCGGATTGGTCTCAGATGTTCCCATAATCGGCGGGATACCGCCGGAACTGGACCTCAACGGGAAAGAGGACCTAGGCATATTCATCTCATACAGCAGATCGGATGGTCCATTCAAAAGGACGCTGAGACTCACGCCGAGATGCCATGTCCTCGGGATCGGATGCAGGAGAGGAATTCCCGCCAACAGGCTTGAGGCGTTTGTGGATGAGGTGCTCGGCAGGGAGAACATCTCTTTCAAGAGTGTGAGGGCGGTCGCAAGCATCGATCTGAAAAACGACGAAGCGGGACTGTTGATATTCTCAAAGAGGATCGGGATCGAGCCTGTGTTCTTCTCATCCGATGAGCTGGCATCCCTGCCGGATGTGGGGTTCACGCCGTCGGAAATGGTAAAGTCTGTCACAGGCGTGGATAATGTTTGCGAAAGGGCTGCCTATGCCGCATCTCAGAACGGAGAGATAATAGTAAGAAAGACCTCCTGGGACGGGATGACCCTTGCCGTAGTAAGGGAACCTTTCTTTGTGGACTTTGCGGAGGAATGATATGCAGAGCGGGAACAGGGTGATAGTGTTCGCAGGAACTACGGAAGGAAGGAAGATCGCAGAATATCTGGGAAATGCCGGGATCGATGTTCTCGCGTGCGTGGCGACCGAATTCGGGAAACGGCTCATGAAAGAGAGCGAGCATCTCAAAGTATCATCCGAGAGGCTCGGGGAGGAAGGCATAAGACGCATAATGAATGAAGGCTGCTCCTGCGTTATAGATGCGACACACCCTTACGCAGTCGTCATTTCCGGAAAGATCAGAGCCGCATGTGAAGATACTGGGTCCGAATACATCCGTTTGGTGCGCGGAGAGAGCTGCGAACACGATAACACGGTAATTGTCCCTGACGTATCATCTGCTGTCGAATATCTCAACGGCACAGAAGGGAACATACTCGTCACGACCGGAAGCAAAGAGCTCGACAAATACACGGCGATAAAAAACTACAAAGACAGAGTGTTCGCAAGAGTGCTGTCCGCGCCTACCGCATCGCAGACGTGCGCTGAAATAGGATTCGAGGGCAGGAATCTGTTCTGCATGCAGGGCCCGTTCTGCGAGGAACTGAACTACGGCCTCCTGAAACAGATAAATGCGAAATACATGGTGACAAAGGATTCCGGTGAACCGGGCGGATTTGAGGATAAGATCAGAGCTGCCAACAGAGCGGGAGCAAAGGTGATATTGGTTTCCAGGCCAATAGAATCGGGCGGCTATGGATTTGGTGATATTGTGAACATGCTCGGCGGGAGGTTCGGCATAACCCTGGAGAGCCCCAGTATTCTTTCCCCGCGCAGGATCACGGTAATCGGCATCGGAATGGGCAATGAGGACACTCTCACAATAGGCGCCCGCAGAGCGATCGATGAGGCCGATCTCCTTGTGGGGGCAGAAAGGATGGTGAAATCTGTATCAAGAGGACAGGATTCTCTCATCGAATACAGATCGGATCAGATAATCGGATATCTCAATGAGAACCCGGAGTACAGAAGGATCGCGGTACTTGTGTCCGGAGATACCGGCTTCTACAGCGCCGCCAAGAATCTGATGGAAAAGATCGATACTTCGGTCTTTGACGTAGAAGTTAAATGCGGGATCTCGTCAATCTCTTATCTATGCTCGATAACGAGATCGTCCTGGGACGATGCGTTCGTTATGAGTGCGCACGGCAGGGATGCGAACATAGTCGGCGCAGTGCGCATGAACAGCAAGGTCATCGTTCTGCTCGAAGGCAGCGAAGGCGCAAAAAGGATGTGCAGAGAGCTGGAAGAATACGGTTTGAATAGCGTGACCGTTACTGTGGGTCAGGACCTGGGTCAGGCCGGCGAGAGAGTATCGGCAGGCAGGCCGTCAGACATTAAGGCAACAGAGTTCGGCGAACTGTGCATTGCCATGATAGAGAACCCTGAGGCATGCAGGAAGAATCCTGCAGGGATACATGATGAGCTCTTCATCAGAGGCGATGCGCCCATGACAAAGGAAGAGATCAGATCTCTGTCCGTAGTGAAACTGAAACTTGAGGATGATTCTGTGCTCTTTGACATCGGTGCCGGAACAGGGTCCGTCGCGGTCGAATCCGCACTGTGCATGCCGCACGGAAAAGTGTATGCGGTGGAGAAAGATAAGGACGCCGCAGATCTCATAAAGCAGAACAAGATGAATTTCGGAGCGCGGAACCTTAATATCATAGAGGGGCGTGCGCCGGATGCGCTGGATGGTCTTCCCGCACCGTCCCATGTGTTCATCGGAGGATCGTCCGGGAATCTGAAAGAAATAATGGAATCGTGCCTCCGCAAGAATCCAAAGGTCAGATTTGTGATAAATGCGATAACTCTTGAGACCGTCTCGGAGATGGTGCGCTGTTTCAACGAACTCAGCGTAAATGAGGAAGAAATCCTCTCGGTCAGCGTATCAAGATCGAAAAGGGCGGGCGATTACCATCTCATGACAGCCCAGAACCCGATATACATCGGTGTTTGCACAGGCATGGTCCGGTAAAGCTCTTTGGAGGGCGATGCAAAGGGGCAGTTCACTGCCCTTCGCGGCGGCTCTGCCGCTCTGCCTTCTCTTTGTCTGCATTCTCCTTCTTTTGCCTCTCAAGGTCCTCTATGTCCGCCTCAAGCTCTTTGATCTTCTCGCAGAGTTTGACAACGTCATCATCGAATGAGGTCTCGTCCCTGGAATGTGCCGCATAGACCAGCGCTCCGATCTCTCTCTGCACTCTCCCGATATCGTCTTTCTTGCCGCTGATCTTGAGATTGAGGTCTGCTTCGCGCGTCTTCTCTGCACCATAGCTTGCTGTGTCCTGCACAGTGTTCTTTATCATGTCGATAAAGCCCATTGCCCCTTTACTCCACGAGTTTATGATACCTGTATGCTGGCTCTCCTTCGTTGAAGCAGTATTTTATCGTGGCAAAGTTCTTTTTGAGAGCCTTGACATCTTCCTTTACCTTCTTGGGGTCCTCTTTCTTTTTGACGACGCGCGCGATGAGTTCGGCGACAGCTTTCATCTCGCTTTCTTTCATGCCCGTCCTCGTAAGTTCCTGCGTTCCTAGCCTGAGGCCTGACGGCCTTACGGCGCTGGTGTCGCTCGGGAGCATGTTCTTGTTGCAGATCATGTTGGCATCCTCGAGAAGCTGTGCGCATTCCTTCCCGCCTCCGAATGCGGAGACGTCAAGCGCTATCGCATGAGATTTTGTGAACCCGAGGTTGGGGCAAAGCACCGGTATCCCCTGTTCGTAGAGAGCTTCGCCCAATGCCTTTGCGTTCTTGCATGTCTGCGCGGCATAGTCCTTTGCGAAGATCTGCATCTCTGCAAGCGTCATCGCCAATGCCGCCATCGCGTGGAGGTGGTGGCTTGAGGTCACGCCGGGGAACACCGCTTTCTGTATCTTCTTCTCCTCATCCTCTGTAAGTTCCGCACCGAGTATCATGCCGTGGTTCGGCCCGGGGAACGTCTTATGCGTTGAAGATGAGACTATGTTCACTCCGTCCTCAAAGGGTTTGTGGAATTTTCCTCCGGCAATGAGGCCGAGAACATGCGCACAGTCCTCCCAGACAAGGCAGTCGATCTCATTGAATGTGTCCATCAGCTCTTTTATCGGCGGAGGGAAAAGGAAAACAGAGAGGCCGAACTGCGCGATCTTCGGTTTTTCTTTCTTGAGAAGTTTGATCGCGCCGTCCACATCGATGTTCATGTCCTCGGTGTTGAACGGGTAGTTCACAGATCGTATCCCTCTCTGCCCGAATGCGCCGAACTCACAGGTCGATATGTGTGCTCCCTGAGCGAGGGCGCATGTCGTTATCGTATCTCCGGGATTAGCGAAAGCAAAAAGGACGGCCATGTTCGCAACGGTTCCGGAAACAGGCCTGACATCCGCGAACTCGGCTTTGAAGAGCTTCTTGGCCAATTCCGTTGCCTTTGTCTCTACTTCATCAACGTAGATGTTTCCCTGATAGTATCTTTTTCCGGGAAGCCCCTCGGCGTATCTGTCTGCGAAATCCGATATGAGGAGTTCCTTTGCAAGAGGACTCATGAGGTTCTCGGATGCGATCATCGGAATACATTCCTCGAACCATTTGTTGTGCTCCATTACTTTTTGTCTGATGAAACGGCCGTCATCTGTCATCATAAATATCAATGCCCCTAACGTAGCAGGGATAAAAAAGGGTTGCTTCCTCTGCTACAAAAATATATTAGGAAAATAGTGCCGCGGGAATCCCGCGGCTTTGAATGGTTTTCAAATGATTGTCTTTAAGCAGCGTTCAGCCCTTATTCTCACCTGCGGTGCGGTCTTCGGGCTCATTGATCCTGAAGCTAACAACAGTAAGGACCAGTGTCGCAAGGAACAGGATGAACATCAGCAATGTCCACTTGTCTATGGCCGTGACCGGCAAATACCAGTTTTCCGTGAGGAAAAAGATTATCGCTGAGATTATGCAAATGATCAGCATGATAATCCTAAGGGCAAGAGCAGTCTTGGACCTCTTCTCTTTCTCGTCCTTTCTGAAACGGTCCCTTCCCGCCATGACAGCGATTATACTCGCAAATATTGTCAGTACGGCACAGACAAGGTTCAGGACCGCCCATTTGCCGCCCTCTTTTTCATCTTTACCGATGTCGCCGTCATCATCGTCACCGACGTGGCCGCCGAGCTTGCTTTCGACTCTGATCTCATGGTCGCTTAAGACATTGGTGAAAGTGTACTTACCGGATGCCAGATCCGCATCCGATATCTTTATGCCATCCACATATACCGCCGATATCTGGTACCCGTCTTTAGCCAGGAATGTGAAGGTCTTACTCTCCCCCTGCGAAACAGATACGATCCCGCTCGGAGTTATCGTTGATCCTCCATCTGCAGTCGCAGTGATCTTATATTCGGGTGTGGCAACCGATGTCAGTACGAACACCGCACGTATGACATTTGTGCCGCTTGCGAGTTCACTGTAATTTACAACGATATTTCCGGTAAGTGCGTCAACTGTCTTATCAAATACAGAGCCATCCCCTGCCGTCAGGATAACGGATTTGATCTCCCATCCCGGAGAGGGAGAGGTCACGAAATTGTCAACAAAGTCACCGATATCCAGCGTTGCCTGGTATTTGCGGCCGCTCGGCGAATCGATATAGAACTCGCCGCCGCCCGAACTGACAACGTCCAATATCATAGAAGTGCTCTTTGGAATACTGAGCAGAACTATGCCATATCCTCCGACTGCGGTCCCTTCCGCGTCTGCCATCAGAGGTACGGTGACCTTAAGGCCGTTCGCGGTCCTTGCCGGAACATCCACTGAAAAACACGGTTCTCCAAGAATAGAGCCGTCAGTTCCCATCGGCTGTATCGCTGCTATCCACTCATAGTCATTAGGATCTATGCCGGACGGATACGTTATGATCAGACTGGATTTGCCCGTTGTTTTGGTTATCTGATACCAAATTCCGGTGTTTGGCACCGGAGAGTATCCGCTGTATTCGCTCAAGACCGTAGCTCTGCCTGCGATTGTCGTCTGATTCGGCGCAAGCACGGTCCCGATGTTTAAAGTATAATTTCTGTCCAGAAGATAAACGGCCGCTCCAGAATATGTTGCATCATAGGTCGCAGCGCCGACGGAACCTGGCCCAATGGTCGCCTCTTTTGATATCTGGATATACTGTCCCTTATCGAGAGATGATTGAATATTGGTGTTGGAGCCTCCTACGGCAACATCTATTCCGTTTACCCCTCCGTAGAGATTGTTTCCTGTCACTGTGCCTCCGTTCATTATGAACGTTCCGCCAGTGGTCACACTGGTGTTCTTGCCTGAGATGAACACGCCCCCTCCTATTCCCCAAAAGCCAGCTGACCCTGCCGTGTTGCCTGTGATCGTGCCCCCGTTCATTATGAACGATGCGGATCTGGCAACGGCCACCCCGCCTCCCCCGGGCAGGCCGGTGTTGCCGTCATCTTTGCACAACGCGACGTTTCCGGAGATCACTCCGCCGTCCATTATCAGTTTGGCCGTATAGTTGAGGTATATGCCTCCGCCGCTTCCGTAAGCGGTATTTCCGGTTATCTTTGCCCCGCTGTGCACATATACGACTGGGTTATTGTATATGACGTACATCGCACCGCCGTTGTTGCCGACCGAGTTGTTATTGCTTATCTCACCGTATATGTGGAACTGGATGTTCGTTGCATAATTCAGATATATGGCACTTATGTTGACGGTATTGCCGGATATCTTGCTGCCTGACATCAGTTTCGCGGTGCATTCCGCACTGGAAATGCATATTGTCTGGTTGGAAAGCACATTGTTGGATATCTCGCCGTACAATGCAAAATTCGCTCCGGTTGAGCCGCCTATATATATCGCACAGGAGCCGCCGGTGTTCCCAGCGATCTTTCCGCGGAGTTCGATATCATTCTGAGTTCCGCCGACTATGCTTAAATAGTCCACAGAAGAGAACGTGTTGTTGCAGATCTCGCTGTCCTTTGATGTTTTCAGGACCAACCCATTATTCATATTCGTCTTGAACAAGGGCTGCGAGATGTTGCAATTGTTTATTTTTCCATTGAAATTTATGGTTACCTTATACGCATCTGTGTAGATATAGGGTGCAACAATGGTCTTTCCGCTCATTGTTGTGTCAAAGTTCAGAACGGCTCCGTCGCCCTGGATCCATATTGCCCCATAATACTTTGAGCCTGATGATTTATAGCTTGCATTCGAACCTTCCACATAGCTGCCAGGTTTCAGATTCACTGTTCCGCCGGCCGTTCTTATGGCCGTGGCTCCGCCTATATTGATGATGCTTGCCCCTTCGTCAAGCGTTATGGTGGTGTTTGAAGCGTATGAGGATATGACTGCGTCATAAACACGGTCTGCCCAGTCGGGCATCGGGTAGCCTCCGTCGACAGGTATCGGAAGCGTGAAGTTGTCTGGATCATTGTTGTCGTCAAGAGTAATGTTCCTGAGTGTCAGAGATGCTGCGTTTGCGCCGCCGGTCGCAACCTCGAAAAGACCGGGATTGTAATTTCCTCTTGCATCAAACGCAGAGCTGAAGCCAACACTTCTTTTGAGAATGGGGTATCTTCCTTCTCCAGATATATACTGCCCTTCTAAAGTTATCTTTTTATTGGAGACGTAGGTCATCTTTGTTAGATTTATGTCCTGGGTAACTATCACCGTGTCTCCATCGCCTGCATTACTGACAGCAAGCTGAAGTTGGCTCTCATCTGAAACGTAAACTGTCGCGCCCGATGAATTTTCAGAACAAATAACTGAGAATGATGCTACTGCAATAATCATTACTAATAATAAAACTATATAGATTTTATTCGTCTTTTTGGTCAGTCTGACTCCCCTCATAGACATGCCCCAGATTTATGTTGCAATAATAATAACGTATGCATATATTAAACAGGCCAACTTACTAAAAATCACGCCGGGCTCGTCCTCATCCATTTAATCTCTTTTTGACATTTGTGCTTGGTCTTGTGATGACCATTGCCCATAATATCTGCGGACCTTTGTCCGCACATGGTTTTTCAGCGACTGCCAATGACCTACCACATAATTATTTTTTACAAATTATTTAGTAGTTTGACCGCGCTTCCTGCTTATTGCCATGAAAGAAGACTTTGCTTCAAAGAACAGTCTGAACGGAGTGCTTGAGGATATCCGGGCGGGAAAGGTCGTGTTGGTCTATGACTTCGACAACCGCGAAAAGGAGACAGATATGACGGTCGCCTCCGAATTCGTTACGGCTGATGTTCTGAGGCTCATGAGGAAGGACGCAGGCGGCCTGATATGCACCACGACGCCCAGCAGAACGGCGAAAGAGTTGGGGCTGCCATTCCTTTCAGATGTTTTTTGGAACAACAGGAACTCATATCCTCTGCTTGGCCTGATGACACCGAACGATATTCCGTATGATAATACAAAATCATCATTCGGCATCACGATCAATCACCGGAAGACCTACACCGGCATAACCGACGGCGACCGTGCGTTTACGATCAAAGAGTATGTAGAGACTATCTTCAAGACTACGCCGGCAACAGACAGGATAAAAGAACTGGGAGAGAATTTCAGAGCTCCGGGGCACGTGCATCTTCTGAACACGACCTCCAAACTGCTGAAAACAAGGCAGGGGCATACCGAGCTCTGCACCGCACTTATGTACATGGCCGGTGTCAGGCCGTCGGCAACAATCTGCGAGATGATGGGGGACGGCGGAATGGCCTGTTCAAAAGAAAAAGTGATCGAGTACTCCAAAAAGAACAATCTGCATTTTATTACCGGCGAACAAATAATAAGCGCCTGGGATGATTTCCTGAAAGAGACAGGAATGGATGTGTGATCCGATGGTCAGAGTGATGGCTTCCGGCGTGTTCGACATCCTTCACACGGGGCACATCTCATATCTTCAGCAGGCCAAGGCGCTCGGCGATGAATTGATAGTCGTGGTCGCCTGCGACGAGACCGTGCGCAAAAGCAAACACGAACCCATAACGAACGAGAAAATGAGGGTCCAGATAATAGGCTCTTTGAAACCGGTCGACAAAGCGGTGCTGGGGAAGGGCGGGGACATCTTCGATGTTGTGAAAGAGATATCCCCCGACATCATCGTCCTCGGGTTCGATCAGACGTTCAAAGAGAAGGATCTGAGAAAAAGATTGGGAGAGAACGGCCTAGGACACATCGAAGTGGCAAGAGCGTCCGAATATGCGGAAGACCTCACGGCCACCCGAAGGATAATCGAAAAGATAAGAAAACTGGAGGGCTGAACGTGAAGACCATCGGTATCGCCGATACGACGTTCGCGAGGTTCGATATGGCATCCGCTGCCGTGAACGAGCTTGAAAGGACCGGCACAGGATTCAGGATAGAGAGATACACCGTACCGGGCGTGAAGGACCTGCCCGTCGCGTGCAAGATCCTCATCGAGGAAAAAGGATGCGATATCGTTCTGGCCTTGGGGATGCCGGGGCCGGCGGATAAGGATAAAATGTGCGCTCATGAGGCCTCTACGGGGCTGATAAGGGCGCAGCTGATGACCAACAAGCACATAATCGAAGTGTTCGTCCATGCGGACGAAGCAAAGGACGACAGAGAATTAGCATTCCTGGCAGAAAGCAGGGCCAGGGAGCATGCTGTGAATGTATACGACCTGCTCTTCAGACCGGACAACCTAAGGCGCAATGCAGGGACCGGTCAGAGGCAGGGATTTGCGGACGCGGGTCCGCTGAGATCGAGGTGAAGAAATGAAGGCATACAAGATCGGAATGGTGGCGGCGGAGTTCAATTTCGACGTCACATCCATGATGATAGAGAGAGCAAAGGCCGAGGCGGAGTTCCTCGGAGTGGAGATAAGCAAGACCATAATGGTCCCGGGGGTCTACGAGATACCTCTGGCTGTGAAAGCATTGCTGGAAAGGACGGATGTCGATGCGGTCATAACGCTCGGCGCTGTGATAAAAGGAGAGACCAAGCACGACGAGGTCGTTATCGCACAGGCATCGAGGCTCGTGGCCGATCTCCAACTGGAGTACAACAAACCGGTAGCATTCGGGATAACCGGGCCGGACATGACGCAGCTTCAGGCAATGGACCGCATTGAGAAGGGAAGAGATGTGGTCGACGCCGCGGTGAAGATGCTCAAGAGACTGGAAAAGGTCTGAACTCGATCTCACTGAGCTTGCGGCGCAGGCCGCAAGCTCTGCCGGAAAGCAGAGCGATGAGGTCGCATTCGGCCCATTTTGCGTTGTGAATCTCCCTCTGCGGCTCGATTTGATCCGATACAACAACCCCTCTATATTGAATGCCTGGTTGGCAGAAAATCGTTTTTTACCAAACCTTTCAATACTTTGACTTCTGTTTCATTGTAAGGAGGAAAAACATGGATAAAGGAACTCCGGCCACTATTACAGTAAAAAGCGCATTTGAAAATAACAAGACCGTTCCCGTCGAATACACGGGAGACGGCAAAGATATTTCACCGCCATTTACACTTTCTGATGTGTCTGAAAAAGCAAAATCCATTGCGGTAACAATGGATGATCTGAAACATCCGCTTTTCAAGGTATACAATCATTGGGTCATTTGGAACCTGCCGGCAGCACAGGAAATACCCGAGAACATCCCGCAGGGCGAGAAAATAAGCGAATTAGGCGGTGCCGTGCAGGGCATTGGATACGGCAAACATAAATACAGAGGACCGAAACCGCCCTTCGGGTCAACGCACCAGTATCAATACACCGTCTATGTTTTGGATTGTCTGATCGATCTTCCTCCAACGTCGAAGAAAGATGATCTTCTGCGTGCTATGAAAGATCACATTCTGCAGCAAGGCAGCATAATCGGCAGCTACAAATAAACGCAAAATCTTCAAATCTCTTTGATCCGAACGAACAGAAAGATTCACGATCACAGGAGGGTATGATTTGTCGGTTTATGATCAAAAAAGCAACATGGATTATTAATTTACACTTACTTATTTAAATACAAAATCATACATACATATTGCAGGGAAATCCATATTTCTCTGTTCACTGAATCACTATCACGATAAACATCGTCCAAGGACGACAGGTCAACACGCGCCCCCGGGAGTGACCCGGCGGGTACACATGAAGACGTAAGCAAGATGGGAAAGAAGAACTCCGGTGCAGACAAGACGGAGCGCAGACAACAACAGAACAGGATGTATTGTTTTTCCTGCCCAACAGAGGGTTGACAAATGAATATTGATCCAAACGCAACGAAATATATGATAAAAGCAAAGATAACCGCAGACGGCGTGGTAGAGAAACCCGATGTCGTCGGCGCGGTGTTCGGACAGACCGAAGGACTTTTGGGAGAGGACCTCGACCTTAGGGATCTTCAGAAGACCGGCAGGATAGGAAGGATAGAGGTAGAGGTTGTCTCAAAGGGCGGAAAGTCCGATGGCATAATATATGTCTCATCAAGCCTTGACCAGGTGGAGACAGTGCTCATCGCATCTTCTTTGGAGACTGTTGATAGAGTAGGGCCCTGCAAAGCCAGCATAAAGGTCCTCGGGATCGAGGATGTACGTATAATAAAGAGAGAGAAAGTGGTCGAACGCGCCAAAGAACTTCTTAACGATATGATCAATCAGTCGAAGGGTTCATCGGCAGACCTGGCGCAGAACATAAGGCAGAGCGTTCAGGTTGAAGAGATCACCACCTACGGAAAGGATAAATGTCCAGCAGGACCCGGCATAAAGGAATCGGAGTCCGTGATAATCGTAGAGGGCAGGTCTGACGTCCTCAATCTTCTGAAAGCCGGAATAAAGAACGCCATCGCAGTAGAAGGCACCAACATCCCCAAGACCGTGCAGGACCTTTCCAGAGAGAAGGTCACCACAGCATTCGTGGACGGCGACAGAGGAGGAGAGTTGATCCTCAGGGAGCTTTTCCAGACATCCGAGATCGACTTCGTCGCTCGCGCGCCGCGTGCCCATGAGGTGGAGGAGCTTTCTTCCAAACAATTGGTAAAATGCCTGCGCAACAAAGTTCCCGGCGACCAATACATGGAGATGAACGGACTTGTGACCGAAGAAAAGGGACTCCGTTCCGAAGAAGAGGACAGGCCCCGGAAGAACAATGACGACAAAGTCCGTGAGGATAAACCCCGTGAGGATAAAGTCCGCGACGACAAGAACAACAACAGAAGGGAAAGGGACCGCAACGAGAAAAATGTGAAGCGCGACCACGATGATGACAACGCGAGAAGGGGGCGCGAGAGATTCAACAACAACAATGTCGAGAGGTTCAGAAAAAAGACCGAAGAGCCTGTGAAGGAAGAGGCGGAGGAAGAGGCTGACGAAAGCGAGAAACAACAGGAGCGTGACGAACCAAAGAACGAGAGGCTCAAAAAAGGAGGCCGCACACAAAGGCCGCAGGAGAGCGAGGAAAGAAAACCCTCAAGGACCCTCCGCGGAAAGAAGGACAGGAACACAAAGGTCCTGTCTCCGGAGCAGGAAGCGTTCAGGGACATGTTGCTGGACATGTCATCCACTCACAACGCCAAGCTGCTTGCCGAAGACAACTCCGTGATAAAGGAGATCGCGGTGAAGAACCTGGTCACCTCTCTGAAGGATGATTCCGATCCGATCGCGGTGATCGTTTTCGACGGCGTCATATCTCAAAGGATACTTGATGTCTCGATCGAAAGGAACATCAAGACAATAGTGGGCACGCGCAAAGGCAACATCACCAAGATGCCGGCGGAGATGACCATACTTACCAAAGAAGACCTTTACTGAGAGCAGATACATATGAAAGGGAAAAAAGCGGCCGATTCGTGGGAAGATATCAAGGGAGTAAAAAGCACAGAAGAGATACTCATCCCATATGACCCGCTGGACCGTGTCCTCGGACAGGAAGAGGCCATACATCTTGCGAAGATCGCCGCGATACAGCGCAGGCATCTTCTCCTTGTTGGGCCTCCCGGCACCGGGAAGTCGATGATAGCCCGCGCCCTTTCAATGAATCTCCCCAAACCAAAACAAGAGATAAGGGTCGTCAGGAATCCGGAGAACAGCGAGAGGCCGTTCCTGGAGATACTTGACGAGAACCAAGTGCAGGACGAGGACGGCATACGCGCTGAGTCTGTCGGCAAGATCCTGGTGCCTGAGAATGCGCCCCGGAATGTCGCCGAGAGGCTCGGCTACCTGTGCAAGAGCTGCGGCAAGTATTCTCCTCCCACAGATACGGTCTGCCCCTTCTGCAGTAAAAGCAAAATCGAAATGGGGCCGAACTCAAACCCCTTCGGGGATCTTCTCACCGGGATGCTGGAAGCGGCGATGCCGCCGGGATCGATTACCGGAAAGGAGAGGGTCCATACAACAAAAGTCCTTTCCGACGGGACCGAGGAGACAGTGGTCTTTGAGCGCGACGGCGATCGCATCCGGATGCTGGACAGCAAAGCCCTTCAAAAAAGGAACCAGCTGAACAAAAAATCCAACCAGAAAGTGCTTGTCAAACTTAACAGGAACCCTTTCGTTCTGGCAACGGGAGCATCGGAGACCGAACTGCTGGGGGATGTTAGGCACGATCCGTACGGAGGCCACGAGAAACTCGGAACCCCTTCATATGAAAGGGTCACCGCCGGATCCATCCATGAGGCGCACGAAGGGGTGCTGTTCATCGATGAGATATCCCATCTCGGGAACCTGCAGAGGTATATCTTAACGGCCATGCAGGAAAAGAAGTTCCCCATCGTGGGGCGTAACCCTCAATCCGCGGGAGCAAGCGTCAAGGTCGAAGATGTTCCCTGCGATTTTATTTTGGTCGCGGCATGCAACATACAGGACCTTGAGAACATCCTTTCTCCTCTCAGATCAAGAATGATCGGCGGCGGATATGAGGTGCTGGTCGATACGGCGATGCCGGATAACTCCCGCAACCGCGCGAAATACGCACAATTCGTCGCCCAGGAAGTGATGATAGACGGACATATCCCTCATGCGACCATTGATGCTGTGGAAGCCATCATAGCCGAGGGTAGGCTCCGCGCAAAATCTGACAACCAGGTCAACTCTCTTACCTTAAGGTTAAGGGAGCTCGGCGGACTTATCAGAGCGGCCGGGGATATCGCTGTGATGGAAGGCGTCCCACTGATAACCGCAGACCTCATAAAAGAGGCGAGAAAAAGATCCAGGCCTGTGGAGGATCAGATCCGGGAAAGATACGGTTCATACATGAAGGGGATGTCGAAAGACGTTTCCAGCGCACAGAAGGAAAGGTCGCAGTACTACTTCGAGAACGAACACTTGGACGATCAGATGTTCAACTGAGCGTCGCATCTTCTTCCGAAACTGTCTAGGCAGTCGCTTCACACTGTCTTTTTTATTGCGGCGATCATGTCTTTGAAAGTTGCCTTTTCCGGAATGATGTCCACTCTTACGCCCAGTGACCTCAGCATATCTGCAGTAGGTCTGCCTATGGCGGCGACCTTTGCTTTGCCCAGCATATCTGCCGCAGCGATGGATCTGTTCTCTGCCGCCTCAAGGAAAGAATGTGCCGACATGGGACTTGTGAAGGCAAACACATCCACCTTCCCGCGGCTTCCTGCGTCCAGTATCCCTTCCAGATGTCTTGGGTCTGCGGGTCTCAGAGAGTATGCTTTAAAGTCCACAACGTCTGCGCCCATTGCTCTAAGCCCTTGGTCCAAAACGGGGGAGCCGTGATCCGACCTTATGAGTATTATCTTCTTTCCCGCTACGGTCCCGCGCAGGCGCTCCACTATGCCTTCTGAGCTGTATTCGGAGGGCATAACGTCTGTAGCGACTCCCAAACGTCCCAATGCCTTTGCTGTCCCTGTTCCGATGGAGATGATACGCGCACCTTCCATGGAATCTGTGAACAAAGGGGACCTTCCGCATTCCTCGGCCGATGTGGCCGATGTGAATATGACAACATCGCCGCGTTTTATTGTTCGGAGCAGCCCCTCCAGATCCTGAATGCTGCAGGGCATTATCTCAAGGGAGGGCGCCGCCATGGCCGTGAATCCTGCAGCTTCCACGACGGATATCGATTGCGGCAGCCGTCTTTCGGGCCTTGTGAACGCTATGACCGTCAATACAGGTCCCCCAGGGTACCTCTTTCCTTTACAACGTCGCCGATGACGATCACGCCCGGCGCTTTCAGTTTCTTTTCTGATATCATTGAGTAAAGCGAGCCCAGCGATGCGGTCTCTGTCCTCTGCCTTCCCTGGTCCCGGATGTTCACCGCCGCCGGGGTCTCTGGGTCCATCCCGCCCTCAATAAGCTCTTTTGATATGTACTCTGAATTGCTCATGCCCATCAGTATGACTATCGTTCCTTCCATCGACGCCAGCTTTCTCCAGTCTATTCTGTCGCTGTCCCTGTCCGATTTCTCATGCCCGGTAACGATCGTGACCATGGGCGCATGATTTCTGTGTGTCAGAGGTATGCCTGCGAGTTCCGGCACAGATATCGACGATGACACCCCCGGAACCACATGCACTTCTATCCCTGCTTTTCTGAGCTCGGCAGCTTCTTCCGCTCCTCTTCCGAAAAGGAATGGGTCTCCGCCTTTCAAGCGGACGACCGTCTTGCCTTTTTTCGCAAGCTCTACAAGCGTACTGTTGATCTCGCTCTGGCTCATTGTGTGGTCTCCGCCGCGCTTGCCTGCATCTATCATCTCTGCGCTGCCGCATTCGCTCAGTATCGATTTGTCTATCAGCGCATCATACACCACAGCATCAGCTGTCCTCAGAAGATTCAGGCCTCTCACGGTTATCAGGTCCGTATCGCCGGGCCCGGCCCCTACCAGATATACTTTTCCGTTCATCATACAACCCCTTTCAGTT
>JGI24696J40584_12961601_pt1 | contig 23309 bp, 23 predicted proteins | sample TergutCo191P4_FD_40584 | JGI IMG/M metagenome (IMG submission 40584)
GCGCTTCGTTTCGCTTTATTGTCGGGAAATACGGGGCCGGGAAAAGCTTTCTTTTGCAAACGATCCGCAACTATGCGATGGAACGCGGGTTTGTTGTCGTAGATGCGGATCTTTCGCCGGAGCGCCGCTTGGTCGGCAATAAGGGCGAAGGACTTGCTACATACAAGGAGTTGATGAAAAATCTATCTACCCATACATCGCCGGATGGCGGTGCATTGAGTTTGCTGCTGCAAAAATGGATCGCCGCGCTCAAAACGGAAGTAATGGCTGAGCATTCGCTGTCTGCCAACAGCGAGCAGTTGAATGGTCTGGTCGAACTGAAAATACATCAAACCGTTAACGAACTTGAAACCATCGTCCACGGCTTTGATTTCGCGCGAATTATCTCGCTGTATTGGAAAGCGACAGTCAATGAAGACGATGAACTGAAGCGTAAGACCCTGAAATGGCTGCGCGGCGAATACCCCACAAAAACTGAAGCAAAGCAGGAATTGGGCATCGGCGTGATTATAACTGACGATGATTGGTATGAGTATATCAAGCTGTTTTCCATGTTCGTGGTGAAGGCCGGATACAAAGGGATGATCATGATGATTGATGAACTTGTCAATCTGTTTAAGGTCCCGAATTCAGTATCCCGCCAGAACAACTACGAAAAGATTTTGACCATCTACAACGACATCATGCAGGGCAAAGCGCAGTATCTGGGTGTTATTATGGGCGGTACTCCTCAATGCATCGAAGACGCGAGGCGCGGTGTGTTCAGCTATGAAGCTCTAAAATCCCGTCTTGAAAACAGCAGATTCTCCGATGGCACAACTCGCGACTTGCTTGCGCCGATTATTCGGCTCAAAGCGCTTACGCCTGAAGAAATGTATTTCCTTGTGCAAAAACTTGAAAGCATCCACGCTCAGGTCTACAAATACGAACCGAGGCTAAGGCCTGAGACATTGCAGTATTTTATTAAGACTGAGTTCGCTCGGGTTGGTGCCGGTCAGAACATCACCCCTCGTGAAATTATTCGGGATTTCATTGAGATATTGAACATCCTCCTTCAAAACTCCGGCAAGACCCTTGAAGGTGTTTTGGGCGGCGAAGGGTTTGAGTACACCGCATCAGCGGAGAATGAAGAAAAAATCCATGAGGAGTTTAAGGGATTTGCCATATGAGCAGCGCGTTTGAAAAACTAGCTCCGTTTATACAAGATTACATCTACCGCAATCGCTGGGAAGAACTGCGCGAGGTCCAGGTAGCGGCTTGTGATGTTATCTTTCATTCGGATGCGAACCTGCTCATCGCTACTCCAACCGCCTCGGGTAAAACGGAAGCTGCTTTTTTGCCCGTCATCACTGAACTATATAACAAGCCTACACACAGCGTTGGCGTTTTGTACATCGCGCCGCTGAAAGCGTTGATCAATGATCAATTCGTCCGAATAGAGGAATTGTTGGAAGAAGCGTATATCCCGGTTACAAAATGGCACGGCGATGCTTCACAAGCGCAAAAGAACAAATTGCTGAAAGACCCAAAAGGCATTCTACAAACCACCCCAGAATCGCTTGAGGCTATGCTAATGAAACGAAAACAGCACGCGCTGAAGCTGTTTGCGGATTTGCGTTTCATTATCATTGATGAGGTGCATAATTTCATCGAAGAGGATAGAGGCGTTCAACTCACTTCCGTCTTAGAGCGGCTTCAAAGGCTGATTGGGTTTGTTCCGAGACGGATTGGTTTATCCGCAACTTTAGGAGACGTAACTGTCGCCGAAAACTGGCTAAGCAACGGAACAGGAAGGGCTTGTATTACCCCCAATGTGGGCGCGACAAGGCGTAAGGCAATGATCATGGTAAATCACTTTTATGTGCTGCCCGAGTCTGCCGACAAAGAACGCAAAAGCGCACTGCCCTATTTTGAGTCGCTGTATAATCTTACGCGCGGAAAGAAAAGCATCGTTTTTTCGAACTCCCGGTCTGCCGTGGAGCGAAACATTGTTCACCTAAAGGAAATCGCAGAAAAGCGCCATGAGCCTGATATGTTTATGGTGCATCACGGCAGCATTTCCGCTTCAAACAGGGAATACGCCGAAACCCAGATGAAGTTTTCAGATATGCCGCTTGTAACCGGCGCGACTGTCACTTTGGAACTCGGCATTGACTTGGGCGATTTGGAACGAATTGTTCAAACTGGTTGTCCGCACTCCGTGGCAAGCCTTTGCCAGCGGCTTGGTCGGAGCGGACGCCGAAGCGGCGTTTCGGAAATGTGCTTTGTCTTTGAAGAAGAAAAGAAAGCAGAGTCCGTGGACTTTTTCAAATCAATTAACTGGTCTTTTGTGAAATGCATTGCGCTAATTGAACTCTACCGAGAAAGCTGGCTTGAACCGATTGCGGTTGACCGCTATCCATATGGAATACTGTATCATCAGACGATGAGCTTTTTATATAGTCACGGCGAGGCAACCCCGGAGTATTTGGCGCAATCCATGCTCAGCCAAGCGGCGTTTGTCCATATTACGCAAGATGACTACAGGGCGCTCTTGCTGTGCATGTTGGAAAAGGAGCAAATTGAACGAACCGCTTCCGGCAGACTGCTGATTGGCGCAAAAGGCGAGCAGCTAACAAATCATTATGATTTCTATTCAGTGTTTGAGACTGAGGTTGAATATTCGGTGCGCGACGGGGCGCAGGAAATAGGCACATTGACGCAGCCAATGCCGCCTGAAACAACTTTTGTGTTAAGTGGAAAGACATGGTCTGTCATTGAGATTGATAAAGAACAAAGAATTATCTATGTAACAAGCGCCAAAGGCAAACCGCCGACTGTGTGGGACGGCAGTGGCGGTGGAATGGAATACACAAAAGTTCTGCAAAAAATGCGGGAGGTGATTGCCGGCGATTGCGAGTATCCCTATCTGCACTCTAGCGCGGCGCAGCGATTGAGTGAAATTAGAGCAATAGTTCGGCAGGCACGGTTGCTGGAAAACGAACTGTTTGAAATTTCTCCTGATACATATGGCATCGCAATGTGGCTTGGGACAGCTGCATCGAATGCTCTGGATTTCGCATTAAGCGCTTTGCTGCCTGACAGAAAGTATGTGCCTCATTATTGGCCGTTCCTAATTATCAAGAATGTTACGCATGGCGAGCTTGTTGATGCCTTAGCGCACATAAAAGTGACTTGCTTAAGCTCTGAAGATTTGTTGATTCCTAATGACATGAATATCAAAGGGAAATACAATGATTTCGTACCAACGCAACTGTTGAAAAAGCAATATATTGATAGGTTTGTCGATATTGCCGAGATGCAAGAGAAAATAAATATGAGTTTTCCTAACCTTGGTGTTTGATGGCATTGAGGCTCAATGCCAGAAGGTGCGGAACGTCATTTTCGTCGGCCCACCTGCTTGTAAAATAAATCTTGACAAATCAATTCACACGTGCTATACTCCTATTAAGAGGAGCAAAGTTGCTCCCGCGAAAATCCTCTTAAACGCTTGTTTATCAATGCTTTGAGTGCGTTCTATGAGGAGCAGATTAGGGGAGCAAATTTCCTCCCTATTACAGAGGAAAGGAGGTTTGTACAATGACGAAGAAATTCAATCCTCGCATTGAGGTGTTCGACCCGTTCAAGGTTCCCTTTTCGGAAGAAACTGAGCTTGTGTTCGACGAGAGAGACCTTGACGCTTGCTGTGCTTGCACAGCTTGCTCCGCGTGCTCTGCTTGCAAATAAAGTAGAGCTGAAGCTTGCGAGGGAGAACGGAGATGCTGGCGTTTTCCCTCGCTTGCTTATATCAACACCGATAAATATTTATATGAGTTGAGGCCACGGGAGGATAATATCGATGACAATAAATAGATTCAAGGCTCCTCTTTATGTTCAGTTTGAACTTACAGAGCGCTGTAATAACAAATGTTACTTCTGCTATAACCCTCTGGGGCGCATGAGCGGAGAAGAGCTTAGTGCTCAAGAGGTCATCGACATCTTAATGCAGTTGCGCGAAGTCGGTGTGTTCCGTATCAACTTCAATGGCGGCGAACCGTTGATGCGCTCAGATTTCCTCCAAATAGCACAGTACGCATATTCTCTCGGCTTTGAATTGCATATGAACACCAACTCAACATTGGTCACGTCTGATTTGGCAAAAGCGATTGCGGGTTGTATGAAAAGTATTTGCACGTCGGTTTTAAGTTCTGATGAGGTACAGCACGACAAGATGACTGGACGTACTGGGGCATATAAAGACGTGTTGCGAGGGATCGATATTTGGCGCGAGAACGGCGTCGAAGTAGAGGTGAATGTTTGCACGTCTACCGAAAATTATACTGACATCTATAAAATAGGCGAGCTTATCGCAAATCACGATTGCTATGCCCTGTGCTCTACACGGTATATCCTTAATTCTCCGGAGAATAAACACCTTTTGCTGAACCGGAAACAAACCGAAGAACTTATAGACTTGCTTGTAAGAGTAAAGGACGAGCTTCCTGTAATCCGTGACGTGAGTTTGCCTGGTCCCGTACCATATTGTGAGGTCGGCGAAGAATACTACGAAAAACTACGGCTGCTCAATGTGCCCTGCCAGTATGGTTATGGCCTCGCACGAATTAGCCCTGTCGGAATCGTTACCCCGTGCACAATTTCAGATGATGAAATGGGCAATCTTAGGCTGGACAGCTTTTCCGATATTTGGGCGAGCGATTCGTGGGGAAAATACACAGGTATGTGCCATATACCTGACGCCTGCAAAGCGTGTGATGAACTCAGCAGGTGCCGCGGTGGTTGTGTTGTCTACGACCAGTTTATGGTCTCGGCCGGCATTACTCCAAAAACAGAGAAATGGAGAAAAGTCGATGAATGACAGCCGCTTATTGGAATACGCAATCAATACCAATCCTACCCGCGTTGAGTTTGAGCTTACCGAGCGCTGCAATTTGTCGTGCAGATTTTGCTACAACAGCCAAAAACCTGTTGATTCGTCCCTCACGGAGATTGTTTTGAAACGGCTCTCAGAAGAAGCGGTTCCCGAAATAGTTTTGACGGGAGGAGAGCCTTTTCTTCATCCTAAATTTCCCGATATTTTACGATCGTGTTCGATGCTTTTTCAAAAAACGATGATTCAAACAAATGGAACCCTCATAGATAATGTAATTGCGAATTTACTTGCCAATAACAAGGTCTTCGAAGTCAACGTTTCGTTGCATGGACCACAGAACGTACACGATACACTTACGCAATGTAGCGGCAGTCAGCATAATGCTGTTGAAGCAATAAAACGTCTTGTCCAACGCGGAATAGGGGTATCCAGTAATTTTGTAATGACCCGACTAAATGTTGGTGACCTCAGTAGCAATCTGGAGGAACTTTATCAACTCGGCGTGCGTTGTATGACGCTCACAAGATTTACACCAACAGGCATAGGGCTAACTAACGCTGAAATGGCATTGTCCCGCGAAGAGATCGTCAATGCGATTGCAGCTGCGGATACATTCAGGCGTAACCATCCTGGCGTGACCATTTTACTTGCGAACTCAATGCCATTTTGCGCGCTCCCGCCCACGCTTTCGGATTATTGCGAGCATTGTCATTTTGGAGCATCAAGATTTTATATCGATGTCAACGGCAACGTGTTGATGTGCGGGATGTCGAGAGTGCAGTTAGGCAACATTACGCAAAATACATTTGCAGAGATCAAACGGGGCTCTTGCGATTTTGCACGTCATATTCTTGGTAAAGACGTTCCGCCGGATTGCTCAATATGCTCAAATTTTCAGCGATGCCGTGGGGGATGCCGTGCGGCGGCGCTAGCAGATACAGGTGAGCTATGTGGAGCAGACCCATATTTAGTAAAGGAGTAAAACAATGAAGCTCAATGCAATCTACGGCATTTCGGAGGGTGTTCGTACCCGTGAAGAGGACTTCGGCCTTCTGGTTGTATCCAAGACCACCCCGGCACTGGCGCTGAACGACGATATGAAGTCTGTCTGGTGCCTAATCAACGGCGAGTCTACATGTGGTCAGATTCTTGATGCCATTAAAGCCCAGCATGGCGAAACCGATGTCGATACAAAGGTTGACGAGATATTCGAGACACTTATAAAAGTCGGCTTGATTCAAATGATTAGAGAGGTGTAATGTGCGCGGAATGCATTTGATCGTACCTCCTACTTGCGACCTTACGGTTCCACTGCTCGGCGTATATCAATTAGCCGGGTTTGCCGATGACCGTGGGTTTCCGCTTGTTGTCTCTGACTATAACATAGGATTTTGCAAAGCTATTGTCAGTTATGCAATCGCTCGCGCGAATTCGATTGACATCATGGGAGAAATCACCGAAGAGCGATTGGATGAATGTGCCGCTGCTGCCTACTTGGCTCAATATCCTGATGTAACAGGTTATGAATCATTGGTCAGCAAATTCAGAGCCTGTAATACTGCTCATGAATACTGGGCGCTGGTAGACTATTTACGCGCTTGTTACGACATATACTCCTTTCAATTTGACGGTTTGAGATTTCGCATTGATGGGTTTGACTGCAAACACAAATGGAACGTTTGGGCCGATATTGAGTCTTTTATAGATGAGTATTCGGACAGCCCAATGATGAAAATGCTTCGCGATATGATATCCGAGTCCAAGATCTCTCTATATGACACAATAGGATTAAGCGTAACTTTTGAAAGCCAGTTATTCTTTTCATTATTGATATGTAAAGCGTTGCGTGAACTTATCCCAGATGTCCGTATTGTCATTGGCGGAGGCTTTATCAATGCGTTTATTGATTGCGCGGAAGCGTTGGGGCCGATTGCGAATTACTGCGATTGTGTATTTGCGGGAGAGGGAGAAGCCTTAATAGATTACTTATCCGATGGCCGAAATGATAGTTCAACGATTAGCAAGTCGGCTTGTTTGGATTCCGCTCAGTATATCGTACCCAAAGACCTATGCAAGAAGCCTTTGCAGGTGCAACCGCCGCGTTTTTCTATTGATGGTGTGTCGGCCCAATTCTCGCCAAAGCGCATTGTACCATTGCGATTTTCTTATGATTGCTATTGGGGGAAATGTAAATTTTGCTCTGACAAAGAAAATCACGACTGTCTAGAAAAAGAATATGACATTCAACGGATGGTTGCCTACTGCATTCAAGAAATATCAAGTGACCGTATAGATGGAATTTACTTCCTCGACAGTGCTATCAAACCCCGAGATGTAAATTCATTCGCGTCTGCAATGGTTAATGCCAAGTTATCAATACCTTGGGGAACCAACCTAAGATTTGAAAAAGAGTTTGACAACGATGAGCTAATTGAGCTGATGGTGAAATCTGGCTTCGTCTTCGCAAAGTTCGGTCTTGAATCAGGGGCGCAGCGCGTCCTTGACGCAATGAATAAGGGCACAGATGTCAATGTTGCGGCGAGCATCATATCCAAGTTTCGCAAACACGGCATATTCGTCCACACTTATGTTATGGTCGCGTATCCGGGTGAAACACTAGAGGACAGGCAGAAAACCGAAGAATTCTTGCTGTCTGAATACTCGCACCCGGATAACTACAACTGTTCAGAGTTTATCCTTTACGGCGGTGCGAGCATAGCGAATGATTACAAGTCTATGCTGAAGACAAGTGCCCCATCAAGTGACGGTTGGCATAGTAGCGAGTACAAGTCTTTTACAAATGAAGCCATTCAAACTTTCATTGCCTCAATGCGGCGAAAATTTGATGCTATATATAAGCCACAGTCGGTGCTGATGTCTACCGGACACACAATAGCATATGCGGGAGTTTTCGTGCAACAATCCCCCCACCCCATGGAGAATCAATACATATTCCTCTCACAGAAAGTGTTATACGCAACGCTAAACGGAATTCCTTGCCTGTTGTGGTGGAAACGTAATCACGGATGCTCATACATTCTCGGAGAATGGGCAACAACGCTAAATACAGTTCTTAAAAAAGGTGTTCCGCTCGAGGCATTCACAGAATTAAATTTGCCACATGCCTTCACTGAAATACTTTGGAATGATGCTTGTATCTATGGCAGCAATGCAGGCTTCAGAGCAGAGCCGATGCCGGAGATACCAACGTCAGCACCGAAAATAGTCAATCGCGACCGATTTTGTTCGCTGCCTTGGTACGGACAATACGATGCAAGCTGAGGTGATTAAGATGGATAATAACGCAAATGCCTGGTCTGGTTATGCGGACGAATACAATGCGAACGCCACCTTTTCCAGTGAGTTTATTCATACTGGACTGGGTTTGGTGGGTATCTCTCCATCGAGTGTCGTGAAATCAAGCGACTCTATTCTGGACATAGGCTGTGGGAATGGAGTAAATACATTCCTGCTCTCCAAGCAGACCGGCGGCACCGTTGTTGGAATTGACCCCGTCGCAAGCCAAATTCATTCGGCAATCGGTCATTTTGCTTGCAAAAAACTGGAGTTTATTTGCTGTGAATTTCAGAACATATCTGACCATATAGCCGACTGCTATGATTTGCTTACATTTTTTGGTTCGATAGACTATATTTGCATAGATGAGACTTTCTTTGGTATCATTAAGAACGTGACACACTCTGGCTCGCGGTGTTTCATCTCAAAATTTCATCCGTTTTGGACAACGCTTTATGGAAACGATATAGAAGGAGAACTGGATAACAGCTACTTCGACAACGAACGCAGGGATAGCGTCAGATTTGGTTCGTCTGAGTTTGTACGTTATCATTATAGCCTTTCCGATTTCCTTGTGCGTTTTACCAGCCACGGCTGGAGGTTAAAAGAATATTCGGAACCGAGACCGGACTTCGCTCATTCAGCATTTGCATATCAAGGCTACGAGCAAGATCCAATCTTGCGACGGCGCTTAGATCGTATTCCGATGACTGCCGTGTTCGAGTTCACGAGGGAGGCATGAGTATGCAGTGTATCAAAATAACCAACGCCAAGGTGAATAATCTTAAGAACCTCAGCATAGAACTTCCGCTTAACCAATGGATTGCGTTTGTTGGTAAGAGCGGGAGCGGGAAATCGACTTTGGCGGCAGATGTCATCTTCGGCGGTTATCTGTCAAAGCGAGAAGATGTTCTTGTTCCCGTTGACGTGGCTCTTTTCAGACAAAGAGTATTTATACCGAACAGCAGCCAAACAGTAGCTACCTATTTTGGATGGCGCAACCAGGTAACACCAACATCGTTTGGCGAAGCTCTGCCAAAATACATTGAGAGTAAAAAAACTCAATACGGCAACCTTCTGTCCGAGGCCGCAAAAGCATTAAGTATAGATTCATTAAACTGTAATACGCCCATATCCGAACTAAGTCTTACAACTTTCAACAAGCTGCGTTTTGTTAGGTTTTTGCTTAAAACTACCGCGAATCTGCTAATTTTTGATGAGTTAGCGTCCGGGATGAGCTTTTCAGATGCAAAACAAACTGCGGCGATTTTAAGAAGTATCGTTGAAACGGGACACTCTGTTATAACGATAGAGCATTCTTTACCCATGATTGAAGCGGCGGATTATATTGTTGAGATGGGACCCGGTGCCGGCATTGAGGGGGGCATGGTAACATTTGCGGGGCCAACCCGTGATTATATGAATACTGAACGGTATAAGTGCATACGATCTCGTCTATCTCACATATTACCTAAGAACAAGATAGAACGTAAACTTCTCAAAATCGAAAAAGTCAATTATAACAATCTGCGATTGCCAGAGGTTTCCATGCCTGCAAACTGTATTGTTAATGTATGCGGCTTGTCAGGATGCGGAAAAACGTCCTTGCTTGACGTTGTTTTTAGGGCGTTCGACAAGTCAACAAACGCGTGGAAAAATCGTAGCGGTATTGACGGCGAAATAGGCGGGAAAGCCTATATTCGTCGTCCGCATTTTGTTGACCAAACGCCTATTGGCAGTAATTCAATGAGTACGCCAGCAACTTACACAAAGATTATGGATGTTTTACGGGACATATTCGCTCAGCTACCTGAAAGCAAAGCAAAGGGGTTTTCCGTTTCGGAATTTTCGTATAACTCTAACGGCGGTTGCGGTCAATGCGGCGGGAAAGGCGTTAGGGAAATCATTGTTGATGACGAAGTGTTGTTTGAACCTTGTTCCGCTTGTAGTGGTAGCCGCTATCGTGATGAGATTAACCGAATTTTGATTGGAGACCTTTCCATTGGGGCGATGCTTCAACTCCCCTGCGGAGCGTTGGCTCAACAATGCCCGGACAGAAGAACACTCGTAGAAAAAATAGGATTTATCGTTGATGTCGGATTATCGTATTTGACACTTGGCCAACCATCGCCTTCTCTGAGTGGTGGCGAAAGCCAGCGCATTAAAATAACGAAAGAGTTAGCGAAAAAACTTGGAGACCGCAGCCTATTCATTTTAGATACTCCGTCGCGTGGTTTGCACGTAGATGACCTCGATAAGATATTCGTTATGATGCGTAGACTTGTGGCAAAAAACAACAGTATGCTAATTGCCGACAATAATCCCTATTTTATCAGAAATTCTGATTGGATTATCTACTTGGCCCACAATAACATTGCCTATCAGGGCCCACCATCGAAACTACCAAAAAAGTTCATAACGGAACTTGGCCTGGAGGGATTGAAATGAACGTGCAACGCGCTCAACTTGAATTGTCGAGCAGATGCAATTATAGGTGCATAACGTGCAAACACGGTTATTCCGAGTACGGCGATGATTTATCTCCCGAAATTTGTGACATGCTTATAAAAGAAGTCCTGCCGAATCTAACTGCACTTGAACTACAAGGAACGGGGGAATCGTTATTATGCCCTCAAACCAACAACTTCATTAGGGCAACTGCCGATAATCATACGGAAATAACATTGATTACAAACGGTTCTCTGCTCAATGAAGAAACGATGGAAAACCTGGTTGTGGCAGGGGCGCAGCTTGTTGTTTCTATAGACGGCTCAAGTGAGGCGCTGTATGCGATACATAGACCTATCGGGAGTTTTAACAAGGTCGTAGGAAACATTGAGCGGCTAAACGGCATCCGGCAAGCCAACCCTTCTACGGGTTTTTCCCTTGTTGTGAATATGGTTTTGACCAAGCTGAATCGGCTGGATATACCTGACATGATTGACGTGCTTAGCAGACTAGGGGTTGACTATCTCTTTGTTTCAGAGGTGCGAGAATGTATGCCTGATACAAAAGTCTGGGAGAGGGTAAATCTTTTATCTGAGAGTTCCTCAAGGGAGTTCAAAGCTATGATCGCCGATTGTGAATCACTTGCTAAAAGCAAAGGGATTGGTTTTGCGTTCAATCCAAATGTCAAACCCAACGTCACAAAGAAAAAAATCTGCGAATCGCCATGGAAGCATATTTTTGTTTCGTCAAACGGAGATGTGTCTATATGTTGTGAACTGGGGATAGTTTTCGGAAATCTACATAATCAAAATTTGGCTGAGATACTGAATAGTGAAAAATTATTAAAATTTCAAACTGACATGCTGAATGGTAACTATGATGAGCATTGTCTTTGCTGTTGCTTGCCTTGGGGCCTGCCATACTAAAAACGAGGTGCGTTTGTGAAAGTATGCTTTTTACACAATCACTATTTGCCTGCAAAAATAAAAAGCGGTTCACTGCAGATTGAGTCCGTAATTGTGCCAGAGTTTTACCCAGACCTAAACACCGTTTACCTGGGGGAGCCATGCTATTTCAACTCGGTCAGATCGTACATTGAGCATGTTGTTCAGCGCGGATATTATTCAGCAAACACTGTGTATTCGATTGAAAATAATCGTGTAATCAACTCAAGCCGCATTCGAAAGACTTTGCTTGAATTTATGGACCTTGGGGTCAAAACAATTCAACTCTATTGCGGGCATGATAACGAATTTTTTTCAAAAAAGAGAGGTCTTACCCAGGCTGGAGAACATCTGCTCTGTGAAATTTCTGGAACAAACTTATTCCTTGATTTGAGCCATATACCCAGCGATGCCGCCTTAATGATAGCGAATAGATTTACAGGACGGATAATTATATCTCATTGCGCTTGCTCTGATTTATATTCATCTCGGGAACCCAGAAGCAATTCCCTAACTCTCAACAGTATCTATCAATTAGCTGAACGCGTTGAAGTATTCGGAATATCCTTTTTGAACGATATAGTAGCCTCAGCAGAAAATGAACTTAACTCAACACGGCTCTTTGATGACATCATTGCCCAAATACTTCTCTTTGTAGATATCGTCGGTACCGACAAGGTTGCGCTCGCACCAGACTACATTGATACAGAATATTTTAGCAGACATTTTAATGCAAAGCTGATGTTCCCCGATACCTTGTTGACACAGGAAGGCTTGCTCGCTATTGCTAATAAAATAGGTAGAACTCTTTCGCAGGCTGACGTGAAGAAGATATTCTCAGGCAATGTAGAACGGCTACTTCTACGACCGATTGCTTGATTGCAAGAAAGCCGGATGAAGCTTGTATTAGCGGTTGCAATTTTCCTGAAAATACTGTATAATAGACCCATCATCTCGAAACGAAGGGATGCCCCATGCCCGAATCCAACCGAACCGAATACAAGCGCGAGCTGAACGACAAGCTAGAGCGTTCGGTAGTAGCTTTCTTGAACTACGCCGGTGGCGGCGAAATCATCATCGGAGTTGACAACAGCGGAGCTACCGTGGGCGTGGATGACGTAGACGGCGATCAACTGAAAATCGTTGACCGTATCCGTAACAATATCCGTCCAACTGTGCTGGGGTTATACGAGGTAATCCCTGAAAGGCGCGATGGCAAGGATATCATCCGCGTTGTGGTATCCAGCGGACCGCAGAAGCCCTACTACATCCGCAGCAAGGGCATGACCGAAAACGGTTGCTTCGTGCGCGTGGGCAGCTCCGTGCAACCCATGACAGAGCAGATGATCGAGGGCCTAATTGCTCGGCGGCAGAAGCCTTCGCTACAAACCACGCTTTCGCCCCGGCAGGAGCTTGCGTTCAAGCAACTGCAGATATACTATCAGGAGCACGGCCTGGAACTGAACGAGAACTTCATCAATAATCTGGACCTGCGCACCAGCACAGGCGAGTACAACTACGCTGCCTATTTGCTGGCGGATGAAAACGGCGCGTCCGTCAAGGTGGCGAAGTATGCGGGCACTGACAAGATTGACTTGATCGAGAACAACGAGTATGGCTACCGCTGTCTGATCACCGCCACGCACCGTGTGCTGGATCGCCTGGAGGCCGAAAACCGCACCTTCGCGAAAATTACGCCCAAACTCCGTCAGGAAAAGAGCATGGTGAATCGCGTGGCCCTGCGCGAGGCGGTTATCAACGCGATTGTGCATAACGCCTGGGATTTGAGCGTGCCGCTGGTGGAGATTTTCTCTGACCGCATCGTCGTCACATCGGCAGGTGGACTGGTGGAAGGCCTTTCGCAGGAGGATTTCTTCCGATGCCGATCCATGCCGCGTAACCGCGAGCTCATGCGCGTGTTCAGGGATGTTGACCTGGTGGAGCACCTCGGTTCCGGCATGAGCCGCATCCTTAGCGCCTATGATCGCTCCATATTTGAGTTCACGCCCAGTTTCCTAGTGGCCACTTTCCCCTTTGAGGAAGGATTTACAGTATCAGACGATGGTACTGTAAATGGTATTCTAAACGATACTGCAAACGACTCTGAGTTCACGGCACAGGTACTTGACGCAATCCGGCGTAACCCAAGGATTACTATGAATGACCTTGCGGATTCTCTTTCAAAGGGCCGTATGACTATCGCGAGGGAGTTGAAGCAGCTCAGGGAAACAGGCCGCGTGGTGCGCGTGGGATCGGACAAAACCGGGATTTGGAAGATCGTAGAATAGCGGTGTTACAATGGCGGGCTTGCGCTATGGTTCTTCTAACATTTTTCTAACGAAATGTTAGAAAACGTGCAAAATTGCTTTGGGTTGATGCTTGGGCGTTTGCGAGCTTCGGAGGCTTGTAATCCTTGATACACAAGGATTTTTGAAGTTCAGGAGGGCACAAGATAACATCGGAAAAACTGCTTTAAATCTCCACTAGGGCCACTCCAAAACCGCGTGCCGAGGGTTCAAGTCCTTCTGCCCCTGCCACGATGAAAGCCTTGTATGTCAAGGCTTTCTTGCTTTTTAGAGGGGTCCAAAATAGCCTTTGACACACTAGTTGACACACTACAGAATAAAACACATGAGTAAAGCCGCCCGATGGATGGGCGGCTTTTTTTCGTGTAAGGCTTGCCTTTTCTGTTGTGACGTGGTATAATGGAAAAAATTATCAAGGAGTGGTAGCGTGAGCGTTGAATCTATTCGCCAAGAGATTAACCAATATGAAGCAACCATAAAAAGACGTTTACAAGTGCTTGCTCAATTGCGCGTGAGTATTATTGCTGATGTTAAGCCTTGCATGAAGGAAATGCTAAAAGAAAATATCGAAAAGCAAGTAAGGAACAATCCAGACCACACGCAAGCACTCGGACGAGAAACGCTTGGGGAAATGAAAGCAAAATTAGGTGTCTTAATTGAGACTAGCGATAGTATCGTAGACGCTATTTTTGCAAATAATGAATTGTGGATGCATATTGATTATGAAAAAACCATGTCCCCAAACTCCTATTGTAATGCTGGCCAATCAGAACAAAATATGCGTGATGGTGTAGGAGCCATTTTAGATAAAGCGGATGATTTGCTTGTTGAATATAAGTACATTAAAAAGCCTAGTGCTTCTTTTTCGACTTCAAGGGCTATTCCTGCTTACTGGTTTTCGCTACCAAAGCCTCTCTTGGATAAAATCAAAAAATATCGCACAGATATTGAGGCATTACATAATGATTTATCTAAGTTATCTGGCTTGAAAAAGGATTTAGCTAAACAAGAGGCTTCTGATCTATGGGAGCAAGTATAATAGCGATTTCCAAATGCACAGGCAAAGCCGCCCGGTAGATGGGCGGCTTTTTTCATTTACTGTTGGCCTGTATGAAGCGTTCCATTCGTTCAGCACTGGCTTGCTTCATACGGGCCGTTACGTGTCCGTAGGTGTCGAGGGTGAACGCTGCCGTATGATGACCGAGCGTGTCCTGCACGGTCTTGATGTCATCCCCTGATTGCAGGGCGTTCACTGCGTAGGTGTGCCGGAGGTCGTGAAAACGCAAATCGGGCACACCGATGGCGGCGGCTACATCTTTGAATTTCTTCACAACCGTGCGCTGAATCAGGTTTTTGCCAAAGTCGTTTGTAAAGATCAGATTCAGCGGGTTTTGCCATTCCTCCCCCGCCTTTTGCGTGTTGGCGTTCTGCCGGACACGTTCGGCCCAAAGGCGTTGCATGACAGTGGGCGCGGGTGTAACCAGCCGTGGCTTGTCATTCTTCAAAGGGCCGAGGGTGTAAGCGTCTGCGGCTGCGTCCCGCTGTAGCTGCTGCTTAATGCGGATGCTGCCGCCCTCGAAGTCCACGCAGTCCCAAGTGAGGCCCAACGCCTCACTTTCCCGTAACCCGGTAAACAGGGTTACATACATGAGACAGCCATAGACATCCTGCCCCGCCTGTTCGATAAAGGCAGATATTTTGTCTTCCGGCAATACCGCAACTTCCTTGCGCTCAATGCGGGGCAGCTTGCACTTGTCGGCGGGGTTGAAACGGATGTAGTCGAGGGCTGCGGCCTGTTCCAACGCCCCATGCAACACGCCGTGAATGTTCTTGATGGTTTTTGGCGAAAGCCCCTTGTCGCGTTGCAGACCGTTGTAAAAGGCCTGTATCGCGTGAGGGGTGAGCTTTTGCAGCTTCACAGCCCCAAGGGATGGTGTGATGTGTGTTCGGATTTGCACCTTGTATGTTTTGACCGTGCCCGGCTTGACCCCGCCGAGATATTCAGCGGCCCATACATCCATCCATTGGCCTACAGTAATTCGGTTGGGCTGCTGAAAGGTACCGTTGTCAATCTCGGATTGCAACGCCTTTAGTTTCTTCACGCACTCTTTTTCGGTTGGGGCGTAGACATATTTTTTCATGGGCTTGCCTGTGCCGGGGTTCGTGCCGATGGTGTATGTACCCTGCCAACGCCCATCCGAACGCAGACAAACACCACCCATTCCCTGCGGTTTGCGGTTTGTTTTGCGTGTGGTCTTAGTCATTTTCCCATACCTCCTCATCCTCACGAAGTGCCTGAATAAGCCCTGAAAGCAGTTTTTCGGCCTGTTGGGAAAGATAGTTCCCCGCTTCATCCCCGAGCAGTTGCACGGTCGCCCCATCCTCTGGAAAACTGAGTTTTGATTTTCTTTCCACTTCAATATCTTCGTTCCTTGCGTCCGCCATAAGCGCAAAAAACATATATTTCAATGCTCGCCAAAAGTCCGCTTTGATTAGAAGCCATGACAACAGCCCTAAAGCGGCCTTGTCCCCAGTTCTGCCCTTTTCCTCGACTTCGCTCTGCTTGTCGTGTAAAACGCCTACTGCGTCCTCATAAAGCCCCGTATAGTCCACAATCTTCTTTACGGTCGTATTTCGACTGCGCACATTCGAGATTCCCACAAGATAATCAAGGGATACATCGAAATAACGGGCTAGTTTGACAAGGCCGTTAAGCCCTGCCTCCGTTGTGTCGCTGGCATATTTGCTTAAAGAAGCGTGTGACCCCAGACCGCTATCCATAGCTATTTGCCTATGGTTCATGCCTTTCTTTTTTGCTTCGTCCAATAAGTCCGATAGCCTGTCAGCGAATGCCTTGGTTTCGTCTGTGCTTTTCATGTGTACCTCCAATCGGTTCTCACAAGAACCAAAATAAATCAATTGGTTCCTGAAGTTAATTTTGTGCAACTACCGTTTTTCTGCAATTTTTCCGTTATACTAGGAACCGATAAATCGCAGTTGGTTCCTACTAAATCTAGTATAGCATTTTCCACGGCCCATGTCAATAGGTTCCAACGCCTTTCAGAAATATATTTTTTGGAGGTATCGACATGACCCCTACACTGCTTCAAACCCAAGCAAGCATAACCCTCCCCGCTCTGCTTGATGCAAAGCATTTGCAGAGTTGCGGGCTATCCCGCTCCATGGCATACCACTTGCTGAACCGTGAGGACTTGCCCGTGGTTAGAATCGGGAAGCGCGTGTTCATGAACCGCGACTTGTTTTTCCGTTGGATGGATGAACAGGCCAACCAGACGCAAGGAGGTAAGGATTATTATGGTTGATTACAGAGCAGCAAACCGGGATGTACGGGTTTACGCCTGCTTGGAGGGCATTGACCTGTGGATGCTCGCAGAGCCATTCGGGGTTACGGAAGACGAGCTTGACCAACTGCTAGATGAAGAATTGCCCCGAGAGGCCAAGGAGCGGCTTTTCACAATCATAGCAAGATTGGGACAATGCGAGGGGGAGGTAGAATCGCTATGACGGAGCAACATAGAATTTCCTTTACCAACTTCTGTGATTGTGATAAGGAGGGGCTTACTTGGATGGAACCGAAAAAAGCCGCAGTTGGTTCTGCGTGCTGAACAATCCCGAAAAATATTTTAGCGGCACCCCGGAGGAAATGGCTGAAAAGGCCCTTGCCGCTTGGTGTGACTTCGCTCCTGACCGCAGGACTGGCGCGGTGGCATATGCCGTTTCTGCTGATGGCCTGCACCACCTACATTTAGTTCTCTGCGACAACAACACCGCTTCTTTTACCGCTGTAAAAGCTACTTTTCCGAAAGCGCATATTGAGGCCACAAAAGGCACCAAAGCGCAAGCAGAAGCCTACATCACAAAGCAAGGCATATTTCAAGAAACAGGCGAAAAGGTGCTGTACACAGCCCGGCGCGGTGAAATCAAAGGCCGTCAAGGGGAACGGACGGATTTAAAGGAAGCGATTCCGGGGTATATCGAACAGGGGCTAACCCCCAAGGAGATTTATGATATATCTTTCTGGTATCGCAAATATGACAGGATGATTCGTGACGCTTATTACCAAAAGCGTTTTGATGAAACCCCGCCATTCCGTGAAGTGCGTGTGCGTTGGCATGTCGGTGAACCGGGAACAGGCAAGAGCCATACCTACATAAAGCTCTGCGAGCAGGAGGGGCGAGAAAATATTTATTTTGTCAAGGATTTTAAAAATGGCTTTGACAAGTATTATGGCGAACCCATCCTCTTTCTTGACGAGCTTAGAAGCAAAGACGAGAAAAATTACCAATTGCCTTTTGACTCGCTATTATCCATTTTGGACGGTTATACCGCTCAAGTGGCTTGTCGTTATACAAATATCTATGGCCTGTGGACTTCTGTTGAGATAACATCCGTGCTGCCTCCTGAAAGCATTTATGATAATGCGGTGCTAAATCATAAAGAATATGATTCTTTTGAGCAATTGCGGCGCAGGATTGACGTTATTGTCTACCATTGGACGGAAAACGGGGAATACTGCGAGCGTGAATTCCCCATGGCGGATTATACGGATTACAGTGCAATGTTAAATGGTTTCGGAATTGACATAAATGAACTTTTGGGGCCCACCTATGAACCTCCTGAATCTCCATCTGCCAATCTGTTTTCAACTCCTGCACCTACCGTTGTACCCCCAACTGTCCATAAATCATTTGGTGATTTTTTGGACGATCTCTAACCCCATCCGCAATATTATCCCCCGCTACCCAATGAAGGGCGGCGGGGAATTTTGCTATAGTGGCTGATATGCTTCCTCGGCGAAAATCGGCAAACTTGTAGGATGTTTTTAGCGTCAGCTAAAAACATCCTGCAAGGCTTGACGATTTTTAGCAAGCTACCAACTCCGCGCTACCCAAGCGGGTTTTCATCGTAATAGGGTCATATCTCAGATTTATTTGTCTGTACCTCTTGCGATTCGCGCCGGGCATGGCGTATCTTCCTTGCGCCCAAAACTATCATTGTGATACACAGCGCCAGAATAACAAGGCACAGCAAGAAACAGACGAGGCCGGAATATGCCTCAGCGCCAAGGCCGGCGATGATGTTGACGAAGATTAGAAGCGGCAGCAACACAACGCCCCATATAATCAGCCCTAAAGAATGCTTCGGCAGCGGTTGCCGCACTTTTTTAGCCTTTGGTGGTCTAGGTTGTTTTGACGGCTTTGGTGGTTTTAGCGGTTTAGGCTCCTTTGATGTCCTAACATGACGCTCTGGCGGGATTATGCGGGGTTCTATTACTTCCGCAATAGGCTCTGTTGCTTCCCCTTGTTCGGGAGCGGCCCGAAACAGCTTAATCTTTTTTCGTATCTTATGCGCCAAAATGCACAACCCCACGAAAATACCGACCATGGGAATAAGGCCATAAGGCATGACAGCTAAAAATAGGGATGTTCCCACAAGGGGCCAGATACACAAGAAAATTATCAAGAAAATAAGCAGCAGCCGTAATTTGAACTGTGCATATTCGGGGGTTTTCTTCCTCGCCTCAGCGGTCCGCTTACGTTGAATATTTGCTTGCTTCAGTTGGTCCCGTTCCTCCGGGGTTCTCGCTTTGGCGCGGCGAATTGCATTGCGGATTGCTTGGGGAATGCATAGCAGAGCGAAAAGGAGAATCACAGCGGCCACCCCGCCGAGCATACTGACCCAACTCCATATGCCGATATACATAAAGGCCGCAACGCCTACAAGAAAGGCCGGGATACATAAGTAATAGAACGCGATTTCCCTAAACCACGTGCTTTCACCTTTTCGCACCCTGTCTGCGGATTGCGCGAAATAGAACAAGTCCCCGATTCTCATATGCAGTCCCCTTGCTGTCAAAATGGCCTAATCATAGTCAAACCCGGCAAGCTTTTTTGCCGTCTGCCATTCCGGGTTATTATCCCAACGCACATCTTCGCCTTTACTCCAAGCCATGTATTCCCCCTCAGCCCATAGTGACCCTTTGTACTCCGTGCCGTCCGGGTTATAAATCTTGTAAGAGGGGCCGTCCCAATCTTCCTCAATATCTATCAGGGCAGCAGGCAGGGCGTAAGGCACCATGTCATGCACACCAAACCATATTCCGTCACTGCCAGAATCCAAAGCCCAAACGATAAAATCCCATTTGTCGAATCCGGCTTTTGACAGGGCCGTGGCCGGGGCGGCGGTGGTCGTTTGCATAGCCGGGGCGGTGGTGGTGTCAGCGGCGGTTTCGTCTACCTCAATTTGCATCATAGTCAACATTAACCCGACAACTCCGCTCTGTTGAAGGCTGCCGTCGCTTGCTCTGTAGAGTAGATTTCCTGATTCGTCATAGCTGTCGGCAAACAAATATAAATGGGGGTTGTCACGGTCTGCCAGCAAATCCGGCTTTCCAATGAAATACGCGAAGGGCAATACCTTTTCCGTTTCCGCATTGACAGCAAAATATTTGCCCGTCTTGTCCGTTAGCACAAGCATATCTCGCCCGACATTCATTACAGGTTCATTGAGACTGTCATTATCAAGCGCAATGGGAATGTCGTTCACGTTTATGGCAACGGCAAAAGCAAATCCTATGATAGTAGGCTCAAGGGTTGGCAGCTTTTCTTCCGGCGGAGCTTCTGCCCTCATGTAGTATTTCTGCCAAAGAGCATTGGCCTCGCTGCGGTCTACCTGTTCGGGAGGAAGTTCCAACAACATCTGCGCAGGCGTTCGTATGGCTCTATTAAGGTCTTCAATGTTTTTGTCGGACCTAAGCGTAGAGTAGCCTACCGCAAGGTCGCTTTTTGCCAATTTTGCACCCGCTTCCCATTGTTCGCCGCTGCCGTGATAATCCAAATCCCCATAGATAGCCCAAGCCATAGTATCACAATAGCCTACCCAAACAGGGTTCTCTTTCTCAATGCCTTTGAAGCGGTCAACGGAGGGGGTGTTTCCACACCCGGCAGCGGCAATGACAAATACAAGCAGTAATGCCGTAAGAACGAATAGCCATTTCCCTTTGCGGGGCGCTTTATGTTCGCCTGTGTCACTCATTTTCAGTCCCTCCTTAACCAACCCAACGGAACATGGAAAACTCACGGTTTGACGGAATTGTCCCGCCGTCAAATTGGAAGCCGCCCTTGTCCAAGCCTTTGATGCTGAAAAAGACTCTTTCGATGGGGTCGCCGTTGTCTACCATTGCGGAAAGCTCATGCGCGATGTCTCGGCTCAGGTAGTGCGGCGATTTGCCGTCGCCGCCCACGGGGTCGCTCAGGCCCAGCTTGGCCTTGACAAGAACGGCGATTTGGTAAGCGGTCAGGAAGCACTGCTCTTTCCTGTCGGGATAGAGGTTAGGCGTTTTTAGCACCTCAATGGCTGCGGTAACGATTGCGCTGTCTAACATGGTATGGCCCTCCTTTGATTTGTGGTTCCTCCCCATTATAGCATATTGAATGCTTGCAGTCAAGAATAAATACGGTTGGTCAATTCATCTTTTTCCCTAAATACGTTACAATAAATAAGCAAGGGAGGGAGAAGAAAATGTCTGACGCTCTGGACTATCAAGCATTGGGTAACAGGATCCGCAAAGCGCGGGAGGCAATGGGCTTGACCCAAGAATCCCTTGCGGAGCTTTGTTCCCTGTCAGCGGCCCATATCGGCCACATTGAACGAGGCACACGCATTCCCTCATTGGACACGCTACATACAATCTCACGCAAGTTGGGAATTGGCATAGATGCCCTGCTCTTTGATTCTCATGTGGAAAACGTGGGCCTCAATGACATTGCCGCCGCGATACAGGGCAAAGGCAAGGATAAAACTGCCCGATTTATGGGTATGGTTCGCCTGCTTGCGAATCATATAGACGAAATGTAGCATGGGGTAAAATCCCCTCTAGGGCCTCTCTTTCCCCTGTAAATCCCTCTTGACTGATTAGGGTATATCCCTCTTGACATATTTCTATCGCCTGGAGCGGGGCGCGTAGAGGCTCAGAGAGAAGCAGGGGCTTCCCCGGAATACAGGCTCGAAAAATCTCTTGACTTTTCGGGCTTTAGGTGTTATTTTTTATAATGCGAGGTGCTTCAATGCGCCTACTATTTTTGATGGGAGGGGTCTCGTGTTCGCGAAGATGAAGCGTGTCCACAGGAAACTGCGTTGGGTTCCGTTCCTGAACCGTATATTGAGAAAGCGGCACTTCCTGCTTGTTGATGGGGATTATACTCACGCAATGAGCGAAGCCAGAGGGAACAAAGACGAGATGGAAGACCACTTGAACCGGACAAATCTTTGCTATCAATATGGCATTGGTTGGACTTGCAGTTTCCAACCCCGCTTTCCGTTCTTTGTTTATACTGAAACCTTTAGCGGGAAAGCCCCCGAAGCGTTTTGGGACTCGCTTTCTCCGCAACTCCAAAAGTTTTACCGTGAATTATATAAAAGCGGTATGCGTGCTTATGCTTACGATGTCCTGTTTCCACCTATATGCGATAAATCTGCCATGATGGAACTATACGACAAGTTTTTTGGTGTGAACGAAACAGAAGAAGTAGATTTGGATGATCTGAAAGAAGTAGACGTTGATGAAGCAGACCTTGATGCCTACCTTGAAGAAAGTCGAGCGGATAGCCTCCAAAACCTCCAATCCCTCATAAAATAAAACTGCCCGAATAATCGAAGAATTTGCACCTAAGCCCCTACAAGCCTCTACAAGCCCTCTTGACTTATTTCCATATCCAATCCCTCTTGACAAATAAAATCCTCATGGCGGGCCTTGTAGAGGCTCAGGGAGAAGTAGGGCTACATGATGGAAATAGTCAAGGAATATCTCTTGACCTATTCCACCGACCCAAAGAATATTTACCATACCAAGGTAAAAACAGTCGCTCATTATGACACATGATTTGACACACTACACGACAGCAGAGATAAACACGGATGAACACATGGCAGAAATGCTAAACCAGGAACCCATTGATATACAAGCACTTGCGAACATTGCGGAACACAAGGAAAACCTACCCCTATCAATTCAAGTCCTTCTGCCCCTGCCATTTTTTCGGGCCGCGAAAGCCTTGCGTATCAAGGTTTTCGCGGTTTGACTTTTGCCTCGCCGGGTCTCCGTTTACCCGTAAGCGGTGAATAGAGCCTGCACCTCCCAGGGGGGCCTTGCTAGTGGTACAATAGTATCAACGAGTAAGGAAGCAGTAGAAAAAGTAAGGCTAACTTTTTCGACTGGAGGGAGGGACGGTAGCAATGGATACGAAAAAAGTGACGATGGAGGTCCGGCTGGCGCAATGGGCGCAGGTGATGCAGGACCGGGTATCCAGCGGGCAGAGCATAGCGGCGTATTGCTTACAGCGTGGTATCGGGAGACACAGCTACTTCTACTGGCAGAAAAAGCTGCGGGAGGCGGCAGCAGCGCAGTTAACCGCAATAGCGCAA
>JGI24696J40584_12961599_pt1 | contig 23166 bp, 30 predicted proteins | sample TergutCo191P4_FD_40584 | JGI IMG/M metagenome (IMG submission 40584)
GGGTGCGGGCGTGCTTTGCGCTTGCTGCAAATGGAGAGGCTCGCCGCATTCCGAGCAGAAAGAAGCGGCGCTGACCTCCAGGGCCGCGCCGCAGTGATAGCAGTATTTCATTGTCGCTGTTCCCTTCGGATAATTTCTGACGATAAGATTATATCATAAAAGGATTCCGTTGTCATCGGCAAGTATATGACAAGTTTACTGCTATGGAGTATGCCATGGAATAGGACAAAAGCCCAATAATTGCCGGAAATGGGTCAGATCCTTCTGGAATCGGCTATATTCGGATCGAATCGAATAATAGCCGAAAGGAGATTGGCGATGCCGCGAAGCGCTGGCCGGAGGTATGATGGAGAGCTCCGACTCTTTTTCTGCCTACATGAAGCAGGAGCAAAAAGGGCACGCTGATTGTTCCGATATAGTCATCATAAATAAAGAAAAAAGCGCCGGCGGTCACAAGACCGTCGGCGCTGGCGCGGATACTATAGGCCCATCAGGCTCTGTTGAACCCTATGCTTGGCGCTGAGAATGTTGCCGTAGCTTTTCGTGCCTGGGGAGGAGATGATCTGTTCAAGCGTATGGTGCGCGCCCCTGAGCGTACAAAGATACTTTGTGATCTGCGCGTTACGCGAGTCCAATTCATCCTGCAGCTCGTCGGCCATGCCCATGCATTCATTGCAAACGCTGCGAAACAGCCGCTCAGCATCGTTGCCCATGCGTTCCCGGATCAGTTCTGCAAGGCAGTCTGCTCTGTCGCCGAACACGGCCACTGATTCGCCGCCCGGTAAATAGAGCATATCAGCCATGGGGCTCCTCCTCTTCGCCGTTGCTGAAGTAGCTTTCATGATACACCGGATCCTCTTGGTCCTGCCGATAGGCAGCGACACAGAGTTCACGTCCTCCCGGGCGGTTTGGGTTGTATTCCGCAAAACAGACGACTTCTCTGGCACCCTCGGGGGAAACCAGGGTTATATGAATCCCCGGGTATGCCGTTTCGACGTCGTTGCGCGCCTCAAGGGAAAAGCCGTTTGGCAGCTTCGTGCAAAGTGTTTCGTTCTTGACGGCACGAAGTTCACGGCGCACCTCCATCAAGATCTTGCCCAGGTGATTCTGGCCTGGCTTATTCCGGCAGCCGGAACATTCACAGTTGCCCCAGTAGTTGTCATGCCAGTGGTTACCCTCCAGCAGCTCAACGTCGCCGGTTGCCAGCAGTTTTTCCCGCAATACAGGATTGGCGGAAAACTTCTGCATAACCAGGGCGAACATCAGCTCGCGCTTGCATTCTTCCCAGTCCGGGCGAAGCCGCACCCTGCGGCCAGCTTGCCGGGCTTGCGTTGCGGTCATGTCCTCAAGTGGGATGCGTTCCTCATGGGACTGGCATTTCATGGCCTGGAACGCCGCTTCCACCGAATGGAACATCAGCCCGTCGTAGAGGATTTCGCATTCGTGGAAGTTGCTCAGGAAGCGGTGCTCCCCTTCAAAGCGGGCGATGGGATTTGTGTTTTCCATTGTTTAATCTCCTTTATATTTTGTAGTCTTCCTGCCGAATACTTTCTCCGCAGTGGGGACAGTAGGAGCCGGGTACAGTCTTTTTGCAGAAATGACACTCCACGCCTTCGTTCATGTATACGAGCACCACCTTGTCGGATACTTCGTTGCCGTCCTCGTCAAGCAGCACTGGCTTCCCGAACTCCCAGCTCTGGTAGCTATCTTCTCTGATGATAAACGGTATGTAATACAGTCCGCTGTAGCAACAGGGGTTCACGTCATACAGAAAATACTCCTCGATTTCCCGGACGGAGATGTTTCCGCGTTTCTTCGTGAATATCAGCAGATCCTCTCCGTGGGGGCCGGTGCCCGTGGTCATTTTAAGGCTCATTGCGTACCTTTCCTCTTTGTTATTTTACTGGGCGGGAAAGCGTGTGCTTCCCCGCCATTTGTTTCAGATGTGACAGTCCAGCGACACAATGAAATCCTCATCGGGCACTTGCGCAAGAAAATCCTGCATCATGGAGCGCCATACGTCATCGGGCTTATCATTGTCACTTAGGCCAAACCAGCCCATATCACCCTGCGAATAGTACGTATAATCGTGTACGTAGGAAAACGCATTGACAGGGTATTTGCAGTCGGATCCAAGGTCGTTGCGCTCCAGGTACTGTTCCAATGTTTCACCTTTCACGTAGAGCGTGTGTCCCCAGTCCTCAATGCCATTCTCGGTGATGTGTGCGAAATAATTCTTGTACTGCTCAGGGCAGACGCCGCTGCCGAACCATTCCTCCAGAAGCGGAAATCGCTTCAACGCCTTTTCCATGTAGTAGTCCCGCATCAGGCTCCATTCGATATCCCGCTTGCGCGCGCCGGCAACCCACTGGTAGCCCTTTGGCGCTTCCTGCGCGGCATTTTCGTTGTCATAGCAATCTTCGGAATATACCGCACTGTCGCAGCCCTCTTTCACGAGGAACTGGAATGGCCAGCGTCCACCGATGACAAACCAGTCCCAGAAAGCGTTGGGATTACAATAATACCCGAATGCCTGCCGCTCTTCATCAAAGGTATAGCCGTGGTATTCCTTGGCGTATTCCTCCAGTGAAGAAAACAGCTTGCGCAGCGGGTATTCCGGCAGCGCGCGCAGTTTCTTTGCCTTCTTGGTCCGCATCTCGTGCTGCAACGGACCGGCTTTCTTCTGGTATACTTGGCCGTTTATGATGTCAAACCGGCTGACGTCCCGGTGATGCCAGGAAACAATCTTGCCGCCGGGCAGCTTGATGCACGGCATCGTGCCGTGGGCATACTCGTTGGACACCTCTTCGCCATGGTCCTCAAATTCAAGGTAGGCCATGTTCTCGGTGCCCTCCTGGAAGGGCTCCATCAGCCAGTCGATGTTGGCGGGGTCTTCCGTTGCGATGAATGTTGTAAAATGGCTCATTTTTTTGTCCTTTCATTTGCGAGCTTTTCCAGCTCGGTTTTCAGCATCTGCATGTTGTCAACGTACTGCGTCAAAAAGCTCCGCTCCTTATTGTATTGGAAATAGCGCCAGCGAAGCATCTGAAACACTACGTCTTCCTCGCGGTCCCGGGGAATACGTTGCATGATACGGCCGCATTCGAGTAGGAATCTGTATTCCATCCGGATAAATCCCCGATCCACCGCGCCAAAATTGGCGTTCAGCCATTCCTCCGCGCGGTACCAGCGCCCCACGAAATGGTGTTGTTCGCCGGATACATTAAAGATCAAGAAGTCTTTAAGCTTATCATCCGGGCCAATACTTAACGGGTAGAGCTTGCACGCGCGCGTTCTCCTCGAATATATGCTGCACTTGCCATCTTTCAGGAAAATGCAAGCGTCATCGGGGCCCACGGTTTTCATCAGCAGGATTGGTACACCCCAAGCTACGGCAGAGACCTCCATATAGCGGTCAGCCACCTCGACGTGATCCATTTGGAGATGTTCAGCAATGCGATACAAATCCAGGCTTTCCACCATAACGGAATTTGCCACATGCCTGCAGCAATTTCCGCAACGCTGACATTGGAACCGGAATGTATCCCTGGGCTTCATCTGCGGGTAGTCGTTGTAAGGAACACTCATGTCGTGCCAGCCTCCTTTCGCCCGAACTGACCCAGCGCTTTCATGTCAACCGCAAAGCGCTGCTTGCCATACTGGAAGTAATCCAGGTCGGCCAGCAGGCGGTTGCGTTCAAACTGCGGCCTGAGATCATAACAATCGTTAAGACAAAAAGGCATGGCGCTGTCAGGCGTATAGCTGAAAAGCGCGCTCAAATAGACATCGCAACCGCTGTGATGCTTGAACTCATGCACGGCACCGTCTTTCATCACCAGCTTGACTGATTTCTTGCCTTCCAGGAAGGCGTTTAGCCGGGCCAGCTCCTCGTACACAGGCGGAGCCAGGCTGCGGCGATACTGTTCCAACACAAGCAACTGGGCTAATCGGTCGCCGTAGAACACCTTCAGGGGCGTTGTTGACAATTCCGCGTCACGATAACGCATCCGATACCCTGCTGGTTTACCCGTTGCGAAGCTATAGAGGCATATGGTGTGGTTGATCTCGAGCCCGACCAAGCCGTCGATGACTCGTTCAAGACGGAGATTCTTGTCATACCTGAATGCAGGCGATCTGCCGGCGTTCTGCCAAAAGCTGCTGAAATCCTCGGCGCTCAGGGCATCGTGGATATGCTGCTCCAGGTATTCCGCCAATTGCACGTCCGCCAGGGCCTTGTACTTCTCGAAGAGATGGTCTTCAATGCTTATTCGGGGCCTGCCGCCAAGATCGGCGCTGTTGTGTGCACCGATGTAGGGCATGTACATATTACCGTCGCCCTTAACGGTGAATCCCTCGAAGTCAAACTGGATACCATTGTTGGTGTGTACGTACAGCGTCACTTTGCCGTTCTTGATGGAAAATAGTTTGCGGTCTTTCATCATGTTAGAAATCCTTTCTTTTGACGCAGCAACCGCGGCAGGGAGCGTGCCCCCTGCCGCCTTGCTTATTTTTGTGCTCGGAATAACCTCACGCAGTCGGAATAATCCGTTCGACAGCAAAAGGCCGTGTGAAACGCTCCTGATACTTGACCAGGTATTTTTCGGCGTCAGCTTCTTTGAGAAACTTGCGCGTAGGTTTCACCGTTGCGTCAAACGCATACACAAAGCCGCCGGCTTTGCGCCATCTGGAGAAGTAACCCAGGTCGAACTTCAGCACGAAGTATTCCGTCAGCGCTTGGTAGTCTGTTGGCTTCGGCTTCGGCCGATGCTTGACAGGATGATGCACATTACGCTTGTCGTCAAAGCCCAAACTCAGCCGGTCGCTGCCTTGCAGTTGCTCTAGCAGATCAAGAAAATCCTCAGTTGTGCGGAAATAGTAGCGCTTCCATTTATCCGGATCAGCGTCGGAATAATCGTGGATGAACGGTGCATTGCCGAACGATACGTATTCCTCAATGGTATAGGAATTTTTCATGCCGTTAAGAATCCATCGCCCAAACTCTCCGGACGCAAAGGGCGTGTTCCGGGTCTTGAAGCACATGCCGTTTTGCTGGCTGGTTTCCTCGTAAATGGCGGCCTGTCTACGTATCTCATCTGCCGTAAACACCAGCTGCGCACGATGCCGCCAATTGAGTACCTGCCAGTTTTTCTCGGGTATTTCGCGTTTCGAGAAGCAGCTGTACTCCCAGCAGTTGCTGGAGCCCTGGTTGACCAGAGGGATGAAGCTTTCCCCCACACGAATGAACGCGCGGTCATAGTAGATTTCATAGCTCATTTTTTTTGTATCCTTTCTTTGGCAAAGTAAGTGACCTGCAAGCATCCGCCTGTCATTTGGGCGAAAATAGGCAGGATACCATCATCAATCTCAAGGACCTCTCCTTCCGCAATGCGTAGGTCTTCCGAGATTCCATCTTTGAGAATTGAATTTGCATTTTGGCGTGTCGTGCCGGTGTAACGAACAGCATACCTGTGCGCGTAAATCCCACCTAAAACATCATACACATGCTGCGCGTTTGCATCCTTGAAACCGTATATCCGCAAAACGGTTGGAACAAGGCGCTTTGGACACCACTGGGGCACCTTGATCTTGGGATCCTGACTCCGAAAACAGCGTGGGCGCTTGAGCCACATGCAGTAACGGAAACCGGGCTGCATTATCATACCACGTACCTTCTGCGGCGGACTCGTATGACGATGCCAAGCATCGCAATCGCTGCATCGCGCTTTGGGAATATGGTTGTTGACCATTGGATCCTTCTCTTTCATGTGCAATCCTCGTCGTATTCGTCGAAGCGCATGATGGCCAACTCGTCGTCGCCGCAGCCGTGCTTCAGCAAATACACCTTGGCGGCGTACTCGTTGTCGAACACCAGGAGCTCGTCTTTATCATCGAGCAGGCATTCCATCTCGGTATTGAGGGTGATCCCGTCAAAGGGGCGCGCCACAATCACGCGGGGCATTTTCTTGCCGCTTTTGTATATGTTTTTCTTCGCGTTCCAATTGCGGATAGCGTCCTTCATACGGCGCCCCTGACAGTGTAGTATGCAATGCCCGCAGCCGCAGAAGCAAGACCAGCCTGGCTTGCCCCAGATGATGGGGCGCCCGCCACATTCCGGGCAACGCAGCCTTTTTCCGGGGTTCATCGCCTTCAGCCGCAGCAAGTTGAACTTGGTGCTCAGTTTGTCATACTTGCACTGCATTCTCGGACTCATCGCCATATATATTTTCTTCGCCATCAAGATTCTCCTTCCGGCTCGCTCAGCCAGTCGTCACAGAAGCGCTCCAGCGCATCTAGCGTCGTTTCCGTATTGGTCACGTCCACCGAATCCTGCGACATGGCCCACGCAACAAAGGCGGCTAGGAAGCCACTGCCAGCGGAGAGTTGATCCACTACGCTGAGGATGTCCTCATCCTCCTCGAAGTCCTCCGAGCACTCGCTGATCAGAAAAGCCATCTGCTCCCAAAGATGGATCTCGAAGGCTTTGTCATAGACCTCTTTGCCTGAAAGCTTTTGCGTGGCCTCGCGATAGGCGTTGATTTCGGCGGCAACATCGTCAATGATCTGATTTATGGTGGGCTCCTCATCCTCATCTTCATCCTCGTTGACCGGCAGGCGTAGCAGGGCCGCTATGAGCTGCCTCATATTCACCAGGCCGTAATCCAGCATTAGAGCAACATTTTCTCCTTTGCGCGCAACGACACTCAGTCCGTAGCATCCGTCCCCATAGCCGCTGCTGGACACAGCACCCTTCTGGGATTGCAGAATCCCCACCTGGCTGTCTGCCAAGGTAATACCGCAGCATTCCTCATAGAAGGGCTCATTGTCAGGGTGATCTTTTGACTGCGGGTAGATGGTGTCGTCAAAGATACCGCACTGGCCACTATCTACGCCGATGCTGGAGGCAACCTCCTGCCATCCGCGGGAAGGCACTTTTTGTTTGAGACTCACATGGCAGAACAGCAGGCCCGCCACGCGAACGCCATACTCGCCCTCATTGCTATAGATCGCATAAGCGTGGTAGCGGCCTGGCTTGACAGGGAAGTCTGCCTGCGCGCACCATGTGCCGAGGTCATAGCAGGGATCCGATACGACCACCTTGCCGGAAAACTCGACGGTGTCCAGGCATTTGCTTGTTGTGTTCATTTGTAATTTCCTTTCATTTTTTGAGATTGATACAACGGCGGCAGGAAGCCTGTGCTCCCCGCCGCTCTGTTCTTCGTTTTACACTGGAAGGGCTGCCCGTGATTTAGGCGTAGTTGCTGCCGAAGCCGTTCTCCGGGGGAAAATCACCTGCGCCGTTGTTTGCCCGTTGCAGAAGCTCCAGTCCCGTATCGGCGAAGTTCACTGCTTTGGCAATTGTCTCTTGAATGTACCGGGGCAGTTCCTCGAAGACCGTGTAGGTCGCCGGGTCTTCCATGTCGAAGTAAAAGGTCTGCCCGGGTTTGACACGGCGCGTGCCCTGCTGGAGCGGAATAATGCCGCTTATCGCAGTGTAGGAGCCCTTCTTACCGGGCTTAGGCATCATCAGCAGCTGGCCGTTGACGCCGCAGAGCTTCTTGAAGTCGAAGCCTCCCTGCAGATCATCTTCGGTGAAGGCTGCTCCGCGCCAGGACTCCAGAGCCTTACGCAAGTTGCTGTTTGCGCTCAGAGATAGAGTGTAGTCCTTGCTGACTAGGCGGGGGAATTCTTTGTCGCCAATCTGGATGGTCTCGCCGACGATTTCCCAGAGAATTCTCACCTGGTGGACCTCTTGCATCTTGAACGCAGGAATACGCTGGATGCCAAGATCAATGACCATGGTACACACGGCGTGATACATGCCTGCCGCCAGAGCGGGGATTTGCACTCTTTGCCGTCCTGCGGTTGCTGTCATTTTAGATCGTCCTTTCATTGCATTGTAGTGGGGTGTACATAAGAAGCACATTCTCCCAGGTGGTTTGCTTTGACATCATGCAGTTTGAGATTCCTCCTCTTTTACGATGGCGATCATCTCTTCCATGGCACCCATTAGCTCCTCTGCGTAAGACCTATACAGCCCCAGCAGGGTATGAAGGTCCTCCGCGCTGAGAAGTTCAGCGCTGTCCGTGACAATGACCTCGAAGTCATCGCTTTGAACCGAGTCGTAGGGGAGGCTCAGAAAACCTTCCTGCACGGGCACGATGAAGAACCCCGGGAAAAAATCGCTGCAGTGCTGATAATTCCAGACGGGGTCCATGCCGAACTCCTCCTCATATCGGGTACGAATTTCCGATAAGCTGGAGTAGTTCTCGCCATGGGTTTTCAGGTAGTCAATGACCTCGTCCTTTGCCATCAGCCTGGCTCTGTTAATTTGAAGTCCCATGAACTTCACTGTTGCACCCCCTCCTCGAAATCAATCAGCGAGTTCTCGCCGGCGATGTCGTTGATGAGCGCTTTCATGGCGTCATAGGCTTCAGGCGATTCCTGTCTCGCGCCGTCCAGGTCCAGCACATATGCGCAGACACATGGATGGTCGGCATAGACGGACTCCACCATGCCGTTTTCGACAATGATATAAACGTCGCTCATATGCATTATCCTTTCTTTTTGTTGTATGGACACGAAGCTTGCACCCCGGTAATCCAGTAGGGCGGCCGCGAAGCAGCCATCTATGCAAAAAGCGCCCAAGCAACAGAAGTCACTTGGGCGCTATTATAGGCTCGGAAATAAAAAAAGAGCGCACAAAGGCAACAGCCCTTGGGCGCTCTGCAACTCGGATACTGTGGTAATACTACCTCGGAAACTTTACGAGGGTATTATAGCACACTGCGCTAGAAAATGCAAGAAAAATTTCTGAGTTTTGTAGGAGTTTTGTAGGATGAAACGATTTTATTATATGCTACCCGCAGCGGCTGTATCGGCGGCAATCACCTTTCCATCGGAAAGCGTATGGAAGAGATGTGGTCAGTGTCCAAAAGGTAGAGTTTTTGGAGGAGACTAGACAACCAGAGCAGAATGATTGGTGATGAATCACATTCATAACAACGTCATCCCACTACAATCCGCCCAACTTCCATCTGAAGCGTTGAATCAAAGTGAATATCGTTAGGAATGTCTCCGTGCGCAGCGACTACGACAATTTTGCCCGCATGGGCCGCTTCCGTGATTAGTCCACATACAATCTCTAGATTCTCGGAATCAAGGGCGTTGAAAGGTTCATCAAGCAAAATAACATCTGGCGATTCCATAAAAGCCTGGCATAGAGCTAAGCGCTGCTTCATACCCAATGAGAATGTGCGTACCTTCTTTTTACGCACGTCATAAAGATTGAATTTCTTTAAATACTGCTCAATTTCATCTTTCCCAATTACCTTCCGGATCGCAGCAAGATAACGCAGGTTATACTCCGCTGTTTCATACATAAAGAATGATGCGTTCTCAATAATAACGCCAAAGCTATGCTCTTTAGTAAATACAACTTGACCGCTACTCGGCTTAATCAAGCCGCAGAGCAAGCGAAGCAACATTGTTTTCCCGCAGCCATTATGGCCACGTAAAAGGGTACAAGTACCTTCTTTGAAATCGTGTGTAATACTACACAGTATTTGCTTGTCACCAATAACCTTGCTAGCATCCTGAAGCTTAATCATGGGTACATTTCTCCATTCGTTTTTTGATTATTTATAAAAATGAATGATGTTCCGAAAAGAATAATCGAAGCCGCAATTTTTGCGATAATCCATAAAGCGGGATGATCCAACAAATCTGCTGGAACCATAGCAACTATTGCGAACGCAGGAACACGAAGAACCAGTGCCTGCGCGGCTGCAATTAGAACGATTGTTACGAGGTACACCTTCTTACTAGACAACTGCAAAAGTGAGAGCATAATCGCTATAAATGTCCATATGCCAAGTGTAGTAATTGCAGTCGAAATAAGTACCAGCAAAACTTGCCCTGGCAAAGAAAAATGGTTTATTGCAACAATTGTGAGATCTGCAATAAATATTGCGCCGAGTACAGGTAGAATTTTTCGGAATATATGCTTGGTATATAACAAGATCAGTTTAGGCTTGTTTGTTCGCGTCATCGTATAGTTTCTTACAGACCTTTGCTCGCCAATGCCTTGCACAATCGGTCTTAAAAGTAATATGCTGTAGGTAATATTAAAGAGGTACGCCATAGCATGCAATTGTCCATTGTGAAGGTCAACCGGTATGAGGATATATGAAATGGTCTCTAATGCGGTTTTTTCTATTGGGGTACCCATGATTGCCTGATTTACAAGAAAAAATACCAAAAGATAAAGAAAAAACACTATTTCTTGACCTCTTTTCGCTTTGTTAAATACACTAACAACCCCATGCACAAAGCTATGCCAAACAGAGAATAAGCAATCATAAACTTCAAATCAAAATTTTCTGAAATTTTGCCGATGAACTGGAATTTGATTTGATTAAAGGCAACCAAAACAACTAAGTTAAAAACAAAAACACCTGCTACGCCCAATATTTCCTGCGAGGATACCCAATACAGATATAAGTAGAGCAAATTGTAAAAAAAGGAAAAGGAAACCATCCGGGCATAAACATTTAAAAACAAAGGTGAAACGGATAGCTCAAGCCGCATCAATAAGGCCGAGAGAACATTTGACAGCAACACAAATGCTGCTAATGCAACGCTTGCTTTTAGTGCCCGAATGATGATATACATAAAATCTTGAGGCATAATGCGTGTTTTATACATTGGATTCAAATAGGGAATCTTTAAAAAAAAGAGTAGTGGAACATGAAATAGCGAATAATTCAACAAATATCGCTGAGAGGTGTCTACGGAGTTTGTAACGAGCTCGTTGAAGCTCACCATTTCTGGGAAAGCAATTCTCGCAGAATATACTACATATGCAGTTACCCCAAAGACTGCAATGAGTGAACAAATCATCCCCAGTTTTCGACTCATAAATAGCTCCCCTCATGCTTTTTTGTATTACATCGAAATAATGCTAGAGATAGAACTAAATATATGCCAAGCGGCAACAATGCTTCGACTATTGTTCTCTGATCGAATTGCGCATGTATCGCAGTATAAACACCACCTAAAATTTGAAAGGGGATAAAAGGAACTATTATACTGCCTATTGGACTAAATAGATTAGCAAGTGTCGAACCAATAATAAACGGTGCCAAGGTGAAAATGCAAAGAGGAAATGCTTGAAGAACATACTTGTTTTTAATCCAGATATTGAGCAGCGAGCTGATTGCGTTCATTAAAACCAAGAGGACAATGAGCTGCAGACTTTGCGTAAGTACAACCAAAAGCATAGAAGAAGCATGAAAGGTATATAGACCCATTGATGTATGGCCAAAGCTCATGCCCCCCATAAAAAATGCAAAACCAAGAATCAGACACGTTGAAACTGCAACAACGCAGGTAATACATAAGGACTGTGCCGCCAACTGCGCGCCCAGATATTTTTTGTACGGAACTCGCGCTATAATGAAATTCCCAAGACCGCTTTCTTTTTGATTTTGCGGTACAACGGCCAAAAAGATGCCGATCCAAAGAATCAACAAGAGACAAAAGCCAAGGTAGAATTCATGAATATATAGAAAATCAAACACAAATTTTGTGCCGGTATATTCTGCGAGAATTTGTTTTACTGCGAGAAGATTGATGTCTTCAGGGGGATTTACTAGTTGCTGTTCAAACACTTTTTTGTCGCTCATTGATAAAACAAAACTAGGAACAGCTATCAACACCAACAAAACAATAACCAAAAGAGAACTTTTAGCTTTGACCAGTCGAAAAAATTCGTTCTTAATCACGATGTATGACCTCTAGCTTTCTAATGTGTTCCAGAAAGAAGCTCCGACAAATACTGCCTCCTCCTGGAACACATACTCGGTTTAAGAATCAGCCGTCAGCACTAAACTTAAATTCAATGAAGTCGTCACCTATTTGCGCAGTCGCCGACCTAATCGCTGCATAGGCAACAGCGTTTTTGGCAATGGTCGTTGTCGCATAATACGGAGTGTCCACGTTTTTGATTACCACCTCAGTTCCGGCGGCGGACTTGTCTTTGTTGTGCATCTTGAAAAACGGATTTGTCCACATTGTCATTGTGCTTGCTTGCACCGAACATGTTGTGACATTGGTGGTCTTGGTCTGGGTGAAGCGATCGCTGGTGTTGACAATGGTGTGTACAAACGTTTGGCCTTCGGGAACCTTAAAGGTTTTATTCGTGGTCCAAACGGTAGCGAAAGCGGTTTGCGTAAGAACCATGGCCAAAACAGCGACGACAATTGCGATCTTCATAAAGCGTCTCTTTTTCATCGGACATTACCTCGTATCTTTCTATTTTTGTGATGGATATTCGGACTATACAGCCCACTCGCCGCGCGTGCACTCACAGCAAACGGGAATGTACCATGGTTAGTATTTCACAACACTGCTATACCCGGTCACAGTTTCTGAGTTGCTACCGGAATACGCCGTGTACACCGCCCGCACACGATACTCATAACCTGTGGTCGCTGCCTCTTTCATCGTATACATGCCGTAAAAGCTGTTGAAAGTTTGTTTTGGTTCGTTTGCGTAAGGCGACCATGTGTTGCTGCTTGCCAGTTTGCGTTCTAAATACAGGGTTATTTCTACTTTTGTCGTGATGCCGTTATATCCCGTGACAGTGCCGGTACACGATGCTTGTCCACCGCTGATGACCAGTGATGTTTTGATCGTATTGATGTAGGACCAGCGTAATTGAGGGGGTGCAGATTCTGCGGCGTCGTCACTAATCGAAGTCGCCTGCGCATAAACTGCCCCCAGCGCGAGGAGCACCAAACATAGAATGCCGGAAATTGCCTTTTTCATGAAAAACCTCCACTGAATTAGTTTGGGAGGAAGAAGTCCTCCATTATAATAAAAGCAGTTTTTAGCGCAAAAGGTGACAAGATGCTTAAAAAAATTTTTTTGCTTGAAATAAGCCCCGGTCTCCGTTGCCAATCATGAGAAAAACCTCTCATACATTAACAAGCGAAAACAGGGGCAAAAGGTGACACGATTTTAAAAAATTTTTATTTTTCTTTCAGAGAGCTAGCCATCTTCAGCAGCACTTCTTTATCCATTGGCCCTTCAAGCGAAAAGCCATATTTGCCATTTTCCCAAAGGAGGGTTTGGCTGCCAAGATTGGAATAGTAAATTCCAGCGCAGTCTCCAACAAATACTTCTTCTGAAGGAACACCTTCTGTGTTTATGCCGAGCCCAATTGGGATTAGGGTATATTGTTGGAACAAGATCACTTCACCTTGTTGTGAAACGAAGAGAGAGATTGCTTGCGAATCAGAAACGACGCTCCGCGCTTCATCAAGCACATAGCCTTCAGGCAGCCAATGAGGGTAATAGCTGCTCTCAATAGTTTCAGGCAACCTAGCAGAATCATCTTCTTTGACAAAAAAGATGGCAGTGAATTTCTCATACGCTTCTACGATAAACCGCACCACCGGCACCCGCAGAGCAGAGACACTAAACACGAGGGAAATCATAAGTGTCAGCGCTACTGCCAATGCCAGCACAGCCCTTCTGGGTCTGGTGCTGACGAGCGGGTAGTATGGCTTACGCTGCGCACGGATGAGTTTTTCCATCTTCCTCTCAAACTCGGAGGAAAATGAGAAATGAATGTTTTCGGCTGCCTCCATCAAGGCGTCCGCCTTTTTGTTTTGGTTTTCCCGCAAGGCTTGGATAATCAATGGATTATCCCGAATGAAATCTTGCTTCATGCATCAATCACCTCACCTTCTGACAATAGAGCCCTCAACTGATGCCTTGCACGCTCCAGGCGCTTTTTCACAGCGCTAATGCTGAGTCCCATGAGCGCGGCGACTTCCTTTGTGGAGTTTTCTTCACAGTACGCCAGATAAAGGACATCCGCATAGATATCGGGCAGGGTTCCGATTTTCTCCAACAACTCGGAGTACGACAACTCTGCCAAGACATCGTTTTCTGCGGATTCCAAGTCGCAGTCACTCATCTCTTCGTAGGGAACCTCAATAATCCTTTTCCGCTTGTTGTAAAAGGCATATGAAACCCTCTTAACCATAGTAATCAAATATTTCTTGGTTTGGTGACAGGAAACCTCGCCAATTTTCCCCATATTGGGAATAAGCTGCAAAAAAGCTTGCGAAACAGCATCCTCGGCCAGACCGTTATCGTGGAGAATATCCATCGCAACCTTCATCATCAGCTTCCTGTACATGTGGTAAATGCACTCAAACTTAGTCTGGTCCTCTGGCGCATCTATCATGGACAGGTAAAATAGAAGCATATTAAGATCCTTTCATTAGTTTATGGGAAGATGGTGGCAGGCACAAGCGCTGCGCACCTATGGGACCATCTTCCGGGTGATTGCCAAGAGATTTGAAAGCGCGTCTTCATCCAATGTCTTCAGCACAGCGATCAAGTCGTTCAGCAATTTTGGATTGGGTGTGCCAACATCGAAAAAGTCCTGCGGGCTTACCCCCAGGTACTCGCAGATGACGAAAAACATCGACATGGAGGGCATGGCGCGCTGGTTTTCAATCATGTTCGTGTAGTTTTCGCTTTGACCGATGCTAAAGCTCATGTCGCGGGCCGAAACTCCCTTTCGGGCACGCAGCTGCGCGAGGCGCCCGGCAATAAAAGACTCGTAGTTCATGCAGATCATCCTTTCTAAATTATCTGCATATAATTGTACTCCATGTACAACCCAAAACCACACAGTCTCCTTGTTAATGTTTGCTCGAGCAAACAGCGCTGCTGTTGATTTTTGCCCGCAGTCACAGAACGGCTGTTCATGTGTATCCAGGCACATACTTCTCTAGTTTAATTATACCCGCAATGGAGTGTTTTGTCTAGGGCCTATTTGCAGAGGCGGTGCGATTTATAAGAGAAGATTGTCCCGACGTCAAGGGCGTCACAGCGATGCGCCGAGCAGCGGCCTTTCCCTGTCTACCCAGTCGTAGTCCAAGACGAACTCGGGGAAGGAACAGCCCCGCTTTTTGGCGGGACTGTTCTATGCATTGTACCCAAGCTAAAATTCTTCGCCGAAAGCAAGTTTTACGAGGGACTCCAGCTCCCAGCCGCTCAGGGCGATAAGAATACCCTCCGGGTCCTTGTCCGTGTAAGCTTGTATGAGGGTTTTTCCTTCCCGGCTTGGATAATTGTCATCCGCAGATATGCGGCGAACGATCTCGTCCATCAGAGTTTCGCGGGCGGAACGGTTTCCCTTAATAAGCTCCAGCCGCTTTGGAAAATCATTCTCGGTTCCGACCAGGAAGCTGTAGAACTCAACCGGCTGAAAGCTAAACCTGTCGCAGAAGAAATGGTTGCGTTCGCCGGTATCCAAGATGAACTCCACAACGTCAGACGGTGAAAGCGAACGACCTTTGTAGTCTGCAGGATGACGTAGGTTGAAGCACTCGAAAACGCCTTCAGGGGTTTCCGTCTCAGTCTGGTAGGAATAGATTCTATCGTAGAGTTCCGCCGGCGGCCGCACGAGGCCCTGCCGCTCAAACTCATTCCAGCCAGAGAAGGCCAGGCGGTTCGTGTCGCGCTCCATGTTGATCTGGTAAATGGTTACTGTCATCATGATTTTTTCTCCTTTATTTTTGGGAATATGCTCATTGGCATAATCCAGATGTTTTCCCGCTCCGGCGGGTCTGGAAGCAATGAATTGCCGACGATAACGTAGCCTGAGCAGCCCAACAGGGAGACTTGGACATAACACATCATGGCCACTTTGAAGTCAATGTCCTGCGCTACAAAGATAACATCGCGCTGGTAGTCAACGCCTTGCTCGCGGGCGGCGTTGGCGAACCCGATCAGCAGCGCGCCAGCCCCGCAACAGGGCTCGCCAACCGTGACATAGCCTTTGGCAGCAATTTCTTCTTTCAAGTTTCCACACGACGCCGATGCCATGAGTTTTGCAATAGGATACGGTGTGAAGAATTGACCGGCTCCCTTGTTGAACAGCTCTAGGATTGTGAATACCTCCCCTAGAAAGTCCTGGTCAGGATTGTCTTCAAGAGCATCCACCGTAAGCGATAGGAGCTGGGCGAATTTCTCCAGCTCGGCCGCTGTATACCGTGCGCTAATATTCATGTACATCTCTTCACGGCGGGCTCGATTGACTGCATCAACGCTGTTGGAGAAGCTACAAGCAGTCATCACAACGAAGTCGGACCAGACAGACAAACTGCCGTGTGTTAGGGCCAGCCTACGGAAGACTTCTTGGAACTGCTGTACATGACTTTTGATTTTCTTTGTACTCATGCCGCCGCCCTCGCGTCCTCCGCAAAGCGGATTGGGATCTCCGTGTAGCCGGCAGGGACATGATCGGTGTATTCCACCCAATCAAAGGCCCATGTGCCGACGTGCTCGAAACCGCTATGCCCTTTGTAGAAGTCACCGTTGCCGCGCCCGTTGCCGCAGGCGGTGAGCAACGGCAGTGGGCTCAGGCACCAGCCTTCCTCGTCGATTGACCTTTTGATATACTCCTGCATATTGATACAGAGTGATTTGCTGTGGTTGAGCAGGAACATACCCTTCGTATAGTGCATCAGGCATTCGACGTTAAGTCTGAAGAACGCGCTGCGTTTCATAGCAGGCACATCGCTTTCGCCCTGCGCGATTTCATATAGCACTGCGAACTCGCGGTAAGGCAGCGCCCGGGCATAAACATCTTCCGTTGGGTCGTATGGCTTCAGAGAATAGTCGCCAATCCAGGCCACCTTGCGACGGCGGTCGCGAATCAGCGAATACACTGCGTTGACAAACGGATTGCTGATCCATGAATGCTCGGTGAGCTTGAAGAAGCTGTCGAAATCGTCCGGCGATAATTTTGCCACATGGTTTTGCTCGTCAACAACGAGTGCGCGATAATACTGTCCCATAGTTAATATCCTTTCTTCTCAAAGCAGTGGGGCACCGATAGCTCGGCGCCCCGTTGTTGTTATGCTGCCAGACAGAGGTCCAAGAGCTCCAGCACCTCCTTCCCCAGCGAGTTTTCACATGATGGGGCGGGCCAGAGCGGATTGATCTTGTAGCATTTGCCGCGGCGGAACACCCAACGCCAGGCATGGGAATCCTCGCCTTTCATTTCGATGAAACTGCCGTCGCGGACAAATGGCGCGATTTCCTGAAACATCTCGAACTCGTAGTGCAGCTTTTCGGCGCAGAATTCCACGCCGTCAATGTTGCCCCTATTGTCAAAGGAGGGGCGGTAGTGGTAGTCAATCAACAAGTTGCCAACCGGGCCAGCAGCCTGTGCCTTCACAAAGAACTGGCTGGCCTGCTGCTCAATGCAATAGCCCATTTTTCATTTCCTTTCTTTTTGGGAAGTCTTATATTTTTACGGAACTTGCGCTCCGGGAGTTGGGTAAGGGGACCTCCAGGAGACCGATGTATATGCAAAAGCCCACCGGGTCTCCGGCGTCCAAGAAATAATAGCGGATAATTGTACCAGCACTCCAGCATCAGGATGGTGGCATCAATTTTCATGATCGGCGTTCCCTGCTCCAAGCAAAAGCGTTCCTTGTGGCTCTACCAGCCAAAGGCCGGGATCGGCGCATACCTTCGCGTATGCCTCCTGTCCCTGGAAGTCGTCCACAACGGACTGCTCCTCCGGGGTCATATCTTCGTATCTCGCGCGCCCATAGTTGGGAGGGAGCCACCCGCGGCGCCTGCTGCCATATATGTTGAGCTTGTCAACGATGTCCTGGTCGTGGAATTTGATGTGGGTGGTGCCTTTTTTGTAAAGATTAATCCCAAAATATTTGCAGTGGATGTTACGCGTTCGACCGCCGGTCGAGGCTGCCTCAAGTACAGCATTCAAGTTCACTTCGCCTGTGGTCCCGCTGTCCAGGTAGTTCAGCGCTTTTTCAATATCGGAAAGGACGCCGTAGGCCGTAAAAACCTCAAAGGCTCTTCTTGCGCTGGGGTACTGCGAGAAAACACCCCATGTCGGGATGATTACCTTGTTGTTGATTTTATGTGCTTTGTTTGTTTTCCATCCGTTGTAATAGTGGATGTTTCCCGAATACGACTCGCAGGAATGCTGGCAGGATAGCTTGTCGAACAGCTTCATGATCGCGTCTTCAACGCCCTGGGACAGCCGCGCCTGCAATTCCTCCAGCACCTGCCTGAGATTAAATTCCGTGAAATCGTAGTCGGCCATTTTGTCCACAGTGTCGTTTAGCTCGTTTTGCAGATTGCTCGTAAGCATCCCGACAAACTGCGGGGTCTGAAACAGGGCTCGCCAGTATTTCAGGCGCGTATGCCGCAAATATCTGTTCACACTGCATTCCTGCAAGCAGTTCCTGTCCGTTCCGACGGTAAGTGTCAGGATACAGCTAGAATAAGACTTCGCTTCGTAATCGTTCATCATGTAAGGGAACAAAGCTTGGTATTCCCGGATCAAGGCGGTGCCGCACTGTGCTTCAAAGTCGAACTGCTCCACCATTTCCACAACCTTGTCGCCCATGCGGATAAGGCTTTGCGGCGGCGGGATATCGGCAGCTTGTTCCTTTGCCTTGCGCAGGCGGTCGAATATGAAGCTGGCAGTCCTGCTTTCCGGAATGGTTACACTGATCAGCGCAATCTCAACGGATGTTTTGCGCCGGGCGTCGCGGGTCTCAAACTCACCGGGAAGGGACTGAATTTGTGCTTCCAGAGCAGTCAACCGCTGGAATAAGGCCTGACGCATCAGAGTGTAGGGGTTGCGGATGGTCTCAGCGTTCAGCAAGCAGACAATTTGTCCGCCGTCCTGCATGATGTCCAATGCACGGAGTAAGTGTGCATCGCCGACCTCGAAGGGCGGGTTCATAATAATAGTGTCATACCGCTTGCGGGCGGCAAAAGTGAAGAAATCATCGTGAACCAGGCGCGCTTTGAAGGAAGCAAGCGCTTCCATGCGCTCATACTCATTCATCAGGCGGGTCTGCTCTGAAGTGCGACTATCATAAGGCATGTCCCTGAGTTCGCGGTATTTGTCCAGGTATTCATTTTGACGCTCTGCTCCAAACCGCGCCCGCAGCAGCGCCCGCAGGGTTTCATCGAGCTCGATGCAATCCACTGTGGCACTGGATTCTCTGCAACCAATGGTCGTCCGTTCGGCAATGCCCCATGCAATCGCTCCGTCGCCCGCGCTCGGTTCCAAGAAAGTGCAGCATCGGTCGAAGTCGATGAATGCCAGCATTTTCTCGATCAGCGCGGGTGGTGTGGGGTAGAAACTGACGGGTAGTCCGAGAGGGTTCACAACATCACCTCCGGCAGCGCTACAATTCCAATGATGAATTTGCAGTTGATTTGTTGGATACGGAATCCCATTTGTAAATCCCTTTCTTTTTTTGTTTTTGTATATGACATCGGAGCCTCACGGCCCCGCAACGCAGGTATGGGGCCTCCGGAAGGCCAATTTATATGCAAAAAGAGCCCACCGTGGGCTTTCGCCCTCTCAGTGAACTCTCTTATAAATGCAAAAAACGCCCAAAGTCATAGACTCTGGGCGTGTGTAACTCGGATACTGTGCTTTAGCTCGGATACTTTACGATAGTAGTATAGCACAGCGTGGCGGGAAATGCAAGGGGTAACGGCATATTTCTTGATTTAGTTTTGCGCGGCAAAAAGGTATTGTTTAGTTTTCAGTGTTTTCAGCAAGCTCTGCAAATAATTGTATACGGCGCATTTCGTGCCGTCTGGCCTGATCAACCAATAGCCGTTCATATCTTCATTGAGTACCTGCGTCAGGTCAGCTATGGGCTGAGCGGGATCATTGCAGTAAAGCTCCCAATACACCATGTATTGCGCCCCATACGCAAGGCCCGCCTCAATGACGGCCTGGACGACCATTCGCTGCCAAGCATCACCGTCGATTTCCGGGTGAGCCCTCTCACCACCCAATTCGGGGTAGCCGAATTCGCTGATCGCCACGTTTTTGGAGCCAAAATACTCGCTTGCTGGGGCCTTTTCGTTCAGATATGCCAAGGCCGCCGTAACCGCTTCTTTGATCGCCGCTATGTTGGCCTCTTCGCCGTGATCGCCGATATCCCATTTGTCCTTCGTTTCCCAGCAGGAATACAGGTAAATATCCGCGCTGGTGTGCGGCACGATGGCGTCCACAACACGCGGCGCGCCGCCGGGTGGGGTGAGTTTCAGGAAATTCACTTCAATGCCGCCGAACACGGACACGCGCCTCGCACCTGCTTTTTCACGGGCCTGCCGAATGCCCTCTTGGCGGGCGTTGAAGTAATCGGTCATGCCCTGGACCGCGGTATCGGGGAAATCGCCGTACACATAGCCCAGAGCGTTGTCGGCCTCCCAGTTTTGCAGAATAAAGGTCTTGCCTGTGCCAGAATATTCGCTCAACAGATACAGCGTCGCGTCGTAAAAAGACGTGACGACGTAGGCTTTCTCCGCCGCGTCAAGGCCGTCCCACCAAACCACGTTATTTGTCTCATAGGCGCTGAGAAAATAGGTTTTGAAGAATTTGTCGTCGAGGAATTGCCTGTAAACGGGGTGCCGCAGGACATGGACGAGAGAATCCAACGGATAGCCGCTCCAATCGTCGAAAGGATAATTGCCTTCCATATCCAGCGTCGCGAGCTTCGTGACCCGGACGCCGAGTTTTTTCAGCTGTGCCCTGGCAGAGGCCATCCCGGAGCCGTACTCTTCCAGAAAAGGCTCGTAACGGGCGCCCCAATAGGTGACGCCGATTCGCTCGGCAAGGGGCTTTTCATGGGCATCTCTGCCGCCGCAGATCCAGCTGGAAATGGCCATGACGAGCGCTGTCATACAGGCGATTGCTTTTTTGCAAATGTACCAAATGCACATAGCTGTTCCCCTCTATGTCTCTATTGCATCCCCGCCCACACCCCGCGCATCCGCGCAAGGCTGCCAGCGGTGATGTAGTAAGTATACGCAAATGGCTCGGCGGTCATTTGGAAGGTGCGCAGCGGGGCCACGTAGCCCGTCGAACCGGCGTCCGGGTCCTTCGTCTTTTCGCTGCCGGCAACGCCGGCCAGGAGGATTTCCGCACCGGGCGTGTATACGCTGACGCCGAAGGCCTCCGCCTGCGCGCCCATGGTCCAGGCGCACCAGGTTTCGGTATTTACTGGGTCCAGGGTGAAATAGCACTCCGGTACGCCGCCGCCCCAGAAGGGCAGGTCGGCTTTCTGTGTCAGTGCGGCGTTGGTCCAGGGGGCGTTGCCATCATAAAAACTGAAGGTATCCAACGCCGTCACCACGTAAAACGCGGGCATTTCCTGGTGCCGCGCAGGGTGCGTCAGTCCGCTGAAATCAACAAAACGGTTGTGTACCGTGAGGACGCCGTCCTCCAGGGTGTAGGTGTTTTCCATATAAGAGGGCGTCAGCTCGCCGTCTTTCGACCAGTCCATCGGGCGGCACTTGATGTATATTTGATTGCCGTCCAGCGTGTAGTCCACAAGCTTCGATTTGTTTTTGTGCTGGTCGCCGCCCTGCACGGGATTGTAGCCCCAGACCGTGTTCATGTAGCTGCCCTGCACATAGGGCGGCTGGTCGGTGCCGTAGTAGGATTGCTGCACCAAACGCCCCTCGTCGGCGCGGTTGAGCAAATTTGTGAACCCTGCGGGCGCGGCCTTCCACGTGAACATATCCAGTGCGCCGCCCCATTGCAGGCTGACGCCCACCTGGCACCAGGCGTCCTCCAGCAGGAGACGGGTGTCCTTTGGCGCTTTTACGCGCTTGAGGGTGACGCTTTCGATCACATAATCGCCATCGCCCAGCGAAGTTATTTTCAACTCGCCCGCTTTGTGGCCCAGCTTACCATCCAGGAAGCCCTCAATATAGCTCCTGAACTCGGTGGGCTCAGAGGTGGCCTCCAGAAAGAATGTCTCCGTGACCTTCCGGCAGCCGACGGAATACGAAAACTCGCCCTTCAGGCGCACCTGCGAAGTATAGCTGACAACATAGCGGTTGAACAGATCAAGCTCACAAGTCTCTGGCAGCCACCGTCCCAACGGCAGCAGCAGAGAAATCCCGCTGAGCAGCCAGCACAGCGCGGCTTTGAACCATTGCAGCATCATAAGCCCTCCTTAAAACAGTGTCATAATCAGCGCCAAAACGCTCCGCAGCGGGTGCAGCAGACCCAGGAGAATCTGCCCCCAGGTATAGCCGAAGCAATCCTCAACCTGCTGTGGCGTGAATTCGAACTCGTCTAAGTCCACCATGCAGGCCTTGCCCAAAGACCCATCAAAGCGCAGTTCAATGCGCTTGACATCCTTGAGCAGAATACTATTGCCGGGGAGCAGGGGCGTGAAGGCCTTGCTATAGAGATACAGCTTGTTCAGGTCCAGCGTCACTTGCTGCCAATCGCTGTGCGCTGGGAGCTCTAAGCAGACGGCGGGGCTGTACCACGTGACATCATTTGTGTAAAAACGCATGGCGCTGAGCTTCAGCGGCTGGTCGCCGGGATTGCGGACATAGAACGACACGCTTTTTTCGCGGGAATAATCCCCCTGCGCGTTTTCCGGCGCGAGGCCGAAACAGCCGATGCCATTCTTATCCCGCTCGAGGCGCACCGCACCCTCGGCAACGCCGCCCGATATGAAGCTGACCTTCGTCCCGCGTCCGATTGACCGGAAGGATGGCACAAGGCGCGTATTCAGCTCCCTTTTCCAGAGCTGCGCAAAATCGCAGCTACGCCAATCGGTGTCGGCCAAATAGACCGCGCCGGGCAATTGCTCTGTGACCAGCGGCGCGGCGGCGAGGGTGCCGCCCGCGAACGCAGCGAAGAGGTTCGCGTTGGCGCTGAAGTGCCCGATGGCGTAGGCCGCGCTGACGGGCTCAGGGATGCCCTCGTGCCACACGCGCACCTGGTTTGTGCCTATAATGTCAGCTTTCGCCTCGTGATAATAGCCGTCCGCGCCCGCAAGGGTGAAACCGCGCAGGCGGGCGCTGTCTTTGCTGTAGAGCCCCTCGCCCACCTGCTTGAACGTGAGCAGAATCGCGCCGTCCGCTACTGCCGCGCTTTGCAGAACCGGCGTGGCAAACGCCGCGCCGTAGCACAGCCCCTGCGCCGCCAGGGACAGCTTCTTGCCCACCGGCATTTTGGGATAGGGGTGGATCGGGTGGATCGCTTCGATATAGCTCAGGGAGGGATCGATGTCGGCGCCCAAATCCCAGCTGATGGGCACGTCG